>Ga0207421_10003026_pt1 | contig 20346 bp, 11 predicted proteins | sample SodLakKL_010_SED_4_FD_187542 | JGI IMG/M metagenome (GOLD analysis project Ga0207421, IMG submission 187542) | Alkaline sediment microbial communities from Lake Tanatar, Kulunda Steppe, Russia - 8KL_010_SED (SPAdes) (version 2) | ecosystem: Environmental > Aquatic > Non-marine Saline and... | reverse complement strand
AGCCGGGACACCAACTTCGGCTATGAGCTCTATATGGGCGACGAGCCAAACGATGACGGCAACTATATCGACCTGCGGGCGGGTGCGGAAGGAGAGATACTGCTCGGTGTGGATCCGGACGATCCCGGGGCATCGCCGGCGGTGGGGCTCAAGACCGACGTCGGTTTCATCCGCCAGGATTCAGACCGCAGGGCTCTGTTTGGAGCGGCTATCAACAATGTCCCGATTGTGCCGGCTCAGGCGGAGTATCGGCTCAAGGAAGACGTCGAATTCCGTGTTTCCACGGACCGGGAAGAGGGGCTGTCTGCCTTCTTCGGAGAAGAGGACGAAGAATTCGACGACATTTTCGATGTGCAGGAGCCGGATCTGGATGATCCAGAAGTCGAGAAGCTCGAGGATCCGGTACGGGTGTTCACTGAGCCGAGCGTAAGTGGTTTCTACCGATTCGGATTTCCAGTGGTCGACGTTATTCCGCACGCTGAAGTGGTATTTGGAAGTCTTGCGCGCCTGAATGCCGGCGCCGTGGTGGAAGGGAACCTTCCCGTTCTCAACTGGCTTTCGGTCGGCTTCGGCTACGATGACTTTGCCTGGGAGGCAAGCGCCGGGCTCCGGATCCCGCTTCGGGTAATCGAGCTATCCGCCAAACTCGGGTATAGCGCACCTGAGATCAGCGGACTGTTCCGGGGGCAGGGCTTTACCGGGTCCATCAACATAGCGATCGGCCTTTAGGGAGGCGTAAGTGATGTTCGGAAAACGACAGGTAAAGAGGGATGGATCAGATATGAACTACCGATTCGGACGCCCAAACCGGCGACCGGTGAACAGAATGGCCCAGAAGAACCGGGCAACAAAGAAGAAGCGCATCTGCGGTCTCCGGCAAGTCTGGCTCGCTCTGGGAGTGACTGCGGCAATCATTCTTGCCGGGTGCAACTGGACCGCGCCGGAGGAAGTGACCGTCCAGTCCGACCCGGAAATCAACGTCCCCAGTGGACGGACTGACCTCGGGGAGATTCTCCCGTTCGGTGAAGAGGATATGGACGAAATCATCGTCGAGCCGCTCCGCGACGCCTTCGAAGACGGAGAAGTCGAGGGTGAGGTACGGGACGGCACCTACACCGTTGACGCTACCCAGGACTTCATCTCCATTGCTACCGACGAGTTCTTTGAGGAAGAGGTAGAGCTCGACGAAATCGAGGAGGACATCGATCCGGTCACGTTCGACGTTCCGGACCTGGCTCCGGACCCGATCGAGGAGAGTGAAGCGATTGGGACGATTGAGCTGCCGGATGGTGTGGAAATAGACGAGAGCTTTGAGCTGGACGACATCGTTGAACCGGGTTCCGGTGAGTCATTCTCCGTGGATGATATAGAGGACATCGATATCGAAGCGGACGGGTACGATGAGGTATCGTTTGAGCAAGGGGACTTTATTGCGGCGCTTTCTATCGACAACGCTTCCGATGATCTGGAGGTAACGGTAGATGGTACGATTGTGGATGAGGAGACTACGATCGAGGCCAAGAATTCCGTAACCCTCGAAGGACCTGATCAAGACGACGGAGAGTTAGAGTTCGACCTCACTGATGAAACTCTGTCAAACGAATTCTCACTGGAACTAGAGGTCGTAGCCTCCGACGGAGAAACCGGCAGCACATTCAAATTCGCGGCGGACTCTTTCGAGTTCTCCGATGACGCCACTATCTCCGGTGCTTCCGGCATCGAGATTCCTGAGGAGGAAGTAACGGGCCGGCACGCCGTGGACTTCGCCGAATTTCCGGAGAACGTGGAAAGCGTGGAAATCGGGGACGGGCATATCGGGATCAACGTCGAACAGCCCGCCGAGTGGGAAAATGTGGACACGGATGTTGAGCTTACGCTCTACGACGACGGAGACGACCTGGAAGCCGATTGGGATGACGAAGAACAACAGCTCGATCTTGCAGGTGTAGAGCTTACGGACGACTCTGATCTAGAAGTCGAGTACTCGGTAGAGGTATCCGGTGATGATGCCACGATCGACTTGGAGGAGCAAGTCGACGTCACGGTGGATGTCGAAGTGACCGAGCTTGCCGAGCTCGTTGTGGAAGACGAGGATCTCTCCTATTCGGATGAATTCCGAAACGACGATCTTCCGGACGAGGTCGTCGACTATGTGGACGAGGTGACGCTTGCTGATGGCAGCAGGCATATGAGCGTCGGTATGCGCAACCGGCTTCCTGCCGACGTCGAGTTGCGCTTGTCCTCTGAGGCCCTGTTGCCGGACCACCATCTGGACGAGCTGGAGAGCGAGGAAGGTTTCTTCGATCCGGCGCACATCGACCGCGAAGACAACGCCGACGAGCTCGACGAGATAGTTATCGAGTTTGAAGCCGGAGCTGACCCTGAGGAGACCCCACAAACAGAAGAGATTTCGCTTCTTAGGACCGTTGCCATCGACGAGCTGCCCGGCTACGACGACGACGATCCATACTTCGACTTCAATGTGGAGGTTGTCGCGGATCCGGACAATTTCGATGACGGCACGAACCAGCTAACTTTGACGGACGTGGAGCTGGGAGAAAGCTACGCTCTGGAAGAGGGACAGGTTTCGTTGGATCTGGACGTTGCCGAAATAGTGGTGAGCGACATCGATGAAGATGGCTCGATTCCGGAGGAAGACGACGAGGACCCGATGGACCTGTCGGAGTTGAACGAGTTCCTTCCGGAGGGGGGCGACATAGAGGGCGTTCAGGCAAGCATCCTCATCGCCGGAATCGAAGGGCTAAAAGGGAACGCGAGGTTGCTGGCAGGGTATACGGACCAAGGTGGTCAGCAGCTGGTCTTGGACCTCTTGGACGAGGAGGACAAGGCGGAAGAGGGAGACCTGGAAGATGTCGACATCAATGAGTACCCTCAAGAAGACTTCGATATCGGTGACGACGGCGAAGCCGCCAAGATTCCCGTATACCTCAGCGAGGTGATCAACGAGGGCCCTGACGACCTAGAGTTCCGATACCGTCTGGAGGCCGATGAGCTGACGATTGACCTGCAGGGCCAGGACAACGGAGACGACGGTGACACCCAAGAGCTCAGCATCGGCCTCGACTTGACGCTTCCGATTCGCCTGAATGTGGAGGAACGCACGGAGTGGGAGCTCGAAGACGACGACGGCGAGCCGCTGCTCGCGCTCGAGGACGACCTGCTTGGCCGTGATCCCGGCGACGAGGACGACACGGTTCAGGAGCTCCTGGAGCAACTGGCCGAGGTGTCGCTGGAGTTCGATCTCAAGAACGAGATCGGGCTCAATCTGGAGCTCGAGCTCACCGACCAGGATGGCGACGGTGAGTTCGAGGTAGGGGTCCAGTTCGGTAACGGGCGCGACACAATCGAGCTCTCCCGAGCGGACATCGAGTACATAAGGACACAGGAAGAGTTCATTCCGGACATCAAGCTGTATCTCCCGGCAGGTGACCAAACGTTCAACCCGGACGGCGCGCTTGAGATGAGTGCGTGGGCTCGGGTACAAGGGGAGATCGAGCACACGATCGATCTTGCAGACGGCGACGACTGACTTCTGGACCGTAGGCGGGCTTGCGGGGCGGGGGCTCTGCCCCCGAGCCCGACTGTTCGGTCTACCGTGGCCTTTCTTGGCCAAGTGCCCAAGAACACCGCACGTGTCGCCCCGGGGCTGCGCCGAGGCGGCCCCGCCTTAAGCCGCCCCCGGATAGGGCCCGTTTGGATCGGCTATATCTTTTCGACTTCCCCTTTGGCCCAGCTTATCTACACGCCCCCCGTCCCAACTCATCGGTGTAAACCGCGTCGATCCCCAACTCGCGCAGCCGCGCAACCTCCTCGCACGAGTTGACGGTGTGCGCGTAGGTGGGAACGCCCTCCGCTTCCAAGCGCTCCGCCAGTCCTTCCTCGGCAAGCTCGATCGGCATGGCGACGGCCTTGAAGCGGTCGCCGTGCTCCGAGCGCCAGGCGGCGGCGCGTTCGGTTACGCGGTCGAAGTCCCGGTTGCCCGGGTAGCGGTAAAGGGTCCAGATGAACCGCTCGAAATCAAGCTCGAGTACTGTGTCGAGCTCGCCGGGCTGGTAGATCTGCGGAACCAGGCGCCGGCCGGCGTCGTCGATCCGCTTCGCCATCTTCTCCAGAGCGGCCGTGTTGTCCTCCTTGATGTCGGTCACGATCCGTGCGTGGTCTTGCTCGTCGAGGAACGTGCCGAGCATGTCGAGGTCGAGCGGCGTGAATCGTGCCTCGGGCTCCAGCTCTTGAAACTCGTCGTAGGAGAGCGGCTCATCGGGCTCAAAGCCGAAGTGCCGCGGGAAAATGACGTCCCAGCTGTGAAGCCCTACGAGCCGCCGGTCCGCGGTCCACTGGAAGTCGAGCTCGAAGAGCTCGAACTGATCGGCGTTTGCCTCGAGCGCTTGCAGCGAGTTGGTATAGATGCGGCCCCGGTAAGCGCCGCCCGCGTGGGCCACCGCGGGGAGAGGCCCCTCTCCTTCGGAAGCGTCCGGCGAAGAATCGGTCGCGGCCTCCTGGCCGCCGGCCGCTTCACCGTTGCCCTCGTCGCTGTCGGCCGCGTCTCCGTTGGCGGCAGCGCTGCCCCCCTCGTCGCTGTCGCTTTGGCCACCGCCGGCCGCTCCTCCGTTGTCCTCTTGGCCGGCACCCGGAGGCGTCACTTCGATCACGACGTGCTCCACGCGGAGCGGGACGTCGAGCTCGGACAGGAGCGAGCGCGCCTGGAGATAGAGCCAGGTCCGTTCGAGTCTGCGATCGGCACGGAATGAGAAATCGAGCTCGTGGGATTCCCCGGGGGCGAGGCGCGGGATTGCCGGGAGGTCGACGTCCACCGGCTCGTATTCCGCCAGGAGCTGGAGCGCGAAAGCGGCTGCATCGCCGGCGGGGGCTGTCTCGGGCTCGTCCACGTCCCATACCGCGTCCGGACCCGGCTCGGGGTCACGGTCACGCTCCGGGTCGGCGTCGGCACGGGTGTCCGGGCGGGCGTCGGCGGCCGGAACCTCCAGGGAGATCCGCACCGTGACCTCGGAGTCTTCCGGGATGTCGAGGTACTGCGCGCTCGTGAGGAGCTTCTCTTCCCCGGGCGGCAGCCCGTAATCGGCATCCGCGACCAGACGCCACGTTCCGCCGGCCGCGTCGGCCGGTACGTCCTCCGCGATGCCGTACTCCACGGCGGGAACGTGGTGCGCCAGAGATTGCCGCTCCACGAGGGCCTCCGCGATATCGGGAATATCGTCCGTCCTGAGGGTTTCGCGCTCGTAGTCTTGAGCGAATACGCCGGGGCGAGCCGGGCTCAGGCGTTCGACCGTGTCGCCGCGCCGCGGATGGTAGATGTGCCCGTCGGCCTTGGCTACGTATTGCCCGAAATGCGTGGTCCGCGGCTCATCGTACTCCCGGACGATGCTTCGGCCGGGAAAGCGGGAGGCCGCTTCGTCCTCTCCGAGGTAATCGAGTATGGAGCGGGGAACGTCTACGAGCCCGAACGCGCCGGGGTTCACGACCTCCTCGGATAGCTCCGGCGCACGAAGCACCGTCGTCCCCCAGAACCTGCCGAGCGGGTGGCCGGTGACGCCGTGCGACTCGTCGCTCACGAAAAAGACCGCCGTATCGTCCAGGACGCCGTCGCGATCCAGGCGTTCCATGAACTCGCCGAGCGCCTCGTCGAGGTACGCCACCGAGGCCATCTTCCGGTTGGGGAAATCCGCGGCGTACTCGTCGGTCACGCCGTAGGGGTGGTGGGTGCCTACGGTGAGGAGGCTGAGGAACCACGGCTCGTCACCTTCCGGGGCCTCTTCCGGGTCCTGCTCCGGATCCGATGCGCTGTCGTCTGCTTCCAGGGCCGCGATGTAGTCGGCAACTTGCTCGAAGTAGGCCTTGTCATCCGGGCCCCACTCGAACGGCACGTGCTGGTAGGTGAAGAACTCCTTGCCCTTGACTGTGTCGAACCCGGCCTCAGTCATGAAGCGATCTTTCGACATGTAGCCGAGGTCGGCAGCTTGAAGATAGATGCTCCGGTAGCCGAGCTCCGACATGAGCGCGGGGAGGGCCGGCGGGCGCGCCTCCGCGGCGGCTTCCATATACGGGTAGATCTTGGGGGTGGTGAGATCGAGCCGGGGGTAGTCTCCGGTGAAGATCGAATAGAGACCGCGGATTGTCTGGCGCGCGTGCGCTATAGAGTCGGGGACGACGAGCCCTTCCTCAGCAATGGCGCTAAAGGCGGGCATGGTCACCTCGTAGTCAACCGCGCGCTCGCGCTGGACCTGCTCCAGATAGACGCCGGGGATTCCTTCTACGATAACCAGCAAGATGTTCCGAGGCTCCTCGGGAGCCGAAACCAGGCGTGGGCCGGTCTCCGATTCGCCTACCCGGTCTCTGCCCGGGAAGCGCGCTACGGCGTCCCGCTGCGCGGCATCGCGCTCGTCGTCCTGCGGGCGAACGGCGCTGTCCGGTTCCGCCTGAGACGGGCCATCGATATCGGGGCGCTCGAGCCATTCGCCTTCCACGGGTCCCGGCCCCAAAGGCGACGGCGTACGGAGCGAAACTCCGAGCGATCCTCCTACGAGGCCCGCGTGCTGCCAGTCTTCAGTGCCGGGGCTCATCCGAGCAGTGAGCGCGTACGTTCCCAGAAAGGCGAGCGTCACCGCGGCGGCACCGATCAATACCTGCTTGTCGGGTGCAGGGACGAGCGACAACGCAACCCCGCCCACGATCGCAGCAAGGACGAAGACCATCGTGAAGAGCGGGAAGGCAAGCTGGAGAGCGCTCCCCCGGATGAACACCTCGTCCGCGGCAAACGTGATGTCCTGGAGATGGACAAGGGTATCCATGGCCGCGGCCATCTCCATGTTGGCGGCAAACAGCAATGCGTAGGCAAGGAGAAACAGCCCGCCAAGGATCGAGCCAAGCACCTGTCCGGCACGCCTTAGAAGAAGCGCCACCCCGCACGCCACGACCGCCGCGGCCAGGTCCAGCCCCACCGCGACAAGCGATAGCTCGGCCCCCACCACCGAGGCGGCAAGGAGGGCGCGCCCCCACACGACGCACCCCAACACCAGCACCAGAGCGCCCAGCGCCAACCCCGTACGAACCCGTGTGCTGCGCAGCCGCCAACCGAATCGCGTTACTAGTTCTCGTGCGTTCATAGCTGTTTGACCGGTACGATACCAGGGCCCGGAAGAGTCGTCCAGCCGCACCGTGATTGCGCGTTCCGTCTCTCCGCGTTATCCTGAGAGGCATGAAATGGTCACTGCCGCTTGCGCGGATCAAAGGTATCGACCTGAAAGTTCATGTAACGTTTCCGCTCTTGCTCATCTGGGTGGCCATTCAGGATTCGCTTACCGGAGTTGGACCCGCCCAGGTGTTTGAATCGATTGCGTTCATCCTGGCACTCTTCGTCTGCGTAATTTTCCATGAGTTTGGCCACGCTCTGACCGCGGCGCGCTACGGTATTCGAACCAGCGACGTGACGCTTCTGCCTATCGGCGGTGTGGCCAGGCTGGAGCGGATGCCGGAAGACCCCAAGCAGGAGTTCATGGTTGCGATCGCCGGACCGCTGGTGAACGTGGTCATTGCGGGGGTCTTGTTTCTGCTTGCAGCCGTATCGATCGGCTTGCGGGTGCCGACGGCGGAGCGCATTTTCGCCGGCCACTTTCTAACCAGGCTCATGACGGTGAATGTGGCGCTCGTCGTATTCAACATGCTCCCTGCGTTCCCAATGGATGGCGGTCGGATCGTGCGGTCGTTGTTGGCGCTCAAGCTGGAGTACAGCCGCGCCACCGCAATTGCAGGCAGCTTAGGGCAGGCGATGGCTCTCATCTTCGGCTTTCTGGGGTTCTTCGGGAACCCGTTCCTGATTTTGATTGCGGTATTCGTCTGGATGGGCGCCACGCAGGAGACGCACATGGCGCAGATGCGCGCCTACTTCTCGGGTACGCCGGTGAGGGAGGCAACGGTCACCGATTTTCGGACCGTCGGTCCCAATGAGCACCTCCGTGAGGTGGTGCAGCTTCTTCTGACCTCGACGCAGGAGGACTTCCCGGTGGTGGAAGGCGACAAGGTTCTTGGGCTCATTACGCGGGACCGTCTTTCAAGCGCGCTTCAGGAGCATGGGGAGGAGTACCCGGTGCGGGCTGCTATGCGCACGGACTATCGTATGCTCGATGCTTCGGAGTCACTTCAAAACGCATTCATGCAGATGCAGCAAGAGCAAGCACAGACCTATCTCGTCTTCTCGGGCGACCGGCTCTACGGACTCCTGACTACGCGTAACCTCGGCGAGTTCATCTCGGTGCGCTCCGCACTGTCCAAACAGAAGCGTGCGACGGGCGGCGACGGGGAAGCTCCAGCGAGGTAAGAAGATGGTCCAGGATCCTACGGCCCGGCCGAATGAGCGCTAGTCGGCCCTCCAGGCGAAGCCGCTCTCGATCGATATATTTGAAACCAGCCCAATCCTCTATGCCTCTGAGGAGAGGTCTCGTGGCATCCGAGCCGGTTAGACGGGCAAGGTCCGAAAGATCGACCCCTTCGGCGGTTCGCAATCCGACCATGCAGAGCTCGAATGCAAGCGTGTCGGAGTCGAGTAGCTCTATCGAGTACTTCGGAGGAAGACCTCCGAAGGCGGAGCGCGTGAGCCGGACTGCCGCTACGTCGGGGGCTCGTGCGCTACTGCGAAGCGTTCCGACCGCACTCGGCCCGATCCCCACGTATGGGTGCATTCGCCAGTACCGTTGGTTGTGGCGCGATTCTCCGTTCGGCTGCGCGAAGTTCGAGACCTCGTAGTCGGCAAGCCCTGTCGCCAAGAGCCGTTCGGCGGCGGCAAGCCATGCCTCTTCTTGCATGTGTTGGTCGAGCTGCAGCTGCCCGGCAGCGAGCATATCGAGGAGCGGAGTGCCGGGCTCGGGCGTGAGCTGGTAGAGAGACACGTGCTCGATCCCGGTTGCGCCCGCAAGCTCGGCGTCGTGCGCCGCAGCCTCCGGCGTCCGGCCCGGAATGCCGGCAATGAGGTCGAGCGAGCGCCGTCCCGACCAGCGAGCGACCAGAAGATCGAGCGCACGGTCGATCCGTTCTCGTGAGGCTTGGCGGCCGAGCGTCTGAAGTGCTCCGTCGTCAAAGCTCTGCACTCCCAGACTGATGCGATTCGCGGGCGAGTCGTTTACCGCCAAGAGGAAATCCGGCCCAACCGTCTCCGGGTTTGCCTCGACAGTCCATTCGACGGCCCCTGCGTGTCGTTGTGAGCAGGAGAAGCCGGGGCCGGACGCCGGGTTTTCGTCTCCGTTCCCGAGATCGGAGGGTCTGCCCGGCCGGGACGCCGTGGCGTGAGGTTTCCACTCTGGGCCGCCGCATGGCGCTCCGCTTCCGCGGTCGGACTCTCGTTTGCCGGAGGGCGGGCTCCCCTTGCTCGCTATACCGAGCGCATCGGCAAGCCTCTCCAGAAAGGGGCATAGAAGGCGGGCTGGAACAGCGCTTGGGGTGCCACCCCCGATGTAGACGGTATCGATCCGCGGTTTTTCCAGGAGAGCCATAAGACTTCGGGCCTCGGCAAGGAGCCTCTCGAGCATCTGAGCGACTACTTCGTCGTCGAGCTTCGTGCTCGAATGGAAGCCGCAGTAGTAGCAACGAGCTGAGCAGAATGGGAGATGGACGTACACGCCTATGTCAGATGGGATAAACTCGGGGGGTAAAGCTATAGGCCGCTGTGCCATACTGCGCCTCATCGTTCGTCGTGCGCCGGGACCGGCGGAACCATCCCGTACTTCATCATCAGAACGTCCCGCACGCGAACGAAGCGAAACGCGCGGCCATCCTGGGTGCGGGACCCGGCAATCTTCTCCAAGACATCCGGCAAGACCTCGGCGGTGCGACGGTTCGCATGGAAGAGGACAACGCCGCCCCCGGTATCGCGCAACCCGTCGGAGGGCGTGCCGTACACGTCCGCCGGAGAGCCGTGGACGGTAGCTTGAATCACCGTCTCCGGGGTTGCATGGTAGTGGTGGTCGGGCGGTAGGCCGAGTTGCCAATCCAGAGAGTTCACGTGCCAGTTCACGAGTACGCTCCCGCGCTCGGCGAGAACCTCGTCTACCAGCCCGGCATGAGCAACGGCCAGCTCGGCCTCGGCCATCGCTTGCGCGTCCGGGTCAGACGCGTACTGCGAACCGTCCGAAGCCACCTGCGTGTTCGAAGCCGTCCGGCCTTCCTCCGCTGCTTGGCCCTTCGAAGCCGTTTGGGCCTCCCGCGCTGCTTGAGCCTCCGACGTCGTGGTGGCTCGCCGCTCGGCAAACGCCTCGGGAGTTTGGGGCGCGTGAACGGCCCGGGCGCCGAACGGAGGGCGAACGTACCGGATAGGAGTCGCCCCGGCCAATCGAACCGGGAGCGCTTCGGCGACCACGTTCTCTAGGTGTTCCAGCTCCTCCCGGATGCGCTCGCGGCCGCCAGGGGATTCCCGGTACTCCGCCGCCTGGAAGTTGGGGTGGTGAAACGAGTGGTTCCCCAGCGAATGCCCTTCTTCCACGATCCGGGTGAGAAGCCGCTCGGTCTGTGGCAGGAGATGGGGGTCTTCGGGACCGCCTTGGACCAGCCGGCGTCCTTCCAGGAAAAACGTCGCGGGCGCACCGTAGTCGGCGAGCGTGTCGAGAATTCGATCGAGCGCGTCGCCCTCCACCACGACGTCGTCGAACGTAAGGGCGACTGCCCCCTGGAGGTTCACGACGTCCGGATCGTCCAGCTCGAGGGTGTAGGTTACTTCCCCGGGGTAGAGGCCGGTAATCGGATCCTGGAAGTACACGAACGGCGAGCGCTGCATGACCCCTAGGGGGGCGCCGGCTGGTCCCGGGTCGGCTATGAACGCCGCGCCGCCGAAGGCGCCGCCTCGGTTTGAGGCGGAGGAGAAGGCCGGGATCCTGTTCCCATTTTGGCTGTACGCACCGGCGCCCGCGCCGAACCATTCCAAGGGCCCCGAAGGAAACCATGCGGAGAACGATACACCACAGACGCCTGCGATGAGGACGAGCCAGAGCTTGTGCGTAACCCTGATGTTCTCCATCGGCTGTCTCCCGTTCCTTCGCGCGCAAGCGCCCCGTGGTCCGGCCGCGCGTCGCTCTGTCTTCCTCCGTGAAGCACCCTGCGCCGGCGCTGGGCCGCCGTTTCCTTTTGGTTACGTGCTGCCACGTCAGAGCGCCCCACACTCGGCTCCGGGTGACGGGCTCGGTTTACCTTCTTGTTGGCGACCGAGGTTACCGTCCCGGGTACCCCTCCGCTCAACGTTCTCGAAACCGCGCTCGGAGCCGCCGAAAAAGCCCGCGCCCGAAAACGGATCTCTCCGCCCTGTGGCCCTCGCCGGACTCATGCGCGGCGGGTGATCCGGTGCCGGACTCGTGTGGGGCCGGCGGTTCGTGGCCGGGTTGCTGAGGACGCTCTTCCGGCGCAGCTTTCGGTCTCTCTTGCCCCAGAAGCAAGTCTTCGGGCACCTTGCCCTCCGGCTTGCCCGCCGAGCGCGCGAGCTCTTCCTGTGCGCCGGTGCCGTCGTCACGGCGCGCAACGCGGGGACTCGACGGCTGGCCGCGTCGGTGTGTATTGCCGGCACGCGTGCCGGTCTTTCGCGAGAAGGCGCGAATCGACGCGTCGTCCGAGGCTACCAGGAGCGTATCCCGCTCCTGCATGCGGTAGTCGGGAGCTACGAAACGGTACTCTATGTTGCCGGCCGAACGCACCGCGACGACATAGAGGTTTGTCGCGCGGCGGAAGTCCGCCTCGATGATCGTGTGATCGACGAACCGCGGCGGGACCTCGATCTCCGCCATGGAGAGGCCGCTTTCAAGGGGCAGGTAGTTAAATACACTCGTAGAGAGCAGGGTGGGCGCGACTCTCTTGGCAGCCTCCCGGTTGGGAAAGATCACCTGGTCTGCGCCGACGACGGAAAGGACTTCCCCATGCTCCTCGTTCTCCGCCGTGGCAACTACCCGCGCCACCCCCAGCTTCTTCAGGTAGTTAGTGACCAGGATCGAAACCTCGATCCGTTTGACCAGATCCACGACAGCCGCGTTGACGTCCGGCGGAACCAGCCGCCGAATGGCTTCTTCCTTGAGCGCATCCACGATGTAGACCTGTTGGACGGTATCTTCATACTCAGCAACAGCCTCCGGGTCCTTGTCTATAAGCAGGACTTCCGCGTCGGCCGCGAGAAGCTCGTCGAGAATACGGCGTCCGAACTTTCCGAGGCCGATGATTGCATATTGACGTACCATCTCTCCCTGCTCCTTTGGCTCCCGCGCAGCTCGAGGCCGCCCCTCGCACTAACCGAGCATGAGCCGCCCTTCCGGGTAGCGAACGCTCCGGGAAAGCTGCCGGCGGATGGGCGGCAACGACATCGTTACAATTCCGATCCTTCCGGTCAACATCGTAGCAATCACAACTACGCGCCCCGGATCGCTCAGTTCTCCCGTTATGCCGAGCGACAGCCCGACCGTGCTAAACGCCGAGAAGATCTCGAACATGAGCTCCTCGAAGCGAAAGTCCGCCCCCGCATGCCACAGCTCGGTGACGGTCAGGACGAACAGCGCGCCTCCTACAATCAGGAGGGACTTCACCACGATTTCTGCCGCCTTGACAAGCGTCTCCTTCGGGATGCTGCGCTGCGCGAGATGGACGTCGCGACGCGGTCCGGCAGACCGGACGGCCATCATGATAATGAGTACGAGCGTGGTAACCTTGATGCCGCCGGCCACGCCGGCCGGAGCTCCACCGACGAACATCAATCCCATTGTGGCCAGGCGCGCCGGCGCCGTAAGATCCGCTTGCTCCAGTGAGTTGAATCCCGCCGTACGGGGAGTAGCGGCCTGGAAGAATGCGTTCATCGCGCGCGAGCCGGGTCCCATACCCTCGAGCGTCCCGCCTCCTTCCAGGAGTCCGAACAAGAGCGACCCAACCAGAAGGAGAGTAATACTTGCCCCGATGACCACTCGCGAGTGGAGCGAAAGGCGCCGTCGCTTGCCCATCATACGAAGGCCTACGTCGTCCCACACGACAAAGCCGGCTCCTCCAACAATTACAAGGACGACGATGGGAATCAGAACCGAGGGCGCTCCGGCAAAGTCCATCATGCTCCGGTCGAAGAGCGAAAACCCGGCGTTGCAAAACGCGCTCACGGCGTGGAAGAGCGCCGTGAAAGCCGGGTCGGAGACATCTTGTCCTTGAAACCCGGCGTAGAGGACAGCAAAACCGATCGCTTCGCCGGCAAAGGTGATCCCCACTACCCGCCGAAGGATACGCCGGGGTTCGTACTCGACTGTCTCGACGAAGTATTCCGTCACAAGAGACCGGCTGGCGAGCGAGACACGCCGGCCGTACGCAATCAGAATGCTCCCGAAGGCGATGATACCGAGCCCACCGATCTGGATGAGCACGACGATCACCATGTGCCCAAAGCGCGAAAACTCCGACGTGTTCACGACGATGAGCCCCGTCACCGAAACCGCGGACGTTGCCGTGAAGAGCGCGTCCAGATAGCGAAGCCGACCCGGCTCTCCCCAGGCGGCGGGGAGGGTGAGGACTACCGACCCTATAGCGACCGACACCACGAAAAACGAGATCAAGCGGACCTTGCTGGACTTGAAAAGGCCTCTCATCATCCCGGCCTCAGCGGTGCCGGCTCAGTCGTGCCGGTTCGGCACCACCGGAAGCCGGTCAGTCCAGCGCAACTCCCGCTCGAGAGATCCGGCAAGCCGGAAAAGCATGTCTTCGCGGCACATTGGCGCGGTGAACATCGCGCCGACCGGCAGCCCGTCCTCGTCGTTGCCCGTGGGCACCGACATCGAGGGCGCCCCGCTCATATTCGCGAATGGAGTGTACGGCAGAAAGTCAAGCACGCGGCGGCCCAACCGGTCCACAAGTCCTGCGCGTCGAACGAGAGCGCGCAGCGGGAGGCGGACAAGCGCCTCGGCGGCTGCGCCTTCGCTCCGTGAGTTCGCGAACGCGCCGATTGCCGGCGGAGGATCGCTGACGGAGGGAGAGAGCATCATGTCGTATCGGGTATGGAAGTCCGCGGCCAGCTCCAGGAGCAAGTTCCAGCTTTCTCGTGCGACTGCGGAATCCTCCATGGTCAGGGACTGCGCGAGCCGCCGCATCAGGCGGGTGTTCAACTCGAGGTCGCCTGCTCCGAGCCGCCGTCCCAACATCCCCTCGATCTCGGCGATGCGAGCGGCGGTGGACCCGACGACGACCCGGAAGAACCAGTGCGTGAGCGCTTCCGGAGGATATGGAAGAGACACTTCTTCGACCCGGTGTCCCAAGCGCTCCAGGAGTCCCGCCAAGTTCTCCACGGCTTCCTTGCATGTGGGATGAATGCGGCGGTTGAACGGGTGCTCGGTGACCATGCCGATCATGAGCGGCGCCGGATCGCGTTCGACCTCCTCTCGATACGGTACGCTGGGGCGCGGGAGGAGGTACGGTTGCCCGGCTGCCGCGCCGCTCATGAGGTCCAGATACCCCGCGCTGTCACGCACGCTCCGGGTGAGGCAGTGCTCCGAGACGCCTCCGCCCCACCAGTCTCCGCCGATCGGGATGCGACCGCGGCTGGGCTTGAGGCCGAAGAGGCCGCAGCACGCCGCGGGGATGCGAATCGATCCACCCCCGTCGCTCGCTGTCGCGATCGGAACGATCCCTGCCGCGACAGCCGCGGCTGAACCACCGCTGGAGCCTCCCGGCGTTCGGCCGGTGTCCCACGGGTTGCGGCAAGGGCCGTAGAGCTCGGATTCGGTGTACGGTGTAATTCCGAGCTCCGGCGTGTTGGTCTTGCCGAGCATTGGCACGCCGAGTCCTCGAAGGCGACGTGCTACGATGCCGTCGCGATTGCAGAACGTACCGTCGAGCGCGCGACAGCCGGCCCGCATCGGGGCCCCGGCCACCGGAACGCCGATGTCCTTTATGAGTACCGGCACGCCGCGCAACAGATCGGTGGGGTCCGGGGAGCGAAGCCTGAGAAGCTTCCGGCCGCTGCCCGTGTGTTCACGGTCCACCGCGTCTGCTGCCTCCCGCGCCTGGCCGTCCATACGGTAGACAATGGCGTTCAACTGCTCGTTGAGCGAATCGGCACGCTCGGCTGCGCGAGCAACGAGCTCAGAGGCTCGTACATCACCCATTCGCACCAGCCGGGCCAACTCTACCGCATCGAATCGGGCGTACTCATCCCCGGTCATCGTATACTCCTCTCCGGCGGGTATCGTCCGGCCGTTGCCGCTGCCGGGTCTTCCCCCGGAAACTGTGGCGCCGCAAACGTGGTGTTTCCGAGGCGGCGTCGCTCCTCGCCCAACGGGCGCTTCTCAGATCAGCCTACTCCACGATGGGTGGATCGGTTCGGGGTGTCAAGTCCGAGCCGACCGGTCGCCGGGGAGAACGCAGATGGACAACGCGCCGGAAGCGTGGCAGCGGGTCCCCGGCTTTCGAGGCTTGCCGGGGCCGGGCGGAATCGACAAGGAAAGGTCATGCGGAAATGGCGAGCAATTGCCGGCTTGCCCTGGGGTGCGGCGGTATCGACATCGGTTGGAAGAAGCCGTACATTGTCGCTGTGACACCATTTAGCCTCACTTGCCGTGTTCGCGTGCATTGCGGTTTCGTGCGCTTCTCCTTTCTCATGTCGGTATTGCTTCTCTCGTGCGTCCCTACTGCCGGCGACAGCGGTGGATCGGAAGAGGCCGCGAGCGGAAGCTTAGCGCCTACCGACTCGAAGCCGAACGAGAATACACCGAAGCTCGACGCGACGGAGGCGGCCCGGGCGTACGCTGCCGGCCGTTTCGACCGGGCTCTCCACGGGCTGGAAGCCTACGTGGAGGGAAAGCGGTCGGGCGATGAGCTCCCTTCCCGGGGTGCCGTGCTTCAGCTTGCAGCGCTTCAGCGAGAAGCGGGGCGGCCCGGCCGGGCACTCGAGCTTCTGGAATGGTACCGGGCGGCATCTTATGACGACGGGGAGTACGGCGTAGCCCACCAGTTTGCCCGGGTGTCCGCCCTGTCCGGCCGCGAATCGTGGGTGGCCGGCGACGCATCGGAAGACCGGGAACGCCTCGCGGAAGGCAACGGAGATGCGTCCGCCTACCGGGATCGGCCCCAAGGAATGCCGGAGCGGGTTTGGGGAGAGCTCTTGCTGTTTGAGGGGCGGCGCGCTCGACTTGCCGGAGAGTACGGTCGCGCTCAGGAGCTCCTCGTCCGTGCGGACGGGCGGAGCCGCTTTGTCGCGGACGTAGCCATGGAGCTCGGGTTTGTGCACAGAGCCCGCGAGGAGCACGCTGAAGCGCTCGCAGCGTTTCGGCGCGCATTGCGACACGACCGGGGCCGAACGATGCTGTTTCTTCCGGTTGCGCGGACGAAGCTCGCTCTGAACCAGGACGAAGCTGCCCGGGCACGGGTGGAGCAAGCGGTTCGCGCTATGCCCTGGAGCTCGGAGGCTCGCGACCTTCGGGAGGAGCTTCAGGAGGAGATGAGCGAAGCGGAGCGGGACGAGCGGCAGGTGGCCGAGCGAGAGCACAGACGCGAGGCCGAGGCCCATCCGGCGGCGTATGTCGCGGAGAATCGTGAAGAAATGCCGATGGTCAGGGTAGGGATCGGCGAGGAGGTGGAGAGCGTATCACTCAAGACCGGCGGAGCGTACCGGCTCACCGACCGTTCCGGTACCGTACACCGCGACGGGGAAGCGGGGGAGCTTCTCCACTTTCTGAGCGGTGGCGACCGGGTACAGGTCATCGCCGGAGCCGCGGCACAAGATCTCGATCTCTCTAACGAGTCCGGCTCGGTTTCCGACGGCGGTGTCGAGATCGACTCCGAAGGTCGGATACTCGAGGGCGGGGTAGGTGCTCTCGGCGTGCCGGATGTGCTTGTTCTGCAATACGACGAGGAAGACGCTACGAGCCTCGTGTTCGATGTCTCCTTCGGCCGCGGCATATTCTCAGCCGGCGCTGAGGACCGTAGCTACCGCGGGGCGCTGGAGTTTCAGCCTCGCGGTGGGCGCCTCACGCTCGTCAACGAGCTCCCTCTAGAGGAATACCTCTATTCCGTGGTTCCGTCGGAGATGCCGGCGAGCTGGCCCCGCGGCGCAGTTGAGGCACAAGCCGTCGCCGCCCGTTCGTACACGCTGGCAAACTTGGGGCGGTTTTCACGGCGAGGATACGACGTTTCGGGGGACGTGCGATCGGCTCACTATCGCGGGGTGACAGGCGAGCACCCGGCGGCACGTGAAGCGGTGGACTCCACCGCCGGGCTCGTGCTGGAGCAGGCCGGCGAAGTATTGAACGCGGTGTACTCGGCCAATGCGGCGGGGTACACGGAGGCGGGCGCTTCGGTTTGGGGCGGCGCCGACGACCACATCGCGGTTGCCGACCCGAAACTCGAGTCGCGAGAGGCGCCGCTCCCGCTCCACGAGCTGTGGGACTGGATACTCGACTCGCCGGAGAGCTACAGCGGTTCGGCGCGGTTCGCGTCGTCCGGGGCATACCGCTGGCGCCAGTGGGTCACCGTGGATGAGATCGACGAGCGCCTCGGCCGACCGGATATCGGGCGAATAACCGCGATCGTGGCTGTCGGCCGGGGCATCAGCGGGCGCGCCGAGGCGGTGGAAGTGCGCGGAACCGAAGGTACCGCGACAATCCGCGGCGACGCGATTCGGCCGCGACTGGGCGACCTGCGCAGCAACCTGTTCGTAGCGGAGCCGTGGTTCGAAAGCGAGTCGGAATCCGGCGGCGGCGAAGAGCCGGAGGCGTATCCGGCCGGGTTCGTGTTCGACGGAGCCGGCTGGGGGCACGGGGTAGGTATGTGCCAGACCGGGGCGGCGGCCATGGCCGCCGACGGCTACGACGTTGCGGATATCGTGGGGCACTACTATCCGCGCGCCGACCTCACAGCGATCGAGGATGCGACTCACTCGAAGTGAATTGACGGAGCGGGCACGCCCCGGCGAATCGGCTAGCTCTCGTCGACTGCCGCCTCGTTCACGACGGAGAAATCCGATTCCACCAGCGATCGCAGGTCCTCAACTGCAGCCGAAGCATCGGATCCGCTCGCCCGGATCTCTATTGTGCGACCTGCGCCCACGTTCAGCAGGAGAAGATGGAGTATGTTCTTTGCGTCGGAGGTGCGATTGCCGAAGTGGACCGTGATGTCCGATGCGTAGAGACGCGCCGTTCGCACGAAAAGGTCGGCGGGCCGTGAGTGGAGCCCCTGGCTCTTAGAAAGGGTCAGTTCGATTTGACTCTCAGCCATATGCGTATTCAGAGGCGTGGAACCGCGTTCAAACGTGCGCTCCGGCGGGTATCTCGGCTGCCGGCGGCAATTGACCCAATGTAACTAACCCGTTGGTGGTCCCGCCGGCCCTTAATCGTTTGTGCCGGAATCGTTTAGTATCCGCACGATGTGCTCGAGCTCCTCTTCCATGCCGATGCCGGTCAGAAACGATACGGTGGTGATGACCGGCGTGTCGGGCACCTCTCCAACTTCAGTGGTGGATACCACCAGGTCGAAATCGGAGGCGCGCTCCGGCACGTCTCTGGCTTTGCACTGGTCTGTGGTGACTGAGATACTCCGCTTGCCGAGCTCTTCCTCCAGCTTTCTTGCTACCACAGCGGATGTCGTTACTGCGGTGCCACAGGCAACAAGAATGCGCTTTGGCTCCATGCACTCTGCTCCTTCCCTCTATATTCATTCTATACCGTCTGTCCATTGTACCCCGAGTTTTGCTGTACGTCTCGGTCGAATGCGCCATTTTGTGCCGCAAAGCGTGAGGCAAGGATTGTTGGTGCCGAAAGAGGGGGTAGCAGCGCAGCTGGAAGGCGACTGAAGAGAGTCAGTCGCTCGCTCAGAGCCCCTCAGAGCCCCTCAGAGCCCCTCAGAGCCCCTCAGAGCCCCTCAGAGCCCCTCAGAGCCGGCACCTCCGCGCTTGTCACGAGCTCTTCGATCTCGGTCAGGAGCGCGGCAAGCTCCTCTTCCGTGCTACACGACGTTGCCCTTCGGGCAGATTCCACGGCGTCCTCACGGCTCAACTGTTTCACGCGTGCCACCGTCTGCGGCACGAGCTGGGGCGTAACGCTAAGCTCGTCGATACCGAGGCCGACGAACACGGGTATAGCGCGCGGCAGCCCGCCCGCTTCACCGCAGACGGAGACCGTGCACCCGCTGGTACGCGCAGCTTCGGTGACAACTGCGATCGCCCGAAACAGCGCAGGGTGAAGAGGACGATACCACTCGTTCACCGCGCTGTTAAGCCGGTCTGCAGCGAAAAGATACTGTGTGAGATCGTTCGTGCCAAGGCTTAGGGTATCCACTCGTTGGGCCAGCTCGCGTGCCAGAAATACCGCCGAGGGAACCTCGATCATTGCCCCTACGGGGAGGTTACGGCCGTGTGAGAGCCCGACTTCGGTGTACGCAGTGTCGAGCTCGACGAGCGCTCGGTCGAGGTCTTCTACGGTGGTTACCATAGGAAAGAGGATTCGTACGTTGCCGTACTGCGACGCCCGAATGATCGCGCGAAGCTGTGCTCGGAGCATCGTCGGGCTTTGAAGGCTCAGTCGCAACCCGCGTACGCCGAGTGCGGGGTTTGCCTCAGCGTGTCGTAGGCGGCCCGGAAGCGGCTTGTCTCCGCCCAGATCGAAGGTCCGAATGGTCACCGGTCCCGGTGCGATTGCTTCGGCTACTTGGCGATATACATCGAACTGCCGTTCCTCTTCCGGGATGCCGGAGCCGCCGAGGTAGAGGAATTCGGTACGCAAGAGACCTACGCCGGGGATGCCGAGCTCTCGGCACTCCTCTACCTGAGCCTCTTTTGTCAGGTTCCCGTATACGGGCAGCCGGACCCCGTCGCGCGTCTTCGGTGACGGATCGAACGCGTCGGCGAGGGCTTGATTGCGGGCCCGCCTCCGGTTGGCCTTATCCTGAAGGCAGCGCTCGGTGCCGGGAGCTGGGCGGACGTAGACTGTCCCGGTTTCCATCGAAGCACCGGCATCCAGCGCCATAGGGGTTCCGTCCTCCACGGACAGCACCTCCGAGCCTGCGCCAACGATGGCGGGAATCCCCATTGAACGAGCGAGGACTGCGGCATGCGAGGTAACGCCGCCTGCGGCGGTGACGAACCCGGCTACTCGGTCACGAGGGAGCTGGGCGGTATCTGTGGGGCTCAGGTCCTTCGCGATGACGATGCCGCGCTCAGGCACGGCCCGTATGGGGTCTCCGTCAGCTCCCAGAAGGATGCGCAACAGCCGTCCGCGGAGATCCCGGACGTCGGTCAGGCGGGCCCGGTTACACCCGTCGTCACCCAGGCCGGCGAACAGCCGTTCGTAGCGGCGGAGAACGCTGTCGATCGCGGCGGCTGCAGTCCGC
>Ga0207421_10003024_pt1 | contig 20348 bp, 16 predicted proteins | sample SodLakKL_010_SED_4_FD_187542 | JGI IMG/M metagenome (GOLD analysis project Ga0207421, IMG submission 187542) | Alkaline sediment microbial communities from Lake Tanatar, Kulunda Steppe, Russia - 8KL_010_SED (SPAdes) (version 2) | ecosystem: Environmental > Aquatic > Non-marine Saline and... | reverse complement strand
GCTACTGCTGTGGTATCTACTTCATAACCCATGTCTTCCAATGCGGCCTTAGCCACATAGGTACTGGCAGTAGCACATTCCCATTCTACGTATAGAATTTCCAATTCACCTTTGACTTCTTCACTTGGGTCTACGTCGTTTAGGTCTTCTTCAGGCCCACACCCTACCAAGGTGAAAGCCAACACTGCAACTAAAATTAACACTGCTGCAATAGACAACTTACTTTTAATCAAGTTTAAAACCTCCCTTTTTTTTGTAACTCTATGATAATTGACTATTATTCCTCAGATGTTTGCCTGCTGCTCTGGGTGATGCGGTCAAGAATAATAGCCAGTATCACCACTGCTAAACCACTTTCAAAACCTAATCCAATATTCAAGCGCTGAATGGCTCCATACACATGCCCACCCAGTCCTCCAGCACCGATCATGGCCGCAATAACTACCATTGAAAGGGCCAACATGATACACTGGTTAACACCAGCCATAATGGTAGGCATGGCTAAAGGAAGCTGCACTTTGGTAAGCAGCTGCCAGTCGGTAGATCCAAAGGCATGAGAAGCCTCTACTACATCTTCTGGGACCTGTCTAATACCCAGCCCGGTCAATCTTATTACCGGGGGCATGGAAAACACTACCGTAGCTATCATGGCTGCTACAACTCCTAGACTAAAAAAGAACACTGCAGGAATCAAATAAACAAAAGCAGGCATGGTCTGCATAAAGTCCAGTATAGGCCATACAATTCGATGGAAAAGCGTGTATCGCGTAGAAAGTATGCCCACCGGCAAGCCGATGCATAAAGAAATTGTAACAGCTATCAGTATCATTGTTATTGTCGACATGGCTCCTGGCCAAAGATTCATATTATATATTAATACTAAACCAAAAAAAGTAAATATCGCTATATTACGGTTGCTAAGGCGCCATGCTATTAAGGCAATTAAAACAATAAGGATAAAGGGTGGAAACCACAGTAGCAAATCCGTTATTCCTTCCATGATGCCTTCTAAAAAATTTGCTATAAGCCTGGTAAGAACTCCTATCTGACCAAGCAACCAGTCAATAAAATCATCTACTTTAGCACCCAGGGGTAAACGGGGCAACATATCTATTGGATTCAATAATTTATCAATCATCTGCAACAACCTCCTTTACTAGCCCGGCCAGTAACGCGCCCCTTACGATAATACCTTTAAACATCTTTTCCTCATCTACCACGGCATAAGGGATAGAAGCACTGGAGGCTGTTTCAAAAAGCTCGTTTATGGTTTTATCGGGGCTAACGGTGGGAATATTTCGATGAATTATACCGGAGATATCCTCATTTCCCTCGTCGGCTGCTTTTCTTGCCTCTTCTGCAGTTACGTATCCTTCCAGGTGACCCTTACGATTGGTTACAAATATTCCTGATATGCTGGCTTCTTTCATCTTCCTCAAGGCTACCCGGGGGCCATCCTTGGGGTAAGCTACTACCCTGGGGCTTTTCATAACGCCTTCTGCGGTAAGCACTTTAGATAAGTCTACATCTTCTACAAACTTAGCTACATAGCTATCAGCGGGATTTGTTAGTATGTTTTCAGGAGTATCATTCTGCACGATTTCTCCGTCTTTCATAATTGCCACATGATCACCAATCTTAAGTGCTTCATCTAAATCGTGGGTAATAAAAACAATAGTTTTACCTACTTTTTCCTGTAAAATTAATAGCTCATCCTGCATTTCTCTTCTAATCAATGGGTCCAGAGCGCTGAAAGCCTCGTCCATAAATAATATTTCCGGGTCAACAGCAAGACAGCGGGCAAGACCTACCCTTTGCTGCATACCACCGCTGAGCTGGTCAGGGTAATGGTTCCCCCATCCCTTGAGGCCAACAAGTTCCAGGGCTTCCAGCCCCTTTTTCCCCCGTTCTTCTTTGCTAACATTTTGTATTTCCAGGCCAAAAGCAGCATTTTCCAGCACCGTCCGGTGTGGAAACAGGGCAAAGCGCTGGAAAACCATGGACTGCTTGTGCTGACGGAATTCCCGTAGCTCGTTATAATCCATTGCTGAAACATCCTGGTCTCCAATTATTATTTTTCCTCTAGTAGGCTCTATAAGACGATTTAAACAGCGAATAACCGTAGATTTTCCACTACCGGAAAGCCCCATTACCACGAATATTTCGCCTTTTTCCACAGTAAAGCTTGCATTGTATATACCTACAGTTTGTCCGGCTTTCTCAACTACTTCATCCTTAGTATAACCCTTTTCTAGCAACTCAAAAGCCTTGCCAGGGTTATTGCCAAATATTTTTGATAAATTTTTTACTTCAATTCTAGCCATAAAATCCTCCTTCATACCTAGTAAATATTAATTTTTGATGCTTTTACTAAAGCCATGAAGCTTGTCCCTTCTACCTCTTCCGCCCTCTTAAAGTCAAACAAGCTCATTTTAATGTAGAATAACATATAATTGCTATTTTAGTTTATTGATTTTCTTACATTACCTATTATATTTAATACTTTTGATAAAATTCTATCAGAATAATTGAAGCTTGTCAAAAAAAGCAGTTAATATAATTTGTTAAAAATTATAGAAACCTGGAAATTATCAGCATAATACTGTCCTAAGCTATTCAAATCCTTTTCTGACTATAGTATAATTCTTTAAGATATAATAAAATAAATTTTTTAAAGGAGTGCATATAAATGAAACAGGTGCTTACTATAGCGGGATCAGACTCTGGTGGAGGCGCGGGTATCCAGGCTGATCTTAAAACCTTTGCTGCCCTTGATCTCCATGGTTTAAGTGTTATTACTGCCTTAACCGCTCAAAACAGTCTCGGGGTAAAAGACGTTTTAGAAATTCCCGTTAAGTTTATTGAGTCACAGCTAGATACGGTATTAAGTGACTTTGAGGTTAAAGCTGTAAAAACCGGCATGCTTGCGAACAGTGAAATTATTGAACTTATTGCCTTAAAGTTAAAAGAATATAATATTAAAAATCTTATTGTAGATCCTGTAATGGTTGCCAAAAGCGGAGATTCTTTATTGCAAAAGGAAGCTGTTAAAGCTCTGAAAGAAAAGCTTCTTCCCCTTACATTGGTAGTAACTCCAAATTTAGATGAAGCTAAAGCTATGGCAGACATTAATATAAACCATAAGGAAGATTTATTTCAAGCGGCCAGCATAATTAAAGATTTTGGCGTAAAATATGTGATCATTAAGGGTGGTCACATTCAGGATAAAAATAAGGCTATAGATACTCTTTTTGATGGAAAAGAATTTTACTTTTTTGAAGGAATCCGCTTTAATACAAAAAACACCCATGGAACAGGGTGCACTTTTTCAGCAGCCCTGGCCTCCTTTATGACAAAGGGATATGATTTTATGGAAGCAGTACAAAAAAGCAAAGAATTTATAACCCTGGCTATAAAGCACTCCTATAAAGCCGGAAAGGGATACGGCCCGGTTCAACCTATGGGTGAGCGTTACGAGCGGCTCCAGGACAAAATGTAAATAAGTATCTATTAATTAAATTACTCCCGATTACAATATTGCCTGACAAGATTTAAGTATTCACTTCTCAGTCTTTTTGTTATCACTCCCGGGTTACCATCACCTATAGGCTTACCTTCTACAGTTACCAGCGGCATCAACTCTATTAAAGAGTTGGTCAGGAATACTTCGTCAGCTTTAAATAGCTCATCTACAGAAAGAGGCCTTTCTTTTAATACATAATTATTTTCCCGGGCCAGCTTTAAAACTATTTGGCGTGTAATCCCGTTTAATATTCCACTGTCTAATCCGGGAGTATATATTTTTTTATCCTTTATTATAAAAAGATTGGTTACCGTTCCACATGTTAAGTCTCCAGAAGTATTCAGGAGCAGCCCTTCATCTGCGCCTCTATCCTGGGTTTCAACTTTTGCAATTATATTATCAAGATAATTGAGGGACTTTAAACGGCTTAAAGGGGAAAACGAATTACGACGTGTAGTTTGCACTATAATGCCTTTAAAGCCTTTTTCATAATCTTGATTTTTATAAGGTATAGAAGGAAAAGGTACTACAATTAACAAGGGCTCATGACATTCAGCAGGGTAAAGCCCCCTTTTCCCGGTTCCCCGGGAAAGGGTAACCCTTAAGAAGCCCTCTTCTAATTCATTTTTTCTAATAGTTTCATTTAGGATAGATACCATTCTATCAATATTATCTTTAAAGATTAACCTCAGAACTGCTGCCCCTTCCTGCAAACGAAGCAGGTGTTCTTTCCCATAAAAAGATTGTCCTTTATAGACCCTAATGGTTTCAAAAAGACCATCACCATAGAGGAAACCCCTATCCGAGATAGAAACTTTGGCCTTGCTTAGAGGGATAAATTCTTTATGAAAGTAACATTTTAGTCCCATGTTCATCTCCTAAAAATTTATGATGATACTATATTTCTATAACCTCACCTTCACTGACCAGCTCTGCATCCTTAAATTCTGCTTTTGCTTCGGAAAGAACAATGTCTTCAGGTTTTTCTGGGTGTAAGTGGGTTAATTTTAACCTTTTTACTTGCCCTTCCCTGGCTAATTGCCCGGCCTGGAAAGAGGCCATGTGATTACTGCTGCCAAGAGAAAGGTCCTGGGAAATAAAATTAGACTCACATATGAAAAGGTCACAGCCCCGAACAAAGTCAACAAGTCCAGCAAAATACTCAGTATCAGCAGAATAAACCAACACCTTATTATTGTATTTTGCTTTAATAGCACAACACAACTTGGAATGTACCGTCGGGTAAAAACTAAAATTAAAATTCCCTATTTTTATATTATCATAAGGATCTATAGGTTTTGTGCGAACAACATCTTTGTGACCCAGCAATGAATAAGTATCATATGGTTCCGTTAGAGTGTAAATATATAAAGGGGTTTGCCTTTTCCCCAGGGCCATAGCTGACTCAAAGGCATAGTGTACAATAAAACAATCTGAAATATGGTCCATATGCAGGTGGGATAAAATTATGGCATCAATCTCCCAGTAGTTAATATATTTTTGTAACTGACTAAAAGTTCCGTTACCGCAATCAATTAATATTTTGGTACTATCTCCCTCCAAAAGGTAACCCGAGCAGTTGCCGCCAGCAGAAGGGAAGGGTCCATATTTACCCAGTACAGTAACTTTCAACTATATTCACCGCCAATTTTTAAAGATTATTAACTTGAAGACCTTGTTAAGCATAAGTTTCTTTTTCTGTTTTTATAAGACTTTCATAGGCTTTAAGCAGTCTTTTAGTTTGATTGTATGAAGACATTTTTTCTGCATTTTTTTGAGCTTTCTGACTCATTTCTCTTCTCAGTTCCCTATCTGTTAAAAGCAATAGTACTTTATCTTTAAACTCCTCCATAGTATATTCAGTAAGGAAACCGTCCACATTATTGTCAACCATTTCTGAAGCACCAAAAGCTCTAATTGCTACTACTGGTAAGCCGACAGCTTTAGACTCACAAAGTACTAAGCCTTGGGTTTCGGTTAGAGATGCAAATACAAAAATATCTGCACCAGCATAAGCATTAATTACCTGTTCCCGAGGCAACAAACCTGTGAAACGAACATAACTACTAATTTCCAGCTCTTCAGCCAAGCTGTGTAAATTTTTCTCCTCTGGACCACCGCCCACAATAACCAGTCGTGCCTTTGCCTCTTCTTTTAATATATTCTTAAAAGATTTTAAGAGGAAGGGAATATTTTTTTCCTTACCCATACGGCCCACATGGAGCAGTATTGTTTCATCATCTTTATATTTATAATAATCTCTAAGCCAACGGGAATCAACATCTTGAAATTCGTTAATTTCTATGCCGGTAGGTATATTTATAACTGGCGTCTTCACTCCAGCTTGTTTCAGGCAGTCTTCAACAATACCCGTAGGAGCAATAACAAGGTCACACTGGTTGCAAAAATCTTTGCCAAGTTTCTGCATGAACTTTTTAGAAATAGACTTGGCAAATGGGACATAGTGAACATACTGGTCATATAAAGTGTGGTAAGTAAAAACCAAGGGAATTTTAAATCTTTTAGCATATTTTACTCCTAAACGTCCCAGCATAAAAGGTGATTGTACGTGAATTATATCAATGTCCAACTTCTTAATAGTTTTCCCTAATTTTGGGGAAAAAGGAATAGCAATAGAAAAATCAGGCTGAGTAGGAGCCGGGATTGAAATAAACCGGAAAACCCTATCTTCTTTTTCACAATTTGGATAATGGGGTCCAAATACAAACACATCATTACCCATGGCTGTTAACTGGTTTGAAAAACTTTCTATAGAGCGTACAACGCCACTTTTATAAGGGCGAAAACTATCAGTGAAAATTCCTATCCTCATTTTTACCCCTCCAGGTTTTAAAATGGCTTAAAAAGAAAAACCTTTTCTTGATAAGATTTTATCCCAAACCTTCTAACATTATTATACATGATTTTCTATGATATTTTAAAAAAACCTGCTGTTTAGTTAAAATATTATTACTAGTATATGTTAATCTTTCCTAATATTTAAATAAGATATAAAAAATAAAATAAAATAAAGCCGGGGGGACCCCGGCTTTATTTTATTTTTTCTGTTTTTTTCTCTAATCTATCCAGGAATAAAAGCTTAGGTTCTTCTAGATTTATCATTTTAAACTTACCTTTAATTTCTTTTAACATATCCATTTCTCTGGGATGGCAGGTAAACAGAATTATTTGCCTGTTTTTTGATAGACCGGTCAGTGTTTTTAGTGCTTCTTTTAATCTTTTTCTATCGTACTGGACAAAACAATCATCCAGGAAAAGGGGTAAAGTGCTGTCTCCTGTAACTAGATCAGCTATCATGACTCTGGCTGAAAAGTAAAACTGATCTATAGTTCCGCTGCTCAAGTCATGAATACTCACATGTTTTCCCGTTTCAGGAACCATAACGGTAATATCTAAGTCTTTACTTATTTTAACCTGCTTATAGCGGTTATTAGTAATCTTGCTTATCTGTTCACTAACCTTTTCATTTAATTTAGGAGCAAAATCCCTATGTATATCTTTAGCCACTATTTCTATCATTTTAATGGCAGCCCTTAAAGAAGTCCCTTGGTCCTGCAGATTTCTCTTTTCTTTTTTCCTTAAAAATAACTCTTCTTCTATTTCCGGCATCGGTTGAAAACCATTAAAAGTTGTTTCAATTTTTGTCTCCAGTTCTGAATAACTGCTTTTCGCTTTAGATAATTCTTCATTAATTTTTTCTAGCTGTTTTTGTTTTTTGCTTATTAATTCTTCATTTACCTCTTCTGTTATTTCTTCTGATTTTAATATGGACAGATCAATTTTTTTCAATTCGTAAATAGGCGTACCCTCAAGTATTGCGCTTAAAACCTCTTCATACTTCTGTCTTTGTTCTAATAAAATTTCTACTTCTCTATGTTTTTTACAGCCCTGGAAATATTCTTCAAAACTTTTTACACCGGCAGAGATAAAAATAAACTCGGCTTCTTCTTTTAAATCATAGATTTCTTTTTCAAGTCTTTCTTTAGAGATTTCTAGTTCCGAAATTTTTTCATCAATATTATTCAACATATTGGCAGTGCTCTGGTAATTACTTAACCTGTTTTTGAACTCATCGATTTTTTTCTCTGAAATTTCTTCTCCCTCTTTCCAAAGGGAAGCACTTTTTAGCAAACCGGTTATTTCTTTTTCCAATTCCCTATACTTGTTTGAAAGATCTTTTATTTCCCTGTTTGTAAGCTTATATTCTCTTTCCAATTTTTCTAATTCTGAAAACATAATCCCATATTGGCTTATTTTTACCTGTAAATCTCTAGATGTTTCTACCTTGTTCTTTTTTAGTATATCATTAAGTTCTTTTTCTAAGTTTTCAATTTTTGTCTGTTCCTCGTAATCTTGATTTATAAGCATTCCCAACTCTTCCTCCAGTTCAAATAAATCTCTATTCTTTTGTCCCCAACTCTTCCAGTAATTAACCGACAAAAATGCCGGCAAAACCAATAGCATGGCAAATAAAGAATTAAAAAGAAAGGAGGGAATTAAAATGGTGCCTGTTAAAGAAAGTAAAAGTAATAACATATTTTTTAAAGATTTAAATTCATCATTAAAAATTTCTTTCTTTTCTTCCAGCATATCAATTTTATTTTTCAACGGTGAATTTTTCAGATGCCTTATATCTTCTTCAAGTTTTTCCGCTCTATATAAATCAGTTTCGCTGCAGTTTTTCCAGAAATCTTTTTCCAGTTCCCTGCAAATATCATTCAAGCTATTTTCTGTAGTTTCCAAAAGCTTTTGCTTTTGTATAATTTGTTCCTGGAATGACTTGTAAAGGGCATAGTCCCGGCTTATGGAAGCAGCAGATTCCATATCCAAACACTGACAGTAGCTGTGTTTCTTTACATATTTCATAGGTTGAACCCTTAATTCTTTTTGCTTTCTCAATGCTTCATCTATTTCCTTTAAATTGCTTTCCAGGTTTTTAACAGCTTCCTTTATTTCTACAACCCTTTGCTTTTGCTGTACAGGATAGTAACGGTATTTTTCCAGCTGATAAATAATTTCATTTATTTTATATATCTTCTCCTCCTGCTCTCTAACACTTTTTAATTTTTTTGCCTGGAGATAATCGCTAAGCTTTTTAATCTCTTCATCTTTCTTTCTTTTTTTATCCAAATTTTGCAATATTATAGGCCGGATTTCAGCTAGCTGTGCTTCAAATTTACGTACTTTGCTTAGAATCCCCTCAACTTTTGATTTTTCTTCCTCTAGTTGCTCAACCTGTTTGCTTACAATACCCAGGGGACTTTTGGGAGCTTTTTCTGAGCCAACCTTTTCTTTTAGAACTTTTTCCAGCTCCATACAGGCTTTTCTAATAGAAATCTCTGCATTACCTGAATATCTTAAATTAGTTAGTTTAGAACTTATTTCCTGGGACAATTCTTCGTCGCTTACATTTTTCCCCTGGCTGATACTAATGGTATTGTTAAATACATTTTTGTTAATGTTCATATGGCTTTCGGCAAAATCATATTCTTTAGTTCCTTTATGTTGTTTAAAGGTTCCTGTTATGTCTTCCCCGGTATTTAAATTCCGTATAGCTACTTCATCATTTTTAAAGTCCCTTTCTATTTGATAGTGTTTTCCCTGATGTTCGTATTCAAGGATTCCTTGAAACTTTTCATCATCCCAAGGATGAAATGCCTGTATTTCGTTTGTAAAAACTCTGCGGCTTTTGAAGGGTTTTTTAAAGCCAAAGAACATCCCCTCAATAAATTTTTGAATAGTAGACTTTCCTGCCTCGTTAGGTCCATAAACAACATTAAGTCCATCAGTTAAAGTTATTTCTTTATCTTTAAACTTACCAAAACTTTTTAAATATAATCTGTTAATCTTCACCTTACATTTACCTCCTTACCCAGTAATGAATCTAAACCATAATATAAAGAATTTTTTAAAATTTCCTGGTTATTCCCTTTGGCCCGGTCTATTTCATCTTTCATTTTTAATGTAAAAATACCTACAGCAGTATGTAAGTTTTCTCTAATCAGTGACTCCAGGTCATAATCAGGTATAGTACAATCATTTATTTCCAGGTAGAAAAAATCATTGATTAATTTTTCTTTAATTAATTCAGAATTAACACCTATAGATTCATCAGATTCTCCAATAAGTTTAAAAGAATATATGTTGTTCTTTCTCTCCTCTTTATCCACAGAGTTTTTAATATTATTACAGATTTCTTCCAAAGTGTGATTGCTTTTAACCCGAATATTGTTTTGTATAAACTTTCTTTTAGCAATAGGCTTAAACTTTAAATGGACATCAGTTTTATTTAAAGTTCCCAGTATAACACCATGCTCCCCCGGCTCCCCAAAGTTTAGAGGCTCGGGACTACCAGCATAATGTGCAATAATCTTTCCTTTTCCCGGAATTCTGTGTGTCTGGTGTCTATGTCCCAACGCAACATATTCGGCTTTAGTGCTGCGAAGGTCACTTTCGCTTACAGGCAAACAAATGGATTCACCTAGCTGTCCAAAACTATCTCCGTGGAGCATAACAAGGTTTGTTTTGTCATTAGAATCAATTTTTAGTTCCCTTAAGAGAGGTCTTTTTATTTCCCATTGATTCCAGCCCAAACCATGTACTCTTAAATTGAATCGGGGTAAATCTACGTATTCCCATGTTTCTTTTAAAAATATGTGCACATTCTGAGGCCAGGGAAAAGACCGGTAAAAAGAGTCCGGTAATGCCGGATCTTGATTTCCTGGAGTTATAAATATTTTTATTTGAGGTATACGGCAGAATTTTTTTTGCAAAAACCTCATAAGGGACTTGGTTGAATTTTGGTGTTCAAATAAATCGCCGGTTATTAGAATAATGTCTACCCTCTCCTCCTCTGCCACTTTAATAATTCGGCTAAAAACCTCCTTCAGTTCATTTCTCCTTCTTCTGGCCATTTCAAGGGAAAACCCCATATCCTTAAAGGATGTTTCCAGATGAATATCTCCTGTTTGTAAAAATTTCACCTCTTTATTCAAAGAATAAATCCCTCCATAATATTATTATTGTTCTTCCAAAATTAACCTATTATATTATTCTATTTAATAGTAAATAATTCCTGCCAATATATAGAACTTTTTGATAATTTTTCGACATTAATAAAAATAAAAAATCCGCTGTCAATCCTTCTACTTGTTCTTTAATAAAAGGATTTTAGCGGACTAAAGACCAACTAAAAATAATAATTAATCTTTTACAGACCCAGGCTTTCCACAAGAGCTTTAGCTTTATCCAGAGTTTCCTGGTATTCCTTTTCAGGCACAGAATCTGCTACTATACCCCCTCCTACCTGGAAATATACCCTGTTGTTTTTAATTACAAAAGTTCGAATCACTATGTTTAGATCTACATTGCCGTTAAAAGAAATATAGCCTATAGAACCGGTGTATACGTTTCGTTTAACTCCTTCCAACTCGTCTATTATTTCCATAGACCTTATTTTAGGAGCTCCTGTTATAGAACCTCCGGGGAAGGAAGCTAAAAGGATGTCAATAATATCTTTGTCCGGAGGAAGTATTCCTTCTACCGTAGATACCAGGTGAAATACAGTAGCATAAGTCTCCAAGACTATGAGTTCAGGCACTTTAACAGTACCCGGCATACAAACCCTTCCCAGATCATTTCTTTCTAGATCAACAATCATAACAAGCTCTGCCCGGTCCTTTTCACTGTTTAAAAGTTCATTTTTCATCTTTTCATCCTCTACGGAATTACTGCCTCTAGGTCGTGTTCCTTTTATAGGTCTGGTCTCTACTTTTTTGCCGGTTAAACTTAAAAATCTCTCCGGAGAGGCACTGGCTATAGCTACTTCGTCAAAATTTAAAAATGATGCAAAAGGCGCAGGGTTAATGGTGCGTAATTTTATATACAGATCCAGGGGAGAAATATCTAATGAAGTTTCAAAGCGCTGAGAAAGGTTTACCTGATATATATCCCCAGCGGCAATGTATTCCTTAGCCTTGGCAACAATTTGACAGTACTGTTCAAAGGAAAAATTAGATTTTGTTTCTGCCTTTCTTCTATTGTCATTATAGTTGGTATAAGATTCTTCCGGTTTTCTATATGAAATATTACTAATTTCCTTATAAAGCTCCTTCATATTCTGAACAGCCATATCCCTGGCTTCTTTCTCATCTTTAGATAGTCCCAGGGCAAATAAATAGGATTTGTTTAATAAGTGATCATACGCATAAACTTTTTCGTAAAAGGCCAGGTAACAATCAGGCAGCTGCAAGTCATCCAGACTTTCTCCAGGAAGATCTTCAATTTGTTCTCCCAGGTCATATCCGAAATAACCCACTGCACCTCCGGTAAATGGAGGGACATCCTGAGGTATTTCTGATATTAATTCAAAAGAATTGATATATTCTTGAAGAACATAGAAAGGATTGCCCTCCAGTTCCCTTTCCCCCTCTTCCCTCTGCCAGAGGTAGATTTTTTTGCCTTTAGATTTAAAGATTGCAAAAGGCTGCGATCCAACAAATGAATATCTGCCCAGGTTCTCTTCGTTTAACCTGCTGTCCAGTATAAAGCTAAAGGGCTGGTCTTTAACGTGGTAATATACATTAAAAGGTGTTAGTTGCGATTCTATTTCCTGCAGTTGCACGGCTACTTTCAAGTTTTACGCTCCTTTCCTGTTTAATGCTTAAATTAAGGAAATTATTAAGAAGGGCATGACCGTGTTCTGTTAAAATAGCCTCCGGATGGAATTGAACACCTTCTACAGTATAATTTTTATGCCTGATCCCCATAATTTCCCCCTGATCAGTCCAGGCGGTTATTTCTAAGCAAGAAGGAAGACTTTTTACATCAAGAATTAATGAATGGTACCGGGTAGCAGTTAAAGGACATTTTATTTCTTCAAAAATAGTTTTCCCTTTATGAATAATTATAGAAGTTTTACCATGCATGAGCCTGGAAGCACGAATGACCTTTCCTCCAAAAGCTTGTCCGATAGCCTGATGGCCCAGGCAAACACCTAAAACAGGTATACGTCCAGCAAAATGCTTAATTAATTTAAGGGAAATTCCTGCCTCATCAGGAGTACCAGGACCGGGGGATATAATAATATGGTCCGGGGATAGTTCTTGAATCTCTTGAAGAGTGATTTGGTTATTCCGAAAAACTTTTACCTCTTCTCCTAATTCCCAGAGGTACTGTACCAGATTAAAGGTAAAAGAGTCATAATTGTCAATCATTAATATCATAACAAATCTCTCCCTCCGTATTAAAATAAAAAGAACCAGCACATTTTAAATGTACTGGTTCGCATCCCAGTTTTTCGCGTCCTTTTAGTTTTCTAATCATAATTATAATCATGAATATTTAAAAAAGTCAAAGCACTTTTAAAATCTTCCCGAGCGAATAATTGAAATTAACAGCCAAAAACCCATGGTTCCTGCTACTATAAAGCCGATTTCAGCTATAGGTATTTTCCAAACAATAGACCTTTCTGCTCCCTGCAAGAATAAAGAGAGCCCCACAATAAGGCTTGCTAAAACTATACTGAAAGCCAACCGGTTAATCATATGGTTCAATTTGTTCACAAATTTATCTAAGTCTTTATGCTCCAGGGTAGCTTTGAACTGTCCTTTTTCCACTAAATTAAAGATATTTGAAAGCTGCTTGGGATATTCCGCAAAAAGTTCACCATATTCATGCATGTTTTTATATAATGTTTTTTTTAAATAGCTATAGGAAAGCCTTCTTTTTGTCAAATCTTTTCCAAAGGGCTTTGCTATTTCCATAAGGCTAATATGGGGCGCCAGCCTGGATATAAGACCTTCCAAAATAACAAAGGATTTGGCTAATAGAGTAAACTCTGTAGGCATTAATATATTATGTTTAAAAGCAAGTTCCAAAAACTCATTCATTGACTCCCCTAAACTTATTTTACTTAAGGGTAAGTCATAGTACTTATGCTGCAGCCTATCTATATCCTGCCTTAGTTCACGGCGGTTAAAGTCAGGGGGTACTATTCCTAGGGCCAGGAAATTTTTTAATATCGACTCTGTATTTCTTGATATCATAGCAACCAGCATGTTACCAAACTTTTCTTGCATTTCCTCATCTATGATTCCCACCATACCAAAATCAAGAAGCACTATACTTCCGTCCTTAAACACCATAACGTTCCCCGGGTGGGGGTCTCCGTGGAAGACCCCGTATACCAGTATTTGCTTAAAAACAGCTTCACTTAGATTAGTGACAACCTTTTCTGTATCCACGCCCATTTTTGAAAGCTTATCATCGTCGATAAGCTTTATAGCTTCTATATGTTCCATGGTTAAAACTCTTTTTGTAGTATAATCCCAGTAAACCTCAGGTATATAAACATTTTTATCCTGGCTAAAATTACGATGAAATGTATCAATATTCTGTCCTTCATAAAGATAGTTTAATTCATTGGTGAGTATTTCATCAAACTCTAGCACTATATCTCTTAAACTATACATTTTTGCCCAATCAGTACGTTTTTCCAAAAGACGGGCCAGATCGTGAAGTATTTCTAAATCTACTTTTATAGTTTCTTCAATGTTGGGCCTTCTCACTTTTATCACTACTTCTTTACCACCATGAAGTACTGCTCTATGGACTTGTCCAATAGAAGCTGCCGCTAAAGGTTCTTTTTCTATGGATTCAAAAAGATCTTCCAGGTTATGACCTAGTTCTGATTCAATTTTATTTTTTGCTTCGGTAAAGGAAAACGGGGGCACCTGATCCTGTAACTTAGAAAGCTCTGCTATCCAGTCAGGAGGCAACAGGTCTGCACGGGTACTTAACAACTGTGCAACTTTAATAAAGGTAGTACCCAGATCTTCTACTACCATTCGTATTCTTTCTGCTGTAGATAATTCGTGTTCTTCTTCTTCGTCTTTAGGGCTATATTTTTTAAACCTTAAAAATTCTATTAGACCTAGTTGTTTAATTAAAAAGCCAAATCCATGCTTTATCAGGGTCTGGGCGACCTCCCGGTAACGGCTAAAATGTTTGTATCTTTTCTGCAGCTTCATGGGTACACCCCATTTCTTATACTATTACTATTTAGATTCCAGCAATTCCTTCAGCTCATCAATTTTAGCTTCCAGCCGGGCGATATCCTCTTTATTGGCCAGATTGGCTTCATTCATTACTTTATTTAGCTCACTATTTACTGTATCTTGGAGTGCTTCCTTTTCCTTCTTTCCCTTTTCCACAAATTCATTAGTTACTTTTTGAGCTTCATCTCTGCTCATCTCTCCTTTATTAACCAACATTTCCGTCATTTCTTCCGCTTTTTCTTTTGTAATGGTTAGAGCTCCTAAACCAAACAAAAAAGTTCTGTTAAAAAGATCATTAAACATAATAAAAACCTCCTCATTTTTTATACTCTTTCTAGTAGTTTATACAGTATTCTTATATTTAACCATCATTATATTATGAAAGAGCTCATTTTTAAATACATTTAACTGTCTATTAAAGATAAATAATAAAAAAAGGGCAATTCCATATATTGTTTGACACTTTTGGCTAGCCCTTGATTCATGTAATAATAGTTTTGGTTCATGTGATAATAATTTTCCAGAACCTGTTCCGGTTTTTTTTATTTAATCTGCCCATCTCCATATATAACATATTTAATTGAGGTCAAGGCTTTAAGACCCATAGGACCCCTGGCATGAAGTTTTTGAGTGCTGATACCCATTTCGGCTCCTAAACCAAACTCATTTCCATCGGTGTACCGGGTAGAAACGTTCACATAAACTGCGGCGGCATCAATCTGGGCCATGAATTTTCTAGACCTGTTGTAACTGGTGGTAACAATAGCTTCGGAATGTTTTGTGCCGTATTTATTTATGTGCTCAATAGCTTCATCTAAAGATTCTACAACCCTGATGGATAAAATAAGATCCAGGTATTCGGTTCTCCAATCGTCTTCATCTGCCGGAGCAGCCTGGGGAATTATTTCCCGGGTAGCTGCACACCCCCGTACTTCAACATTTGCCTCCTCTAATAACTTAACAATCTTGGGTAAAACCTTCCTGGAAATATCTTTATGCACCAGGAGGGTTTCCATAGCATTACAAACCCCCGGGCGATTGGTTTTAGCGTTAAAAGCAATTTTAACCGCCATATCTACGTCTGTTTCTTTATCTATATATGTGTGACAAATGCCCTCCCCTGTTTGAATAACCGGAACCGTAGAGTTTTCAACTACCGACTTGATGAGAGAACTGCCTCCCCTGGGAATTAAAACATCCAGATATTCGTTTAACTGCATTAGCTCCTGGGCTGCGGCTCTATCCGTATCTTCAATTAAGCTTACCGTACCTTCAGAAAGCCCCGACTCCATACAGGCATTCTTTAAAATTTTAACCAGAACTTTATTAGATTCTATAGCTTCAGAGCTACCTCTAAGAATTACGGCATTCCCAGCCTTGATAGCCAGGCCTGCGGCATCAACAGTTACATTTGGCCTGGCCTCATAAATAATACCAATTACACCCAAGGGGACTCGAACCTGCCCCACTTCCAATTCATTTGGCCGTTTCCACATGGAAATAACCTCACCCACAGGATCCGGTAAATTTTGAATTTCCTTTAACCCTTCAGCCATATCTGTTATTCTTTCTGCAGTAAGTTCTAACCGATCATGAAAAGCTTTAGTATATCCTGGTTTCTTAGCTAAGTTCTCTAAATCTATTTTGTTCGCTTTTAGTATTTCATCTTTGTTGGATTCAAGGTTTTCCGCCATTTTTAACAGTGCATTATTCTTCACCTGGGTTGAAATGTAACTCATTCTGATAGCCGCTTCTTTAGCTGCTATAGCCTTTGTTTTAACTTCAGACAAAACGTTCACTCCTTTACAATGTTTTTAAATAATTACAAGATTGTCCCGGTGTATTGCTTCGCTTTCACTTTCATCCCCTAAAATGTTATATATTTCTTTTGTTCTTTCCCCTTTTATCTTAAGCAAGTCTTTGGCTGAATAATTTACCAGACCCCGGGCAAACTCATTTCCTTTTTCATCTAAGACCCTTACGGTATCTCCCCGTTCAAAATTTCCGTCTACCCAAAGGATGCCGCTGGGAAGCAGACTCCTACCTTCTGTTACTACAGCTTTTTGGGCCCCCTTATCAACAGTAATGGACCCTTGTATAGTAGGGCAAAAAGCAATCCATCTTTTGCGGCTGTGCAGGGCTTTGGCCTGGGCTGGAAACAGTGTGCCTGTTACCTCTCCCCTGGTAATTTTGTTTATAATACCTTGCTTTTGACCACTGGCAATAACCAAGGAAACACCGGCATTTATAGCAATCTTCGCTGCCTGAAGCTTAGTTTTCATTCCACCTGTTCCCAGGGAGCTGTCAGTTTTACTGGCAAGATTTTCTATGTCCGGAGTTATTTTTTCTACAAAGGTAATAAGTTCTGCCTCCGGGTTAATATGTGGGTTAGATGTATAAAATCCTTCTATATCTGATAGGTTTATTAATAGATCTGCATTAATTAAGCTAGCCACCAGTGCAGAGAGATTGTCATTGTCTCCGAATTCAATTTCTTCAACAGCCACAGTATCGTTTTCATTTATTATAGGGATGACACCCAGTTTTAATAAGGCAGAAAGTGTGTTTTGAGAATTAATATACCTCTTTCGGTTTATTATGTCCTCCCGGGTCAAAAGAACCTGGGCCACTGTATGGCCATATTCACCAAACAACTTTTCATAAACTTGTATCAACATACCCTGTCCTACTGCTGCCACTGCCTGTTTTTCCGGAATAGTTTTAGGTTTTTTCTTTAAACCCAGTTTGCCTATTCCTGCACCAATAGCTCCAGAAGAAACCAATATTACATTTTTGGATTGATTTTTTAAATCAGCTAATTCCCTTACTATTCTTTCAATATAATTAAGATTTAACTTGCCATTAGAATAAGTTAAAGTTGAAGTTCCAACTTTAACAACTACTGTTTGTGCTTTTGTTAATAAATTTCTGGCCTCTTCTTCCAATTTTATCTACCCTTCCTCATCTCTTTCCTTACCCAGTTCTTTGGAACGACCGGCGGCTGCTTCTACAGCGCTCATTACCGTTCCTCTAAATGATTCTTTTTCTAAGGCATAAATACCTGCTATGGTAGTGCCTCCCGGTGAAGTTACCTTATCTTTTAAAACAGAAGGGTGTTCACCTGTTTCCATTATCATTTCAGCTGCTCCTAATACTGTTTGGCCGGCTAAAAGCAGTGCTGTTTCTCTAGGCAATCCGGCCTTAACACCTCCATCGGCCAGAGCTTCGATAAAAGTAAAAACATAAGCCGGTCCGCTGCCGCTAATTCCCGTTACCGCATCCATTAATTTTTCCTCCAGAACTTCTACTTTCCCCAGGGATTCTAAAAGTTCTTTTACAAAACATAACTCCGCTTCATTTACCTTTTGTCCTGGAGAAAGAACAGTCATTCCTGAACCTATTAAACAGGGAGTATTGGGCATAAGCCTTATTACTTTTTTATTAGAATTTACTATTCCCAAAATCTCAGAAATAGTTATACCTGCTGCTGCGGAAACAAGCAGATGGCTGTCGGTAACGTCCTCCTTAATATCCTCTAAAACAACAGGCATGTCCTGGGGTTTCACCGCTAAAAAAATTGTCTGGGCAAAATCTAGAACTTCCTTGCTTTGAATAGTTTTTTTAATGTTAAACTTACATTTTAATTCTTCAATATGATTTTGCTTTATATCACAGGCCATAATATCTTCCGGTAAAACTTTTTTATTATTTAAGAACCTGTTAATCATGGCAGAACCCATGGACCCACAGCCTATAAAGCCAATTCTTTTATTACTCAACAATAATCCCCCTTGTGATTAATAACCAAATTTCCCTTTATATTTAATGTATTTTAATAATTTTATTATAAACAATACTTTTTTGCAAGATGACTTTAATTCCTATGTTTACTTTATATATAGCTATCGCCATTGACAACTAATGATAATTTGTTTATAATATTAATCGAACAATTTAAGAGGTAGGGGTGTAGCTCAACTGGCAGAGCGGCGGTCTCCAAAACCGTAGGCTGCGGGTTCAAGTCCTGTCACCCCTGCCAAAAGAGATTAACAATCGTGGGCATCCACGGTTTTTCTATTTTATGACATTTTTAAATAATAGCTTAATTGGGGATAAACTGGGGATAGTTTGGTAAAAACAACTCTTATTTCAGAAAATTCTCATACATAAATTAATTTAAATAGTTATTCTAAATTTTTCTTTATATCTTCAAATTGTTCCAGAGCTACCTCTAAATTTTCAACAATTTCTTTAACCAGTAAATCGGGGTCAGGCAAATTTTCCGATTCTTCCAAGCTTTTATCCCTTAACCAAAAGATATCAAGGCTAACCTTATCCCTCTTTATTAGCTCATCATAACTAAAAACCTTAAAGCGCTCTGTCTCTTCTCTCTCATAACGGTTTTCTGGATTATAGCACCGAATAAAATCATCTAAATCTTTATACTGTAACTGGTTTTCTTTCAAAGTAAAATGCTTATTGGTACGTAAATCATATACCCATAGTTTTTCTGTCCAGGGTTTTTCACTGGCAGGTTTTTTGTCAAAGAATAAAACATTAGCCTTTACTCCTTGGACATAAAAAATGCCTGTAGGGAGCCTTAACAAAGTATGCACATCACATTCTGCAAGGAGTTTTTTTCTTATTGTTTCACCAGCTCCACCTTCAAATAATACGTTATCTGGAACCACTATCCCCGCTTTCCCATGTATTTTTAAAATTGTCTTAACATGCTGTAAAAAGTTTAACTGCTTATTGGAAGTTGTTGCCCAAAAATCCTGGCGTTCATAGGTAAGGGTTCAATATAAAAACCTGCATCAACAGTGCTGCCTTTTTCGGTAATTTCTGTTTTAATGCGATAAACCTCATATCCCACATTTACCCTTTCAGCTACAGCCCGATCGTGATTGTACTCCATCACCAGGTTTTGGTTGAAAAATCCCAAAGTTTGCATAGAAGGTGTTGCCGTAAGGCCAATTATGAATGCATCAAAGTATTCAAGGACCTGACGCCAGAGGTTATAAATGGAACGATGACATTCGTCAGTTATAATAAAATCAAAGGTTTCAATAGGAATGCGGGGGTTATATACAACCTCAAGGGGCTTTTCATCTATAGGGGACACATCATAAAGGGAACGTTCTTCTGCTTCAGGTTCAAATTCTGTTTCTCCCTTGAGCATGGAATACAATCTCTGAATGGTGGTTATACATACTTTACTTACGGGATCCAGAGTGTTAGAGGCAAGATGCTGAACATTATATAGTTCAGTAAATTTACGACCATCATCAGGTGTTTCATACTGCTGGAATTCCCTGAAGGTCTGACGACCCAGGTTGCTTCTATCCACCAAAAATAGCACTCTCTTCGCCTCGGCAAATTTGATTAGACGATAGATAAAGCTTACAGCAGTAAAGGTTTTACCGCTACCTGTGGCCATTTGAATAAGTGCCCTGGTTTTCCCGGCAGCAAGGGAAAGCTCCAGATTGGATATTGCTTCTATCTGGCATTCCCAAAACCCCCTTGTAGACAAAGAAGGTAAGCTTTTAAGCCTTGCCCTTAGAGTTTCTTTCTGCTTTAGACATTCCTGGAAAGTTTCAGGTCTGTGGAAGAAAAAAACTCTCCGGGAACGTGAGTCTGGATCTCGCATATCACGAAATAGGGTTTCTGTTCCAGTACTTTCATAAGCAAAAGGTAAAGGAGTATCAACATGTGGTATGGATTCAGGCAATCCGACCAGGTATTTT
>Ga0207421_10003022_pt1 | contig 20367 bp, 24 predicted proteins | sample SodLakKL_010_SED_4_FD_187542 | JGI IMG/M metagenome (GOLD analysis project Ga0207421, IMG submission 187542) | Alkaline sediment microbial communities from Lake Tanatar, Kulunda Steppe, Russia - 8KL_010_SED (SPAdes) (version 2) | ecosystem: Environmental > Aquatic > Non-marine Saline and... | reverse complement strand
TGGCCTCGGCGCCGGCCCGTGCCGCGGCGCGGTCGGTCAGCTCGCTGGTGGACGCGAACCCCCACGACGAGCCGATCAGCGCCCGGACCCCGACACCGGCGTCCTCGGTGCGGTTGACGGACTCCACCTCGCCGTCCTGGGCGGTGAGGCGTTCCTGGCGGCGGATCACGACCCGGGCGTCGGCATAGGTGGCCCCGGCCGCGAGGGCGGCCTCCACCGCCGCTCGGGCGTAGTCGAACATCTCGTCACCAGCGTTGTGCACAGGGGCCTCCCGGACGTCGGTCCGGAACGCTACCCGGTGGCGGTGGTGGCGCCGGGCCAGGCGACCGGTGGCGGCATCCCGCGGCCGGGGGTGGCACGATGGGCGCATGCCACGTATCGACATCGAAGCGCTCGAGGACGAGTTCGAGGAGGATCACCATCTCCTCGTCCGGCGTCCGCACGAGATGTCCCAGGCCGCGAGGGACCGGATCGACGACCTGGGCGAGGCGCGCGTCGTCGGCGTCGACCGCGGCCGGGTGACCATCGAACTCGACGGCGACATCGTCGAGGCACGGTTCGCGGGGACCATGCGCGGGGAGAAGGCGGCCGTGGGGGACCGGGTCCGGATCCGCCCGCCCCGCCACGAGTCCGACCAGGCCCGCATCGTGGAGGTGCTGGACCGCGCCACCGTGCTGACGCGTACCCCCGACGACACCGTCGACGAGGAACGTGTCGTGGTCGCCAACGCGGACCAGATCATCGTGGTGGCGGCTGCCGACCACCTCGATTCCGGCACGCGGTTCCTCGACCGGGTGCTGGTGGCGGCCTCCGTCGGAGGCCTGGACGCGGCGTTGTGCGTGAACAAGGTCGACCTGATCGACGATCGGTCCGAGGTCGCGGAGGTGGTCGACCGGTACGAATCGATCGGTGTGCCGGTGCGGCTCACCAGCGCCGAGACCGGGGAGGGCATCGAGGAACTGGGGCACCTGCTGGTCGGGTGCTGGAGCGCGTTCTCCGGTCACTCCGGCGTCGGCAAGTCGTCGCTGTTCAACCGGTTCCTGCCCGACGCCGACCAGGCGGTCGCGGAGATCGGCCCGCGCGGGGGGCGACACACCACGGTCGCGGCGTGGGCCATCGAGGCGCCGGCGCTCGACGGGTGGTTGGTCGACACACCGGGCGTTCGCTCGTTCGGGTTGGGCGGCCTGGCGCCCGAGCAGCTGGCCGCGCACTTCCCGGAGCTGGCGGCGCTCGACTGCCACCTCGACGACTGCACGCACACCGGCGAGCCGGGCTGCCGGTTGCCGGGTGCCGACGTCCATCCGGACCGTCTGGCGGCCTACCTGCGGCTCCTCGGGTCGCTGCGTGAGGGTCGGTGACCGATCGCGGTTCGTGGGTGGTGCCGACGGCTTGCCGGTGTGATGTGGGCGGTTCCGACGGCTGGTCGGCGAACGCGCCCACGGGGCCGGTGGGTGGTGCCGGGGCTAGGCTCGACGGTGACCGGGGGTCGCCGACCGAGGGAGCAGACGCGTGACCGTGATCGATGTCGGCCGAGCCCACCGCTCCGAGGTCTGCCACCGGCACACGTCGAGCCGGGTGGCGCGATGAGTTGGCAGCGGACGGTCGCGATCACCGCCGGGCGTGCGGTGGCACGTCGTGCCGGTTCGTCGGTACGCGCCACCCCCCATCAGGTCGCCCGACGAGCGCGGGTCGATCCGCACTGGCGCCGGCTGGAGGACGGTTACGCCGCCCGGCTCGGGCCGCGCGAGACCATCGACGTCGCACGACCCGTTGGGCGATGGCGCAGGATCGACCCCCGTGAACCCCAGGTCGGTTGGCAGGCGCTGGGCAAGGCCGCGGGCCTGACGTTGTGGGCCGGCGCGGTCGGGGTGGCCTGGTGGGTGGGCTCGAGTCGAGGTCGTGGTCCCCTGTCGAGCGTGGCGGATCTCGACCGCTTCGGCGATGCACTCGGCTTCCCGGGCGAGGACCCCATCGGCTTCCCCGGCGACGACCCCTCCGCCTGAGCCCGTGGTCCGGGCCGCAGGTTCGCCCGCTCGCCCCCCGAGGTTCCCGGGGGACCGCCATGGTCGCTACCCTTCGGCCGCCCGGCGGGGTGGCCAAGTGGTAAGGCAGAGGACTGCAAATCCTCCATCACGGGTTCGATTCCCGTCCCCGCCTCTGATCGACAAGTGCACGTGAACGGCCCGTAGCGGGCCAGAGGACGCCGTTCGGGCCCGCCACGCATATGTGGTCATTCCGCCACAGAGCGTCACGATCCGCCGTCCGGAGCCCGATCGGTCCCGGTCGTGTGCCGGTCCGGAATGGCCGTCTACCGCGTTCGTGTGCGCTTGATGGGGCCTACGGACACACCGGGAGATCTAGCTCCGTTGGGCCCGCAACGGCTCCGAGACCTCGTGGTCGAGGTCCTGGTCCTGCTGGCCGCGTTCGTGCTGACCTTCGTGGCGAAGCCAGATCGTCGTGCTCGTGTCGGTCTGATCCGCACGGGAGCCCCGGCTGCAGCCGATTCCGTTGCATCGCGAACTGCGGCCGAATCGCCCACGGTTGGATGGTCGGGAGCTCGGCGGCGACGGTCATCGCCCCGCTGCGGCAGCCCCCGCTATGGGACGACCGCGGTTCGGCTAGCGTCACCCACCGGATTGAGGAGATGTGCCGGTGCCCATTCACCAACGAATTCGCGACCTCGTCGGCTATGTCGGCAACAGACCATCTATCGGGAACCCGTCTGCAAGCTCGCCGCCTGCTGGTGCCCCACGTGCCGCCGATGTCCCGACTCGCCCGTCCACAGCTGCAGTGACCGAAGGTGCTGGGAGCCATAGTGACCCCCACAACCCGCCGACGAGCGGGTCTGACGGTCTCGCACTAGCCCAAGGGCAAGAGCTCCTCGGGCCCTGTCGCGACTGCACTGGTTACTGGACTCGAGAACTGGCGCGCGGACAGAAGCCGCTCTCGTGCCCTGTCTGCAAGCGCCTCGGGCCACCCGCTTGAGAGCAGTGAGCCACGGGCCACCACCGAACCGGCAGGGAAGATCATCGATAACCATCGACCTGCTCGTCAACGGTGCTTTGGAAGTCCCCGTTGCGAGCGCCCGCTCGGAGGGGCCGACCGCTCGAAGTTCGGTCGGCACTCTTGCGACATACGCCCGTGATCACTGAACCGCGGTAGTTGTGCTCGAGCGCGAGGGACGACGTAGCGGTGCCGTCTTTGGCCGTCCGAGACGAGCCACGGAGCACCGCGTCGACGAAGATGCCAACGCTTCCGAGGGTCATGCGCGTGTCGAGCACGACGTGCCCGCCGGCAACCGCCACCAGCTTCTGGAGTTTCTGAAGGAGTAGGACTGGTTCGGGTGCCCGTAGCGGCATGATGCTGCCAACATTCCGGTTGCCAGCGCCGAGGTGGCAACTCGCTCTCCATGCGTGTGGGAGCAGGTCTCGGTGATCGGTGGAGCGTCCGGCTTCGGACCGCAGACATCTTGCGTCTGGTCGGCCGCCACCGCGCAGTTGCCGCCCGCGAGTGGTGCCGATCCTCGATTCTCGGCCACCGGAGTCGATGGAGCAGGCACGACACACAACGTCCGCTCGGGCGAGGACACTAGGACGATGGTGCAACCGCTCGATGGGCAGAGAAGCGCTGTCGATCGATGCCGGGTGGCGGCCCTCGTTTACCTGGCGACCGGGGTGCTCTGGGCCTGTGCCCATGCCGCTGGTCTGTTGGGTCCCGGGGCCAAGGCGACGTTCGTGGTGTTCGGGGTGGGCACGGTCGTGGCAACGATCGTGGGTGTCCGTGTCCATAGGCCCTCACACCGCGCGCCGTGGGCGTTGTTCTCCACGGCGCTGCTGCTGTTTCTCGCCGGCGGGGTTGCGCGTGCGGCGGTAGAGCAGGTCGGTGATCTGTCGGCGGATCGCGTGTTCGCGGCGGACCTCGTGACGCTCGGCGGGTATCTGGCGCTCGGCGGTGCCCTGCTGTTGCTGACGCGCGCGGGACGGGAGCGGCGTTCGTGGAGCCTCGACGTGTTCCTCGACGGGTTCATCGTGTCGATGAGTGCCCTGTGTGTCCTGTGGGCGTTCGTGCTCGCTCCTCAGCTCGAACAGCAGCAGGCAGGGGTGGCGGCGAAGCTCGTGCTGGGTGCCTACCCGGCGATGTCGGTGTTCCTCGTGACGGTTGCCGTACAGCTGCTGTTCAACGCCACATTGCGCACGTCCTTCGCGTTCGTGTTAACGGTCGCTTCGGTGGGGACGATCCTCATCGGCGATGTCGTCTACATGCTGGTCGAGCTGGGCTGGATCCAGGTCGACCACCACCTCGTCGACCTGCCTTACGCCTTGGCCTACGTGATGTTCGGCACCATGGCCCTGCATCCGACGATGAGCAAGATCGGCAGCATCGGGCGTGCGCGTCCCGCGGCGCCGTCGCGGACCCGTATGGCCCTGATCGCAGCCGCGCTGCTTCTGCCGGGCATGGTCGCGGTCACGTCCGGGCCGCTGATGCCGACGAATCGGGTGGTGCTCGGGGTATGCATGGCGCTGTTGGCGCTCACGGTGGCGGTACGGCTGTGGCGCTCCTTGAACGCCCACGACCGCGTCGTACTTCGGCTACGTCATCAGGCGGACCACGACCCGCTGACCGGGCTGCCCAACCGTTCGGCGATCAGGCGGCTCCTACAGGCCGAACTCGAGACCGACAACCAGCAGGTGTCGGTGCTGTTCCTCGATCTGGATCGGTTCAAGTTCATCAACGACTCGTTCGGGCACACCGTCGGCGACCGATTGCTGGTCGCGGTCGGTGACCGCCTGCAGGTGATGATCGCGCGGTGGGCCAACGGTGGGATCGTCTCGCGAGCCGGCGGCGACGAGTTCGTGGTGGTGCTGTGCAATCTCGGATCGGATCGGTTGACCGCGGTCGCCGACGCGGTCCGGCACACCTTCTCCGAGCCGTTCGACGTCCATCCCTACTCGTTGTTCACCGGGGCGAGCGTCGGGCTCGCGTCCGCACAGGGCGGCATGTCGGCCACCGCCGACGAGCTGATCCGCAACGCGGACGCGGCGATGTACGAAGCGAAGGATCATGGCCGCGACGGGGTGGCGGTCTTCGATGCATCGATGGTCCAGCGAGCTCAACGACGCGTGAGCCTCGAGGCCGAACTCCGCGGCTCGTTGTTGCGGGACGAACTGACGTTGGAGTACCAGCCGATCGTCCGGCTGCCGGACGGGCAGGTCGAGGGCCTCGAGGCCCTGTTGCGATGGACCCACCCGACGCTCGGCAGGGTGGACCCGTCCGAGTTCGTACCGATCGCCGAGGAGACAGGGCTGATCGTGGAGGTCGGCGCATGGGTGATCGACGAGGCATGCCGCACGCTGGCGGATCTCCGGCGCGAGGTACCACTCGCGGCCGACCTGCACGTCTCGGTCAACGTCTGCGCCCGTCAGGTGCAGGAAGGCGGGTTGGTAGGCCACATCCGGGGGGCCCTGGCCCGACACGGACTCGAGGGTGCCGCACTCCAGGTCGAGTTGACGGAGAGCGCGTTCCTCGGCGACCTCGAAGCGACCGTGGAGACGCTGGCTCAGTTGCGGGCCATCTCCGTCCCGGTGTCTCTCGACGACTTCGGAACGGGCTACTCATCCCTCGCCTACCTACAGCGCTACCGGGTCGACGAGGTCAAGATCGACCAGGCATTCATCTCGCAACTCAACGACGGGTCGGCAGCGAGCGCCCCGCTGGTGGCGGCGATCGTGGCGATGGCGCGTGCGCTCGGACTCACGACGGTCGCCGAGGGCGTCGAGACCGTCGAGCAGGCGCAGCGGCTGTGGGAGCTCGGGTGCGACAGTGCGCAGGGCTACTGGTTCGCCCGTCCCGCGCCTCCAGTTCAGCTGTCGAGCGTGATCCGCCAACTCGGGCGCACCAGCAAGCTGCGCCTCGACCGACCGATCGACCACCCGCATTCGACCGGCGCTGACGATTCGGCCGGTTCAGGAACGGCGCGCCTCGAGCCTCCGGCCACACCGCCCCCCTCCTCACGAGTGCCGAGCGGTGAACGGTTCGAGGAGGGACAGGGTCGGGGGCACGGCGACCTTCCCGGCGAGCCGGGTCGGCCGTAGGATCTGTCCATGCAACCCGGGGACCTCGACACCGCAGCGTTGGATCCACTTCTGTGTGTCGGTCCACACGGGCAGGCTGACCGGTGACCCCAGGTAGCTGCCGACGGCGACACCGGACCAGGGCTGGAACGGCCGGTTCCAGGTCCGTTGGATCAGGTTCAGGACGTCGAGGTCGAGCATCGAGACCCAGTAGCGAGCTGGCGCTCCCGTTGTCAGCGAGGCATACGTCGCATGAGCGAACACGCCCATCAGCGACCGGCTGACGACCCGACCGGGACCACGGTGTCGACGCAGGACCGCCAGCGTGGCGATGTCCCACGTGTCCTCGAGGTGGGGAGCGCCGGGCGTGCGAGCGAGCACCGCGAGGTGGTCCTCGTGCCACGGGTCCCGCGCCAGATCGAGGACGCTCTTATGGCCGGCCACGGACGGCACGATGATGCGCATGGTGCCGACGGCCTCGCGCAGGTGCCAGTCGACCGCTATCAGGAACACGCTCGCATCGTCATACGCCCAGTACTCGTCCTCGAGCTGGGCCCGCGTGTTCCCGAACGCCTCGGCGAACACCTCTCGCTCGATCTCCCGTCCGAATTCGGCTGCAGGATGCGCCGCCGAGACGCTGTGCACGCTGTAGCGCTCCGCCCCCATGGACCCGTCCAGATCGAGCAGACTCGCCGCACGGTCGGTGACGAGCATCAGAACCCCTTGGCCACGACCTGCGTCGCGTCGAAGAAGCGAGCCGTGAACGAGGTCGCACGATGCTCGTCGAACGCCTTGCAGGTGTAGACATCGACGCTGAAGAACGTGCTCGGCTGATCCCAGGCGTAGAAGTGGGCACCGGAGGTCTCCCAGTGGATCCATCCGGCCCAGCCGTGGGTCGGCGAGCGGTGCGTGACCGGCTCCAGCAACGTCGTCATACCGCACACCTCGGACAGCTCGGACAGATACCGACGGATCTGCACATCACCGATCGGCTGAGGACAGGTGCCCTCGATCACGAGCCGCTGACGAAGGATGCTCGGAGCCAGGTCGGGAAGGGGCTCGCTCGGATCGGACAAGCTCACGCGAGCATCCGGGCGCACACCTGGCGTGAGTGAGCAACGCGGCATCTTCATCCTCTGCATCGTGGTCCGGCTGGGGCGTAGGTCCGGAGCGACGCGGGACGGGCCGACAGCCCCGGCGCCCCTACCCTCGACCGACACCGAGCGGCGAGGGTCGGCATGGGTCGACCTCGCCCCTTCATCGACAGCATCCCCGTGGAAGTTGAGCCCCAACTGGCGTACCAGTCCGCACCGTGCTCGTCATCGTCGCCGCAGCAGCCAACTGGAAGCTCACCAGACCAGCTGTACCAACGCCCGGACCGCCACCTCCCGTGTTGCGGGGTTTGCGCACCTGGACGCCGGCAGCGGGGCTGACGATCAGGTACTCGTGCTCGACGGCCCAAGCTCCCGTCTGGCGAGCCAACGTCAGTAGCTGTCTGTGGGGGGACACGCTTTGACCGACCGACGCCAGCATCTGCCGTGCGCTCCTGGGGGGCCAGTCGATGCGGCTTCCTAGATCCTGACGGAGCGCCGACGGCGGTAGGAGTCACCGCTCTGTCCGGGACGGCCGCAGATCTCCGCTGCGAAACCGGCCAGGATCGCGTCCAGTCCGGCGTGGAACTCTGTGTCCCGGTCGGCGTTCAGCAACACTCCGAGCAGTTCTCGCGACCGAGGGAAAGCCTCCGCGCGGATCCGCTCGCGCCAGGCGACCTCCCGGGTGACCTTCCCGACGGTGTAGGTCGGTAGGACAGCGTGCACGTGCTGCAGAATCCCGCGTCGTACGGGCGGCCGGATCCCAGCGCGTTCTGCATCGTGATCCAACTGGTGCTGTTCTTCGGCGAGGCCGGGTGGCGATGGGTGTGGATGCCACGGCGTCGCGACGCCACGACCATCCGCTCCTGGTGTGCTCGATCGGCCGTGTGACGCGGCATCCGGACCACGAACGCCGGATCTCCCCCTACGTCGCGGTCGTGGCGGTCCTCCTCGCAGCCGCGATGCTGCCCCATGTCTCCACATGGGATCCGACGGCGGGGGTCGAGGATCCGGCGATGATCCCTGGTGAGGCTGTCGTTGTTCGCTGCCCCGAGCCTCGCGTGCCCATCCGGTCGAGGAAGCACCGGGCGGAGCCGTCTGTCGACGCTCTCGGACCGGTGAGCCGGGTGCTGTTCGTCGCCGTCACCGGCGACATCACCTTCATCACACTGCTGCGCCTACCAGGCCAACGGGTCCTGGCGCAGATGACCGCCGTGGACCTGGTGATCACCCTCACCCTCGGGTCCGCGTTCGTGTCATCACCGCCCGCCAGGTGGCCCTCGTCGAGGCCATCGAGGCCTTCGCTGGCACTGCTGCAGTGGGTGATCGCCAACATCCGGGGGCGGGCCCGGCGGTTGCGTCGCTCGGTCGCGGTCTGGCCGGCCCTGCGGTACTACGACGGCGAGCCGGCCACCGTGCGCTCGAGAGCCACCATCTGCTCGAGGCGATCTGTACACCACAGCCCGCAACAAGGCATGCGATCCCTGGGATCCGTACAGGCGTTCATCCTGGAGGAGAACGGAGCGTTCACCGGGCTGTCCAAGAGCCAGTACCGGAACGGATCGGTGGTACGCAACGTGGTCGATGCGAAACGTTGATGGACGTTCGCCGGAGAACCTCAGCATGTCGTGGGAGGCTGCATCGTGACCTCGAACGTCGACACCCCGCGAGTACGGCTGCGGTTCCTCGGTACCGGAGCGAGCGGGGGCACACCAGGGGAGGGGCGATCGCAGCGGCGTGAGAGTTCGCTGTTGGTCTCGGCCGACCGGAGCAGATTGCTCATCGACGCCACCCGAGACCTCGAGGAACAGCTCGCCGAGGTGGAAGGCCTCGACGGCATCGATGCCCTCGACGGCCTTGTCCTGACTCACGGCCACCGTGACGCATCGGTGGGAGTGGGCTCGTTGTGCGGGGATGTGCCCGAGAACCCCCTGGCGGTCGCTGCGAGCCCCGAGACCTTCGGGGTGTTGCGCGGCCGACATGGGCCACTCGGACACATCGAACCCCACGAGGTCGAACCCGGCGACGAGCTGAGGCTCGGGCCCTGGACGTTGACGGCGGTCGAGGTCCCGCACGCGAAACCTCGCCGGTTCCGGACCTATGCCTGGAAACTGTCGCACGGGCACCGAGACCTCGTCTACGCGTCCGACGTGGGAGAACTGTCCGACGAGCTGCACGCCCTGGCGGACGGCGCCGACCTGCTGATCCTGGATGGCGCCATGTACGGCCGGGGCATCTTCAGCCACCTGCGCATCGAGGAAGCCGTCCCGCTGGTGTGCCGGTGGGACGTGGGACGGATCCTGTTGACCCAGATCGGGCGCACCGCACCGGGCCACGAGGACCTCGAGCGGATCGTGGCTGGACTGTGCGAGCGGGCGGCACCGGCCTACGACGGGCTGGAACTCGAACTCTGATCAGCCGCAGGCATCGACGTGGAGCTCACTGTCCGGTCCGGCCCTGGCGGCGGTGCGCAGCTCAGGTGTTGTGGTCGAGCATGCGACGGGCTTCATCGGTCAGTGCGGCCACATCGAGGCCGGCCTCATCGGCGAGCAGACGACGGAGCATGGGCGGGGCGGCTTCGAGTTCGCGCACGACGCGGGTCAGCATCGAACGCAGCTGCCGCATGCGCTGGGCCTCCTCGGCGGGGGTCACGAGGTCGTCGACGATGGCCGCCTCGGAGCGTGACGCGATGAGCGGTTCCGCCACACCGCGCGCCCAGACGTAGGTGCGTCTCCCGGGACCCCGGTCCTCGACGATCGGGTCGACGGCCGTCACATCGTCGGAACGCACGTACTTGCCGTATCCCAGCGGGACGAGCTGTCCGGGCTGGATGCGCACCACCTACCTCCTCGTCGCTCCGGCCAGGCTCCCACACCGATGCGGCCGGGCTGTAGTACGAACGGCGGCACCCCTGATGGCCCCGTGGCCGACCATGGGTCCTCGTAACGCGAGAGGAGAGCGACACGATGCCCGACCCCGCTCCGCGCGATCCCGACGATGCGCCGTTGGTCGCTGCCGCCCGCAGGATGGGTGTGCGCGATCGCCGGGTGCTCGACGCGGTCGCAAGGGTGCCCCGCGCCACCTTCGTTCCCGCCGAATCCCGGGGCCAGGCGGACCTCGACCGGCCACTGCCCATCGGCGCCGGCCAGGTCACCACCCAGCCGTCCCTCGCTGCAGCCATGCTCGAGGCACTGCAGTTGCAGGGAGACGAACGGGTCCTCGAGGTCGGGACCGGCCTGGGCTACCAAGCGGCGCTCCTGGCCGAACTCGCCGCCCAGGTGGTGACCGTCGACCGGTTCCCCACCTTCGTGGAGGCGGCGCGCGAGAACCTCGTGGCCGCCGGATACCACGACGTCGAGGTCGCTGTCGGCGACGCGAGCCGCGGGTGGCCGCAGCACGCCCCCTACGACGCGATCGTCGTGGCTGCCGCGTTCCCGACCGTGCCTTCGGCCCTCGCCGAGCAGCTGGTGGTCGGTGGCCGCCTGGTGCAACCACTGGGGCCGGGGGGCAGAGAACAGGTCACGCTGTTCGAAGCCACGGCCCAGGGCCTGCGCCGCGTGGCCACGGTGCTCGATGCCTCCTTCGTGCGACTGGTCGGAGAAGGTGGCTTCGAGGAGTGAGGCGGCCTTCCCGCGGCGGGCACCGATCGTCGTTCGCGATCATCTTCTCGCGGTCGGTGGTGGCGTGAACGCGGCACGTGGACCCATATGCGCGGTGGGTGGTGGCGGGAGGCGAAATGGGCCATCGCGTCCGGATTCCGGGTGGTTCGCCTCCGCCGCGTGGTAAGGAGGAGCATCGGTCCACCCCGGACCTGCCACTCGGAGCAACGATGCTGACGCGAGCCTCGAGCCACCGCACCGCGACCCACCCGTGCCACAACCGGTCCTGGCCGCTCCTGCTCACCGCGGTGCTCGTGCTGGGCGCATGTGGCGACGCCGATGGCACGGCCGACACGCCCGACGAGGCGCCGGCGACCGATGCCGCAGCCGCAGAGGAGGGGGACGTTGACGAGGGGGACGCACCCGACCGCGACGAGGAACCCGTGAACGATGACGGGGACGATGGCGTAGACGATGGCGGACCGGTGCGGGACGTGGGTGTGCTCACCGCCGAGGACGGCTGGATCGAACCGCACGATCAGCCGCTTCCGGAGGCAGGGCAACTGACCCTGAAGGTCGGCGGCGAGGACCTGCTCATCGACGACATGGTGTGCGACGGTCCGGGGGTCGTGTCGGACCCCGAGAGTTCGCATCTCTTCCACTTCGCGTTCAGGACGACGGAGGGCGTCACCTCGGCCGGGCTTCCGGTCTGGGTCAGTGGCTCACGCACCATCGTGACCGCGCAGCGGGCCGAGGAGGAAGCCTTCTACGACTACGTGGGTCAGGAACGGACCACGGTCCAGATCGATGTGCAGCAGGAGGACGAACTCTTCCAGTCCTCCATCACCGTTTCGCCGTCCGACTGGGACCCGCGCGGGGTGGAGTTGCCGCTGGTGCACGTCGATGCATCCGGTGCGTTCACCGTCGTGGCAGAGATCAAGGCGCTCCCGCTCTTCCACGACGAGGCGCTTGCCGGGTCCACCGTGATCGCCGGACGTTGCCAGGACGGCTGGCCCGACGACCTGGACTGAGCGCAACGCGCGAGCCGAGCCGGTCAGGTCCGGAGCCGGTTCAGCGCCAACCCGCCGCCCATGAGGCCGGCACCGAGCAGTGCCAGTAGCGCGATGGGGCCGCCGGTGTGCGGCAGGGTGTCGGCCGGGCAGTAGGTGGCCAGCAGTTGTGCGTCGTCGCCGAGGTCGCCGTGGATGTTGTCGGCATCGGCCTCGATCTCCTCGAGCGGGTAGAGCTCCGAGACCCAGCGGTGTGGCGGACCGTCCACACTGGTCACGCTGGCCTCCGGCTCGTCGATGTGCAACTCCACGTACCCGGCCAGGTCGGCCTCGGTGAGTTCCCACGCGATGGTGCCGGGATCGGCGACCGAACAGTCCTGCGTGGCCGTCCCGTCCCAGATGATGGCATCGGCGTGGTCATGACCGTGGTCGTCGTCGGCCACCGCCGGCGCGGCCACGAGCAACAACAGTGGGACGACCAGAGCGGACGGTGCGAGTCTCGAGATCATGCTGGCTCCTGGTGCGAATGGTTCGCAACAACATGGTCACATCGGGTGCGCAGGCGATAGGGCCGTCACCGTGCTCGGTCGGCGGGCGCCGCTGCTCGGCGGGCGCCGCCGCTCGATCCCGCCCGTCCGCGTGTGCCCGCAGCTAGGATCGGCGCCATCGGGGCGCGGATCGGGGCGCCGCAGGGAGGCCGGGAGAAGGGGGTGTCCGGTGGGCAAGAACATCGTCATCTTGTGCGACGGCACACGCCAGGAGGGCGGGCGGCGAGCGACCAGCTCGAACGTCTACCACGTCTTCAACCTGCTCGAGGACCGCACCGACCGGCAGATCACGTTCTACCTGCCCGGTCTCGGCGTGGGGCGTCAGCGCGTCCTCGGGAGCGCGGGCGGCCTGGGTATCTCGCGCAACATCCAACGTTGCTACGGCTTCCTCGCCGAGCACTACCGGGCCGGCGACCGGATCTACCTCATCGGGTTCAGCCGTGGTGCCGCGACGGTGCGCAGCCTGACCGCCTTGATCCACCACTTCGGGATCCTGCCCCGCTCGCGTCCCGAGCTGATCCGTGCGGCCTACCGCATCTATCGCACGCGCGACACGGAGCGGTTCCCCGAGTCGGCCAGGACGTTCATCGCACGCCACCACACGATGTGGGCGAAGGTGACCTTCATCGGGTGCTACGACACGGTGGCTGCGCTGGGGGTCTCGTGGCACGCACCCAGCAAGATCCTCGATCGGATCCCCGGCTTCCGACACCGGTTCCACGATTTCGCGCTCAGCGAGAGCGTGGAGCACGCCTATCAGGCCCTGGCCATCGACGACGAGCGACGGACGTTCCATCCCGTGCTCTGGGATGCGCAGGTACAGCCCGGGCAGAGGTTGCGCCAGGTCTGGTTCGCCGGCATGCACACCGATGTCGGGGGTGGCTATCCGGATCGAGGCCTGTCCGACATCGCGTTGACCTGGCTCGTGGACCAGGGGGTGCGCCACGGGATGCGCGTCTACCCCGATCACCGGGTGACGATCGAGGAGGATCCGGCCGGGCGGATGCACGACTCGCGCGGGACGCGCCTGCAGAAGCTGTTCCGGCGTCAGGTCCGGAGTTGGCCGGCCGGCCGCGCCGACCGCCCGGTGATCCACCACAGCGTGCTGCAGCGGATCGCCGAGGAGGTTCCGCCGGCCGGGGACCGGCCCGATCCGCGGTGGATCCTCGCGCTCGATCCCGAGGTGGAGGCGTGGACGCCGCACGACGCGAAGCGCTGGGCGGTCGATGTCTCCGAGCCCGGGGCGCGGTGACGGGCGGGACCTCCCGGGGCCCGGGTCCGGTCGCCTGTGTGACGAGGTCGCCGACCATCCGAACGTCGATGTCTGATCGGCGATGCCGCCACGCGGTCATGCTCGTTCGCGTGCCTCGCCCGCGGTGAGCCACGCACGTGCATCGGATCGCCACGGACAAAGGAGACGGTCGTGAAGGAGAACGTCGGTGACACCGACCAGCGGGTGCGTTCGGTGGTCGGAACCGCGCTCGTCGGCGCCGCGCTCGGCCCCCTGGGTGCACGGTCGGGCCGGCTGCCCGGGCTGGTGGCCCTGGTGAGCGGCGCGCTGCTGTTGGAGTCCGCGGTCACGCGCACCTGCCCGCTCAACGAGTGGTTGGGCATCGATACCCGCGAAGAGGTCGGGCTCATCTCACCCGACACCGAGGTTGCGACCCACCCGCAGCGCTGACCCTGGGGCACGCGGCGACCAGGGGGCACGCGGCGACCCGGGGGCGACGCCCCGAGGTCATCGCCCCGGCGTCGTGGAAGCCGGACAGAGCGCTCCAGGCTGCCGTGCGTGCCGGGCGCGGCAGCGCCCGCACGGTCATGGACGCGCGTCGGGGAGGGCGGCGTCGCCGGATTCCGGCGCGGAAGGAGTATCGAAGCGGGTTTGGTCAAGCACACTCTGTAGTCTTCCCCCTCCTGCTCGACTGGATGAAGAAACCGATATGGAGCCTGACATGGACCTCGAACGTGGCGAACGGCTCGCGGTCGCGGCGACCCGCGTGATCAAGACGGCCCGGGACGTCGACGGTCACCGCATGGATGTCGACGAGGCGACGTACGTCGGCCTCATCGAGCACGCAGCGGCGCTGAGCGAGGCGATCGTGGAGTTCGACCGTCAGAAGGGGCTCTGATCGACGGTTCACCTCCCTACGCTCTCCCCGTGCTCGCGTTCTCGGACGGGCTGCGCTCCACGATCACCAGGGGGTGACCGATGTCCATTCACAGCATGGAACTGATCACCTGCGCCGACTACGGCTGTCCGGGTTGCCCGCTCCGCCACTTCCATCGCACGTCGGACAACAGCAAGCTGACCGAGGTGCCCGAGGTCGGCATGTTCACCCCCGAACGGCTGGCACTGCTGGGGCGTGCGGCCCTCATCACCGGCGCCGTGCAACAGGAACTCCGATCGGAGCGCTGAGCACCGGGTCGGTGGCGTGGCTAGCGTGAGCATCCACGTCCGGAGTCGCTCCGGACGATGTGGAGGTGCCCCATGGCTGCGCTCGACGCCACGATCGACACCGATGACCAACTCCTCGTCGAGGATCGGGGGGCAGGGGTCCGGTGGCTGACGCTGCACCGACCCGCGGCGCGCAATGCCTTGTCGTTGCGGTTGCTGGCGGCGCTCGGCGAGGCCCTCGATGACGCCGGTACCGATCACGAGGTACGGGTGCTCGTCATCCGCGGCGCCGGTCCGGCCTTCTGCGCCGGGCACGACCTGCGGGAGATCCGCTCGCGCCGGGAGGACGACGACGGTGGTACCGCCTTCTTCACGACCCTGATGGCGGCCTGTGCCGAGGTGATGCAGGCCATCGTGCATCATCGCGTCCCGGTGATCGCCAGCGTCCACGGCGTCGCCACCGCCGCGGGCGCCCAGTTGGTGGCCAGCTGCGACCTCGCCGTCTCGGCCGACGTGGCGCGGTTCGCGACGCCGGGGGTCGACATCGGGTTGTTCTGTTCGACACCGATGGTGGCGCTCAGCCGCAACGTCCACCCCAAGCAGGCCATGGCGATGCTGCTGACCGGGGAGATGATCGACGCCGCCCACGCGGAACGCATCGGGTTGATCAACCGGTCGGTCCCGGCCGAGGCGTTGGACGCGGAGGTCACGGCGCTCGCCGAGCGCATCGCCGGCAAGTCGTCGTTCACCCTCGAACTCGGGAAGGAAGCCTTCTACCGGCAACGCGAGCTACCGCTCGACGACGCCTACCGGTACACGAGCGAGGTCATGGTCACCAATCTGCTGGCCAAGGACGCCGACGAGGGCATCGGCGCGTTCCTCGACAAACGCACACCGCAGTGGCGGGACCGTTGACCATGGCGGGGCCTGCATGCCGCGGCGCGGCTCGGTAGCGTCGCGACGCCACAACCCATGGAGCAACCATGTTGAAGATCACGGACGCCGCCGTGGCCGCCCTCGAGGAGGCACGGTCGGCTCAAGAGGTCCCCGAGGACCACGGCGTGCGCGTCTCCGCACAGCCCGACCCCAACGACGCCGCCAACACGGTGCTCGCGCTCGGGTTCATCGAGGCACCGGCCGAAGGCGATCAGGTCACCGACCAGGCCGGCACCGAGATCTACATCGCCCCGGAGGTCGCCGAGCCGCTGGCCGACACCGTGCTCGACATCGAGCAGACCCCGGAGGGTGCGCAGCTGATCCTCAAGCCCCAGGGGGGCGAGGGCGAGGTCGCTGCCGAGCAGACCGAGTAGCAACGACCAGGCCGCGGCGCACCCGTCGTTCAGCGCAGGGTGCGCCGCGAGCTGATCACGCCGGTGTCGAAACCGGCGAGGTGCAGTCCGCCATGGAAGCGGGCGTGCTCGATCTTCAGGCAGCGGTCCATCACCACGTCCAGACCCGCGGCCTCGGCGTCGCGGGCGACGTCCTCGCGCCACAACCCCAGCTGGAACCACACGGCCCTGGCGCCCACCGCCACCGCGTCGGCCAGCACCCCGGGCAGATCGTCGGCCCGCCGGAAGACATCGACCATGTCGGGAACGACCGGCAGCGCATCCAGGGACGGGTAGACCGGCTGACCGAGCAGTTCGGTGGCACGGGGGTTGACGAAGTAGACCTCGAACGGCGAACTGGAACGCAGATAGCTCGCCACGAAGTAGCTCGGTCGGGCCGGATTGGTCGACGCACCCACCATCGCCACGGTCCGCGTGCGCCGCATCAACGCCAGACGTTCGCGGGCCGACGGTGGCTGCCAGGCGGCGGACGAGCCATCCGCGTTCGCGTCGCCGGTCGTGCCGGGGTGGTCGCTCATGCCTTCACCGCCTGATCGAGTGCCTGGTCGAGGTCCCAGACGATGTCGTCGAGGTCCTCGAGGCCGACGCTGATGCGCACCAGGTCGGGCGGGACGCCCGCATCGTGCAACTGCGTCTCCGACAGCTGCTGATGGGTGGTGCTGGCGGGGTGGATCACGAGCGTGCGCACATCACCGATGTTGGCGAGATGGCTGCACAGCTCCAACGCCTCGATGAACGCCTCGCCGCCGGCGCGACCGCCGGTCACCCCGAAGGAGAACACGGCCCCCGGACCCTTGGGGGTGTAGCGCTTCGCGCGCTCGTGGTGCGGGTGGTCGGGGAGTCCGGCGTAGCGGACCCACGACACCCGCGGGTCCTCCTGCAGCCAGCGGGCGACACCGATGGCGTTGTCGAGGTGGTCGTCCATGCGCTGGGGGAGGGTCTCGACGCCCTGCAGCAACAGGAACGCCGCCAGCGGGGTCAGTGCTGCGCCGACGTCGCGGAGCTGTTCACTCCGGAGTTTGGTGAGGAAGGCGTACTCGCCGAAGTTCTCCCACCACTGCAGGCCGCCATAGGCGTCGACCGGCTCGGTGAAACTCGGGAAGTTGCCGTTGCCCCAGTCGAAGGTGCCGGATTCGACGACCAGACCACCGAGGGTCGTACCGTGACCTCCGAGGAACTTGGTGGCCGAGTGCACGATGATGTCGACGCCGTGTTCGAACGGTCGGCAGACGTAGGGGGTCACGGTGGTGCCGTCGACCACCAACGGGATCCCGTGGCTGTGCGCGAGGTCGGCCAGCGCCCGGAGATCGGCGACCTCGCCACTGGGATTGGCGACCACCTCGGTGTAGAGCAGTTTGGTCTTGTCGGTGATCGCCGCGGCCATCCCCTCCGGCTCCCCGCCGGACACGAAGGTGGTGTTCACACCGAACCGGCGAAGCGTCACGTCCAACTGGGTGAGCGTGCCACCGTAGAGGTTGGACGAGGCCACGATCTCGTCGCCGGCGCCCGCAAGCGCGGCGAAGGTCAAGAACTCCGCGGACTGACCACTGGCGGTCGCGACCGCGCCGATCCCGCCCTCCAGCGAGGCGATCCGCACCTCCAGGGCGTTGACCGTGGGGTTGCCGATCCGGGTGTAGATCGATCCGTACTTCTGCAGGGCGAACAGGCTGGCGGCATCCGCGGTGTCATCGAAGACGAAGCTGGTCGTCTGGTAGATGGGCACGGCCCGGGCGCCGGTGGTGGGATCCGGCGCTCCTCCGGCATGCACCGCACGCGTGTTGAACCCGAACTCACGATCGGCCATCGACGTCACTCCACGACCGCGGGTGGGAGAGGCGCGGCGCGGCGCGAGGCTACCGTCGCGGACCACGCGTCCATCGGCCGGGCTCCCGTGGTCAGTCGGTGCCGGGCCGAAGGATGTCACCTAGCGTCGGGTGCGAGCCCGGAACGCGACGCCGAACGCGCTCGGCTCACGACCGCCTGCACGGTGCAGCCGGGCCCCACCCACGTCCCGATGCCGCCCGATCCCGTCACGGAGCACTCATGGCCGATGCGATGGACCCGCCCGTCTTCGAGGGGGTCGTCTACCAGATCTACCCGCGCTCGTTCCTGGACACCTCGGGGGACGGGATCGGCGATCTGGCAGGCATCGCCACGCAGCTCGACCACCTCGTCTGGTTGGGTGTCGATGCCCTGTGGCTGTCGCCGATCTACCGCTCACCGATGGCCGACTTCGGCTACGACGTCGCCGACCACACCGACGTCGACCCGGTGTTCGGGACCCTGGCGGACGCCGACGCGCTGATCGCCGCCGCCCACGAGCGAGAGCTCCAGGTGTGGCTCGACTACGTCCCCAACCACACCTCCGACCAGCATCCCTGGTTCCAGGCGTCGCGGTCCTCGCGGGACGACCCGAAGCGGGACTGGTACGTCTGGCGGGACCCGGCGCCCGACGGTGGGCCGCCGAACAACTGGCGAGCCGCGTTCGCGGATGTCCCCGCCTGGACCTACGACGAGGCGACCGGCCAGTACTACCTGCACCAGTTCCTGCCCGAGCAGCCCGACGTGAACTGGGCGAACCCCCAGCTGCGGGAGGCGATGCTCGACGTGCTGCGGTTCTGGAAGGACCGCGGGATCGACGGGTTCCGCGCCGACGTGGTCCACCTGATCGGCAAGGATCCGGCCTACCCCGACGATCCGCCCGAGGTGGCCGGCGTGGGCCGTGCCGGACACCATCATCTCCCCGAGGCCACGGCGCCTCATCTCCGTGCCATCCGCCGGACCCTGGAGGCGCCCCCGGCCGCGGTGATGGTGGGGGAGGTCAACCTCCCCGACGCCGCCCAGGTCGCCACCTACGTCGGCGAGGACCTGCTGCACCTCGCGTTCCAGTTCTCGCTGATCCACTCGCCGTGGCGGGCGGACCACTGGCGCGACATCGTTCGCTACGTCCAGGGCGAGTTCGATGCGGTCGGCGCATGGCCCACATGGGTGCTCGGCAACCACGACAACTCGCGGGTGGCGAGCCGGGTGGGGCGGCCCGGCGCCGCCCGGGCCGCGATGGTGGGGTTGTTGATGCTGCGCGGCGTGCCGTTCCTCTACGCCGGTGACGAACTGGGCCTGGAGGATGCGGTGATCCCGCCCGACCGCGTCGTCGATCCCGGCGGCCGTGACGGCGAGCGCGCGCCGATCCCGTGGGACGGTTCGGCCCGGCACGGTTGGGCGGGCGAGCCCTGGCTGCCCTGGCCGCCGGCGCCCGAGGCCCGCAACGCGGCGGCGCAGCGCGCCGACGAGAGCTCGATGCTGCACCTCACCCGCCGGTTGCTCGCGCTGCGGCGCGCCGAGACGTCGTTGCGCACCGGCGGGCAGGAGGTGCTCGACGTGGCCGACGCCGTGCTCGCCTTCCGTCGCGCCGACGACTCCGGGACCCATCTCGTGCTCATCAACTACCTCGACGAGCCCCTGGACGCCGAGGTGGCCGGTGACTGGAGGATTGTGGTCGCCAGCGACGGTGCGGGGGAGGGTGGGTCGTACACGGGCCGGCTGTCGCCCGATCAGGCGGTGGTGCTGGCCGAAGGCGAGCGTTGATCCTCGCGGCGCCGGACGGTCAGCGCCGCGCCGCGACCGGCATCCTCCGTGGCCGCCATCCCTCCGACGACAGGCACGCCCGTGAGCACCGCCCAGGACGACCGGCCCTACCGTGCGGCGAGCGAGCTCCGTACTCGACGCTCACCGAAGCGCATCCGCGCCGAGCTCGGCGGTCGGGTCGCGCTCGACACCACCCGGGCGCTGCTGGTGTGGGAGCAGCCCTCCTACCCGACCTACTTCGTGCCGGCCGACGACGTCCTCGCCGAACTGCATGACACGGGGGACACGGTTGCGGCCCCCGATGGCACGCGCGGCCGGTCCCACGACCTGCACCTCGGCGATGCCGTGGCCACGGGTGCGGCCCTCACCTTCCCCGAGGCGCACGACCCCGCCCTGCTCGCCCAGGTACGGGTCGCCTGGGCGGCGATGGATGCGTGGTTCGAAGAAGACGAGGAGGTCTTCGTCCACCCGCGCGACCCCTACACGAGGATCGACGCGTTGCGTTCGTCGCGGCACGTGGTGATCGCACTCGACGGCGTGGAACTCGCCGAGACCCGCAACCCCGTCGTGCTCTACGAGACCGGTCTGATCTCCCGCTACTACCTGCCCCCGACCGAGGTCCGGCGCGAGCTGTTGGTCCCCACCGACACCGTCACCCACTGTCCCTACAAGGGCTCGGCGAGCTACCTCTCGTTGGTGTCGGATCGGCTCGACGAGCC
>Ga0207421_10003021_pt1 | contig 20370 bp, 65 predicted proteins | sample SodLakKL_010_SED_4_FD_187542 | JGI IMG/M metagenome (GOLD analysis project Ga0207421, IMG submission 187542) | Alkaline sediment microbial communities from Lake Tanatar, Kulunda Steppe, Russia - 8KL_010_SED (SPAdes) (version 2) | ecosystem: Environmental > Aquatic > Non-marine Saline and... | reverse complement strand
TTAAATCTCGTGCGTTCGATTTTCCAATGTCAGTATCATACATACCATCCTTTTTTGCAAACCTATAAATATTTCGTGTAGTATCATCCTTAGAGTCATTAACCCAAAAATAAGAATTAGCATACCTAGCAATCGCTCTTCCTTCAGAATGGGCACAATAAGTACCTGCTCTTGAAGCAATCATCGGGATTTCAATAAAGGAATACGGGGTTCAAAATCCGAACCAGTGCATTCTAATATTAATTCTTTTGCCTTTTCACGTTCAAGAGTATATTGGTCTTCATCAATTTCGTATGGAAAAACAAATATATTCCACACGTCCGATCTTATCGTATCGTTTATCCAATAGTAAGCGTCTTTGTACCTAACAACTATATCGTCATGGTCCATATCTATACGACTATATATTGACTTTATCATTATTCCTTCTCTCCTAATTCTGGTCCCATTTCTAAGTATCTTCCAGCACCTGGCACTGGATGAGTATGTCTGGGCGGATTCTCCTTCTTAGGATTCTTCATCTGCTTAATTTTATACACTTCTTCATTATGCGCTTCCATCTCTTCAAACGTTATTTGATGCTTCCACATGTAGTCATATTCCTGTTTTGGTATCCATCTCTGTGATTTACAGGTGCCATCAACTAACTCTGCAATTTTATTTCCTATGTGTGTTGCAGCCTTATATGCATTCATACCTCTAAATCCAAGGTATAAAACATTTGATTTTTTTGCAATAAATACACACACCGTATTTCTATACATATCCTTTACTGGAACCATAACTTCCTTATCTGGTGTCACTCTATGAAATGCTACTTTATTCATTTCACTTACTAAATCTTTCCATTTGTCCATTTTAAGTTTGTCTAATCCTTCAACTTCATCTTCACCTCTAATTTCAACTATTGATGTCATTTTTATCGATAATATATATCATCTAATTTTATTTAAAGAATACGGTGTTGGAGGGTTGGGATTTACAGGAGTTTCTTCGCAATTAAATCCTTAAGTTCTTCTTCAGCCTTTCGGTCTGCAAAGGACAATTCACCAAATTCATAAAACTTAAGGGCCTCAATCCTAGGTAAATCAAGGATCGTGGTATAAAAGTTTTGCCTATACCTAAATACAATCCTTATACCATATCTTTCTTTTATCATTTTATTTTCCTATACTCTTCTATTAATTCATCACAACGACTAGGTTGCACAAGCCATTTTTCATTAAATACCCCAATTTCATCATTGTTACTTATCCAATGAAATTCATTTCTAAATCTGAAAACACATCTATCAACTTCCGGTAAAAGCTTACTACCCTCTATCATAATAATTCATCCACACATATTTCATACTTTATTAACACTTCATCTGATTTTCTTATATCCATGTCCCAGCCGAATCCCGCAACTTCTCCATAAGTACTTATCCAATAAAGGTCATCGTTTGCCCTAAATACGGCTTCGTCTCTACACGGATAGAGGGGTCCGCAACTAATCATCTTTATTCCTTGCCATACAATCTTCACAAAGTGTTTTTATCCATCCGTCAGTTTGTGATACATTATTCATACTCCCACATCTTTCACATATCTCGTATGACAATGATTCTGCTAAACTTATCATTCCGTGAATTCTATCATCACCACCTCTAATGTAAAACCTTAGACCACCATATTTTTCCTTGACCTGCTCTACATATACATCCGTTGGAAACTGATTATCATGATTCTGAATCCTTTCACATAATGTATCTATCAATGTATACCATCCATCACCACATTCGATTCCAAATGCCCCAGGTGGTAATATTTCATCTTTATCATATGTCCTTGTAAAGTCCTTAAACATCTTTGGGTATTTTTCATATAATTTTTCCTGTAATTCAATATCCATTATACCAACTCCTTATCTCTTTTTGCTCATTGGTAATTCCAACTATTCTTAATACTACATGATCCATTCCGTCTAATGGTATGGGTAATGATCTATCACACCACCAGTACCCTGCTTCATACCTTATAAAATCCATATCTTTTGGATAATTTCTAGTTTTAATCATAAAAATCCTTTAAGGTCTTTTGGTTTTCTGACGATAACAATGCTTTTTCATATGGTTCTAATTCAAGATAATCAACACCATAATTTTCTAATATATATCTTTTGTAATTAAACGGTTTACCGTTCTTAATATATTCAACACCTACTTTAGTAATTTCACCAACAGTCTGTTTTACCTCAAACTCATCGTTATCTATTAAGTCATTAAGTATGTTCTGTTTTCCCTCCATGGTCGTTCTATACCGGCCGTTGATTTTTCCTACGAATGCACCTTCAACTTTATATGTATATATAATTTCAACATCATCTATCTCTTCAGGTCTTGGTGCCTTTCCCTTTACCTTTTTATTCTCCAAGTTCATCAATATATACCTCCTTTCCATCCTTTATATTTATAAATATATCATATGTATCATTTCTACTTCTTATAACAATAAATATTTTATTAGCACTCCTCACCATCATCAGTAAACCAGTTAAGTCAATAAATTTCAACATTTTTTAAATAAAAAAAAAAGGTTTTATTCGTCGTCCTCCTCTTCGTCGTCGTCCTCCCCAACCTCTATACTGTCGTTTTTCCACAAACGATTTCTAACGTCTTCATCAAACTCAACAGCTCTTGCATAATGTATTGTTGTTCTACCATCCTCTCTCTCATGATTGAACCTCACTAACTTCTTATTTTTAGTTAATTTACGTAACACCTGATTTGCATGACTGTCACTCATGTCTAACCTTTCAGATATCTCCGCTTGATCCATCGCTTCGCCTGTTTCTTCCAACAGGTCTAGAACTTCTTGCCCTCTATTCTTTCTTCTACTTCCTGCGCTCTCTACATCGTCCTTTATATCGCCTACATTTACAGGCATATTTATCACATTAATTGCGTAATACAATATCATTTAAACTATTTAAAGACTTTGGCGTTGGTGTTATGGGATTTTTAACTAAATCTCTTAAATATCTTCTTACCTAACGTCTCGTTCAACATTTCGGATATTTTTTCTTTTGCACTTGGACCTACAGCTATTAAAGCACCGTGACCTTTTGGTGTATTTCTATAAAGGTTGATATGTCCGTTTCCGTATTTAACAGCCCAGTTATCAACAACCCTCAAGAATTCGTCCATGTCCTGTGTTGGTAACCTAAAAGTTATCATCGTAGTAACTCCCGAACCTGATATTTTTCATATTCAGATGCTCTACCTTTCACGTTGATGTCAAGAGGTCTTACCGGAATGCGCCCAGGAGTATCAGTATGATATGCTACATAAATGTCATTACAATACCTGATAACAGCGATTCCGCTTATTTGTAACTTATCTACTAATATTCTTTTTATCATGGAGACCTACATCTCACACACATATTTCTTCTGATATGTCTGTCACACACAAATGAATTACACCTAGAACATTGTCTCATTGCCGGTTTCCCGCAAATTTTACAACTACCACTCATCATAATTCTTCACCCCGTTTTTATAAAACGATAAAGACCTACATCCTATTACATGCCCTCTTTCATTTCTAACTAAATCATCAGGTATCACTAAATCATTTCGACTATCATCAGCTACTGCCGCAACTATCAATGATACTATATATATTGTATTTTTTTTAGGGTCAGGTAAATTTAATACTTCACTCATTTTTGTTTTAGTTAAAGGTATCTGCTCCCCATCATATGCTATCTGAGTTACTTCCGTTGTATCAGTAGCGCATCTAGCCGGCGGACCCTGGTGCGGGTCAAATTCAACCTTTTTGTTATTTTTTTCATCCAATATGGTTACCTTATGGTTCGTTAAATTTACTATTTCTACCACATTAAAACCTCCATTCTTTCTTCTACTTCTTTCCTAAGCTCTTTCGGTGCTTCTCTGTATAGTCGAATGAATTCGGCGTACTCAAGGTCCGACAACATGTCCATTAGATATTTCTCTTCCAGTTCAAGGAATCTATTTTTCCTCATTTTATAACCTCTATTACTAAAGATGCTTACTAGTATTTAAATATATAGGGTAAGTTAGTTTAGGAGGGGTGTTCCAAATTTTTCTTCGTATTTATATCATAATACTAATGCATCATCTGTTATATAAATTTTTTGGGAATGATGATACATCCCTTTCCAAAATCTTTATATACTATGACTCGTTTTATAATAATGATATGAAAACAATTGACATGTTGCAAATAATTTGCGCGTCATTAACAGTGGCAGTTGTGTTGGCCTTCCCAATATTACTGATATGGTGGTCATTTGTAATTACACCACTATTTATATTCGGTTTTGCGATGTGGTTGCTAATTCCTATAAGAACATTACCACCGTTTATAAGAGGTTTTAAACATGAGTGAATATTGTTATTATTGCGGAGACGAAACAAATATGGAAATACTTATAGAAACTAATGGTTTATGTATCCCGTGTGCAGATAATTTTAATGCAAAAGATTATAAAAAAGAAATGTTGGTATATTTGAATGATAAACTTTGCAATGCATTTAAACCAAGTTGTTTTAGAATTGATGAAGAAACTGAAGATTTATTATACATTGGACAAGTCACTGAGGATAATAATGGTAATGTAGAACTATATATTGAGGAGCTTGTTTTAGAGGATTTATCTGAACAAGAACAGTATGAAAAGATAAAAGATATGATATTATCTGAACGCTTCTATTTATTACAAGCGTGGTATTTTGAAGAAATTCAGGGTTTTTACAATAGAATTTAAATGGATGAATAAATATATTATTTTCCAGATAATCAAAAAGTTTATATACTCCTAAGTTGTTTTAATATTAAGGCGTTAAAATGAGACCAAAAGAAATTGACGATTTCGATAGATATGTTAGAAAACTAGTTATTAAAAGATTAATTGGTGAAATAACCGGAATCGGATTGGTAGGTGACCGTAGATGGATGATGAAGAAGAAAAATTGATGTGGTTCACTATAGGTAAATTAGATGAACCGCTACCAACGGAAGATGAGTGTGAAGAGTGTAGGGATGAATTTAATACAATAAAAGAATATAGGAAGAAGCTGGAAGAAGAATTCAAAAAAGCAAAAAATAGCGATGAGTGGATACCTTTGGAGGATATATTATGAATCTGCTTAAGGCTGCGGTATCTATAATTTTCTTCATAATATTCGGATTTTGGTTTATTCTTATGGTTTTCATGTTTGGAACAATGTTCATTCCGACAATTGTTGCGATATTTATAATATTGATAGCAATATATATAATTGGAGTGTGTCTAAATGGCAGAATGTAATGACTGTGGAAAGGAAGAAAGAGATGTCCCAACCTTATTTCCATTTTGTGAAATATGTGGCGCAATATTATGTCATGATTGCTTTAGAAAACACAAACGTAAATGTGGAAAGAAATGATTAAATTAGAAAGAGCCGAAGAAAAATATTACATAAAGTCGCCTAAAAATGCTTGTATGGTTAGGTTCGAAGATTTTTTTGTTTGGTCGGACAAAGATATTGTTGAATGGATATTTGACTAATTAATACTTTTAAACTTTAAAACTACTATTTTTACCCTTTTATTTTATTGTCCAAATAAACAAAAGATTTATATACTCCCAGTGTATTATTAATATGATGCATGTAAATCTGTAACTTTGGATTTAATCTTAGTATAAATATTTTATTGTCCAAATAAACAAAAGATTTATATACTATGTAGTTATTTATAATATGATATATGAATTAAAAAGAGGTATAAAAAATGATGGAACAAGAAGAGTTTGAGAAGTCGAACGCGCCTCAAACAAGACATATTCGTCTTGGGACGGTGCAAAAACGCATTTTGAAGTTGTTGAAAGATAAAGAAATGGCAATGAGACAAAACGAAATTGCAAGGACATTAAATCAGGAATACGATGATGCAGATTATGGTGGACCACAAATAAGACAATCAGTGATGAGAATGGTAAGTAGAGACGATATACCAGTAGAGAGAAAAGATATACCTGGTGCAGGAATACACTATGGTATATCCGATTGGAGTAAAGTCAATAAGATGTACGGAAAACACATAGGAGGTGAAGAAGAATGAGCAAAAGATGGGTTAAAGACTTCTGGAAAGCATTGGAAAGAATGAGCGAAAGAGCCGAGAAGAGGGAAGATGATGAACTCATGGAGCTATGTACACGCGCGGCTTTCAGATTCAATGGAATAAAGAGGAAAAAAGATGCATCCTGACAAATTCCTTGAAATCATCTTAATTGCCTTAATGTGTGTAACAATAATCACCCCAATTTTACTAGTAATCAGTACGACTATTGCAATTTACTTTGCATTAACAGCCGCAAATGTAATAATTGTGGCTTCTATTATTCAAGGATATTTATTAACGAGGTGGTTCGATGAATAAAAGAAGGCGAAAATTAGGCGAGCATAAAAAAAGAATAAGAAAGGAATTGTTGAGAGGAAATTTTGTGTGGTCAATAAGAAGGAGATATGATGGGAGAAAGACTCCGACTTAATCAAGTAGAATCGATTGAAACCACACCTTGGGAAGATAAACCTTCATATCTATTGATTAGGTATAAGGATTGTTCCGGGGTACATACAACTGAGCTAATACATGTTGGCAATATATCAGTGGAAGAATACTTATGGTATAAAGAAGAATATGATGACGTAAAAAGGTTGACTGCGAAAGAACTCAAAAGGCATCTAGATAAATTGTGATAATATGAGTGTAGAAGAGGAAATAGAAGAAAAAGTTAAGGAAGTAAATGAGGAATTAGAAGCAAGTATTTCATCGATACATTTCAGAAGAGACGGAACTGTTGATGAAGTAGGAATACGGTTTCCAGATGTAGAAGAAGAAAGGATTGATGAAGTCCTTGAGAAAGATGGAAATATAGTTGAAGAATACTTTCCGAATGCCTTAGTAATTGCATAAAAACCCTTTCTTTTATTTATTTCATATTCACCGCTTAGGCAGTTCAAACCTGCATGCGGTGTGGTCGTGGAGAGGAATTGGACCCCCAATATATCACCTCCACAATAGTAATACTAGAATCAGTTTTGAGGGGTTATAGAACTCGTGCGTTTACGTGTCTCCGCATTAAAGACACGTTTTAAACTACGGTGTTAATATGTGTATAATTGAAGGACCAAACTTGTTAAAAAGGCCAATATGTTGGATATTTGGCCATACGAAAGGTAGGATAGAAACGACAGTTGAATATATAGACGGTACAACGGATAAAAAAGTAATGGATTGGTGTGATAGATGCGGAAAATTCAATCAGGATGAACTGTGTGATTTTTTTGATGAATTAATAGAAGAAGGAGAAGAATAAAATGAATAATTATGAAATTGAAGTAACGTTTATGAACGGAACAAAAAGAACATATAAAGGTATAAAAACGTATAATTACTCTGAAGGAACTTTTGAATTGTTCTACGAACACGATAGATTTTATATTGTAATACCTTCAGAAAATATAATGGAAATATTAGTTAGGGCGGATGATAGCGAAAATAATGGTGAATACAATGGCCATGGAAGTTAAAGATTATCCGAAATTGGAAAGTCCGTTTGTAAGAAAGGAAGTGGACGGAGATTATGTAGTCATAGATGAAGTGAATCAAGGGTACGAGTGGGTATTTGAAGACGATGATGTGTTAGCTGTTGAAAAACTTCATGGAACTAACGTGAGTGTTATTATACAAGATGGCCATATTACTGGTGCATGGAATAGAAAAAATAGAGTGCCGTTCTTTAGTTCTGATAGAGGTGACCAATACATAATTCAAGGGATACATGAAGCGTTAAATAGAGGGTACATCGATAGGTTAACTGACGGTCAACATTTCGGGGAACTCATTGGTGAGAAATTCCATGGAAACCCGTATGATATTAACGGTCATTTGTGGGTACCTTTCGAGCGGTTAAAAAGAACATGTTCGTATAGAAGTTGGGGTGAACATCCTAAAACCTTCGGTAGTATAAATATATGGTTCAGGGATAACTTAATACCATTGTGGTACTCAAAGTTCCATGGTATGCCATTTGATGAAGCAATGAAAGAAGGATTTGTTGAAGGTATTGTCTTTCATCATCCAGACGGTAGGAAAGCGAAATTAAGACGGGATATGTTTGATTGGTACGAAGGTAGCCGACATTAGGTGCGTAAAAATGGAATGTTGTATATGTAAAAAAGAAATCGATGATGACGGACATGATCCTAGACCTATAGTTTCAAAAAGAGGGAATAGGTGTTGTGATGATTGTAATAAAGATGTTGTGGTGCCAACTAGAAAGGAAGTATGGTAACGTTATTCCAGAATGTTTAAATAGCATTAAATTTATATGTTAAATGCCGAGCAAAAAGAGAGGAACCCTCCGGGGTTTCTCTTAAATATAAATGCAGCAAGTGTTTTTATGTTATCTATGGATTATCGTGATGACCATCATTTTATATGTAGGAAGAATAGGGTTTTCTTTAAGGCAAGACCATTTAAAGATTTAGATGTGGTGCATCGTTCCCTACTCAGCGATTGTATGGTTTTGGGTGAGCATATGTCGATAGTTTGTTTTTTTCAATCGCGATAATTGATATAGGATGGTGATTAAATTATAACATTTTATGGTTTTAATTTCTTTGAAAGGTATGGTTACGTCGTTCGTCACAAGGGTACATATTTTTTGGCGGATGATAAAGAGAGGAGACATCTTACTACACTAGGAAAATTTAATGACGAAATAGAGTTATATGCTTATTTCTTGTTTTAAATCACGAAGTTTATGTTAATATGAGATATAAGCGCGTTTAATGCGAGTTTAAAGTGATAAAACAGTTTATGAGGGGTAATATATATGTTGGTGTATAATCCATCTTTTATTGGAATTTTTGACTTACTCACGGGCGGTAGAGTGGTTTACTATGACGATGATTTTTACTTCGTTGCCTACAGTATTGAATTGGATGTTTTTGAAAAATCTTGGGACGATTTAGATTGGTTAAATGTGTTGACATTCACAGAGTATTAGTAGGTATTGGTTATATATAGAAATGAAGAGTCACTTAGGAACTTTTATTTAATTATATCTATAATTTAATATGTGTGATATAAACATGCAGAAGTATAAGCCCAATTCAGATGTTAAAAGAGTCGTAAAATACTTTTATATTGTGCGTAGTGATCGGAATTTCCATTTTGTGTCATCTACAAAACAAAATGACGGAATAAATGCTGGTTTATTGAATTCTTTGGTATTTAAACAATGTTAGTAGAAAGACCTATGAATGGTTATTTGAGTTTTAACAGTATTGTACGTATCAACGACAAAATTTGGTTCATACACGAAGATGGAGACGAACCTACGTTAGAAGATGTGGAATATAGACTAAATTTTATGTGGTCAAATGAAGATGTATAGACCGGTTGGAGGGTACAATTTATTTTTGAACTTTGATTTCACATTAATTCGGAGAGGTGGTTCATTTAAACTAGATTGGTGCGATGTTGATAAAGATATAAAACTTATAAAACCCCAACTTTATGGAAGGAGTTGGTAGAATGATGTCATTGGCTACTGCGAATGGACTGTATAACCAGCATTTTATCGCACGTATTAACGACACTTTATATACAACGTTATATTCGGATGTTGAAGATGTGGAGTACCGAGTTAAATTTAATATAATTGAACGTAAAGGTGTGCCTGTCGAAAAATTCCAATGATAAAATGTTAGTGCATAGTCCTTCAGGCGGAAAAAAAGTTTGGGTTGATGAAGAAGAACATCCAGATTTAAAAGTTGTTAGAGAAAGTGCTAAAATATTTTTGACATGGGAAAATGGAAAGTATCACGTACTCATGAGCAGTTGTTAAAAACTTGCGAGTAGTAAAGACACCCGGTAAGGTGCCTTCTGTGTTGCCTCGATAATTATTATTTGGTTGCTGGTATATAAAGTTGTTGGAATAACCATACCAAACCAAAAAGTTTATATAATTTCATTGTATATATATTATGGTGATATAATGAGAGAATGTCCAGAGTGTTTAGGTAGCGGTGAGGATTGTGATACGTGTGATGGTACAGGTGAAGTGCAATTGGAGGATATACATGCGATTGTGAAGGATATAGAGTTCGTGAAGGCGAGTATGAAAAGGTAAGGTGATAAATATGCTTGAAGACATGGAAAATGATAAAATAAAGATTGTTCCTGAAAAAGGTAAGTTAATTTGGAAAGGACGTGATAAGGAAGATGATATACCAAAAAAATTAATGGGATGGCGTTGCTCGTCATTAAATTGGTACATTTGGGGGAAGGGTAGGAAACATAAAGTACCTCTTAACGGGGGTAAGGAGTTGGACTATCATGCGTTCAAAAATATGTTGTTTACAAAACTAAATAGTATTGTTGAGAGGCCTGTAAGGGAAAAAGCGAAAGGTGTATTTAAGATTAATGATGTTATCTTTTTCTTTCATCAAGTAAAAAGTGTTTATGATAAGAACGATCGTACTGTTATAAGTATGGAGCATGGTCCTATAATAATTATTGACGATGATGTTCAAGTTGTGATATAATGAAAATTGTTGTAATTACTTATAAAAGTAAGGAAGCTATAGAGAGATTGGAATTGGTACCCCACGAGTTTGGTGATGCATACATTGGTACTAATATAGTAACGCCATGGGATGTAAATATGATTGATAAAGGAATTAGGTTTGAAAGTACAAAGTTTTCCATAGAAGTTAAAGATGGCCATTTCTTTGATAAATCAATAACCATTGGTGTGGTTAAAGATGATGGAACAATGAATTGGATTCAGAGTGAAGTAGACGTACCACAATGTTTTGGTATTGCTGTCATTCGAGATGGTGATAAAGAGTGGGTCATGGAAGCTTTGGATGATTATTTTGTTGACGATAGCCCATTTTCAGATCAGGATTGGAATGTTGATGTTATTACTTTTAATGAGGTTGTATAAAATGGGAAGATTTAAATGCAAAATATTGAAATGTGAATGTGAACATTCGTGGCAAGACAAAGAATATGGTCCGAAGAAGAGAGTTCATAACCCTATGCAAAGGGAAGGTACATTGATAGGATATAGGTGTACTGTTTGTAGAGATGAAAAGACGGATAGGAAGTATTTGAGGTGAATAGTATGGAAAAAGAAGTTGTAGAGGAGCTTAAAAGAGTTTTAAAGAGTTTGGAGAAAGGGACATATAGGATCGAGATGTATATGAATAAAGGCGATCATACTGATGCAGATGAAAAGAGCGTGACTGTTGAAGCACCAACTATAGAGGAGGCCAAGGAGCTATTTGATTATGCAAAAGAAGCATGATGTAACATCAGGCAATGATGCATGTATGATATTTAGGTGGGATAATTATTTCCACATAGGTATGAGGGTAGGTAGGAGGTATTTAAATTTTCCATTTAAATACGAGTTGCCTGCGCCGATATCATATGAGGAAGCAGATGAATTTATAAAGGAGGCATTACGTGCATAATAGTGCTCCATATACTGGCATTTTATTTAGGTATAAAGAAGATGTCTTTTGGGCTAATGAAATTGATGGAAATATCGTTCATTTTCCATGGTTCCCATGGGAACCCAGTTGTACATATAATGAAAGTCAGAAAATTGCGGAGAGTTTTATTAACGGATAAATATATTATTTTCCAAATAAACAAAAAGTTTATATAGTGCGAGTGTTATATAGAAATGATAATATGATAAAAATAGGCGATAGGATTGAGGTAGTTAGTTTAGATGGTGAAGATGATGACGTTGATGAAGGGGACGTAGGTACTGTAACTGAAGTTGTAAATAATGGGTTGCAAACTGTTAAAGTGAATTTTGATGGCGGACCAGAGGTATATCTATTGGAAATGGATGATTATAAGAAAATCAAAGGGACCACGGAAATATCTTTAGGTGATAACTGATGAATTGTGGTTAAGCGAAAAAGAGGCAGAATACTTTATTGAGGAATCTGAAGGGGAACCTCCTGGTGTTGATGCAGAAGGAATAATTGATGAAATCAAGGAAGAGTATGAAGGTGATAAGATAATTGAGATGGTTTTTCATTTAGGTGCTTCGCACATATTGAACCATCAGGCTAGGTTAGGGAAGTATGGTGGCGAGGAATGATAGACTGGTCCTTTGGATTTGCAGATTTAAATGAAGGCGGTGAAGTAAGGTTATTTCCAAAGAAGGCGCCATTACGGTTTTAGGATTATATGCACTACCACTGTTGTTCTTGTATGTTTGGTCACTATATGTTTGGACTGGTATTTTGAAAAACACGGGATGGAGTACTTAATGTTGAAATCAGGGATTAGAAATGTTGATGGTTTGGATATCATACGAAAAAAAAGTGCTTTCTGGTGGGTGCGGGATTATGTACCTGTGATACCTTTTATTTATGATGTAGAAGGAAATTATGTTTTTTTTGGCGATACCCTAACCGTTGAGGAGGTGTCATTGTGCCGGTTATAAAAAGATCTGTAACTATAATTGAATGTTGTAGGTGTGATTTTTCAGAGGTTTGGCGTATAAATGGTGAAGAACAGGATATATCTAATGGGTGGAGAAAAGAACACACATATCGTGATAATTCAGAATGGTTATGTCCTAAATGTATTGAGAAGTTAAAGAAAATAATGGAGGAGTTTTGGAATGGAAAAGATTTGGATGATTAGATGCATTATTTTAGCGATGGCATTTTTGTTAGTGCCTATAATTGGAGTTTGGGCTGTAATTTTGATTGTCTCTCTAATGTTTGAGTTTGCGATGTCCCTCATGTAGCCTAGGGGAAACGGCGGTCCGCTTCGGACGGACAGATCAGGAGTTCGAATCTCCTCATGAGGTCTGGGGGTGTGGTCTAATTTGGTTATGACCCTTGCTTTGGAAGCAAGAGGTTGCTGGTTCGAATCCAGTCACTCCCACTATGTATAAAAGATTAGTAAAAATGCCAAATATTTTTGGCGAAATAAAATGTCCTAATGGTTGCGTGGACCCATTAGTATTGCCGTTGGAGAAAGCAAAACGTCATTTATCTCACATTTGTGTGAACTGTAATGCCTTCATGGATGTGGACGTCGTTGATGTAGAATACAGAGAGAGTATTGTGATTCAGAAGGATAAATATAGTTATGAAGTCGGTTACTTACTCCAGTGGAATAAGGGTGGTGGATGGACTGGCATGAGTGAAGTATTAGGAAAATCTTTTACGTTATGGGGTGCTCGTCGAAAGGCTGAAAAGTTCGCGGAAAGGTTTGGTGTAGATGAAATATCTGAAAATATATAAAGATGAATACGTTGCTGTGGCTTCAAGAGAGGACGGATTATTTTATTTATATATACCTAACCCTTTTGTGACACCAGCACCAGAACATTGGAAGATGTGGCACAAATGATGTATATGAATATATTTGCAGATGAAAAAATTATTCAAATTAATAGACACCGTTATGATTTTTCGATTACAATAAAAGGAGCGATGGGTTCAATGGATTTTGATATGGTAGGTAAATTATGATGTTTATTAATGTGTATGAGGAGGAGGATATATTAATGGTTGATAGGCATAACTCTGATTTTGGAATAACGGTTGGGAATTATAAGTTTAGGCCTCCTTATGAGGAAACTTTTGGGTTGGTGAATTATGCCTACTACTAAAGATATGTTGAATGAATTGAAATGGCATCCTAACAAGACACTTGAAGGTGTTAAGATTTATTACACTCATAGAGGTGCTGACGGTGATTTTAAGGTTTTGGATGGTATTGATATTGTTAGTTTAGGTAAATCGTTCATGGTGTTAGAGGAAGGTCGAATACCATATCATAGAATATTTAAGATTGTAAGTGATGGTAATGTTTTGTTTGAGAGGTGAAATATATGACGGAAGATAAAATATGTTTTGAAATGGAAGCGATTGCAGAGGATTTCGTAGGTCAGGATCAGAAACACTATATACTTACTGATTTTCTAGAAAAAAAGTTTGGTAATGATAAAGTAGATTTAACAGTGGTTGATGAACGTACAGGTAGTAGAAATAGTCATCTTATATGTATAGAAGGTGTTAATGAAGATGAAGTAAGAGATGCAATTGTTAATGACCTAGAAAAGAAATCGGATTATGTTAGTGCTTTGTCAAAGGCACTAAGACAAATATAGATATGTGAGTGGTAAATATGGTTAGGATGTGGAATGTCGAAGTTGTAAAATTGTGTGACCAACATCTCCTTGGGGAGCATAACGAGATGCATATGGTAGTTGGGACTATCAGGAAACATCCGTATGGTGAAGCGGTTGTAAAAGGGCATGCGAAAAAAGGTCAGTTGGATACTTCCTTAATAAAGGTTAGGCATGATGAATTAGCGGAAGAGATGGTTAGTAGGGATATGAATCATGATACACCGTTGGAATATACTGATAAATTAGGATTTGGTAATGTAGATGTAGAAGAAAGTAGAAAGATACTTCGTGATCGGTGTAATAGGTGCAGGTTATGATGAAATGTACATTTATATCTTCAATATTACTAATGAATGTTGTTATTTATATACAAAATGGTGAATTTCTCGTTAGGTATGCAGGCCACCATCAACCTATATGTGGGTTCATACAATGTTGATGTTATATGCGGACCCAGATGGTTCTTCATTTACTATATTGAGGGACGGTGAAGTGATAACTGCGAAAGGTGAATCATTCGATATGTTTCCGGTAACATCTGAAAGGTTGGGGAAATACGATGATATATGGACCTAGTATGGAAGATATTGAAGACCCTGGTATTGTCAGGCATGGTAATGGATTTAAGTATTATTTTTTCTTTTGTAAAATAGGTCATAAATATAACCCATTAACACACCTTGAGAGAGTTATTTGCCCTTTCAAAACAGTCTTAGGTAAAAAATATTGTTATTATGGCGGTATTTCAAGGAAGGAGGTGTTTAAAAAATGGTAGTTAGTAGATTTTCATCGTTTTTTTATAAAGATAATAGGATTTCATATGTTTGTGTGTATAGAAAAGGGCATGGTTTTTATAAATGTAGTCAGTATAGCCACTCCTACCTATAACACCCCTACCAATTAGTTTATATAGTTTAATTGTTATATATAAGTAACTATTTGAAGAGATGATAACATGGAAGTTATATGCAATTCTGATTTAGTAAGGAAAGCGAACATCAGTGAGTGTGCTAACAAAATTGGTGTCAGTGATTCTGTAATTACGGAGATAATGGAGGGGTATCCAGTATATTGGTATTTGATATGTATAAAAAAGAATATTGGTTAGGTTGATGAATAGATATCGAAGGTGCAATTCCTTCCATCAGCTTTATGTGTTTGAAAGACCAAGAAAGAGAGTTATTGGAAAAGATAGAAAGTAAAGGGTATGAGAGGCTGGTCAGGCACTTGCGGTTTGATGAGCCGAAGAATGTTGAAATCGGAATGGGTGAACCTATTAGTGATACTATTGCGGTGACATTCGTTGTGATTTACAGGGAATCCTCTGTAACTGATGGTTTCGTTAAGGACTTCACGAACACTCAGAGTGTTAGCGATGTTAATGATTTTGCGCATAGGAACCATCCGGGTGAAGGTATAATTGACGTTGCGGTATGTTCTAGTGAAGATACGTTCAATAAGACGTTAGGAAGGGTTATTGCGACTGGTAGAGCAGTTAAACAACTCATGTAATTGGCGAAGGTAGTTCAATTGGTAGAACGCCTGACTGTGACTCAGGTGGTTATGGGTTCAAATCCCATTCTTCGCCCTTAAGGAAGTGCTAAGTTGCGGGTTGAAGTTTCTGGTATGTGGTAGGATGATAAGTACTGAATATGTAGACGTTAACATTAAGTGTTTGAGAAGGATAGGTAGTGATTTTCAGTTTTCCGTCCCTGGTTATGAGTATTGGATAGACTGGGATAATTTATGGTTACGGGTTATAATTATTGATCATAATGACTGGGATTATAATGACTGGGATTATAATGAAGATGATTTTACTTGGTATTACGGAACTGATTCATCATGATAAGCGATAAATACCTTGATGTGGTAGTTGTTAGAAGGAAAGGAAAGGCTATTGATGTTAGACGTGCTGACAGAGGATGGTCAGAATTCGGATTCAAGAAATGGGTATGGACACTACTAAAGGATTGTTGATATGCAGAGAACTACTGTGGATGTAAAGAGGATATTTAGGGATGGTAACACCGTTAAGGTTATGGTTGGTCAACATAACTTCTATTTACCTTGGTATGATACTGAACGCCATGATGTTTACATTCCCATAGGTGTTTAAGAATGGATGAACATATATTTAAGAAAAAAATAAAGGAGTTGGAAGATTGTAGGGGTGCTAATAACGAGTTAGTATCGTATTATGTTACTGGTAACTTACAGGACGCCAGAAGTCATATTCAGAGTGAGATTGCTGAAACTGAGAATATCAAGGATAAGGGAACTCGAAAGAATGTTAAAAAAGCATTGAAGCATATAAGCGGTAACTTAAAGTGGATAGAAGAAATCCCCCCTTATGGGTTAGTTATATTTGTAGGTGAAACTAACGATGGATTCATCTCGGAGTTTATTGAACCTCCTAAACCACTTGAATTTTCGGATTATAAATGTGGAAGTAATTTTTATATTGAACCCCTTCAAGGTTTATTAGATGATGACAAAGAAGTAGGGTTGATAGTCGTTAGTAGAGGTGAGGCTGCAATTGGTGTGTATAATGGAAAAACAATAGTGGAATCTAAATATATTAAATCACAGGTTCCTAGTAAACATAAGGCGGGTGGTTTTTCTCAACAAAGATTCGAGAGGGATACTGAAAGAGCCAAAAATGAATTTTTTGATATTTTATCGGAGCAAGCTAATGCGCTTTTTGATGATATTGATGGTGTGATATTAGGAGGTCATGGAAAAACAAAAGATGATTTTAAGAAGGATAATGAATTGCGGTATGATTTAGAGATAATTGATGTATATTCAACTAATTATACTGACGAAAGCGGACTGAATGAGTTAGTTGATAAAGCACAGAGGACCTTTGATGAGTTAGAGATGGCTGAAGAAAAAAGTTTAGTTGATGAATTCATGAGAGGTATTAAGGAAGGAAGTAATGTTGAATATGGGGAAAGTAAAGTTAGGACGGCAATAAATGTTGGCGCGGTTGATAAACTTCTTATTTCAGACGATTATACAATTGATGATATTGAGGAATTTAAGGAGTTAGTTCAAGGACAAGGCGGTGAGGTAAAGATTATTTCTACGGACTCGGATAAAGGTAAAATATTTAATGATACATTTGGAATAGGCGCTTTCTTACGGTTTCGTTATTAGCCCGTTGGTTTAGATGGTCAATAACGCTTGGCTTTGGACCAGGTTACGACGGTTCAAATCCGTCACGGGCTACTCATCCCATCACAAAAGATTTATATATTTTGTTGTATTATTATATTATTCATTAGATTCCAAAAGGTTTAAATAGGATGCGGTGTTAATGTGGTAGAAGAAACATACGTGTGTCCATGCTGTGGTGTGGTATCACTGAAGTTAGATGAAACAGCTACAAGACATAATGACTTCGGAAATTGGGTTTATGAATGCCATAACTCCAAATGTATATTGTGGTCTTTAGAACTCAGTAAGAGGTTAAGTGAATGATTAAAATGAGAAAATATACCTTCCTTAAAGTTAGGAGGATAGAATGTCAAATGCATGTAATGATACGACTACATGGATGGAGACCTTGGAAAGGCAAAGATGGGTATATATTTGAGTGGCAAGGTTGTATTGTGTGAAGTGCAGGAGTAGCTCAGTGGTTAGGGCACTCGGCTGTTAACCGAGCGATTCGTTGGTTCGAATCCAACCTCCTGCGTATGAGAGTATTTAAAGACGGAAATATGTGGTGTGTGAAATGTGTGCTTGGATGGAACATTTTGATGAATCTATGATGAAAATAAAAAGGGAAGAAATAAAATTTCAAGAGAAAAAAGAAAAGAAAAAACGAGTTCGTGAGTTAATAAATAACATACAAAAGGAAATTAACGAATTAAGAAAATTAGATTATGATAGAAATGACTTAAAAATAATTTTATTAGAGGATGAAGTAAAAGATATTATTGAAGTTTTTCGTAGAAATGGAAGATGGGCCAGATCTATGATTTTAGGCGTAGATGTGGAAATTAAATAAGATAAAGGAGGATTAAAAAATGGGTTAGTGCATTGTTGCTTGATAACGAGAACCGTGATACTATCGTTAGGTGCGATAAAACCTTGTGGTATAGTTTGGATGATGATGATCCATCACTTGATGTTAAATTAAAAAATGTAGAGGGGTGGTTGAATGATAGTTAACCGTAATTATATCACTGCCGGACAACATTGGGATGTAATAATTAGGCTCGGTAATGAGTTTAAGTACTGGGATAGTAGTGTTTCCACTATGTCGGAGTATGAGGAAGTCTACTTGCAGGATTAGCGGTTCGAATCCGTTGTCTTGCACTATGGATGAAATACAGCATTGGGAAATAAACGAAACAAACACATCGAGTGAGGATAGAAGCTTGATGGAAAGAGTCTGGTCTTTCTTTAGACTAGACTAAAAAACTCTTCCTTGTGGGGTAGCATAGTCTGGTATAATGCATCGGGTTCATAAGGTTTATCCTGGAAATCCCGGGAATCGATGGTTCGAATCCATCCCCCGCAATCTGGGACCGTAGCTAAATTTGGTCAGCGCACCTGACTCATAATCAGAAGTTTGCAGGTTCAAATCCTGTCGGTCCCATACCGCATGTGGTAATCACTTTGGGGCTATGGTCGAATGGAAAGACATCTCTCTTGCAAAGAGAAGACTTTGGGTTCGAATCCCAATAGCTCCATTATGATGATATGGGAGAATTGATGGTTATGGAAATCGAGAATGATGGTGTAGTAGAAGAGATGGAAATGGTCAAGAGGTTTTATATACCTACAATCAAGGCTGAGTGTCCGAGTTGTGGTGAAATGGTAAAAAGAGAGCATTATTTAAGTTATCCTGATTTTAATGAAGTCAATGAAGTTGACTTTTTCTGTGATTGTGGTGAAGAATTTATCAGAGGTATATTTATTAGGTTGGAAATTGAGGAATGTACTAAACTATAATTGCATTTATATATTGTTTTCCAAATAAACAAAAACTTTATATAGTAGTAAGGTAATTATTATATGTGATAAAATGGCTATTATCAATAGCGTTGAAGTTGAAAAAGAAAAAATACGTAGGCGCATTCAATGGATTGATGAAATGGTACGCGACATCGAGGGATGGATACGTGAAGCTGAAAGTAGGGACGCGATAAGGAAATTTAGAAATAAAAAATGGTCATTAAAACGTGAAAGACAGGAGCTAGTTGAAGAGTTAAGGGATATATGTAATAATCCGAGGGGATTCCTATTATAACGGTAGATTTGGCTGATGTAGATGCAATAGCATTTTGTCCTAAGTGCAACGGGGAAGGGACGGTTCCTGATGAACTCAATATTAGTGAGAATGCGATGGTGGACTGTGACGTGTGCGATGCCACTGGTGAAGTAGAAGTCGTTATTATTTATGGTGAAGTAGAAGTCGATTTACGACCCCCAGGGATATAATATGAGGGAGTTATATTATATGGTCGGAATTAAGGTTAGAAGAGTCGGAAGAGTTATACAATATAAGTATCCAAAATTCGACTATTATCGTAGATGGTTTTGGTACGATGCGAGGGATTCATATGTGTATTGAATTAGTTCTTGCTTTTGGTATATTCATAGGATTAACCACATGGACAATCATAATTGCTAGGTTAATTGATAAAAAGTATGATATTGGATTATTTGTAGAGTTGTTTGAGGATGAAAGTTAGGGTGTATAATTTTAATGATGAAAAAGCAATTATAATTAGGTATAATACTACTTTTAGTATTTATCTTCTAAATGACCGAGAAGACACCTTCCTAAATCCTTGATTTAGGTGGGTGATGAATCGGTCTGCAGGGGAAAACACTAAATACATAAATGTGTATTAACTAATGTATGAGAATAGATACAGAATTGACGGAAGAGGAAAGAGAGAAGGTCGTTAAGTATTCTAAAGAGACAGGTCTAAGGTTGAAAAGAGCATATACTGAACTAATAAGAAAGGGGTTAGAGAGTGAAGGCTACTAAAACCATCCAAGGCGGATTGGTCAATCTGACCAAAACGAAGAAAAATATACTCAATCAAGAGTATGACAACCTTCAGAAGTATTTGCAGGATGGAGATGATGT
>Ga0207421_10003020_pt1 | contig 20371 bp, 17 predicted proteins | sample SodLakKL_010_SED_4_FD_187542 | JGI IMG/M metagenome (GOLD analysis project Ga0207421, IMG submission 187542) | Alkaline sediment microbial communities from Lake Tanatar, Kulunda Steppe, Russia - 8KL_010_SED (SPAdes) (version 2) | ecosystem: Environmental > Aquatic > Non-marine Saline and... | reverse complement strand
GGAATTCTTAAAGAAAATTATCGATGGAGAAGACCCTGGCAAATTAAAGGAATTTCTGCCCCATGAATTAAAGATTAGAGAAAGCAGCGGAACTCCACCGACATAAAAGTCGGTGGTTTTTTATATTAGACTTTTAAGATATGAAGATATAGGTTATAATAGGTTGCAGGAGGAGATAAACTTATGTATAATTTCGATAAAAAGGTTGAAAGAAAAGGAACTTCATCAGTAAAATGGGATAAAGTTGATGAAATTTTTAATAGAGAAGATATAATTCCTCTCTGGGTTGCAGATTCTGACTGGGAAACTGCCCCGGAGATAATTGAATCTATAAAAGATAGAGTAGAGCATGGTGTTTTTGGATATACTTATCCAGCAGAAGAATATAAAAATGTGATTGTCGACTGGTATAAAAAAAGATATAACTGGGATATAGAATCTGACTGGATTACATTACTTTCAGGAGTTGTACCTGGAATTAATATTGCCTTAAGGGCTTTTACAAGACCAGGTGATTCTGTAATCGTTCAGCCTCCAGTATATTATCCATTTTTCTCAGCTGTTAAAAACAGCGGCAATATTTTATTGGAAAATCAGCTTGTCTTAAGAGAAGAAAATGGCAGCAGGAGATATAGGATAGACTGGATTGACCTGGAGAAAAAGATTAACGAAAATCCAGGCACATCTGCCTTAATCTTCTGTTATCCCCATAATCCAGTTGGCAGAGTCTGGAAGCCAGATGAACTTAATAAACTACTTTCTATAGCAGATAAATATAACCTATTAATAATTTCAGACGAAATTCATGCTGATTTTGTTTATAATGGAGAACATCAGCCACTGGCAGCAATTAGGCCTGATATGCGAGAGCAAATAATTACTATCTCAGCCCCGAGTAAATCTTTTAATATTGCAGGCCTGGCTACAGCCTATGCGATTATCCCTGATACTAACTATAAAAAGAGATTTGAAAAAGCTGCAGAGGGTATTCAACCAGCTTTAAATCCACTGGGATTAACCGCTTTAAAATCAGCCTATGAAGATGGCGAAGACTGGCTTGAAAGTCAGAATAAATATATAAAAGATAACTATAAACTTGTAAGTGATAGTATTGCAAAGATTCCAGGTATTGAACTAATAAAATCAGAGGGTACATATTTAGTCTGGTTAGATTTTAGAAAGACTGGCCTGACTGACCAGGAGTTAGAAGACTTATTATTTCATGAAGCTAAAGTAGGTCTTGAGCCTGGTCACTGGTTTGGCAAAGGTGGCAGAGGATTTTTCAGAATGAATTTAGCAACCCAGAGATATAATATTGAAGAAGCCCTGATAAGGCTAAAAGACCTTATGTCTAATAGATTTGCAAATCTGGAGGTAGATATAGATGGCCAATAAGAATATAATTGTTATTGGTGGTGGGCCTGCTGGTATGATGGCAGCTTTAACAGCTAAAACTTCAGACACCAGAGTTAGAATTTTAGAAAAAAATAATAACTTTGGCAAAAAACTTCTTTTAACCGGTGATGGTCGCTGTAATCTAACTTCTACCTATGAACCTGGAGAAATTATCGATAGTCAGGTCTTTATGGCAAATAATTTCTTATATAGTGCCTTATATAGCTTTTCCCCTGCTGATACCTGGCGATTTTTTAATGAGCTTGGTGTTGAACTAAAAGAAGAAAGAGGCAGGAGGGTTTACCCGGTATCAGATAGATCCTCACAGGTAAGAGATGCTTTAGTTGAGGAGATGAAACGTTCTGGAATTGAAATCAATACAGGCTATAATGTTAAATCTCTCTGGCTGGATAAAGGTGATTTAAAGGGAGTAATTTTAGATAATGATAAAAAGATTAATGGCGATAAAGTTATAGTGGCAACAGGAGGAATAACCTATCCTGAGACTGGTTCTGATGGTACCGGTTATAAGCTGGCAGCTATGGCCGGTCATGAGATAGTTGGGCCGAGTTTAGCCCTGGTCCCAATAAAAGTTAGAAATAACTGGACTGAAAAGGTGGCTGGACTTAAATTAAAGAATATCGAATTAAAACTATTTTCCCGTGATTCAGGAAAACCATTATATCATCAGCGAGGAGAATTAATCATTGAAAAGAAGAGGCTGACAGGGGCTCTGGCTTTAGAAGCCAGTTGTTTTATGGAAGAGCCATATAATAATTATAGAGTAAAAGTAGATTTAAAACCTGCCCTTACAATGGCTGAGCTTGAAGCCAGACTTGAAAGAGAATTTAAAGAGATGGGCAATAAGTTCTTTAAAAATAGTTTAGATAACCTGCTTCCAGCCTGGTTAAGACCGGTTATTGTCAAGCTCTCTTCAATTGGCTCAACAAAAAATGCCAATCAGATAAATGCTGAAGAGAGAAAACATCTGGCAGGTTTATTAAAGGAGCTTACTTTATCAGTAACTGGAATTGGTAGTCAGGATGAGGCTATTATTACTGCAGGTGGGGTCTCAGTAGATTTAATTGATCCAGCTAATTTAGAATCAAAATTAATTTCAGGACTTCATTTTGCAGGAGAAGTATTAGAACCAACTGCCTTTACAGGAGGCCATAATCTTCAAATTGCATTTTCAACAGGTTATCTGGCCGGGCTTGAAAAATAAATTACTTAAAAAAAGAAAAAATCGCAGGCTTCTGCCTGCGACTTAAACTAAAATTATATTCAAAAAAAATTACTCAGTAATAATTGAGCCAGCTTCACTGTTTTCAATAGCTTCACTAATAGTCTGATTTACTGTTTCCATTACTTTAGAGAAATTTTGCTGAGCTTCAATAAAGTCACTGATTTTAGGATTGGACTGCATCTTAGCCTGAAGATTCTGGATTTCTTTCTGCTGATCTTGGCCAAGAGACTGGCCATTCATTTGAGCCATCTGAACTCTCTGCTGGGCAGACTGGAATTCTTCCATAAGTTCCTTAGCTTCATCATCTTCAGTGATATTTTTTTCAGCTCTCTTCATTTCTTTAAATTCACTGGATTCAACAATTTCGTCAGCTAATGCTTCTGCTTTTTCGATTAATGCCATTAATACTCACCTCACTTGCTTAATACTGAAACAATAATAACATTAATAATATTTAGTGTCAAATTGATAAATTTATAGATAGATTGTATAATGAAATAGTATCAACAAAGACTTTACTCATTTAAATGGATGGTGAAATCATGGCAAATTATAGAGAGGCTTATGTAGAACAACTGGTTGCTCACTTTAAACAGAATGAGACCGACCAACAGGATTATAGATTAGGAATTGAATTCGAACATTTTTTAGTCCATAATGATAATTTAAGAGCAGTTCATTATTATGGTGATAAAGGGATTGCAAGTTTATTAAGCAGGCTGGCTGGTTCAACCTGGCAGGTCTGTAATTTAGGCGATGATAAAAAGCATATTATCTGTTTAAATAAGAATAATGATGAAATAAATTTAGAACCAGGTGGCCAGATAGAATTTAGCTTCAGCCCTAAAAATTCTATCAGGGAAATTGAAAAAACCTATAATACTATGATTAATGATCTGGAACCTATTCTTAAAGATAATAATTATAATTTAATTACCCTGGGCTACCAACCTGTTACGAAAATTAACGAATTAAAGATTCTTCCTAAAAAGAGATATAAAATGATGTTTGACCATTTTAAAAAAAGAGGGGACCTGGCTCATAATATGATGCTAGGAACAGCATCAACCCAGATTAGTCTGGATTATAGCAGCGAAGAGGATTTTTCTAAAAAATTTGCTATTGCCAGCTGGTTAAGTCCAATAATATATGCTACTCTGGATAATACTCCGATTTTTGAAGGTAAAAGAACCAATGAATATGCTGTTAGAGCAAAGATCTGGAATGATTGTGATGCAGATCGTTGCGGCATTTTAAAAAAATCAATCGAAGGAAATTTTACATATGAAGATTATGCTGAGTATATAGTTGATCTACCGGCAATTGTTGATCCAGCAGGAGAAAAATCAAAACCGACTGATCTTACATTTGGAGAGATATTCAATAAGGAAGTCTTAACAGAGGAAGATATTGAGCTAATGCTCTCTTTTTCCTTTACTGATGTTAGATTAAAGGAGTATTTAGAGATCAGGATGGCAGATTCATTTCCTCTACCACTGGCACTTGGCTATCTGGCATTATTAAAAGGGATCTTTTATGATCAGCGTAATTTGGATTATTTCTTTAAACAGGTTCAAAAGACATCAACACCTAAAGTAAAAAGAGCTCTTAAAGCAATAACAGAAAAGGGCTGTCAGTTGCCTTATACTGACAGTATTATGATGATGGATTGGCTTGATATCTTAATAGAAAGGTCATTACAGGGTCTTTCAAAGAGTGATCAGAACTATCTTTTATACTTAAAAAATTATTTAAAGGATTATCTGCCTCCAAGAAAAGCAACTGGTAATACCGGTAATTTAAAAAATGATCTTGATTATTCTTTAGTTCTTCCTGGGAGTGATATTAAAGATGGATATAGAAAGTTTAAATAATGCATATCTTGACTTATTTATAAATAATAAAGAAGAATTTCTAGATGACTTTAAAAATAAATTATGGCCAGAATTAGAAGCCAGTTCAGTTCGTTATAAAGGAAGGCCAGTCCCATTTTTATATCATCCATTTATGCTCGACAGAACCGAGTGGAATAGGTTGAAAGAGCTGGTTTACCATTTCAATGAAATTTTATATAAGGTGATTGCCAGGTATATTAATAATAGTGAATTCCGTTCATATTTTCCTTTTTCCGAGGAGATGGAGGAATATATCTTACTTGAACCAGGTTATAGCAATCCCTATCCTGTGGCCAGATTTGATTTATTTTACTATCAGGACTCTATTAAATTTTGTGAGCTTAATACAGATGGAACTTCAGCAATGAATGAAGTCAGAGGTATTCAGGAGATAGTTGCTAATAGTGCTGCAGTTACTCAATTTAAAGAGGATAATAACCTTGAGTTAAAAGGGTTTGAGCTCTTTGATAGCCTGATAGATATTATGCTTGAAAAGTATAATGAGTTTTTAAGCAATAAAGCTCATCCAGGAGTAGATTTTAATAAAGATAAACCAGTCATTGGTATCGTTGATTTTAGCAAGGATGGTACAATCAGTGAATTTAAAGAATTCCAGCGCTGGTTTGATAAAAGAGGTATTTTATCTTATATTATAGACCCGAGAGATGTTGAAAATAAAGACGATGGGCTATATTATAATAACAAAAGGGTAGACTTTGTCTATAGACGGGCGACAACCAGTAGGTTATTTGATCATTTTGATGAAATACAGGACTTTCTGTCAGCCTATAAAGAGGGTAAATTCTGCATGTTCGGAAGTTTTCGGTCTCAGATAATTCACAATAAGGCTATCTTCCAGATATTAAGTACTGGAGAATATGTTGATTTTCTTGATGAATCTGATCTCCAATTTATAGCTGATCATATTCCTGAAACCTGCCTTTTAACTGAAGCTACTATTGAAAAAAAGCAGGTTAAGTCACAAAAGAACGATTATATTTTAAAGCCTGATGACGGTTTTGCCTGCAAAGGTATAAAATTAGGCAAAGAATCTGATCAGAATGATTGGGAAGAGTTTGTAGATGACGCAGTCTGTAAACCATATCTCTGTCAGAGTTACTGTCAGCCACCAACTAGAAAGATGATCTCAATTGACAATGACAAAACAGGTATAGACCTCTATTATTATCAAATAGGATTATATGTATTTGATGGCCAGGTTCATGGTATTTATAACCGGGCCGGAAGAGAAAAAATTATCGGTTCCAGCTATGAATGCTTTACAGTTCCGACTTATATTGTCTCAAAATCAGAGTAAGATAATAATCTAAGGAGGTTAACAGATAATGAATGAAGCATTAATCTGTGTTGATCTTCAAAATGATTTCTATGAAGAAGGTGCATTACCAGTTGCAGGTGCAAGTCAGATCAATTTTACCATTAATAAGATGCTTAAAGAGGGAGATTTCAAGACAATTGTTGCTTCCCAGGACTGGCATCCTGAAAATCATGCCAGTTTTGCATCAAATCACGATAAAGAGCCCTTTTCTCCATATAAAGGCAACCTCGAAGGTTTAGGAGAGGTTTTATGGCCAGATCACTGTGTCCAGGGAACTCATGGGGCAGAATTTCACCAGGATATCGATACTGATAAGTTTGACCTTATTATCCGGAAGGGACAGGACCTGGAAGTAGATAGTTATTCGGCTTTTAGAGATAATGATGGCACTGATTTAGGACTGGCTGCATATCTTAAGGGGCTTAATATCAAAAAAATAGTTCTGGTTGGACTTGCTTTAGATGTCTGTGTATTTTATACTGCCCTGGATGGCATTAAGGCCGACTTTGATGTTGAACTTATTCTAGAAGCTTCTAAAGGAGTAAATGCAGAGAAAAATGATGTTGAAAATGCTATTGATAAAATGATTACAAAAGGTGTAAAAGTTAAGGAGAGATATATTTGAATAAATTAAGAATTATGGTTTCAACTACTTTTGGTGTTGAAGCTATTGTGAAAAAGGAATTAAGAAAATTAAATTATAATGTTGAGCGGGTTAAGAATGGCCGGATTGAATTTGAAGGTACTGCTGAAGATTTAGCCAGGGTTAATCTTCATTTAAGGGCAGCTGAAAGGGTCTATTTAAAATTAGCAGAATTTACTGCCAGGGATTTTGATGAACTTTATGATCAGGTTAATGAATTAGAATGGCAGGATCTAATTCCTTATAAGGGTAAATTTCCGGTTACAGGTAAATCAAGTAAATCTCAGCTCCATAATGTCCCGGCCTGTCAATCAATTATTAAGAAATCTATTGTTGATAAATTACAGAGTAAATATGGTGAGGGGCGTCTACCAGAGACTGGAGAAACCTATCCAGTTAATTTTATGATTAATAAAGATAGGGTTATTATTGCCCTTGATGCCAGTGGGACAGGACTCCATAAGCGTGGTTATAGACAGGAAGCTGGTCCTGCTCCAATAAAGGAAACTATTGCGGCAGCTATGATTTACCTTAGCAAATGGAATAGAGATAGAATTCTAATAGATCCATTCTGTGGTTCAGGAACTATTTTGATTGAAGCTGCTTTAATGGCTAGAAAAATAGCCCCAGGTTTAAATAGAGATTTTGTCAGTGAAGACTGGGCTTTTCTGCCAGAAAATCTTTATGATGAGATGAGGACTGAAGCCAGAGATAAGATCTGGACAGATGCCGAGCCTAGAATGCTGGCAGGTTATGACCAGGACCAGCGCTCAGTTAAACAGGCTATCTATAATTCAAGACGGGCTGGAGTTGAAGATATGATTCATTTTCAGCAGCAGGAACTTGCTGATTTTTCAACAAACCGCAAATATGGTTATATCATTTCTAACCCTCCATACGGTGAAAGAATGGCTGAGGATGAGGTCAGGGAATTATATGAACTAATGGGTAATAAGTTTTTACCGTTAGACACCTGGTCATTTTATATCCTGACTGCCCACCCGGATTTCGAAAAGTATTTCGGTAAAGAAGCAAGTAAAAGGAGAAAATTATATAATGGCGGCCTGGAATGCCAGTTTTATCAGTATTATGGTCCATGGCCACCATCTGATGGAAGTGATTATTAATGGGGAAACAGAATAAATCTGGTGATAAAAGCCAGGTTTTACCCTATTTAGCAGGGCTGACATTCAGCATTATCTTTGGTTTTTCCTTTATGTTTTCCCAGGATGCCCTGGAATATTTAAATCCATTTCATTTATTAGGCTTTAGATTTATAATTGCTTCACTTACAATGACTTTTTTCTGGGGCTTAGGGTTTATTGAGATAAATATATTATCAAAGGCGAAAGGACCATTACTATTAGTGGCTCTATTTCAACCAGCCCTTTATTTTCCCTTTGAGGTAACAGGAATTCAGATGACAACATCGTCTCAGGCCGGTTTAATGATTTCTTTAATACCGGTTGCAGTTGCTATTTTTGGAGCAATTTTTCTAAAAGAGATACCTGGTAAACTTCAGCTATTTTTTATAATTCTGTCAGTGTCAGGTGTTGGTGTGATTGTTTCTTTTCAGGGCGAGCTTGCTTCGACTGAAGGCCATTTAATCGGACTGCTCTTATTGATGGGGGCAGTTATTTCTGCAGGTTTATATAATATTGTTTCCAGGTCTATTTCTGTTAACTATACCCCTGTCGAGATAACATTTTTTATGTGTTATACAGGAGCAATTATATTTAATATAATCGGTATCAGACTCCATGATGGCGGCCTTTCAGAATATATCTCAATGTTTACACTGTCTGAAGTTCTAATTGCCGTTACATATTTAGGGGTTTTATCTTCTGTTGTTGCATTTTTTATGATGAATTTTACATTATCAAAGTTGCCGGCTTCTCAAGCAGCCATCTTTGCTAACCTGGTTACAGTTGTTTCTATTTTTGCCGGTGTCTTTTTAAGGAATGAGCCATTTTACAGACCACAGATTATTGGAGCTATAATGATAATTCTAGGGGTCTGGGGTACTAATTATTTCGGAGTTAAAGAAAAAAGAGAGAAAAAATTTAATAGAGGTGAAAATTATGAAAAGAATTTTAATTAGAGGTATTACTGGTAGCATGGGTGTTGAGACAGCTTCCATGATAATTAGCCATTCTGACTATAAACTTGTTGCTGGCCTGGCCGAGGAAAACTTAAATGTTGACCTATCAAGGCTGACCGGTCTGTCTAAGGCTACAGATGTTTCTATATTTGCAGATTTAAAAGAGGCTGTACTTTCAACAAAACCAGATATTATGATAGATTTTACTGTTCCTGATGGGCTTTTACCTGCCTTAAAACAGGCTTTAGATTTAGGCCTTGATTTAATAATTGGTACAACAGGTCTGCAGGAAGATGAAATCCAGGAATTAAAAGCATATACTGAAGACAAATCAGCTACAACTATGTTAATACCTAACTTTTCATTAGGGGCAGTATTAATGATGGAATTTGCCTCTAAGGCAAGTAAATACTTTCCGAGAGCCGAGATTATTGAAGGCCATCATGAAAATAAGGCAGATGCTCCTTCTGGAACCTCTATTGCCACAGCTGAAAAATTAGAGAAGACGGAGCCATTTCTAAAAGAAGAAGAGATAAAATATACAATTGAAGGAGTCCGTGGCGGCGAGAAAAATAATGTCAGAATTCACAGTCTTAGACTGCCTGGTTTAATGGCCAGACAGGAAGTTATTTTCGGTGGCCAGGGCCAGACCTTTACTTTAACCCATAATACTATCTCCAGAAGTTCTTATATGCCTGGTGTCCGACTTGCCCTTGATAGGATTGAAGATAAATCAGGATTTATTTATGGACTCGATAAATTGTTGGATTAATGAGTTTTAAGGAGGATATTTATGAATTATACTATTGGTGTTTTAGGTGCCTCTGGTCTGGTAGGCCAGGAGATCATTAAAATTTTAGAGGAGAGGAACTTTCCTCTTAAAGATATCAGGTTATTTGCCAGTGAAAGATCTACTGGTAAAACTGTTGTATTTAAAGATAGAGAAGTTGAAATTGAAAAGTTAACTGTTAAAGCAGCTAAGGAATGCGATATTCTGCTCTCAAGTATGCCTTCAGGAATAAGTGAGAAAATAATTCCTGAAATTGCAGATAGTGATACAATTGTAATCGATAATTCTTCAGCCTTCCGTCAAAAAGATGGTATTCCACTGATTGTACCTGAAGTAAATAGTGGAGATATTCCTGAAAGGCCTGAGATTATTGCCAATCCAAACTGTTCAACTATTCAGCTTGTTTTAGTCTTAAAACCACTGGCTGAAAGGTATGGTCTGGATGAGGTTGTTGTCAGTACCTATCAGTCAGTCTCTGGGAGTGGCCAGAAAGCTTTAGAATCATTAAAGGCAGAAACAAAAGAGCAGCTTGAATCTGGTAATAAGGAAGGCAAATATTATGAACGACCAATTGCCTTTAATTTATTACCTGCTATCGATTATTTCCATGATGATGGTTTTTCCAATGAAGAGGTGAAGATGTTAAATGAGTCCCGTAAAATATTAGGAGATCCTGAATTACATTTAAATGCAACCTGTGTCAGGGTTCCTGTCTATTATGGCCATGCTGAGAGCTGTTATTTGAAATTAAATAAAGAGTTTAATATAGATGATATAAAAGAATTACTGGCTAATTTTCCAGGTTTAAAACTTTATGATAATCCTGAGTTAGCTGAATATCCTGAACCAATCTTATCTGAAGAGATTGATGAGACTTTGGTGGGTAGAATAAGAAGAGATAGAGTAAACCCAAAGGCTTTAAACTTATATATTGCAGCCAATAATCTTCGTAAAGGGGCGGCTTTAAATGCAGTTCAGATCGCTGAAGAACTGGTCTAATAATTGCTGGAGCTGGTTAATATGAATGTGATTATTCAGAAATTTGGTGGTAGTTCTCTGGCAACCTTAGAAGATAGAGAAAATGCCTGTAGACAGGTAATAAAAGCTGTTAAAGCTGGTTATAAGCCTGTAGTCGTTGTCTCTGCAATGGGCAGGGCAGGGGCTGCATATGCTACTGATACTCTTTTAGACCTGCCAGGAGATAGAGAGAAATTATCGGCCAGACAGCAGGATTTACTGGCCTCCTGTGGCGAGGTTATCTCTTCAGTAATAATTGCCGGCCATTTGACTGAAAAAGATTACTCGGCCCAGTCTCTGACCGGAGGTCAGGCCGGTATTATAACCGATGATAATTTTGGAGCTTCCAGGATTATTGCTGTGAAACCGGAAAAAATCATAAAACTTCTTGAAAAAGATATAATTCCTGTTGTTGCAGGTTATCAGGGCTTAAGCCAGGATGGCGAGATAACAACCTTAGGAAGAGGTGGCAGTGATACAACTGCCAGTGCTTTAGGCTATGCATTAAATGCTGAAAAGATCGATATCTTTAGTGATGTTGATGGATTAATGACAGCAGACCCCTCCATTTATGAAGGCGCAAAAAACTTGAGTGAAGTGACCTTTACTGAGGCCTGTGAACTGGCCTATCAGGGAGCTGAAGTTATCCATCCCAGGGCAACAGAGTTTGCCCAGGCTGGAAATATTCCTCTGAGAATAAGAGCTACAAATAATCTAAACGATGATAATGGCACAGTTATTAAGGATTCCAGGGATTTAAATAAAGACCGCCCAGTTACTGGACTGGCAGTCAGGCGTCAGGTAGCCTTTATAGAGATTCTCCCTGATAGCAAGAATGATTATAATACAGGCCTTAAATCGTTTAGACTGCTTGCAGATAATGACATTAGTGTTGATATGATAAATATAAGACCGGAAAAGATTTCATTTATAGTTGATAATCCAGATATAAATAGAGCCAGCAGTTTATTGACTGATTCAGGCTTTACCTTTAATATTTCAGATAAATTTTGTAAGGTTTCTATTGTTGGAAGTGGTATGACAGGTCTGCCTGGAGTTATGGCCAGGATAGTTGATGCTTTAAATCAGGCCGGGATTAAGATTTATCAGACGACAGATTCCCATACCAGTATTGCCTGTTTAATAGAAAAAAGCAGCGAGGAAGCTGCTATTTCAGCACTGCACGGAGCTTTTAAACTAAATTACAAGGAGTGAGTATAATGTTAGAAGGAAACCTTTATACGGCAATGGTTACACCCTTTACTGAGTCAGGAGAAGTTAATTACGAGAAAGCCCGGGATTTAGCCAGGTATTTAATTAATGAAGGCTGTGACGGACTGGTTATCTGTGGAACTACTGGAGAAGTGCCGACTTTAACAGACCAGGAAAAGATCACTTTATTACAGAATATTGTTGCTGAAGTTGGAGATAAAGCTGAAATTATTGCTGGAACCGGGTCGTATGATACAAGATCAAGTATTGAATTGAGCAGAGAAGCAGAAGAGATTGGTGTTGATGGGGTTATGCTTGTTGTTCCTTATTATAACAAACCACCTCAGGAATCATTGTATCAGCATTTTAAATCTATTGCTGAAAGTATTGAGCTACCGGTTATGCTCTATAATGTTCCAGGCAGAACCTCTAGAAATATGGAGGCAAAGACTACTATCCAGCTTGCTGAAATTGATAATATTGTTGCTATAAAAGAGGCAAGTGGCGATTTTGATCAGGCCACTGAGATAATTGCTAGAGCCGGCGATAAGATAGATCTTTATAGTGGTGACGATTCATTAACATTACCTTTAATGTCCCTGGGAGGCAAAGGGGTTGTCAGTGTTGCCGGCCATTTAGTTGCTTCTGAGATAAAAGATATGATAGAATTAGCTCTGGCCAATGATTTTAAAAGAGCCGCTGAGATTAATAAAAAGCTATTCCCAATCTTTAAGAATATGTTTATATCTACAAACCCTATTCCTGTTAAGACTGCTCTTAATATGAAAGGCTGGGATTTAGGTAGTTTTAGGCCACCATTAACTGAGCTGGAACCATCTAAGAAAGATCTGTTAAAGAATCTTTTAGAAAATTATAATTTACTATAATTTAAAATTCGGCGAGTTTTTGCTTGTATTTTAGTAAGTAAGACGTTATAATAGAAACAATGGATATTTATGTGCTATTTCTTAAATGAAATAAATAAATTTAATATAAATAAAAGAACACAATTAAGTAAAATTAATTGAAATTCAAATCGGAGGTGTCTTTTTTTATTTATGTCACAAAAAAATAATGAAGCCGTCAGGATGATTCCACTCGGCGGAGTCGGCCAGATCGGTAAGAACATGATGGTGTTGGAATATGGAGATGAGATGTTAATTATAGACTCTGGGGTGATGTTTCCTGAAGATGATCAATTAGGTATTGATTTAGTAATACCTGACTTTGATTATGTCAAGAAAAATAAAGACAAAATCAAAGGGATTGTATTAACCCATGGTCATTTAGACCATATAGGTGCTCTACCTTTTTTATTAAAGGAGATTAATGTACCTATTTATGGGACAAAGCTGACTTTAGGTTTATTAGAAGGAAATTTAAAGGAACATCGTTTGATGAAGTCAAGTCGTTTAAAGGTTGTAAATGCTGGAAGTACTGTTCAGGTTGGTCAGTTTAAGGTAGATTATATTAAGGTAAATCATAGTCTAACAGATACCTGTGCACTTGCAATTCACACACCTTTAGGGCCGATTGTTTATGCCAGTGATTTTAAGTTTGACCAGACTCCAGTTGATGGAGAGGTCGCTGATTTTCATAAACTAGCCGAGTTAGGACATTCAGAACCTGGCGTATTAGCACTTTTCTCTGATAGTACAAACGTTGAGCGGAAAGGTTACACGATGTCAGAGAAAGTTGTTGGTGAAACGATTGATGATATATTTTATAGAGCTACTAATAGGATAATCGTTGCAACCTTTGCTTCGAATATTCATAGAATTCAACAGATTCTTGATGCTGCAGTCAAGTATGACAGAAAAATTGCTATTACTGGCCGGAGTATGACTAATAATGTTGAAATAGCTAGAAGACTTGGGTATATTAATGTTCCTGATGATATGATCGTTGATATTAGAGATATGGGACATATTGCTGATGATGAAACTGTTATCATTACAACAGGAAGTCAGGGTGAGCCGATGGCTGCTTTAACCAGAATGGCCAGAGGAGACCATTACCATATTAATATTAAAAATGGTGATACTGTAGTTATTTCTGCATCTGCAATCCCTGGTAATGAAAAATTTGTTGGCCAGACAATTAATCAGTTATTTGAACGGGGAGCAAATGTAATCTATGAAGATGTTTCAGGTGTGCATGTTTCTGGTCATGCCAGTCAGGAAGAGCTTAAATTAATGCTTAATCTAACTAAGCCTAAATATTTTGTTCCTACCCATGGCGAGGCCCGTCATCTACATCAGCATGCTGCTTTGGCTGAAGATGTTGGAGTTCCTAAGGAGAACACTTATATAGCAGAGCTTGGCGATGTAATTGAATTTAGAGAAGATAAGGTAGAAAAGGTTGATAAGGTTCAGGCTGGAGATATTCTAGTTGATGGCCTTGGAATTGGCGATGTTGGAAATATAGTCTTAAGAGATAGAAAAACTCTATCTGAAGATGGAATTATTATTGTTGTTGTAACAATAGATAGCAATGGTAATATTCAATCTGGACCTGATATTATAACCAGAGGATTTGTTTATATCAGAGAGTCTGAAAAATTAATTGAAGATGCAACTAATCGTGTCAAGGATGCTTTAGAAGAATGTGAAGAAAAGGGAATAACTGAATGGTCTGTTCTTAAAAAGACTATTAAAAATTCCTTAAATAATTACATTTATAAGCAGATTAAAAGAAATCCAATGATTCTACCGATTATTATGCAGGTATGATCCAATAAATAACTAAAAAACAGGGGACAGGCAGTTAGCCTGTCTCTTTTCTTAATAAATACCGATTTGCAGTATATAAATACATATAAATGAATATTACTTGTATAATTACTTTGTGAAATTTGTTAAGAGATACTACCTGGTAACCGTCGGGTAACCGGAGGGTCATATCTACATATTGAATAAATATACACAAAGATTTTATTTGATTTTATAAAATTTAATAGCTTATTTATTGGTTTTACATAATATGCAGGAATTATAACAAATAAAGAGAATTAATATATAGAACAGATATTTGTAGGAGAGGATATTATGCTGTCAGGGATTTTAAAGCCTGGGGAAAGAAAAAAAGAGATTGCAGGGATTTTATCAGCAGCCTGGGGAATCTTTAGTGGTGTGGCCCTTTATGGAGGGGCAGCCGGTATAGCTGGCCGTTTAGTAGCTGATTTTTACCGTTTCTTTGTTGGTAATTCTGCAGTTGCAATACCTGTGATTTTTGTAATTATAGGTTATAAGTTAGTTTTTGCTGATGATTATAATTATAAAAGTAAGATACCTGGATTTATAATTGCATTTATATCATTTATTACTATTTACCATATAGTTCAGGATTATGAGAGTATTTTTACTGCAGGTTTAATTGGTGATGGTGGTGGCCTGATTGGAGGAAGTCTTGCCTATTTCTTTAAGATGATTTTTGGCATGACTGGAGCCCAGCTAATTTTAACAGCCTTTGGGTTGATTGGTATTCTCTTATTCTTTGATATTTATCTAACTGATTTATATAAAATGATAAAGGCTAGAATTAAAGAGGTCTTTCATCAAATTAAGTCAATTAATTATACTGGAAAGATTAAAGGTCTGGCAGGTTTATTGATTGTCTTATTAAAATCACCTTTCACACTTTTTAACAAGATAAAGAATAGAGAAAAGGTTAAAGATAAATCAAAAAAGAAAGAATCAACTGAATTACAGCTTAGAGAAGAAGAAAAGAACTTAGAAGTTGTAAATGATGAGAATTATACTTTACCTGAATTTGAGAAGGTATCAAAAAAGCAAAAAAGTAATCACCAAACTAAAAATACTGAAGATGAAATTGAAAAGAGCTATTTCCCTGATTGGGATGATGATTATAATGATTTTGAAGTCTTTTCTGTTGAGGATAGCCTGGCTGAAGATAAAAAAGAAAATAAAGGTATGGAGGATTATCAAAATCCCCATAGCCGTCTTCTTAAAAAGAGCAGTGTTGACCGGGATCAGGTTGAGGATAAAAGCCAGTTATTAGAGAAAACTTTAAATAATTTTGGTGTAGATGCTTCAGTTATTAATGTTACCCATGGCCCAACTATTACCAGATATGAGATCCAGCCTGAGGTTGGAGTTAAAGTTAGTAAGGTCGTTAATTTATCAAACGATATTGCTTTATCTTTAGCTGCCCATGATGTTAGAATTGAAGCTCCGATTCCAGGCAAATCAGCGATTGGGATTGAAGTTCCTCATCAGGGTCCATCGATGGTTAGGTTTAGAGAAATTGTAGAGAGCGATAAATTTAATGGTTCTGATACCAGGCTAAATCTTGGTCTGGGCAGGGCAGTTGATGGTTCAGCAGTTGTTGCTGATCTAGGAAAGATGCCCCATCTGCTGGTTGCTGGAGCAACTGGTTCAGGTAAAAGTGTCTGCATTAATAGTATTATCGCCAGCCTTTTATATCAGAATACTCCTGAAGAATTAAAACTTTTATTGATCGATCCTAAAAAGGTTGAGCTTGTGAATTATAATGGCCTGCCCCATTTATTTAGTCCTGTTGTAACTGACTGCAAAAAGGCTGCTTCAACCCTGCAATTAATTGTTAAGGAGATGGAAGATCGCTATGATCTCTTTGCCGAGACTGGAACCAGAGGGATTGAGTCATATAATAAAAAATCAGATGATCCCCTCCCATACATCGTTGTTATAATTGATGAATTATCTGATCTAATGATGGTAGCAGCAAATGATGTTGAGGATGCTATCTGCAGACTGGCCCAGATGTCCAGAGCAGCAGGGATCCATCTTGTAATAGCAACTCAGAGACCTTCTGTCGATGTCATTACCGGTTTGATCAAGGCAAATATTCCTAGCCGGATCTCCTTTGCTGTCTCTTCAGCTACTGATTCCAGAACTATTCTTGATACTGGAGGAGCAGAGAAACTTCTCGGTAATGGTGATATGTTATTCCACCCAGTTGGGGCCAAAAAACCTTTCAGAGTTCAGGGTGCTTATATCGATAATGAAGAGATAAATAACCTGGTTAATTATTTAAGTAATCAGACTGAACCTGATTTTTATATCGATGAAGATGAATTTGAAGACCTGGAACTGAATTTAGATGATGAAGAGGACGAACTTTTAGAAGATGCAATTAGACTTGTTGTTGAGTATCGGGCTTCAATTTCAATGTTACAGAGAAGGCTTCATATTGGTCATTCTCGAGCTGCAAGATTAATCGATACCATGGAAGAAATGGGGATTGTGGGCCCATATGTTGGCAGCAAACCAAGAGAGGTATTAATTACAGAAGATGAACTGGAAAACTATTTAGATGACTAATTTCTAACTATTAGACCAGTTTACAGGTTAAAGAAGGATTATCTACTTATAATCTCGAATATAATAGAGAGAGGCAAAATTATGGAAACATTATATATGGAATACAAGATAATAAAAAATAGACCTGGACTATTAGGAGACCTTGCTTCTTTATTAGGTTTATTGCAGATTAATATTAAGACAATAGCCAGTATAGAAAATTATTATCGTGGTTTATTACTTGAAATTAAGGAACCTGAAGTTAAGGAAAGACTTTTAAATGCGCTAGGAGCAGTTAAAGAACTTGAACTAACTGGATTAAGGACTCCTCAGTTAGAAGATTTTTTGGCATTAAAACATGGCAAAAAGGTATCATCGAGGTTTAAAGAAGATAGCTATTTATTTTCTCGCCAGGATTTAGAGTTGTTGATAGATTTTTTGAGCTTTTATATTATAGATAATGAAGAGATAATGATTGGAATAAAGGGTAATCCAAGAATTGGAAAAACAGAGACGGCTATTGCAGCTGCTGTTCATTCAAATAAGCACTGGAAATTATTATCTACAACTTTGCTCAGGCAGACAACACTAACTTCTGTTCCTGAAAATATTCTTAATAGTAAGACGGTCTTTATTATCGATGCGATCACAACATTTAGGAGGGCTTCAGCTGATCATGTGAGGTTTATCAGGGATTTTTTAAATAAACCATTACTTAAAATTATTGAACATCCAGAATTTTTGATCAGGGAAACAGATGTCTCTTATAAGGATTTTGACCTTTTAGTTGAGTTGACTGAAGATATTAATGATGATTCAGATGACAGGCTTGATAATTATATGTATTCAATTAGTAGTTTTGAATAAATTGGGAGGGGGTCATACTTTTGGCCGTTGGAAAAACTTTAAAAGAAATTAGAGAAGAAAAAGGTATTACGATTGAAGAAGCAAGCAAAGAGACTAAAATAAGAAAGAAGTATATTTTAGCATTAGAGAATGATGAATTCAGTAAAATACCAGGGCGAGTATATGAAAAGGCTTTCTTAAAAACATATGCTGATTATTTAGGTATAGATAAAGAGAAAATTTTAAATGAATATCAACTCGATCAACAATTAGATGGGGTTGAAGAAGAAAGCATTGGTCGCAAAAGAAGAACTAAAAAGAATAAAAAATCTACATTATTTAACTTTCTCTCCATGATAACCGGGAGAGCTATGATAATTATACTTATAATTCTTTTATTTGGTGGAGTTGTAGGTTATAATTTGCTTATTATGAATGGTAATAATGGCAACAATGGTTTTGCTGAAGTTGATGAACAGGTTGAGGAAGAGGTTATTGATGAAGATGATTCAGTTGATGAGATATATCTGGCAACAGAGGATAATGAGGAAGAAAATGATTCTGAGCCTGATCTAGATAGTGATAATTTATTAGAGACTGGAATTGATCCTACTGATCTAGATGATGATGGTATTCAGCCAGATGATGAAACAATTATTGATTTAGAAGACGAAGTTGATTTAGCCGAAATTTCTGAGCAGGAGGCTGAAGTAGACGAGAATGGAGAAGACGAGAATGGAGAAGCTGATGATTCTGATGAAAATGATTTAGAAGAGGCTCCATCTTATTTTAATGTGATTGCCACTGGCGAAAGCTGGATTAGAGTAGTTGTCGATGGAGAAACTCAGTTTGAAGGAATAATTAACGACGGCGATATTCTTGAATATGAACCTGATTCAGAAGTAGTAATCAGAGTTGGTAATGCAGCCGCCATATCGGTTGAGTATGGAGAAGAAGAAGTAGGTCCTCTTGGTGGTAGTGGGCAGGTTGTTGAAGAAACATTTCAATTATAATTAACCAGGAAAGGGCTGAATTTATGAAAAAAGAATGGAATTTTAATACCAGAACTGTTCATGCTGGCGAGGATCCATGTCCTCAGACAGGCGCTTTAAGGGTGCCAATATATCAGAGCTCTACCTTCGTTTTTGACAGTGCTGAGCAGGGTGGAAGACGATTTGCTGGCGAGGAACCAGGCTACATATATACCAGGCTTGGAAATCCGACTCAGACGGCATTAGAAGAGAAAATGGCTAATTTAGAAGGTACCGATTCTGCAATAGCATTGGGTTCTGGTATGGCAGCAGTATCATCAACAGTTATGGGTTTATTAGAAGCAGGAGACCATATCATAGCTTCAAAGACTTTGTATGGCTGCACATTCTCACTATTTTCAGAATTATTACCTAAATGGAATATTGAAGTTTCCTTTGTTGAGATGTCTGATCTTAATAACATTAAAGCTGCAATCAAAGATAATACAAAAGTTATTTATACTGAAACGCCATCAAATCCTACTATGAATTTAGTTGATCTTGCTGAACTGTCAGATATTGCAGGTGAAGATATAATAACAGTTGTAGATAATACCTTTATGTCTCCCTGTCTACAGAAACCTGCAGAATTTGGAATTGATATAATTATTCATAGTGCCACTAAATTTATTGGTGGTCATGGCGATACAATAGCTGGTATAATCTGTGGTCCTGAAGATCTTTTAAATTCATTTAGAGAAACAACTGTTAAAGATTTTGGAGGAATTATAGCTCCCTTTGATACATTTTTGCTATTAAGGGGATTAAAAACATTATCAGTCAGGATGGAAAGAATAACGAAAAACGCAAAGAAAGTCGCTGAATTTTTAAGTAATCATCCAGCAGTTGATACTGTTTATTATCCAGGTTTAAAAGATCATCCTCAATATGAATTAGGAGAAAAACAGATGAAAGGACCTGGAGGAGTTATGGCCTTTGAATTAAAAGGCGGAATTGAAGAGGGTAAAAAGCTATTAAATTCTCTTGATTTATGTATACTTGCAGTTAGTTTAGGCGATGTGGATACTTTAATCCAGCATCCGGCTTCGATGACCCATTATGTAGTCCCGGAAGAAGACAGGCGCTCTGCAGGCATTACAGACGGCCTAATAAGGCTATCAGTTGGAATCGAGGATGTAAATGATATTATTGATGACTTAGAGCAGGGGCTTAATAAAATCAAATAAGATTTATATTTGCTGACAGCTTTAAAACTGTCAGCTTTTAATATTTATAAATAAAAAACTCCAGCTGATTAGCTGAAGTTAAAAATGGTGGAGGGGAAAGGATTTGAACCTTTGAAGGCATCGCCGGCAGATTTACAGTCTGCTCCCTTTAGCCAGACTCGGGCACCCCTCCAGTATTATATTAAAAATGGTACCCTCAAGGGGATTCGAACCCCTGTCGCCAGGATGAAAACCTGGTATCCTAGACCCCTAGACGATGAGGGCACTAAAATGGTCGGGCTGCTGAGATTTGAACTCAGGACCCCCTGTTCCCAAAACAGGTGCGCTACCAAACTGCGCCACAGCCCGTCAACACAATTACTAGTA
>Ga0207421_10003019_pt1 | contig 20372 bp, 14 predicted proteins | sample SodLakKL_010_SED_4_FD_187542 | JGI IMG/M metagenome (GOLD analysis project Ga0207421, IMG submission 187542) | Alkaline sediment microbial communities from Lake Tanatar, Kulunda Steppe, Russia - 8KL_010_SED (SPAdes) (version 2) | ecosystem: Environmental > Aquatic > Non-marine Saline and... | reverse complement strand
TAGCATGGAAATTTTCGTAAACGATGATTGCAGCGCATGCGGTATTTGTGAGGATATTTGTCCCGAGGTATTTGAATTGGGAGATGAAAAAGCAGAGGTTAAAGTTAACCCCATCCCTGCAGAACACGAAGACAGTGTTCGCGAAGCAGCTGAAGAATGCCCGACAGAATCTATTGAAATCAGCTGATTATTTAATTTCGAACTGTTTTTCACAGGGCCCGCTTTAATGCGGGCTCTGTTTCATTTAATAGAGAGCAGGCAAAGCAATTGACTGAAGTCCGGGGGTAAATTAAACTGGCAGTTGGAGGCAATAACAAATGGACCAGCATGAACTATTAAAACCGCTTTCTATAATTGAAACCAGGCTTGGAGAAGTTAAGCCGGTTACCGGTCTTGCTTATCACACAAAACAGGTTGAATCCGGGAGTTTATTTGTTTGTATCCGTGGCTATAAAACAGACGGCCACCTATACCTGCAGCAGGCAGCCGCAAATGGTGCGGTAGCCGCGGTAGTGGAATATTTTGTAGACAAAGTAGATATTCCGCAGTATATGGTCACCGATAGCCGCCAGGCTTTGGCCGCCCTGGCCGATCGTTTCTACAATCACCCTTCTTCAAGAATAAATATTACCGGGGTAACCGCTTCCAACGGAAAAACAACCACCACTTACATGCTTAACTCGATCCTTGAAGAGTACGGTTTGAAAACAGGTCTTGTGGGTACAGTTATCGTCAAGATGGGGGATAAAGTCGTTCAGGCCGGGTTAACTACCCCGGAATCACTGGATTTACACCAGTTTTTTTACCAAATGGTGGAACAAGATGTCACCCATGCAGTGATGGAAGTTTCTTCATCCGGCCTGGAGTTAAAGCGGGTGGGCAGCGTCGACTTCGATATCGTAGTCTTAAACAATATCAGCCGTGAGCACATCGACCTGCACGGATCATTTGAAGCATACTTCAATGCCAAGGCCAGCCTGGTTCGAAAAGCCAAAAAAAATAGCTGGGCTATCTTAAACCTGGATTGCTCCTACACTGCCTCCCTGGTTTCTGAAACCGAAGCGCATGTCTTTACCTACAGTTTAAAAAACGAGAAGGCTCATTGCCTGGTGCACAATCTCGATTTAAGCACCGGCCGCGCCCGCTTCACGGTAGAACTTGCCGGAACTAACTTGCCGGAAATAACTTCGAACTATCCCCAATCATTCAATATAGAGCTTTCAGTGCTGGGCCTTCACAGCGTTTACAACGCCATGGCTGCAATACTGGCAGCCATGCTCTATGGTGTCCCGGTTGATGTCATCCAAAAAGCACTTAAAACCTTTGGAGGTGTGGAAAGGCGCTTTGAGCTAATTTTTGAAGATGATTTCATGATCCTCGACGATCACTTCGCCAACAGCCTCAACATCCATGTCACCCTGGAAACTCTTCAAATGATGGACTACAACAACCTGCACCTGGTTTATGCTATCAGGGGTGGACGGGGGGTTACCGTAAACCGCGAAAATGCTGAAGCACTGGCGCATTGGGCCCCTTCGCTCGGGTTAAAAAAAATAATTGCCACCACCAGCATTTCACATGTGGAAGAAAAAGATATCGTTAGTTTAGAAGAAAGAAAAATCTTCGAAGCTGTTATGGCCGAAGCGGGAATACAAACCGAAATCTATGAAGAACTTCCCGAGGCGATCAGCCGTGGGTTAAGTGAGACAGAACCGGGCGATGTGCTGCTGCTGGCCGGTTGCCAGGGTATGGATTACGGCGCTTCCATATGCCTAAAACAAGTTCACAAGCTAAAACCGCATTTAAATGAAGATGAAGTATTCGGTGCATTAAAAAACCGGATTGCCGGGGTCTAACTAAAGCGCTTCCTTTACCTCGATTCCACCCATTATCGCCCGACCCTGCATTCTTAAAAACCGGGTGGTCGACTCATCTACATTATGTTCTATCTTACGGCCGCCAATGACACCGCCATCTTCATGATCTATAAAAGTTACTCCCCCCAGCACCGCCGACCCCTCAAAAATAACCGCCATATTTTGGGGGATTTTAACATCTATCCCTCCCATTATTGCAGTCAAATCAATAATGGTCTCGCCTTCAGGGATTTCTGCTGCGGTTAAGTCCATTTCAATTCCACCCATGAAGGCAAAATAACTGCCCCCTTCAAGCTTCCATGGCTTGGAACCACCCACTTCCGAACCGCCCATAAAAGCAAAACGTCCGCCTTTCCCAGGACTCTGGGCTCGCCCGCGTAGTAAATTAACTCCAATCAAAATCAATATTACAGGCAGGGCAATGTTGAATAACATTGATGTATCAACATAGAATAAGTTCAGGTTGCGCCCCAGGAAGATAACTCCGACAGCAATAGCAATAAAAGCGGTAATAAATTGCCCCCAGGAAAAGTATGTTTTCTTCCCGGTTTCGGTAGAAACAGAGCCAAAAGAGGAAGCTAGCCAGTTAAGGCCAACAATTAAAGGGATTACCGGCCAAAATTGAAAAATTTGCCTGAAGTTGATCTCTACAGCATCCACCAGGTTGTCCAAAAGCAGTAATACTCCGGCTATAACTATTATTATTCCGATTAAAAAGCTGCCGCTTAAAAAGCGCAAGTATATCATCCTTTCCATTTAATCCCGGTTAGTCCTGTTATTCATTTAACTCATGGGATCACCAGGGGTTATTGAAATGCATCTTGATAATTCGGCAAAATCTTAAATAATCCTGCCGAGAAAAATACATACTCTAAAATTCTTTTTGCTATCGTTGACTTTTCTTTTTTTGCATGCTAAAATTAACATCGCTAACAGGAAAATAGGATTAAATGGTGGGTGTAGCTCAGTAGGTTAGAGCGCCAGGTTGTGGCCCTGGAGGTCGTGGGTTCAAATCCCATCACTCACCCCATAAGTTATTTTATATGTTGCTGGGGCGTAGCCAAGCGGTAAGGCACGGGGTTTTGGACCCCGCATGCGCAGGTTCGAATCCTGCCGCCCCAGCCATTTTAAAACCAAGCTGCCTTTTTAAAAACTCCTCTAATTAAAAATCCTTGTAGTTTCTGACAAACATAATGTAAATCCCCACAAATGCTCCCAGGACGATTAAGATAAAAATAATTGCGTTAATGTAAGTTAAAATATTGCTCATCTAACTTATAACCCCTCAAATCACTAAAATAATAACTCTGCTTTCTGGTGTTTGCTGATTATGATTCTTTCACTTTATAAGCTCGCCCTAGCTTTGAAGCCCATATACAGGTGTCAACCAGCCACCAAATCAACAGGCCGCCAAAAGTTATCAACTTTAAGATACCCAGACCTACTTGTCCCCTGTAAAACCGGTCCATGCCGTAAAAACCGGCAACAAAACTAATAATAAAACCAATCAAGTAAAAGTGCTTTTCTTCAGCTTTTATTCCTGCTTGAACCGACCTTGTTTCTTCATGATCCGTTAACCGCTTCTGCCTGTCTTCTTGCTGTGTGATCTCGCCAATATACCTCCCTTCCTTCCATTCACCAACCCGTTTTCCTCCATCAGGGTAAATTAGGGTCCCCTGTCCATCAGGTTTATCTTCTTTCCACTCTCCAATATATTTCATCCCATCAGGCCGGATATAGGTACCATAACCATGCTTTTTACTATCTTTCCACTCACCTTCATACTGTGATCCGTCATGATAAGTATAACTTTCATATTTCATCTTCACCAATCCCTCCCTATTTTAAATAGCTGGTAATAAATTTAAACTTTATAACCATTCTCCCTGATAACTGCAATAGACAGAAACTCTTTAAAAGCAAAACAATAGAGTTATTAATTAAATTTTTTCTATTTTATTACTTTTTACAATAACATAAAAACAGCTTTTGTCAAGAATTATCATTGCCAACTATAATCAGACTGTAATTATGTTCCGAACAATAATAGTGCATTTTTTAATTTTTTATTAACTTAAAAAAAGGAGATTTTCAATGACCGTCGAATATACTTAGTTACTTAAGTGTAGCAAACAGACTTAGCCCTTAAAACTGGTAGCTAACAGTTTCTTAAGTTTAGTTAATAAATATCACAAAATTGCTTGAACAAGTGGAGCAATTGTATTAAAATTACGTTAAGTTTGAAATAAAAAGACTGAAAAAGGCAAACCCACCGTAATGTGGGGGCGCAAAGCCGTGGGCCCGTAAACCGGGCTGCCTGGCTGCCAGTCAATTTGATTTGAACACATTATAGTTCACTTTTTTTGATAAAAGGCAGCCGTTAGGCTGCCTTTTGTATATCTTAGCATCGAGATTGCCTTTTAAGAAAAAATAATCAAATCAAAATAAGCACGGATGCTTTATAACGAGGTGAACTAAAAAATGCTTCTTCTGTTAAGCATTAAAACTTTCGGCAAAGCTGAGGTGCTGTCTTTATTTTTAGGCCTTGTTTTCGCAGTATTTATTCTGTTTACTGCAAGCATACAAGCCGTGGCCGAATCGGGCAGCAGGGTTGCCGAAGTTTATCCCAAATCTTCACACACATTCGTGCTGACTGAAAATGGCTCTATTTGGGCCTGGGGTAACAATCGCTATGGCAAACTGGGTGATGGAACTACAACTAACCGTTTCCTTCCTGTCCAACCTGTTTTAGAAAATGTAGCTGAAATCTACCCCCAGTCTTCCGGCCATACTTTCGCTCTGAAGGACGACGGGACCCTCTGGGCCTGGGAACGCAACTGGGACGGACGCCTGGGAGCAGGTACCGATGAAAGTGCCTACCCTACCCCGGTCCAAATCCTGGATAATGTCGAAGAAATATATCCCCATGAAAGACACTCATTTGCCATTACTACCGACGGCAGGGTATGGGGCTGGGGTCATAATAATCATGGCCAGGTGGGCGACGGTACCACCAGAAATCGTTTTGAACCGGTGGAAGTTGAACTAAATAATGTTAATAAGATAATCCCGGGTCAGAATAATACATTTGCCCTGCTGAACGACAACACTCTTTGGGCCTGGGGCAACAACCGTTACGGGAAGCTCGGTGACGGAACCGCTACTAACCGCACCCAACCGGTTAAAATTATGGATAACATAAAAAATGTTTATCCCCGGGATAAACATACTATCGCACAAAGAATGGATCAAACCTTATGGGCCTGGGGGTACAACTGGTACGGCCAGCTGGGCGACGGCTCCAATGATAACCAGTATGCCCCGGTAGAAGTAAATATAGGAAAAGTCGAAAACATCTATGCCCAGGAATCACATGCTTACGCAATCAAGGAAGACGGTTCTGTATGGGCATGGGGCAATAACTGGTACGGGCAGCTGGGCGACGGCTCAATATCAAACCGACATAAACCGATCCAAATTCCTCTCGATAATATTAAAGATCTGCACCCTCAAGAACATCACACTTTCGCAGTAGACGAAGATGGTACACTTTGGGGCTGGGGCCGCAACTGGAACGGACAGGTAACCGATCAAAGCAGCACCCATGCCCAGCCAAGCCCTTTAGATATAGCTGATGGAATAACACGAGCGTATGTCAACAATGATAAGGCTTTAGCCCTTAATGATGAAGGAGCCCTTCATAGCTGGGGCAACAGTGATAATCCGACCACGATTGAGTTAAATAACGTAAAAACCATTTACCCGCAGGAAAATCACACCTTTGCCCTGAAAGAAGACGGTTCTTTATGGGGCTGGGGTGATAACTCAAGGGGGCAGCTTGGCATAGGCACCGTTGAGAACCAGGAAAACCCCACTCAGATACTCCTTGGTGAAGACTTGCCCACTTACTCAATTACAGCAAGCGCAGTGCCCGAAGAAAGCGGTACCATCAACGGAGACGGCACTTACAGGCACGGGGAAAGCGTAACCCTGGAAATAGTCCCTGAATCTGGCTACAGCTTTATTAACTGGACCGAAAACGGCAAGGAAATTGACACTAAAAAAGAAATCTCTTTCCTCGCAAACAGGGATCGCGAGCTTGTAGCAAATCTTGAAGCACCCGAAGAGGAACCGGAAGAGGAACCGGTTGAAGAGGAACCGGCACCGGAAACCTACCGGATAAGCTTATCTGTTGAACCTGAAGATGGCGGCACTGTTGATGGTAAAGGTGAGTACGAGCAGGGTGAAAAAGTTACCGTCACCGCCAGTGCAAGTGAAGGGTATGAATTCGTAAATTGGACTGAAATCATCAACCACGAGGACTTTAACGACCAGGAAGAAAGCACTGACATTGAAGCAGAATACAGTGATCAAAAAGAGTATAGTTTCACTGCCGAGCGCGATCGCGAATTGATTGCCAACTTTGAAGCAGTTGAAGAAGAGGTTGAAAAAGCTAAAGTTACTGCAGTAAGTGCCGTTAACGGTGAAATAACGGCAACCTTTGACCGTGATCTCGAAACCAAGCCCGAGTTAGACGATTTTGAAGCTTACTTCAAGAGTGAAACAGCATTAACAGGGGAAGAAAGAGAAAACGATGATACAGAAGAAGCAAATAGTGACCAAGACAGCGAAGCTAACGAACAAGACGAGAGCAATACCGATACTGATAGCAACGAAAACAACAACGATACCGATTTTGAAATCCTGAATTTAACCAGTATTGAATGGAACGAAGAATATCCAAACCGGGCTCAATTAGCCTTTGACGCTTTTAAACCTGCAGATCAAGATATCAGCTACACCATAAAAGTCAGCTACCTGGAACAAGATCCGCTGGCATCTGAACCTTTTGTAATCGAAGCAGATTTACCTTCCTTCAAACTTGGGCTTGAAGCTAAACCTGAAAAAGGCGGAGTCCTGCATGGTGAAGGAGAATACGAAGAAGGCAAAGAAGTAGTTGTTTCTGCTGAAGCAGGAGAAGAATACAGCTTCAGCAAGTGGACCCTTGGTAGCGATACAATTTCCGAACAGGCCGATTTCACCTACACCATGCCTGCTCAAGATACAGAGCTGGTAGCCCACTTCGAAGAAAAGCCGGAAACTTACGTGATCAGCCTCTCGAAAGACCCTGAAGAAGGCGGAACTGTCCAGGGCGAAGGCAGCTACGAAGCAGGCGATGAGGTTACGGTCACCGCTGAAGCAAATGAAGGTTACCGGTTTGTTAGCTGGTCAGAAATCATCAGCGCAAGTGAAAATGAAGATACAGTTCTTGATCCGGAAGATGAATCGCAGGTAGATGACCATAACAACCCGATCAGCGATGAAGAAGACGAAACTTCCGAAGAAAACCGGGAAAGCGAAACCCTGGAGCAGGAAACAATTGTCGTCAGCGAAGAAAATAAATATTCCTTCACGATTGAAAATGACCGCGATTTGGTAGCAGGCTTTGAAGTTTACGAAGAAGAAATCGAAAGCGCTGCAATCAACCCACAGAAAGTTGAGTTTGACTTAAACCAACCGGAACCTGTAAAAACAGAAATTACCTGGAACGATGCTTCTCAAGTCGATTCGGTAAGCGGCGACGGAATTGAAAACGAAAACTACAGCCTTGAAGATAACATTTTAAGCGTTGAACAGGAATTTCTGAAAAACTTTAGCGAAGGTGAAACTTTAGAGCTTGTAATCGGCTTCGATACCGGAGACGAGACAAGCCTAATGGTAACCGTCACCGATTCAACAGACCATTCCGGTTTTGCTCTAAACCTGCCTGAAGAAGTGCGTGAAAACGAAGCCTTCGTGCTGGAATTCAAAGCAGCCAGAAACAGCAAAAAAGAAGCTTTAAACGATGAAAAAGCAGTAACTGTAAACAGCTCGCTAAGCGGCGAATTATTTGATGATACACTCCACTTTGAAAACGGAGAAGCTGCTTTAGAATTCAGCCTGGAAGAAGCCGGCGAGCATGAGTTAACCATCGAAGTAGAAGCGGTTACCGAAAGCAAAACTTTCACTTTAGATGTAGTTCCTGAAAAAGAACCCCTGCAAACGGTTGAACTTACCGCTCTGGAAGGCAGCGGTGCAGTAAAGGCTGTATATGCTAACGAAGAAATAATCTTAGACCGGGAAAGCAAAGCTTTTAAAGTTGAAGCCGGTACGGAAGTAAGTTTCAGCGCTGCTGCCGGTGACGGCTGGGAATTCGATTCCTGGGGCGGTAATTTTGCGGAAAACCCCGGAGAGTTCATCCATACCATCGAAACCGACTACAAAGTTGAAGCGGTCTTTGCCAAACTGCCCGAGAAACATAGCCTCACCCTTATTCCTGACCCGGAAGCAGGTGGGATTCTACAAGGTGAAGGCCAATACGAAGAAGGCGAAGAGGTAGCTGTCTCCGCTGAAGCAAACGAAGGTTACAGCTTCAGCAAGTGGGCCATCGGTGACGATAAAATCTCCGAACAGACCGAGTTTACCCACACCATGCCTGCCGAAGATATTATGCTCACCGCTGTTTTCGAGGAAAAACCGGAAACTTACGATATCAGTCTCTCTGCAGACCCGGATGACGGCGGCACTGTCCGCGGAGAAGGCAGCTACGAAGAAGGCGAAAAGGTTGAATTAGAAGCAGATCCTGAAGATGAATATGAATTCGCAGAATGGACTGATGAAGATGAAGTATTATCCGAGGAGAAAAAAATAACCCTGGAGCCTACTGAAGACAAGGATTTGATAGCCAACTTCATTGAATCTGAAGAAGAGGAAGCAGGTGACGAGTCATCCGGAGTTTATTTTGTAGATATCGCTACCGATGAAGAAGAAAAAGGTTCGGTTATCGGTGGAGGGGTTTATGAAAAAGGCGATGAGGCAGTCGTAATCGCCGAACCGGAAAGCGGTTATAAGCTCTACAGCTGGAAAGAAGACGATGAAAATGTAAGCTTTAGTGAGGAATACAGTTTCACTGTGAACAGTGACCGTGAACTAACTGCAATCTTCGAAGGACGTGAAGAAGCAAGGACCTTTTACATAACCCTCAACGGCCATCCTGAAGACGGTGGGTCTATCCAGGGTGAAGGAGTATACCCTGAAGACGAAATTGCTGTTGTTAAAGCCGAGCCGGACGAAGGCTACCGGTTTGACCGCTGGTCTGAAAATGATAAAACCGTCAGCGAAGATGCGGAATATAGCTTTTCGGTGGATAGCGACCGGGAACTAACTGCCCATTTTGTAGAATACACCGGAGAAGACAATATTGATAACAATAATGCTGAGGTATCTTCACTAGAAAAAGTTGAAACCAGCCAGGTCGGCGGTGACGACCTGGAGCTCCCGGAAATAGAAGCCAACGAAAGCAAAGATGCTGTCAAGCACGAAGTGTCTCTCAACGTTGAACCTGAAGGCAGTGGTACTGTAAGCGGAAGCGGTGAATATATCGAAGGCGGATTGGTCGGGCTTAATGCTTATCCAGAAGGAGGCTATTACTTTACAGGGTGGATTGATGATGAAGGAAAAAGGATCAGCATGGCCAGAAACTACGCATTTATCATTAAAGCTGATCGCAACCTGACCGCCACCTTTGACAAAGCAGATAACAGTAGAGGTGAAAGAGGAGAAAAACGCAGGATTAGCATCGCCTCCAGCCCCATTGACGGCGGCAGGGTCTACGGCTCGGGCAAATACTTTGAAGGTGAAAAAATCACCATTGCCGCCCTGCCCAACATGGACTTTGATTTTGTCAACTGGACAGTAAACGATAAAGAAGTAAGTGATGATATAATCTTGACCTTTAGGGTAGAACGGGATTTAAACCTGGTGGCTAACTTTGACTCAATCGGGAATGAAGATGAAAATAATGAAACCTCTTTCAATGAGAATCCGGCTTATTACCAGTTCCTTGAAAATTACCTGGCCGGGAACCTCCTACCGGAGCAGTACCAGAAAGAAGGCCGGTCCGATTCACTAACAACTCATGCAATAAACAGCCTTCCCCCGATGGGCGGAACCGGGAAAGAGTAGGGTTACCCGCCCCAACCTAAAGCTCTTTCTACCGCCCTGGTCCAGTTTCCATATAAAGACTCTCTCTTGGCCCGGGGCATAGTTGGCTTGAAAACTGCGCTTTCCTGCCACCGATCGGATAGCTCACCTGTATCTTTCCAAAAACCAGCAGTCAATCCGGTCAGGTAAGCAGCTCCGAGAGAAGTGGTATCAAGTGTCCCTGCCCGGCGCACAATGGTGCCGGTCACATCAGACTGGAATTGCAGCAGCAGATCCATTACACTGGCTCCCCCGTCCGCTCTCAATTCCTTAACCGGTAAATCCGCTTCCCTTCGCATGATATCAATTACATCCCTGGTCTGGTAAGCCATCGCTTCGATAACTGCCCTGGCCAGGTGTGACCCGGTAGTGCCTCCGGTAATACCGATCAACAAACCGCGAGCGTAGGGATCCCAGTACGGGGCACCCAGACCGGCAAAAGCAGGGACAAAATAAACTCCGCCGTTATCTTTAACCCGGCCGGCTAAAGGTTCCAGGTCCGAAGACTTACCGATCAAGCCCAACCCATCTCTCAACCACTGAACAGCAGCTCCTGTAATAAATATACTGCCTTCCAGGGCATATTCAATCTCTCCGTTCAAACCCCATGCTATGGTGGTAAGCAGTCCCCTTTCAGACGAAACTGCCTTGTTTCCCGTATTCATCAACAAAAAGGACCCTGTGCCATAGGTATTTTTAGTCATACCGGGGCTGTAGCACGCTTGACCGAAAAGGGCAGCCTGCTGATCCCCGGCAATACCACCTATTGGCACTTCGGCACCATAAAATACCTGCGGGTCGGTATAACCGAACATACTGCTGCTGGACTTTACTTCAGGCAATATCTGTTTAGAAACTTTAAACAGTGCCAACAAATCATCATCCCAGCAGTGACGATGAATATTATAAAGAAGTGTTCTTGAAGCATTAGAACAATCAGTAGCAAAGACCCTGCCCCCCGTCAGCCGGAAGAGCAGGAAACTGTCCACAGTTCCGCAGGCCAGGTAACCTTTTTCAGCAGCTTCTTTTACTTCCGGCAAATTTTCCAGGGCCCAGCGCAGTTTAGTCCCCGAGAAATAAGGGTCAAGGAGCAACCCGGTTTTACTGCTCACCTCATCTTCATAGCCTTTTCCTTTGAGTTGGCGGCACATATCAGCGGTTCTACGACACTGCCAGACAATAGCCCGTGTAATTGGTTTACCGCTTCTCCGATCCCAGAATACCAGGGTTTCCCGCTGATTGGCAATGCCAATTGATACAATGTCCTGAACACCAACCCCCGCTTCTTTAAAAACCAGCCCAACAAGCTCAAGGACATTGTCCCAGATTTCTTCCGGATCATGTTCCACCCAGCCGGGCTGGGGATAATATTGTTTATGCTCCCGGTTTACCCGGGCCCGAAATATCCCTTCCCTGTCCCATAACATTGCCGTAGTGCCGGTTGTTCCCTGGTCCAGCGATAAAATGTACCTGCTAATAATCCTCGCCCCCATTTTCCTCTAATAACTGCTTAATTACTATTGTTCCAGTTTAGCACTAAAGTAACTCGATAATTTTGCACTAGGAAAGCGTAAAATAAATAGCTTCCTCCCCTTCCTCTCTTTTCACCTTTCCTTCCACTTCTAGACTGCGAATGTGGGCCAGGGCTTCTCCCGTGGCAAACCATTTCTGCATCAGGGGAAAATCATCCCAGCGATCCGCCAAAAGGTCCCAGCTCATTTGCGAAGCAACTTTAAAAGCACTGCACGGGCCGTTTTCCTCCAATATTACCAGAACCTCATCAAGCCTCTGTCTGTGGTGCTTTTTCAACTCTTCAATCCTGCTCCGGCAGTCATAAATCAAGCTTCGATGTCCTGGTAAGACCAGTTCTACCGGTATATCAGCAACCCGGTCCAGGCTTTTTAAATATTCACCCAGGGGATTACCATCATCCTGCCAGGTAGAAATATTTGGAGTAATGTCTCCCAGGATATGATCCCCCGAAAAGAAATATTTCTTAACTGGATCATAAAGACAGGTATGGCCTTCAGTATGCCCGGGAGTATGAACACACTGCAGTTTATAACAACCGTACTCCAGGACATCTCCGTCACTGACCATGGTAAAGTCAATTGGTTCCCCGGGACTGTAGCGCTGTCCCGGGTGGGAGTCCACCGCCTTTTCCACCAGCTCCCCGGGGAAACCGTGCCTGCCGGCCAGTCCGGCAGCCTTCACCCACAGGCCTTCAAAATTCAATATCCTTGCATCGGGACGGTTAAAATAAACCAGGCTGTTTTCCCGGGAGAGATCGCTGGCCAGCCCCACATGATCGGCATGCAGGTGAGTAACAAAGATGTCGGTCTTTTCCAGGTTAACTCCTAAATTTTCCAGCGCTTCTAAAAGTACTGAACGACACTCTTCCCGGTTCATTCCGGTATCAATGATCAGGTTGCGTTGTTCTGCTTTGATAACATAGGAATTAGTAGCCTTTAAAGGATTCTTTGGCAAAGGTACCTGGATCCGGTAAAGGTTTGCATCAATTTGTTTAACATTTTCATCAGCCATTGCTTCACTTCCTTTTCTTGATGGATAATATATATTTCTTTAAAATGCAACAAACTCCTTTTCAGGAACATAATTCAGTATCCACCGGGAGCCTGATAACCCCCACACTCAAGCCGGCAGTAAAGATTAAAATTATATTCCCTATCCCTTAAAGGTTGACAGGATGAATTTACCCAACCACTACGAAACTATCGGTTAAACCGCCTGAATCGGAAACCCTGCTCGCAGATTGATAAGCCAGTAGAAGAAATAATTGAATTCTGCATTTCCTGGATGTGATATAATTATATGGGGGTGAATAACAGTGCATAAATTAAAGTGGGTAGTAAGTTTCATTGTCGTCCTGGTTATTGCCGGGGCAATAATCAGTTATACCTCTCAGGATCATGAAACCGAGCCGGTCACAGAAGAAGAGGCCGTAGAAGATACAGAAGATGAAGAAATTGATGAAGAAGCAGAAGAAGAAGCTGTTGAAGAGGAAGAACCGAAAGAAAAAGAACCCGATGCTGCCGGCAGCCATGAAAGCACCTTCGAACATGAAGTTAGAAAAGAAATCAACGGAGAAGTCCGCGAAGACCAGGGCGAAGAATGGTGGAAACTCGATGAAGAAGATGATAATGATTAAGCGAGACAAGGGGACGGAGACAAGGGGACGGGGGCATTGACAACTTTTGAGCATTTATAGTATTTGCCTTTTATTGCTTACCTTCTAATGCCCGGTAGAAACTGATAGATTGAGTAAAAAGTTGTCAATGCCCCCGTCCCCTTGTCTCATTATATGTCTAAGTCCGTTAGGTCCATGCTACCGGAGCGAAACCCGTCTAAGTCCAGGGCTACGTAACTGAAACCCATTTCCCGCAGTTTATAAGATACCTCCCTGCGCCGGTTTAATAGCAAGTTGATTTCTGTTTCATGAACTTCAATCCTGGCTATATTATCGTGCAGCCGGACTCGCAATTCTTTCTTCAGGCCAAGGTTTCTTAAAAATTTTTCCGCCTCGGCAATCAGTTCTAGTTTTTCCGGTTTCAGCTCATCTCCGTAAGGAACCCTGGAAGCAAGGCATGCGGCAGCCGGTTTATTCCAGGTTTGTAAACCGCGTAATTCTGAAACCTTTCTAATTTCCGCTTTCCTCAAGCCTGCCTCCATTAACGGGCTATCTATTTTCAACTCCTTCAAAGCAAGTAAGCCTGGACGGTAAACCTCGGCGTCATCGGCGTTAGAACCGTCAAGCACCGCTTTATAACCCTTCTTTCTGGCCACATCAACAAGCAGGGAATATACCTTCTTCTTGCAGATATAACAGCGGTCCTGCGGATTGAATTTCAGCTTCTGGTCAGCTAAGACATCAACCGGCATCCTCAGGTGTTCGGCACCCAGCTTCCGGGCAATTTGAGCCGCTTCTTTAACTTCTTCTCCCGGCACCAGCGGAGAATCTATCGTCACAGCCAGCACTCTTTTCCATCCCAAAGCCGAAATGGCTTGGTCCAGCAAGAAGGTGCTGTCCACTCCGCCCGAAAAAGCAACCACTGCTGACTTATACTGCTTTAATTTTTTTTCCAGGTAGACTATTTTATCTTCAGTGGCTTTTTTTAAAAACCTGTTTTTTTTATTCATATTAACCAACACTCTTCAATCATGAATTTTTCATAAGCCCCGGATAACCTTCACTTTAGAAATTTTTCCCGGCCAACAGGAACAAGTACTTACCTTCATTCAACCACAGGAATCATCCTGATTACAAGATAACCGGACAAAGACAGCAATTAAACCATTTTGATATTCATTAATAAGTTGCGCCTGCTCTGCCATGCCGCACTGCTACAGCGGCAGTAATAAAGTTATCCACTGCATTAAACCACCTCCCCCGGGCCCCACCCCCGGTGCTGCTACCATACTTATCCGCAGGCTAAAAGACTCTTTGATCATACCAGCTAAATAATTCTTTTCTGGTCCAGTTCTTGCTTAAGATAACCAAGGAATTCTTCTGCCTTTTCTTTTGGCGGCCTGGTAAGCAAGCTGACCCCCACAAATAGGACGGTTGCGATGATTCCACTCCAAACTCCGGGCCAGAAACCGAGCGGCTGCCAGCCGCTGTACTGCAGGACAGTGGCTGTTGTCCCCCCGGCAATCACACTGACAATTACCCCGGTTGCAGTCCCCCTTTTCCAATAAAAAGCACCGATTAACGCAGGGACCATAACGAGCAAACCGGCTGAAGATGCCACCGACAGGGCTGCAATCAGGTCCAGGCGCAGAGTGGCAAAAGCAAGGATAAAAAGGGTAAATACAGGAACAAAAATACGGCCCACTAAAAGCTCAATTTTTTCGGTAGCTTCTTTCCGGATATTTTTAAAAACATCCCTGGTGACCATCGAAGAAAGGGTAAGGATGATCGAATTAACGGTGGAAATTGCCGCTGCACTGATGCCGAGCATGACCAGCATCGCAATTGCCGAGGGGACGATATCTAATCCCAGTAAAGCCGGGGTAGCCTGATCAGCTACATCCAGGTCCGGTAAAAGCAGCCGGGCCGAAAACCCCCATAAAATTGAGACCAGGGTATAAATAAACCCGAAGCCTAAAAATCCCATAACCATGATCCTCATCTGGTTCAGTGAGCGAGGCATAAACAAGCGTTGGCTAACCTGGGGATTTGAAAGTGAAAAGAAAAACCAGGGCAGGGTCAGCCCGACAAAAGCGTGAAAGTTGAAAAACCCGGGTCCGGGCACCGTGAGCCAATCAGGATAACGGGTTTCAAGTTCGACAAACATGGCTTCAAAACCGCCAAACCCGCGGTAAACTATAAAAAGAACGGACAAGATTGCCACAATAAGCATCACCGCCCCCTGCAGGGAATCGGTCCAGGCCACCGCCCGCAATCCCCCGGTCCAGGTCCAGTAGACGGCAATTACAGCCGCAATAAATACCCCTGCCAGAAAGGGGATTGCTCCACCGGATACACCCTCCAAAAGCGCTCCAATGCCTATAAGCTGAACCGAGCTGTAGGGAATCAAAAAAACCACAGAAGCGACAGCCGCCACAATAGATACCGTTTCACTCTGGTAGCGATCGCCGAGCATCTCAGTAGGGGTCAGGTAGTTATAGCGCTTCCCCACCAGCCAGAACCTCGGCCCAAAGAAAGCTACCAGGACCAACCCGGAAAGATAAATCAACTCAAACCCGAGGGCTCCCACTCCACCGATATAGGTAAATCCGGCCAAACCAACCAGCATAAAAGCACTATAGGTGGTGGCGCTGTAGGTAAGCGCCGCTACCAACCCACCCAGGGTCCGTCCGGCCAGGAAATACTCATTTACTCCTCCACCCAGTTTCCTTTTAGCGTGGCGAGCAATAATACTGCCGACTATAAAATAAAGGAAAAGTGCTATATAGATAGTGCTAGCGCTCATCAAAATCCCTCCATCTGGCAGTAATAATCCCCAGGCAGATAATCACGATTACCGCAAAAATATTCCAAAAAAGAAACGCTCCGTAAGCCTTGCTTAAATCAGTCAACAGGGGCGTAAAAGGAACCACGAAGGCAGCTAAAATCATTATCAGAAAAAGAAGCAGCCAGAATATACGCTGTTTTTTCAAAAATACCTCCCCCATTTCGCGTGATTATTATTACAAAAAATTATATCATACAACAGTAGGAATTTGACCGATTGATTTAATAGAATTTAAAACACAACTTGACTGACATGTAAAATATTTGCTATAATTAGCCAACTTTAACAAATCCTAATAAATTAGTGTCCTTGAAAGGCAGGTTTCACCGGATGCCGCACGAAAAAGTTCGCTCAATTTATAGTTTGATAGCAGTATTTATGCTTGCTACAATTCTTTTAGCATTACCTGTTAGCGCTCTTGGGGAAATCAATGCTGCCCACTGTTCAGAAGGACATTGCCCCCTTATAAGCTGTTCCGCAAACCCCTCCAGAGATAATGCCCACCGCCAGGTCATCCAAATAATTGAAGGTGAATATTACAAGTGGAGTGAATTCAACGGCCCCGGCGGGACTTTCAGTATTTACCTGCATGAACCGGTTGAAAAACCTCTAAATAAAAATGAAGCTTATCTTCTTTTAGAAGCTTCAAGACAGTGGCAATTCCAAACCCAGACGATACCGGATTCATCAAAAACTATAAGTTCTCAGGTCACTTTTCACGCCGATCTGGGTTTACACCGGGAAGAAATTAAAGACGACCGCACAGTTATTGCTCATAACAAAGTGACAGCCTACCCCTACCACAACGTGGGCTTCTTAAATGTCCGCTTTCCTGATAGTCATATGAGAAGCACTGCTTTTTTGGTTGCTCCGCATCTGGCCTTAACCAATGCTCACAACATTTATGCTTCTGAACTGGGCGGTTGGTTCGAAGAAATTAGTTTCTCTCCCGCCCAGTATGAAACAAACTACCCTGAAAAAGCCGAGCCATATTCTTCCCTGAACCCGCTTAACGCAGAAATTAGCGATAGATTTTTCACATACAAGGAAGAGAACGATCAAAGTCAAGCAGTAAAATACGATTATGCCGCACTTTTCTTTGAAGAATCTTTTAGCGGAATAACTACTTTTATGCCTCTTGAATTTAATTATATTCCAGATGAGATAAGCGTGATCGGTTATCCCGGAATTGTAAACGGTAAAGATACTTATGACATGTGGCGCTCAGAAGGTAAACTTATCGACAAGGACGATTACCTGCTCTATTATAACGCCTTTACAAGCGGAGGCAACAGCGGCAGCCCGGTAATCGTCTACAACTCCCAGGCCAATTCTTACCGGGTAGTTGCCATCCATACCTTTGCATCAATAAACATGATCAGTGGCGGGCCTCATTTAAACAATAAAAACAAGGCGATAATCGAAGATTGGTTCCTTAAAGCCCAGGAATTCGTAGAATGCCCCCTTGACTCAATCAGTTTAAGCAAAGAGAACCTTACCCTGGAACAGGGCGAAAGGAAGGCTTTGGTAGCCACCTACTCTCCGGAAGATGCTGCCGGGATAAACCTGACCTGGGAAAGCAGCAACCCCGGTATAGCTGAAGTAGATGCCAACGGGGTAGTAAAAGCAATCTCTCCCGGGGCAGCGGAAATAGTCGTTGCTCCAGAAAATAAATGCATTAAGGCCTCCTGTAACGTAACTGTAATCGCTTCCGACCCGGAACATCCGGGCAGCCCTGATGAAGACCAGGTGCTTTCCGGGGATGTGAACGGTGACGGAAAAATTGACGTCTTAGATGTAGTGCTTTTAGTCCAGCACGCTCTTGAATTAAGCAAACTTGACGATAATGCTTTATACAGGGCGGATGTAAATCGGGACGGTAGAGTTGACGTCCGGGATGCTTCCATCGTTATGCGTTATGCCCTGGGACTTATAGATTCTTTCTAGTCCAGCCAAATCCATAGTCGTTTTAAAGCAATGTTTCAGGAATATTATTTAGGTTTAAAGGATATCACCCATATACCGGCGAAATGAACCTCTATAAGAATATCCAATAACCCGGTCCGATTTACATTTAACTACCGGGCTATTAAGGAGAGTTATAATGCCCCCGGAAACAGATAAAGGCGGCAAAATCCTCCGCCAGGGCAGTGACGGGATCTGCACCATGGTGATGCCCGACGGCTCCGAATATGTTGGTGAAATTAAAAAGGGGATGGCCCATGGTAAGGGAACTTTTACCTTTACCGATGGACGGGTAATTAAGGGAACTTTTGAAAAGGGACGACCGCATGGGAAAAACATCGAGCTAAACTTTCCAGACGGGCGCAAATATATTGGTGATTACCGTAACGGTAAACGGGACGGCTACGGGACGATGCATTTCCCGGACGGCAAAAAACACGAAGGTGAGTGGAAAAACGATTTGCCCCACGGAAAGGGTCGTAAAATCCACCCCGACGGGACCGTAGAGGAAGGTGTCTGGGTTAAAGGTAAAAAAATGCCGGTGCGCAAAGCAGACAATGAAACAGTCAAGCATGAAGGAATGGGTAGGCCTTTAATAGTCCTGCTATTGCTTCTTTTAATTATCGCCGGAATCTTACTTTTTATATACTCATAAACGCTTGTTGTAAAACCTGGAAGAAATTAAGAAGTGGAATTATCGGATTCGATAAATAGGGCAGTTTGAAGGAAAAATAATACGGGGGTTGGGCTGATGAACGAACAAGGTTATAAAAAGTGTCCTTTTTGCGGGGAACAAATTAAAGAGCTGGCCATCAAGTGCAAACACTGTCATGCTTTTATTGATCAACCGGAACATGAAAATAAACCGACTGAACCTCAGGGCAACCCGGACGAGCATGAACAGGACACAGAAAAGCGCCGCTCCGGGCCCGGGCATCCAGGTTACCATTACCAGGGCAAAGGGTTTTTCGCCTCCCTGTTTGACCTGTCAATGAGTGAAATGGTCACCCCAAAAATCATCCGGCTCCTTTATGTGATCGGATTACTGGCAATTGGGCTGGGAGCCCTGGGCGCTATATTCGGCGCTATATTCAGTGACATTTCTTCTTTCTTTGCAGCCCTGGTCGGAGTGCCTCTTGGAGCTCTAATAGCTGTTGTTTTTTTAAGAGTCTACCTGGAACTTATAATCAATTTCTTCAATATTTACAAAGAGCTCAGGCAAATCAATAAAAACCTTCCGCGCTCTTGAACTAAGCCGGCATACATTTAATTGCAAACCAAACAGGTTTTATTCTTTCAAACTGGTTAAATAACGGGTACAAAAGTAAGGACTGGCAGTATTTTAAAACTTTCCAGCCCTTACTTTTGTACCCTTGAAACTTAAAAATTGAAGTAAACTGTTTAATGATTCGAAATATCCTTACCGCACTACAATCACAGTACAACCTTCTGCTTCCTGAACTACTGCATTGCTCACACTGCCAAGAAATACTTTTTTCAAGCCGCCCTTGCCTCTACTACCCGTCACAATAGTATCAAAGCCTTCCTCGCGGGCCAAGCTCACAATAGTGTGAGAAGGGTGACCTTCTTTAAGAAAGGTTTGCACTTTTATGTTCTTATCCTCGAAAATTTTAGAAGCTTCATTTATAATATTCTCTTTTTCTTCATTATGTTTAGCTATCTTTTTTTTAATCTCGTCCACTTGCTCCAATGATGCTCCCTCTTCTGATATTAGAGAAGCAAGCTCTGGTTTGCCATCATCAACATGTATTACGGCTACTTCGTTAACATCACACCCACCGGCAATCTCTGCAGCTTTTTCTAAGGCCTTTTTGCTTTGCTCCGATCCATCCGTGCATGCCAAAATCTTCATCAGAATCACTCCTTATTCCTAATTTTGTTAGTACTCGTTGCTGTTAAATCAATTATAACATATGGATATACGGTTACACTTTTACATTGACCAACGTTTACATATGGCAGCTAAATTTAAGACAGGGGGAGGGGGAGATTAACAAAGCCGCAACACTCCATGGTTGCGGCCTTTTACTGGTGCGCCTGGGAGGATTTGAACCCCCGACTAACGGATTAGAAGTCCGCTGCTCTATCCCCTGAGCTACAGGCGCTTGCACAATATATATTACCGTGAATTAACTTAAAAAACAAGTAGGTAATGCCTAATTTATCTTATTCCATCGACTCTTCCCTTAAGAAATTCCAATTAGAACCGTCCCAGATAAATACAGCTTTGATAGACCATTCACTGTACGGCGCTCCAAACAATACGGAGGCAAATTCTTCCTCCTTGGAATCAACCCTGTGCACGATCACGTTATCTTCTGCTAGATCGTACTTGCCAAAAAATTCATCTGTATCTTCCAATTCCTCCAGGTGAACCATAATTACATCCGGATCGTCAAGCCTTTCTTCCAGCCAATCGACCAGGGCCGGTTCCAGCTCATCGTAATCCGGTGGTGCTTCTTCATCCTCTTCTTCATCTGTTTCTTCTTCA
>Ga0207421_10003013_pt1 | contig 20431 bp, 25 predicted proteins | sample SodLakKL_010_SED_4_FD_187542 | JGI IMG/M metagenome (GOLD analysis project Ga0207421, IMG submission 187542) | Alkaline sediment microbial communities from Lake Tanatar, Kulunda Steppe, Russia - 8KL_010_SED (SPAdes) (version 2) | ecosystem: Environmental > Aquatic > Non-marine Saline and... | reverse complement strand
CGGGCTGCTGGCCGACCACCGACGTGGTCGGCTCGCGTGACGCCGCCGCTACCGCACGCTCGACAGAACCCCACAAGCCATTGTCTGTCCCGAAAACCGGACGATCGGGACGAGAGGATGACGTCGGTCGGGCGCAGCTTGGATCTCGTCCGTGACGGCCCGCGCGACGACCTCTACGGTGGACCGACGGAGACGAGCCCCAAGATCGTGGACGACACCCGCGGCACCACCCGCTGGGTCGGCAGGACCAGCGGGGGCGCGCCGGTGTGCACGCCCGACACCTGCGCTGCATGGAACGGATGCTCGGTCTCGATCTGATCGGCGAGCCCGACCAGGACGGCTAGGCCGCGCGGCGATGCGTGACAGGCCGTGTCGGCGTGTGTAGGCTCGGGCCATGGGAACCCAACGCATCAACATCAGCCTCGACGCCGAGCACGCCGCCAAGTTGACGCGGCTCGCTGCCAGGGTCCATGTCAACGAAGGCACCCTGGCCCGCTCGCTGCTCGCCAGCGCCCTCGACGACGCCGACCCGGACCCGACCAACATCACCGCCCTGCTCGACAGCATCGACGGCGCGTTCGAGCAGGCCCGGCTTGGCGGCCAACAGATCGCCCGGGGTGAAGGCATCCCGCTCGCGAGGCTGTGACCCGCGTCGAACTGGCGCCCGTCGCGGTCGCCAACCTCGACGCGCTGATCGTCACCCATTCGCTGCCGCCCGACACCCGCACCCGGGTCCGTGACGCGCTCACGGTGCTTGAGAGCTTCCCAGACCTCGGGCCGCCCCTGACCGGCCGATGGACCGGATACCGCTACCTGATCGGCCCGTGGCGGTGGATGCTGTTCGTCTACGTCCACGACCCTGACCGGCAGCTGGTCGAGATCCGCACCATCCAGGACGCCCGAAGCGGCAACGCCGCTCTGGCCGGACCGACACCGGACGCCTGACATGCCAGATGACGCCGGCGCGCCCGTCACCGCCGCCACGGAACCTCAACCTGAAGTAGAACTAGTGATGTACGGATAGTGCGCCTCTGCCCCGGACGCATCTGGATCCCCCATAAGAAACATTACGTAAACTAACGCTGGAACGTCCGACTCCTGACGTCGCGAAGCCCTCTCCCCGCTCCACGTGCTCAGCCGCTCGATGCCGCCGAGCGTGGGACCTCCGCTCGATAGGTCTTCGTCGGGATCAGCCGCTGGCGGCGTCAGATGATCCCGATGTCGCGGCCTTCAGTGGTGCGACGACCTCCTCGAGGTCATCGCCGAGCGCGAGCCGTGCGACCGCGGTGACGAAGGCCGATCGGTTCAACCCGCAGCCGACCGCCGTCTCATCGAGTTCGTCACGCTCGTCAGGCGTCAGGTACAGCGCCGTGAACGCCGCATCCTCGATCCTGGGACGTTTCCGCACGTCGACCTGCCCGAGCGCGTCCCGCAACCGCGCGCCGTGTTCCGCAGCCGCCGCCAGGACCCAGTCCCCCGCGGACCAGTCCAGCGCGTCCGCTCCGGCGAGGATGCCGAGCTTGACCGGCCGCGGCACCGTCAGCCCGACGTGCTTGCGCGCTGATGCCGTGCTCGCGCCCGTCCGTGAACGCTTGGTTGCCACGGTGCTCCCCCTGCCTTCGCTGCCGAGTCAGCGCAAGGTACCTCCTGGACCGTGGCTCGTTATATGACGTGTTGGTGGAGAGCTTCGACCAGTTCAGCGGCGCGTGGCGTGAGCAGGGTCAGACGTCGCTCGTCCCCAGAGTCGGTCACGTACCGGATCTCAGCCCCTTCCTGCCCGACGAAGCCGAGCAGACGGTCACGGCGCGAGCCCTTCACACCTACACCGCCGTAGGAGCCGAGGGGCTCGACCGCAACCCTGCTGACCGACGTGATGGACGGCAGCGGGATGCTCGTGCGGAACAACGGCCACAGCCGGGCCCGCAGATGCCGCTGGCTGATCGTGACCGAGACGTGCATCGTGACCAACCAGATCGGGACACCCAGCGTGGCCAGGGTCAGACCGGCGAGGGCAAGCGAACGGCGTCCACCCACGATGTCCGGGTCTTTCAGGAGCCCGGCGAGGCTGACGATGCCGATTCCGAACAGAACGACGGCGGGAAGCACGAAGGCAACGACGAGCGGGCCGGGGCGAAGACGGATGCGCCACACGCCTCGGTCCATGGATGCGTCCCCCGACCGTTCCTAGGCGACCAGTTTCGCCACCGAGGCCCGCAGGCGCCGCAGCTGGCGGGCGACCGGCTCCCGTCCGCCATCCCCCGGCAACTCATCCACGATGGCGGGATCCGGCAGGCTGTCGGAGACAGGGCGAGCACCCGGCTCCGGACCCGTGGTGCGCAGCGAACGGACGACCCGGTCGGCGGGCAGTCGACGCAACCGTCGGGCCCGCGCGGACGCGTGCCGGCGTGCGAGCGACAGCATCCACTGGTTCGCGGTCGTCTCGGCAGGGTCGAACGACCCGGCGGTCTGCCAGGCCTCAGCCTGGACCGACTGGATCACGGTGTCGACCTGGTATGGCTCCTGCACGTGGCCCTTGATGATGAGCCGTGCCGAGAAGTCCATCCGGTCGCAGAGTTCGAGGAACGCGGCGTGGTCGCCGTCCGCGGTGGCGAGGAGGAGTTCGTTCGGCGTCACGGGGTTCCTTGGGTCGGTGGCGCGGTGCACGTGCGACCAGCAGCCTCCGATGGCCGGTCATCGAGATGACACGCGATCGGTTGGCTGGTGGGTCGAAGGCCTCGCTGACGGCTGCCAAGCAACCTGGTCAGGGGTCGGAGTTGATGTGCACATGGTACTGCACCACCCCACCGTGTCACGGCCGGCGAGGGGCAGGCGACGGTCAGGCGACCAGGACGGGCGGCTCCTCAGTGGTGCGGGGCGGTCGTGGGCCAGGGCAGATCGTCGCCGTCAGGCCCCTTGACCTCCAGGTCGTCGAACCGCGCGAACAGGTCCAACGACAGCTCCCCCTCCTCCACCGACACCGTGATCGTCTGCCTGGTGCCATCGGGAGCGCTCGACCGGCCCTGCAGGCTGAACTGCGGTCCCCACGCCCCCGGACGTGGCTCCGGACGTCCGAACAGCGGTGCGTCGACCGGCGCGCCCCCGAACGTGGTCGCGACATCCACGAGCTGTTCCTCGGAGAACGCCAGGAGTTCCCGGCCATCCGGACCATCGCGCCGCAGGGATCCGATGATCGTCGACACCGGGAAGCAGAGCAGCTGGATCCGCCGGTCATCCGTACGTACCAAGGTGGCTGCACGTTCCGGCGTCGGTTCGAGGGTCACCGCCAGCACGCGGAACCGTGGGTCGAGCTCCATGCCCCAGAGCGCCGCCCCCTCCAACGCAGCTTCCAGCGCATCGAGGTCTGGTCGCGGCGCGCCGCCCTGTCCGTTCGCACCCGCGTGCAGGTTGCCGAAGATGTCATCCACCCGGACTACCTCGATGCTGTTGGGGAAGCTGCCACCGCGCGTGGGAACGCGGCTCGGAACAGCGATGGTGCCCCGTTCGTCGTGACCCGGGGCACCATCGTCGATCGCGTGGGACCGATCTACAGTAGGCCGTTGGCCTCGAGCCACTCGGTGGCCACGTCATCGGACTCGCGGAACTCGATGTCGGTCTCGAAGTTCCAGGCGAGCAGATCGTCGGTCGTGATCATCGCGCTGAGTTCGTTGATCGCGTCGACCAGGTCCTGGCCGTAGGCGTCGATCAGCGAGTCGTCGAGGATCGGCGCGATGTTCTGCGCCGGGAACAGGCCCAGGTCGTCCTCGAGGACCTTGAACCCGAACTCCTCGATCTGCGGTGCGGTGTCGTTCCAAACGACCGCGTCGACCTCGCCGGCGTCCAGCGACTCGCCGAGGATCGGGCCGAACTCGATGGTCTGGGTGTCGGCGAACTCGATGCCGTAGACGTCCTCGAAGCCGATGAAGCACTGCGGTCGTTCGAAGCACTGCGCCGACGCGCCGAGCACCAGGTCCATGTCGGCCACGTCGGAGATCGTCTCGGCCTCCAGGTCACCGCGGACCACGAACGCGTCACCGTCGATGGCTGGCGTGTAGTCGAGGGGGGTCGCGCCCATGTCGGCGTAGGCCTCGGTGATGATCTCCATCACCTCGTCGGGGTCACCCGAGGGCTCGGCGTCCGGGGCGAGCTCCGCCTGCGAGCCACCGATGTAGTCCACGATCATGTTCAGCGTGCCGGCTTCGAGGTCCTGGATCGCTTCGACCCGGAACCCGGCTGGGGTCATGATGTCGACGTCGTAGCCGAGTCCCTGGAGGTACTGGCCGTAGACCTCGGCAAGGGTGATGGCCTCGGAGAAGTCCTGGCCCCGCAGGGTGATGGTCGGGCCATCAGGGGCCGCGGCATCATCGGCGTCGTCGTCGGGGGCCTCGTCCGGCTCCTCCTCGACGGGTTCGTCGGTCTCTTCGGTCTCGTCGGGAACGTCGTCGACCTCATCGACGTCGTCACCGTTGCCGCAAGCCGCCAACACCAGCAGCATCGCTGCCAGCAGGCTCGCCGTCTTCCAGGGGTCCAACTTGCTCATCTGTGTCTCCGGTTCGGGGCGATCGGTCGGAACGCAGCCGGCGAACCCCGTAGGGCTTGACGAGCCGTTCGATGGCACTGAAAGCGAGGCCGGTGGTCCCCGCGAGGGCTGCGATCAGGATGGTTCCACCGATGGTGAGGGTAGCGTTGTTCTGTCCGATGCCATCCCGCACGTAGCGTCCGAGACCGTCTCCGCCGAGGAACGCGCGGATCGGTTCGGTCGCCACGACCTGGACCGCCGCCACCCGCAGGCCGGTGAAGATGACCGTGCTGGCCAGCGGCAGTTCCACGGTGGTCAACACCGCACGCTCGCTGAAACCCATGGCGCGCGCCGCGTTGACCGCCGCCTTATCGACCTGGCTGATCGCCACGTAGGTACTCAGGTACATCGGCGGGATGGTCAGCAGCACGAGCGCGATGAAGATCGGCCACGGCTCCGCGCCGTAGCCGGCCCGCAGCGAGACCGGGACCAGGAACGCCGCGACCGCGAACGTCGGCAGTGCCCGGCCGATGTTGACCACCCAGGCCGAGGTGACCTCTCCCCAGCCCTTGTGTGCGAGGAAGGCCGCCGGCGGGACCGCCACCAGGATCGCGAACAGCGTCACGGCGGCACACAGCAGGACCGTGTCGCCGAGGTTCGCAAGGATGCCGTCCGAACCACCCCAGGTCATTGGATCGGAGAACCACTCCCACAGGGTGGTGTCGCGCGGGACCGCACGCTGGGCCAGGATCGCCGTCATGAGCGCTGCGCCCGGGACCACGGGGTCAACCAGTTGCGGAGCAGGACGAACAACAGGTCGAACGTGAGCGCGAGGACGATGGCCAGGACCGATCCGATCGTCAGCGGGGTCCAGAAGGTGCGACGCAGGCCATCCAGGATCAGCGCACCCAACCCACCCTGGCCGACGATCGCGGCGACCGTCACCAGGCCCACCGTGGTCACCGTGGCGATCCGCAGACCGTTGATCATGTAGGGGATCGCCACGGGGACCTCGACGGTCAGCACCCGTCGCGCCGGGCTGAGCCCCATGGCGTCCGCGGCTTCACGCACCGGCGCAGGGACCGACCGGAAACCGTCGAGGATGTTGGTGACCAGGATCAGGATCGTGAAGCCGGTGAGCGGGATCAGCACGGTGAAGATCGACAGGCCGAGCGCGGTCGTCCGCAGGACCCCGAAGAACGCGACGCTCGGGATGGTGTAGAGGAACGCGGCGAACAGGGTGATCGGCCCGACCGTCCAGCGGTAGCGCAGTGCGACCGTCGCGAGCACGGCGGACAGCAGGAACCCGATCCCGACCGCCAACAGCGTCAGTTGGATGTGTTCGAGCAGGGCCGGCTGGATGCGGCTGTCCCACTGTTCGGGGATCCAGCTCCAGCGCAGGATGGGGTTGCGGCTGGCCAGCAGGATCACGCGGCGCGCTCGGCTGGGCCATCGAGGTCTCCCGCGAGGCCCCCGCGGATGCGTTCGAGCGTGACGGTCCCGCGGAACCGGCCATCGTCGTTGATCACCGCAACCGACGTTCGCGAGGTCATGATGACCTCCAGGGCGGACCGCAGGGTGCTCGACGGTGCGACCTGCGCCGCCGGCAGGTAGCGCTGCGCGTCCGCGAGGGCTCCCCCGCCGGCGACCTGATCACGCGGCACCCACCCGAGGAAGACCTCGTCATCGACGAGCCCGAGCCAGTCGGTCCGATGCTCGTCGATCACCGCGAGACCCGCCGCCGGATCTGCCGCGACCTCGATCACCGGGCCCGGTTCGAACGGAAGATCACCGACGGTCGCCAGCGCGAGACGTCGCATACTGCGATCCTCGCCGACGAACTCCTCGACGAAGCCGTTGGCCGGCGCCCGCAGCAGCTCATCGGGACTCGCGTACTGCTCGACGACGCCGCCGACGTTCAACAGGGCGATCCGATCGGCGACCTTGACCGCTTCGTCCAGGTCGTGGGTCACCAGCACGATGGTCTTGCGGACCTCGCGCTGCAGATCGAGCAGTTCCTCCTGGAGTCGACCACGCACGATCGGGTCCACCGCGCCGAACGGCTCGTCCATCAGCAGGACCGGCGGGTCTGCGGCCAGGGCGCGGGCGACCCCGACTCGCTGCTGCTGCCCACCGGACAGCTCGTCCGGGTAGCGCGACAGCATCGCGGTATCGATCCCCACGACCTCGGCGAGTTGACGCACACGGTCGTCGATCCGGGCCTTCTCCCAGCCGAGCGTGCGCGGCACCGTCGCGATGTTCGCGGCGATGGTCCGGTGCGGGAACAACCCGACCTGCTGGATCACGTAGCCGATCCCCCGGCGCAACTGCATCGCCGGCTGGTTGGTGACGTCGCGACCCTCGATCTCGATCGTCCCGGCCGAGGGTTCGATCAGCCGGTTGATCATGCGCAGCGTGGTGGTCTTGCCGCACCCCGATGGCCCGATCAGGGCGACGATCGCGCCACGATCGACATCGAGGTCCATCGCCGCGACCGCGTCCTCCTTCGCCCCCGGGAAGCGTTTCGAGACCCCCCGCAGGCGGATGGCGGGCGTCTGTGCGTCATCGGTCATGATCACGGCCTTCAGCGTGGACATCGGACGACGAACGAGAGCGCCCCGTTCGACGGTACATCCAGGGCCGCTGGCCTCAGGATAGCTACCGAGCGTGCCGACGTGGCCGACCCGCCGGGCACGGTTAGGCTCATCGCACATGACACCCGACGGTCCGGAGACACGGTGGCCAACCTCCCGAGCCTGCACGTCACGACTGATGCACTCAGCGAACTGGACGTCGACGCGTTGCTCGTGCCGGTGTTCCGGGGCGCGATCGAGGGACCCGGCACCGAGACGGCCCTCCGTGCGGTCGGCCTGAGCGATGTGCCCCGTGACACCTCGTTCCGGGGCAAGGTCGGTGAACTGCTGCACCTCGCGGCACCCGGCCAGCCATGGGGCCGCGTCACGCTGGTCGGCCTGGGGCGGCTGGACACGCTCTCCGACGAACAGCTCCGTCGGGCCATGGGGAGTGCGATCCGGGCGGTGGCCACCGACGCCAGGACCATCGCCACGACCCTGGCACAGACCAACCCGTCGGGTGAGGCGCTGCGGGCTGCCGCCGAGGGCGCCCTGCTCGGTGCCTACCGCTACGACGCCCACCGGACGGACCCCCGACCCATCCGCCTCACCGACATCACCTTCGTGGTCCCGTCGGCCGCGGTCGCGGGAGCCAGGGAACAGTTGGCACGTGCCCGCATCCACGCCCGCGCGCAGACGGTTGCGGCCGACCTCGTCTCCACGCCCCCGAACCTGCTCGGACCCGTCGAGGTCGTGGCCACGGCACGCGAGCTGTTGCCCGACGACATCGAGGTCGACGTCTGGGATGAGGACCGGCTCGCGGAGGAAGGGTGCGGCGGGCTCCTCGCGGTCGCATGTGGCTCCGCGCGGCCACCACGGCTGCTGCGGCTGCTCTACCGTCCGCCGGACCCCGTGGCACGCGTCTCGATCGTCGGCAAGGGCATCACGTTCGATACCGGCGGGATCTCGCTGAAGCGGCCGTCGTCGGCCATGAACGAGATGAAGGGCGACATGGGTGGCGCGGCGGTGGTCATCGCCCTGTTCACGGCACTGGCCGAACTGCAGATCCCCGTGGAGGTGCACGGCGAGGTGTGTCTGGCCGAGAACATGCCGGGCGCCGACGCGCAGCGGCCCTCCGACGTGATCACCGTGCGGGGCGGCACCACGGTCGAGGTGATGAACACCGACGCCGAGGGACGCCTCGTGCTGGCCGACGGCCTGGCCCTGGCCGCTGAGGAGGCGCCCGACGCGATCGTGGACATCGCCACGCTCACCGGCGCTGCGCCACGTGCGATCGGCAAGCGTGCGACCGCCATCTTCTCCAACGACGACGACCTGCTGCGCCAACTGCTGGCCGCGTCCCACAGCGCCGGGGAACCCATGTGGCATCTGCCGCTGTGGGACGACCTCCGCGAGAACCTCGACTCCGATGTCGCGGACATCGAGAACCTCGGCCGGGGCGACGAGGCCGGGGCCACGATGGGCGGGTTGTTCCTCCGCGAGTTCATCGACGGCCTGCCGTGGGCGCACCTGGATATCGCCGGCCCGTTCTGGCAGGACACGGCCCGCTACCACCTGCCGTGCCACGGCACCGGGGTCGGGGTACGCACCCTGCTGCGCTGGCTCGACCCGCGGGACGGCTGACGCACACCCGCGACCCAGCGGTCGGTCCGAGCCGCGACGTCGCGGCGGTCCGACGTGCGACCTAGCGGTCGACCGCTTCGGCGGCGACGGGGAACTCGGTCACGACGGCCGCGGGTACGACGCGCTCCATCGGGAACGACGTGACCTCGCCCTTGAGCTCATCGATCACCGGGTCCAGGGCGATCGCGAAGACCCCCTGGCCCCGCTTGAGCAGGTCGAGCAACTGGCGATCGTCATCGATCGCGTAGACCGTGACCCCGTCGGAGACCAGCGTGGAGTCCGCCAGGGTCTGCCCCCGGGCCTGGAGTTCCTCGATGGCCAGACGGACCTTCTGCAGTGACACACCCGTGTCCAACAGCCGCTTGACCAGACGGATGCGCACCACGTCATCGAACGAGTACAGACGCTGGGTCCCCGACCCACCGGCCTTGCGCATCGAGGGCTCCACCAGCCCGGTGCGGGCCCAGTAGTCGAGCTGCCGGTAGGTCACGCCCACGATCTTGCAGACCGTCGGAGCGCGGTAGCCCGAACGCTCCTCGCCGGCATCGCCGACGTCGAAGGCGAGTTGTCCCGTCCCGGTGGTGGCGGTGGCCATGTGCGGTGCTCCTCGTGATCATCCGGTCCGACGGTGTGGCTGGTTCGCGGGGAGTGCCTCGCGCCGTCGCGCTCCCCCGGCTCGCACCGGCCCTCGCGTCGTCCGACAGATGTCTGACATGCGTGGAACTTCGTCACTGACGGTATGGCCGGACACGCGATGGTGTCAACGGGCGATCCGGCACCCAAGACCCTCGACCCGTCCTCGAGGTGGAGGAGCGGCAGGCGACCCGCGCCACACCCACCACAGCAGCAACGCGGCCGGACGCCCGCGATCAGGCTGGACGGGCCCATCCGCAGGGAATGCTTGCTGTCAGCAAGCGGCTCGAGGGAATCGACCACACAGCGTGACCGGGCCACACAGGCGCGCTCGAGGTGCGTCGCTCCGCGCGCTGCGCGCCCGATGGCCGGTGAGGTGTCGGGCGGGTGTCAGCCCTTGAAGTCCTCCGGCGAGACGTCGTCGAGGAACTCGCGGAACTCCCGGACCGCTTCCTCGGCGTCGACCCCCTCCTCGGTATCGCCGTCGGTCGGCTCGATCTCGAGGCCGGCGTCGTCGAGGACGTCACGGGCGGCGAAGACCGGGACGTCGTCCAGACGGCTCGACAACGCGATGGCATCCGAGGGGCGGGCCGAGACCGTCCAGGCCTCCTCGCCGCGTTGCAGCTTCAGTTCGGCATAGAAGGTGCCGTCCTGCAGAGCCGTGACATGCACGGCCACGAGTTCGACCCCGAGGGTGCCAAGCACATCGACGAACAGGTCGTGGGTCAGCGGGCGGGGCGTCTCGACACCCTGGAGCGCGAACGCGATCGCTGTCGCCTCCACGGCACCGATCCAGATCGGCAGGTAGCGCGTCCCCTCCCGCTCCTTGAGCAGGACGATCGGCTGGTTGGCCGGCAGCTCGACGCGCACGCCGACGAGTTCCATCTCGATCATGTCGGGCATGTCCCGCTCCTGTCCACGAGCCTGTCCATGTGCGGAACCGTTGCGTCCGGTGCCGCGGCCTGGCTGGTCACAGCGTGCCAGCTGCACTGGCCGCTCGCAGCGCAGCGTACGCGCCATCGACCAGCGCTCGACCCATCGCCGAGGGTCCCGGGTCCAGGGGAGCCGGTCCACCCGTCGGCGCAGTCGTCACCACGCCGAGTTCCTCGCCGTCGACCAGGACCGGGAAGCGCAGGGATTCGGTCGACGGACGGACCGGCAACGTCAGCTGGAGCGAGGCCTCGCTCACGGACGGGACCGTGACCGGGGTCGGTGGGACGACCAGTTCCATCGCCCCTCCGGCCAGCAGGATCTGGATCGAGGTGCCGACCTCGGAGACGGCCATGTCCCCGAAGCCGTGATCGAGCAGGGTGGCGGTCCCGTCGAACCTGGACGGGTCCTCCCCCGCGCCCAGCACGACGGCGATCAGGTCGCGCTCGCCCCGCTGTGCACTGCCGACCAGACTGTGACCTGCCGGTGTGGTGAAACCGGTCTTCATCCCCGTGGCTCCCGGGTAGCGGTCGAGCAGCTCGTTGCGGGTCTCGGCCGCCGGTTGACCGGGCAGGGTCACGACCTGCCTGGCGAGGAGCTCGGGCAGATCGTCGTCCTGGAGGACCGCCAGGCCGATGACGGCGAGGTCGGACGCGGAGAACAGCTGTGTGTCATCCAGGCCCGACGGGCTCGTCAGGTCGAGTCCCGTCACGCCCAGGGCGGCGGCGTCCTGTTCCATCAGTGCGACGAAGCCTTCGCGGGTGCCACCCACGTGGACGGCGAGGGTCTCGGCCGCATCGTTACCGCTGCGGGCCAACAACCCATCGAGCAACTCCTCGACGGTCCATTCGTCCCCCGGCTGCAGGCCGACACCCGATCCGGGCACGTCGAGCACCTCATCACCGACGGTCACGGCAGCGTCGAGGTCGGCACGCTGGATGACGGTGTAGGCGGTCAGCAGCTTCACCGTCGAGGCCACGGGCCGGCGGGTGTCCGCGTTCAACGCAGCGAGCCGCTGGCCGGTCGCAACCTCGATCAGGACGTAGGCCTCGGCATCGATCGGGTCCGGTCCGGGCCAGGTGGGCCCCGGTGCATCGGTGAGCACGGGTTCGGGGATGCTCGGGGCACTCGACTGCGCCACCGCGGGTGCGGTTGGTGCGACGAGCGGGGCACTGACCATCGCGGTGAGCAGCACCACGACCGTCGCGCCCGGTGCGATCAGGCCGCGACGGAGCACACGTGGCGAGCTGCGGCGCATCACGCCCGGAGGATCGCCTGGAGGGATCCGGCCAGCAGGGCCCGCTGCAGTTCTCCGCCGAGAGCGACCATCTCCTCTGCAGAGCGGACCGCGGCCCGCCGGCTGTCGGGATTGCGTTGCCGCAGTGCCGGCGCGACGCGCTGCTCGACCAGCGCGGCCTCACGGTCCGCGAACTGGCGGTACATCCGCAGATGGCGGACCTCGAGTCCTGCGGCCAGCAGTTTGCCGCAGATCTTGGCCACCCGGAGGGCCGCCCCATCGTGCGGTGCGCTGCCAAGCAGGCCGTGATCGCGCAGCGCCGACAGATCCGCGTCGGTCAGATCGGTCGCCTCCGCCAGTTCAGCATCCGAGAGGACCAGGTCGCTCAGGTTGGCGTCGAGCAGGGTCGGCTGCGACCCGCCGGCGGCCGACGAGACAGCCACGGCCGGAGCCTGCGTGTCCTCCGCTTCGGTGGCGGGCAGCCCCGCGTCAAGGCGGTCGAGTTCCTCACGGATCACCTTCAACGGCAGGTAGCGGTCGCGCTGTGCCCGCAGGACGTAGCGCAGCCGCTCCACGTCCTCTTCGGTGAACTTGCGGTACCCCGAATCCGTGCGATCGGGCGTGATCAGCCCCTCCGCTTCGAGGAACCGGATCTTCGAGATCGTGATGTCGTCGAACTCGTCGCGGAGGCGGTTGAGCACATCACCGATGGTGGTCGTCGTCACGGCTCCGGGACCGCCATGGCACCAGGGCTGCCCAGGTACAACAGCTTGAACCGACCCACCTGCAGTTCGTCACCGGTGCCCAGTTGACGTTCGTCCACGCGTTCGCCGTTAACGTAGGTGCCGTTGAGGCTGCCCAGATCCTGGAGGGTGATACCGAGCTCGTCCTGGAGCAGTTCGACGTGCCGCCGCGACACCGTGACATCGTCGAGGAAGATGTCGGAGTCCGGGTGGCGGCCGACCGTCGTCGTCGCACGGTCGAGCAGGAACCGTGACCCGGCGTTGGGGCCGCGCACCACGACCAGCATGCCCGTACCGGGCGCCATCTCGGGCAGCTCGTCGACCACGTGTTGCGGGTCGAGTGCCCCGACGTCGATCGACGCGGTCGTGTTCTCGCTCCCGGCCGGCTCCGTCACGGCGGCGCCGCAGGACGGGCAGAAGTTCGCGCCGTCGGGGATCGGATCGTCACACGCTTCACATCGCATGATCAGGGCCTCCTGGCCACCGCGCCGGTGTGGCTGTTGCTGCGTCCGGACGCGGGCCTCACCTTCAGGTCGAGGGTCAGGCCGACGGTCTCCGCTCGCCCCGCGGGGCTCGTTGCGGGGTTCCGATCGGTTGCTCGTCCATCCGGGTCGCGTGAGGGTAGTGCAGGACGCAACCCGATGGAACCTCGGATCGATGGTCAGGCGTCGAAACGCGACGATCGCCGCTCCCCGCAGCGGCTCAGCCGGGGAGCAGCGCCTCGTAGGCGGCCGCGTCCAGCAGATCGCCGGGCGCGGATCCGTCCGCGACGCGGATCGTCACCAGCCAGCCCTCACCGTACGGATCGCTGTTGACGAGTTCGGGCCGCTCGTCGAGGGCATCGTTGCGGGCCTCGATCGCGCCGGTCACGGGGGCGAAGAGATCCGACACGGATTTGGTCGATTCCACCTCGCCGAAGGGTTGCCCCTGCGTGACCTCGGTGCCCGGACCGGGCAGATCGACGTACACGACGTCACCGAGTTGCTCCTGGGCGAAGTCGGTGATGCCGACCCGCAGGAGGTCTCCCTCGATCTGGACCCATTCATGCTCAGCGGTGTAGCGCAGTTCGGTCGGAACCTGCTCGGACACGGTCGCACACCCTCCCTCGATGGACTTCGGAACGAGACCTTAGCCGACGTCCTTCGGCTGCAGCACGGTGCGCAGGTAGCCGAGGGCCGACACCCAGTACAGCGCCGCGTTGATGGCGTAGGTGATCCAGGCCATGATGGACAGCAACGGCTGTGGATCCGCAGGAACCTCCCCGAGGACGACCGCCCCCAGGAACAAGGGCAACGCAACCATCAGGCCGAAGGTGGCGACCTTCCCCAGGCGGGTGACGGGGGGTGGACGGGTTCCCCGGAGCAGCAGGACCGCACCCCCGATCAGGACCAGGCCGTCACGCACGAACAGCACCAGAACCGCCCACAGTGGCAGGATGCCGCTCACCACGAAGGCGATCCCGACGACCAGGAACATCGCCCGGTCGGAGATCGGATCGAGCAGTTGGCCGAGCCGGGTCACCTGATCGAACCGCCGTGCCACGTAGCCATCCAGCCAGTCCGTGGCTGCGAAGACGGCCAGCACGATCAGGGCCCGCAGGTAGCGCCCACCGACCAGATCGAGGTAGATCCAGGGCAGGGCCAGCAGTCTGGCCGCTGACAGGGCGTTCGCCGCCGTCAGGATGCGCGTGCTGGCCGCCTCGGGATCCGGCTCCGTGCCCGGCCTGGCGCCGATGTCGAACCAGCGGTCGAACGCGCCCATCGATCCCTCGCAACAGTGAGCGGGCCGGTCGGCCACGTGTGTGGATCATCCCCGAGAGGGCGGGTCTGCGTGCCGACCCGGACATCTGGGGGCTGGCTCCGCGGACGGCTCCGTGCGATCTGGCACGGAGCCGCCACCGCGGGTGGTCGGGCTGGTCGGACTTGAACCGACGACCCCTCGCCCCCCAGACGAGTGCGCTACCTGACTGCGCCACAGCCCGTTGACGAGGACGCGTGTATCGCGTCCGCGAGCGCCGCACGCTACCGCGTCGTGACGGGGGTGGCGAACCACCGGCGGTGGGTCAGCGGCGTGGGCGACGCGAGCCCGGTCCCCGTGGCGCACGGGGTCGGTCGTCCAGCAGCAGTGGGACCCCGGTGAAGTCGTAGTGCTCACGCAGTATCCGCTCCAGGTAGCGCAGATACCCGTCCGGCAGGGACCCGTTGGAGAACAGCACGAACCGTGGCGGCCGCACCTCCGGCTGGGTCGCGTACCGGATCCGCAACTGCTTCTGGCCCCGCCGGGGCGGCGCGTGCTGCGCGGTGGCATCGGCCAGCAACTGGTTGAGTTCACGCGTGGGAACCCGTCGCCCGTAGTTGTCCCAGATGGTGAGCAGTTGTGGTAGCAGCCGACGGATGCCGCGACCGCTGTGCGCGGAGATGTTGACCCGGGGTGCCCAGGCGGCGAACGACAGCAGGCGGTCCAGTTCGCGATCGAGGTCCAGCCGCCGGTCCTCGTCGACCAGATCCCACTTGTTGCAGACCAGCACGATGCCGCGACCGGCGTCGCGCAGCAGCGCCGCCAGGCGTTGGTCCTGCTCCCCCAGTGGTTCGGAGGCGTCGATGACGAACAGCACCAGATCCGCGGCCTCGATCGCCCAGCGGGTCCGGTCCACGGAGTACAGCTCGGTGTCCTCACCGTGGCGGTAGCGACGACGCATGCCGGCGGTATCGACGAACGTCCACGGGCGACCGTCGATCTCCACCATCGTGTCGACCGCGTCCCGGGTCGTGTGGGCGACCGGGTCGACGATCGAGCGCTCCTCCCCCAGGAGCTGGTTGAACAGCGAGGATTTCCCGACGTTGGGCTTCCCGACGATCGCGACCCGGGGCACGCCCCCGTCGTCGGGGGCCGGTCCGGCCGGCGGAGGCAGTGACTCCATCGCCGCGGCGAGCACGTCCCCGACGCCTCGACCATGCAGCGCGGACACCGGCATCGCCGCACCGAGCCCGAGGGTGTACAGGTCGTGGACGAGCGCCTCCTGACGGTCCCCGTCGATCTTGTTGGCCACGAGGATGGTCGGGATCCCGCTCTTGCGTAGCGTCCGTGCGTAGCGCTCGTCGTCCTCGAGAGCGCCGAGCGTGCCGTCGACGACGAACAGCACGACGTCCGCGTCGGCGATGGCCGCCTCCGCCTGTTCGACGATGCGTGCGGCCATACCGCGTGCGCCGTGCTCCCACCCGCCGGTGTCGATCACCAGGAAGTCACGGCCGAGCCACTCTGCCAGATGTTCGGTGCGGTCCCGCGTGACGCCGGGCTTCTCCTCCACGATCGCGACCCGGTGGCCGATGATCCGGTTGACCAGGGTCGACTTGCCGACGTTCGGGCGACCGACGATGGCCAGACGGGGCAGGGAGCGTCGAGCGGTGACGGGATCGAGCTCCGGGAGCTCCGGGCCCAGCCGCACCTCGATCGCGGCATCGACGATCGCCGCGATGACGTCGTCGACGGTCAGATCGGTCGTATCGATCTCAGTGGCGTCGGCAGCCATCACCAGCGGCGCAAGCTCGCGTGTGCTGTCTGCAGCGTCCCGATCCACGATGTCCCGGGCCAGGACGTCGAGGTCGTCCCGGCCGAGTTGCTCCCCCCGACGGCGGGCCCGGGTCGACACGGAGGCCGTGAGGAAGATCTTCAGATCAGCGTCCGGCAGCACCACGGTCCCGATGTCGCGGCCCTCGACGACCCCGCCGTCGGGTTCGACCGCGCGACGTTGTGCAGGTACCAGAGCACGACGGACCGCTGGGTGGGCGGCGACCTGTGAGACCGCAGCCGTGACCTGGTCCTGCCGGATCTCGTCCTCGACGTCGTCGCCATCGAGCAGCGTCCGGTCGTCGATGCGCCGGATGCTCGCCGCTGCGGCGACCTCACCGCAGACCGCCTCATCGGCCAGGTCGACACCGGCACGGAGGCACGCCAGGGCTGCGGCCCGGTACAGCGCTCCGGTGTCCACGTGTTCGATACCGAGGGCATCGGCCACCGCTCGCGCGACGGTCGACTTGCCGGAACCGGCCGGACCGTCGATGGCCAGCACGAAGCCGTCGAACGGGTGGACCTCGGCGTCGAGCGGATCGTCTCCGTCGTCGACATCGTCGTAGGGCTCGGTGACGTGGTCTGGATCGGACGACACGGGAACCTCCGGGCGACAGCGGGACGGTGGACCCCGAGCGTCGCAGCCTACCGGTGCGCGACGATGCCTCGACCGCGGGGGTGGCCCGTCCGGTCAGGTTTCGCGCAGTTGCTCGAGCACCGAGAAGTAGGTGGGGAAGGTCTTGGCAACGCAGCCTGGATCGGCGATCCGAAGCCCCGGCGACCGCAGGCCGAGGAGCGCGAAACTCATCGCCATCCGGTGGTCGTCGTAGGTCGAGACGACCGCAGGCTGCGGGGACCCGGGATGGATCACGAACCCGTCGGGTTCGGCCTCCGCACGGATCCCGCAGCGTTGGAGTTCGGTGACGACCGCGTGGATGCGATCGGTCTCCTTGGCGCGGATGAACCCGATGCCCGTCACCCGCGTCGGTCCCTCCGCGAACACGGCCACCGCAGCGAGCGTCTGGGCGGTGTCCGACATCGCGCCCAGGTCGACCTCGATCCCCTGCAGTCGACCGGTGCCCCGCACCTCCGTGCCGCGTGCGTCGATGGTCACCGCCGCGCCCATGCGCTGGAGGACACGAGCGAACCCGGCATCGCCCTGTCGGGCAGCCGCGGTCAGGCCTCGGACACGGACGCGTCCTCCCGTGATGGCAGCTGCGGCGAGGAGGTACGAGGCCGCGCTCGCGTCGGGTTCGATCGCCATGTCCGTCGCGTCGTAGCCCGTCGGGGGTACCACGAACCGGCGCTCCGTCGGCCGTTCGACCCGTGCTCCGAAGTCCGCCATGGTCGCGATCGTCAACTCGACGTACCGCTCGGACACGAGGTCGGTCGTGAGGTCGATCTCCAGCCCATCGGGGCACGCCGGACCGGCGAGCAGGAGACCGGACAGGAACTGACTCGAGGTGTCGCCGGCCACGCGCAGCGCGCCGCCCCGGACCCCCTCGGAGATCACCCGGACCGGGAGGTGGCCGGGACGGCCGAGGTCCTCCACGCGGGCACCGAGCGAGCGCAACGCTTCGAGGACCGGGCCCATCGGGCGGGCTCGGAACGGTTCCCCACCGTCCAGGTCGAAGCTGCCCTCGGCCAGCGCCAACAGCGGGGCCACGAAACGCGCCGTGGTCCCCGACAGGCGCACATCCACCCGTGCCGTCGAGGCGGGTACCTCACCGGCACTGCCGGTCACCACGGTGGTGGGGCCGGAGGGCTCCACATCGATGACGAACCCGAGTGCCCCCAGTGCAGCCAGCATCGCCCGCGTGTCGTCGGCCAGGAGCACCCCCGTCAGACGGGACCGTCCCCGTGCCAGGGCCGCGGCGATCAACGCCCGGTTGGTCACGCTCTTCGAGCCCGGAACCTCGAGATCGATGTCCGGAGGGAGATCCAGGGGGATGATCTCGAGGGGGTCCGGTAACGCGGGATCGGGCAGGCTCGCTTCCGGCATCACCACACCGACCCTGCCGCGCCGCCCCGTCGGACCTCAGATGAGCCAACCTTCAACGTGTAGCTGAAGTAGAGGTTGATGGTATGGCCTGCCATCGGGGGCAGGCTGCTCAGACGCCGGGTGATCGCCGTCATTCCGGCAGATCCGTGCGCAACTGTCGGGCGGCGTGCAGGTAGGGATGACGCAGATCACGCACCGACCGCGCGGTGTAGGCGTGCACGAGCAGCCGGACGCAGCGTTCGATGCCACCCTCGATGTCCAGTTCCCGGGCGCAGAGCAACGGGACGTGGGTGATCCCGGCCAGCCGGGCCGCCTCGGCCGGGTAGGCCGAGGAGATGTCATCGGTCGCCGTGAACACGATGGACACCAGGTCGTCCTCGGACAGCCCGTTGCGCTCCAAGAGGGCAGCGATGAGTTCCTGGGTCCGCTCCAGGAGGTGGTCGCGGTCATCGCGGTCGAGGGTCGTGGCCCCGCGCAGTGCCCGGACCCGGTCGGGTTGCGATCCACTCATGCCACTCCCCCGTGCTCCCCGGTGACCGCGTACAGCATGCCGACCTCCTTCGTGCTCAGGAACCGCCACTTTCCCTGCCGGAGGTCACCGAGCTCCACACCGCCGTACGCGACCCTGGCCAGGCGTTCGACCTTGAGCCCGACACCGCCGAGCAACCGCCGGACCTCACGCTTCCGACCCTCGGTCATCACGACCTCCAGGAGTGCCTTGCTCTTCTCCTCCTCCAGCACGCGGGCCCGCTTGGGCCGGGCGAGCCCGTCCTCGAGCTCGATACCGGCACGGATCTCGGCCAGGAGCTTGCCCCGCACCGGACCCGGAACCAACGCCACGTAGACACGCTCCACCTCGAAGGACGGATGCATCAGGGCGTGCGCGAGGTCGCCGTCGTTGGTCAGCAGCAGCAGTCCCTCGGTGTCCTGGTCGAGTCGGCCGACCGGGAACAACCGTTGGGGCAGGTTGATCAGATCGACGACCGCGGGGCGCCCCTCCGGATCGTCGGCGGTGGTGATGACCCCGCGCGGCTTGTTGAGCATGACGTAGACCCGGTCCGGGTCGACGTTGATGCGCTCCCCATCGACCTCGACCACGTCCGACGTCGGATCGATCTTGCGCCCGAGGACGGCGGTTTCACCGTTGACGGTCACCCGCCCGTCGGCGATCAGTTCCTCCGAGGCGCGCCGTGAGGCGACGCCGGCAGCGGCCATCATCTTCTGCAACCGCTCTTCAGCCATCGTGTGGCTCCCCTCGCGTCTGGTCGGATCGGGCGTCTGCCGCCTCGACGTCGTCGGTCGCGGTTTCGTCGGAGTCGTCCTCGGTGGTCGCGGACGATGCATGCTCTGCGGCAACGGCCCTGCGCAACCGATCGACGGCGCTCCTGGCGGCCCGTTCCAGGTCGTCGGTCAGTTCATCCATCGCACCGTCGTCACGTGCCATCGAGGGCGGCCCAGGCGGCGGCAGGTGGTCGTCGTGGTCCTCTTCATCGACCGGAGCGGTGTCGGGCTCCTCGGTTGGCGCGCCCGGGCGATCCTCCCGTAGCTTCCCGGTGGCAAGGTCCTCGCCCGTGGCCAGGCGCCGGCGGATCTCCTTGAGCGCCCCCAGAGCGGGTTCATCGGGTGCCGGAGCTTCAGGAAGGTAGTCGGTGAGGGGCGGCAGATCGTCCAGCGAGGACAACCCCAACCGTTCCAGGAACGAGTGGGTCGTGCCGTAGAGCACCGCCTGCCCGGGCCCCGGATCCCGGCCGACCTCCTGGACGTAGCCGCGCGCGACCAGGCTGCGGACCGCGCCATCGGCGTTGACCCCGCGGATGTCGCCGATGTCCTGGCGCCCGATCGGCTGCTTGTAGGCGATGACCGCGAGGGTCTCCAGAGCCGCCTGGGTCAGACGCCCGGACCGTCCGACCAGGGCCCAGCGCTCCAGGACCGGTCGCGCACCATCGGCGCTGTACATCCGCCAGCCGCCGCCGGCGCTGCGGATCTCCATACCCCGTCGGTCACCCTCGTAGGCAGTCGCCAGATCCTCCAGTTCCGTGAGCACGACCTGCTCGTCGGCCTGCACCGCGTCCGCGATCGTGTGGACGTCCAGCGGTTCGTCGGCGAGGAACAGCAGCGCCTCGACACCCTGGCGGAGCGGTGGATCGGGCAGATGCTGTTCGCTGGAGGTGGACTGGTCATCGGACACGGTGGTCACGTCCTCGTTGGTCATGGCTGCGCCGTCAGGTGGGGTTGGTCAGGCGCGCCCCCGCCCGGGGCGGGCTCGTCCGGGGCGGGCTCGTCCGGGGCGGGCTCGTCAGGGGCGGGTTCGTCCTCATCCTCGAATGACCCCAGATCCTGCCCACCCGCTCGGCGTTCGATCTGCATGGCGGCGCGCAGGTCCGGCTGCTCCAGATCGATCTGCCCGAGCTTGAACAGCTCCAACAGAGCGAGGAAGTACACGACACGGTCCCCCCGGTCCCGCCCGTCGGTCAGGGTCGGGAACGCGGTGCTCTCGCCCGGGCTCGCCAGCAGATCGAGGATGTGGGTCGCCGCCTCGCGGATCGTCACGTAGCTGCGGCGGATGTGGGTGAGATCGACCTCCGG
>Ga0207421_10003012_pt1 | contig 20434 bp, 19 predicted proteins | sample SodLakKL_010_SED_4_FD_187542 | JGI IMG/M metagenome (GOLD analysis project Ga0207421, IMG submission 187542) | Alkaline sediment microbial communities from Lake Tanatar, Kulunda Steppe, Russia - 8KL_010_SED (SPAdes) (version 2) | ecosystem: Environmental > Aquatic > Non-marine Saline and... | reverse complement strand
CTTCCTGCCACCCAGCAGGCCTGAGTTTTTGTAAACCCAGCTCAGGCTTTTGTTCAGAAACCGTGCGGTTTCTTCGGGGCTCATTATATGTTTCTCTCCAGTCATTGTCAAATTTCCTTTCGCCAAAAAATTGCACTGCGTCAATTTGCCTTTTATTTTTTCAGTGCGATTTTCTGCGTCAAAAAAAGCGACAAAGATTGTCGAAATGCAATTTCTTGATTTTTTCCGAATCGACAACAAAAAAAGTGAAACATTGGGCGGCGAAAACAATGCTTGAGAAAACAATTCGCGGATTTTTTCAAGGAGTGGGAGGTTGGAACGGAAAAAATAAAATTTCTGTTGGGTAGATTTTGATTTGTTTAAAACCGCCAGTCGATATCTTCTTCTGGCGAATAAGATATCTGGTATGAATATGGCGATTTTATTGATTTGTTGAAATGCTCTGAGATTTTAGAATCGACTTTTTTCAAATCATCTAAAACCCTTTTTATAGATCGGCCAATGGCTTTTTGTTTTTTTTGTTTATCGGAGGTAAAATTTTGACGGGCAATTTTTACTCCCTCTATCAACTTATCTTTTTTTTCATTTAGTGACTCTACAGTAGCAGGGTCATGCCTTTCAAGCGCTTCTTGAATTTCTTCCTCTATTTCGTCCAACTCTTTTTTTATATCTAAATATGCTATGTAATCGAGGCCTTGGTTGACGGAAAACTTTTTTTTACCTGCAATGCTTGGGTTTGAATGCTTTTTACCGGAGTCAATATTGTAATGCTTTTCCCCAGGTGGTTTTATGTTATCAGTTTCGACGCCATCAACCGTATCAAGATCCGTCACGTTAAAAAACTGCCTGGGGTGCATGACAAGGTACTGCAAATAAGCGTAGCCTTTGGAATTTAAGCCTCTATTGGCTTTTCCGTTAAAAATAATGGTCCATGTTTTTCCTTCCTTGAAAAAAGCATAGCGTGCTTGATCCCTGATTTCATCCTGGATGGCCGCATGCAGTTTTTTTATGTAATATTTTTTCAGTTCCCATACATAACCATAGCTGAAGTCGGCCCTCTGGAATTGATAAATGAGGTCTTTGATAAACTGATCAAGATTTTCTTTCAGAAAATTCCATGTTGCTGGTTTTTCACGCTGCTCCTTGATGTCTGCAATCATCCCGTCAAGCTGGTCATCGTTTCCGGAAGCATCGAACTCGAATTTTGTAATATCAGTGGGTGCGGTTTTCCCTTTGAAAGGATTTATGGTTTTCCATAATTCCTTGAAAGGGTCTTGTATGCGATCTCCAGTGACAGATGGTATAAAGGGGCTCGGGTCGGCGAACAAAATCTCAAGAAATTCAGATTCCGCCTGAAAAGAATGGTCTCGATCGCGCGGTGTTATGATTATTGGTTCAATGTCAGTGTCATGTGAAGGCGTGGACAAGTCATGTTCATCAATATATTGATTAAGGTAGTCTATGTCTGAATGAGATAATTCTCTGTTTTTAGTAATTTTTTCAACTAAATCAGGCTTTAAGCCCATATCGATATAAAACCGCTTCAGGCTTTCTATGTCGGTGCCAAACATTTTTGTGTGCTTATACAAATCTTCCACGGAAAATCGCAATCGCCTTAATAGATTTATCTTATCATCAGTGCTATAGGCCTCATCGTCTTCAATGGGCTCTCCAGAGTTTCCCCAAACTTCTGCTGAGAACTTTTCACCCATGTAATATTTCCAGGAGAAGTTGTTGATTTTTTCAAAAATTTCATTTTTGTAAACGTATCTTGGAAAGGCACGGATACCTTTTTCATTTTCGACTTGGAGATACTTTTCAAGGTCTTCTTCCTGAAACCACCACACTGATGTAAAAGGGCCATAAGGCAAATCACCAAAATCCGGCGCAAATGTGGATAATAATGCCTTCTCAGAGTTCGAGGCGTCATAGTAATCATTAACTGTCGCTTCTACAAAATCCGGGGCAGTGACATTCATAACCTTAAAAAAACCATTAAAAATATCCTTTAATTCAGGAATCAGGTGGGGTTTGTATAAAAGGGATGAATTGTACTTTAAATGGTTGGTTTTATATGATCCGTTCGGGAAAAAAAATACATCAATCTCACGTAACAATGCATTTAAATCATCTGTAACCATTAATAAAAGCGTTTTTATGCAAGCAGGGCAGGTTATACCCACATAGCAGGCTTTATGCCCAACTAAAAATGCTGCGCCATATAGCAATGTGCTGATACGGACTGTAAAATTGGTAAATTGCTGATCACAATGTTCGCAGGTAAAGGAAAGGGCACTGTCGGCATTAACCTCGAGCATTTTGGTAGCGCTCCTTTGTTGTTTGTCAGGGAAAAACAGCCGGTTTATATGGGCATGCCGTTTTTTTCTACCAAAAGAACGTATGCTGGTCAAGTGTTTGATCGGAAAGCGTAATAATGGCTGAAGGGAGCATCAGCAAGGAAGGGCTATGCTGACACTCCCAACAACTAACTTATATAGATAATTTATTTCAATTTCGATTATGTTTTGCTCCGTTAATCCGTCCATAATCACCCTGCCAAATCATTTATATCATTAATTAAATAGCGGATATTCTTCCCATATACTATCGTCTAAGGTCGGCATAGAAATCTTTTTGCCACCGTCAATTCGCTGTTTATAGAAAAATGGGACATCGTAAGCCTTGGCTTGGTCCCGGATATTTCTAACCCAATCTTCATCCATTGGCCTTGCTGCCGATCCGCTCTCCGCGCCAACCAAAGCCCAGTCAAGCCAACCAATATCCCCCATTGCTATATCGGACAGAAGAGGTTCCATGCTCACAAATCTCACCGTAGCCTCGACCTGCTGCAGAAAAGGGCTCCTGCTATTCCAAGTTTCCTGGTTTTCGGCGGTTATACCCACCCATACGTTCGCCGGAAATTGAAACCCGTCAACAAGTCGCTGGGCTCTTTTGGTCAGGATCTGAAAGGTGTGCATAGATGCTTGTTCGCAAATATTCAAAACCTCTAATATCGTTTCCCTCGCAACATCTTCATGAAACAGGTCTCCCATGGAACAAACAAAAACCAACCGGGGCTTTTTCCAGCTGAAGATGGTCTCCATTTTGTCCTGATGAATAGTTCCTGGTTGAAACGGATTGTTTTTGGGATAGCCATAACGCCCACTTAGTCGCTTGGCCATTTTCTCGGCATAACAATTCTGGCAGCCTGCGCTGATCTTTGTACACCCGGTAACCGGGTTCCACGCTTCATTCGTCCACTCAATTTTCGTCATACACTCTCCTTTCATGTGTCGTCATTATTAATCGTCAAATCAGGTCGATAGCTATCCCGCCCTTCAAACTCATTTTTTATTTTCTCAATCTTTGAGGGTAAATCCCCATCGGTCAATTTCCCGGCATCTATTAAAAACAACAACTTCAACAACCTGGCATCCAATTCATCAGCACCAAAAACGTTTTCCAGTTCATTTCTCTTTTTAAATTGAGACAACCGGTGCTCAAACGAACTCAACATGTTCTGGATAAAATCGCCAATCGTCATGCCCATGTCTTTTGCTCTTCTTTTCATCAAGGCATGTACCCGCTCATCCATCTTGATCTGAAACGGTTTAGTTGCCGATTCGGCCTTCTTTGCGTTCATTGTGTCCTTTACCCTCCATTGTGTGTTTTAAATCTAAAATAAATCATGCTTACAAGTATAATACATAAAACTATTTTACCGATGCTTGTAACACATAAAAACATAGATAACATATGTATACTATTACTTCTAAGATAGCATTTGTTTTTCCATCTTAAAAGACAGCCAAACCCATAAAAAGAAACTGTAAAAAATTATCACCCCCCTTCAAAACCACATGTCGATTTCAAACGTTTGAACATTTAATTACAACGGCTTAAACGGATACTCTACAACAATCCGACCGTCTGGAAATGCCTGCTTGCTGAAAAATGGCACCCCCGCGTCATTGCATTGCTGGTATATATCCGTGAACCACTCAACTTCTGCTGGACGAGCCCCTACGCCGCTTTCCTTGCCAACCATCACCCAATCGCACCATAATATATCATCCATGATCACCGGCGCTAAAATTGGCTCAATACTCACAATCCGCACCTTTGCCTCAACCGTTCTCAATACCGCCGTCCGTTCATCCCAAAAATGCTGATTTTCTACGCTGACACCGAGCCATACATTATCCGGATAATCGAACCCCTGATTTAACCGGTGAGCGCGCTTCGTCAAAACCACGAACTTGTGGTGGCTTGCTGCCCCGCATATGTCCAATATATGCTGGACCATGTTATCCGATACCGCATCGTGGAACAAATCTCCCATCGAACAAACAAAAACGATGGACGGTCTTCGCCATGAAAATGGTACATTGAACTTGTCCTCGTGAATAACACCCGGCCTAAATGGCTCCTCTGCGGGATACCCATTTTTCCCTTTAAAAAATCGGTTTGCCATCTTCTCGCCGTAACAACGCGCACAACCTGGGCTGATTTTCGTACAACCGGAAATCGGATTCCACGCCTTCCCTGACCATTCAAACCGGTCCTTTTTTACGCCGCCTTTCTTTAACCCCTCAACCTTACCCATAAATAATTCTCCTTTCTTTTTTTATAATCAAACAAAATGTTGATTGAAACATAAAATAGTCATTAAATTACTTTTGTCAATATATGTTATATAATAAACAATAAATAATCAATATTAGATAAAATGTATTTTTGTTATATTTTACATCTCTTTCAGGCAAGATTCATTGCTAACATTCTGTGGCACAATCTATGCTATTTTGCTGGTCGCTATTGCATTTCCCTGCCGGGAATCTTTTCTTCCCCCAGATATAGATTCTGCTGATTATCCGTATGCACGGGAACTGAAACAAGCACCGGGTTTTCGGGGTGGGGAAGAGATGGTTGATGCTATACTAATGAACTTATATTATTGTTTTTTTATTTCGACAGCAGGGACACATGAAGGATGAACAGGCATACCTGCACGTATCCAGCCCCATGTGCCCCGGTTCTATCGCTCAGCCATTTATTCGCTTACGGCATAATCAATACTGCCCTCTCCGATACCGCCTCAACCTACGCAACCGTGCCTCTTGCCTCAACCGCCTACGCCTTCTCCGCTCGTCCATTCCTTCTTCCAGCCCAAATCCATACGAGAGAACGCTGGCTTCAAACGGCGTTATCCAGCCCTCATCCCTTTCCATCCGCTCATCCATATTGGCTCTTTCCTCGGGGTCCAAGCCCCCCCTGTATCCGTGGTCAGCGTACTCATCTGGGCAGTATTCCTCCATTTCATCGTGTGAATAATCCTCGAAATAATCATCAAAATAACCTTCGCCGTAACCTTCCAAATAATCAGTCATTTTTCATCTCCTTTTTTTGGTATTGTTTTGGGAAGGCATTGTTTTTTGCTCCCCGGTTTGAACCTGCAGATTCCAAAAACCATTACGCGGGATAAGTGCTGAAAGCCGCTCATTTCTGCCGCCAGCAGCGCAGATGGTAGTACCGGTAATAAAGCTGTTCATGGCACCATTGTTTCTGCTCCGTCAGCTCGGTGCTCCAGCCTCGTTTTTCAATGATCTGCTTCACATCCATGATGGCGTTTTCATAAGCATGACCGAGAATGGCATTCGCTTTACGCACCAGCTCGCCATTCCTGATGTTGCGCCATTTATCCCCGCATTTAATCCTGGGGATGTTCCAGGTCGTGAAATTGACCCCCTTTGCCACTCTTTGAGAAATCAGAACTTCGTTTGTTTTGGCCATGGTCCTCCTTTGCCTTGTGTAGTTGGCTTCCCGCCGGTGCCTGCTGGGAACACCACGAGAAAGCCTGTAATAGAGTTTATTGTTGCTTGTTTCCTTCCAGCAGGGGGTAAGTAGCACCACCTCCTTTCGTCGCCTGGAGCGCATCTGAAGTTAATGGCTGCACAGGGAACAGATGATTTTCAGATGCCTGCCGTTGATAATTGTGATGTCGTTGCCGAAATTGTGGTTGAATGTGACAAAGTGGCCGCAGTCGAGACGGAACTTCCGGTGTTCAACCGTTTGAACAAGGATTTTTCGCAACTCATCGGTATCCTCGTAACGGCCTTGCTCTGCTTTGGTCATGGGCTTGCCTCCTTTCCGCAGAAACAAAAAAGCCCCGCCAGCGCCAAAGGCGCCAGCAGGGCTCTTTTCTACGGTTACTGATGGTTATCGGTTTAGTTCATACGGATGACATCGCCAAACGGGACCCGGTAGCCGCTATTTCCCGTCTGAACCCACAACACCGGGTAACCGGGCACATTCCTCGGGAACCGGCTGCACTCAAGGTCAGTCAGGTAAATCAGGCAGCAGGGCACCAGGTTTTGATCCTCTACCCATTCAAACACCGGAATAAAACTGGTACCACCGCCGCCTTTCGGAGCCAGCATCAAGGGCAGATCCTGACGGTCATACTGCTGATGATCCCGTATCCGCGTATCGCAGCAGACAACATCAATAAAAGTGTCAAACGCCTCCAGAACAGCAGATATTTCTGATGCAAAGCGGGTCAGCGCGTCCACATCAATACTGCTTGAGGTGTCCACCGCAATCACCACGTGCCCCAGGTCTTTTGAATACAGCCCGGGCAGGCACAGCCCCTGGTAAAGATATCGCCGTGACGGGCTCATCCAGGAATAGTCCTTTCTTGCGGACTGTTCCACAAAGTGCCGGAGCAATTCACGCCAGTTTAGCGGCGGATAAAGAACTTCCTGAACCATCCGCTGTACGCCGCCTGGAAGGTTGCCCATCGCCTTGGCCTGCTGCAGCGCCTGGGCCATCTGAACCCTGACATCGGCTTCCGCCTGTTTCATATTTCCATCACATGATCCCGGCGCATCGCGAACCTCACCATAATTGCCGTTGTTTTCATTGCCGCCCCCATCGCCATCGGACGGGTTTTCCGGCAATAAAGCATATATAGCCTCGGCAGATTTTCCCGCAAACGAAGAGTTAAACAGAATTCCCTGGGGAGGGACAAACCCGGCGTCATTCAATACCGCATTCACCACATAATCCGCGGCCTTGTTCCACCGTTCCACATCCCTGCTTTCCCTCCTTGTATGGTGCATACAGGCGAGATGCATTACCTCGTGGGCAATCAGCCACTTGGTTTCTGGCAGGGTCAGCTGGTCGATAAATGCCGGGTTATATCCCATCACCACGCCATCCGTGTAAGCCGTATCCACAGTTGCATCCTCGATCAGCTTCATTCGCAATGCGAGACTGCCGAAAAACGGATGGTCCAATACAAGCTGCGTGCGTGCCTTGGTCAGTTTCTTCATGCCACCTCCACATATCCGGCCATGGCATCAAGTACGTCCTGGGCATTGCCGACAGCCTCTCTTCTGAGTTTCTTGTTCTTCCGCAACTGGTCCGGTGAATAGGCGCACAGGCTTTCCTCGATTTTGCGACGCATTTGGTCAAGCTGGGGATCGTCGTTGATGTTGAGCCGGGGAAGCAACTCGGTTATCTTGACGATATTGCCCACCAGGCTGTCCCGGAAGATCGCTTCCGGATCAGACAAGCGGTCCACCATGTGCGACACCACATCGTATAGCCTTTTCCACAGGTCCCGGGTGGCTGCTGCGTGGGCCTCTTCAATACGGTTTTCCAGGTCACGCTTGATGGCCTGTACCTCTTCCTGGCCCAGGTTGACCCTGAAGTCATCAGACATGGGAACCGGCGTTATAACGGTGCGAAAAGCGAACTTGTCTCGGATGTCAGAAGGAACGGGATAGTCCTCTTTTCTGAACAATCCGCCCAGACGCTGTCTTGCATCCCAGATCACGCTGTGATAGTCGCGGACGAATACCAGAACCGCATCTTCAAACTCCTGCTGATACGTGCGCATTTGCCTGCTGTAGTGGCTGTAGTTGGCGCTGGGCAAAAGCCTTTCTCCCCGCTCACCCCAGGGAAGGGTCTGTTCCTGGTGGAAGATCCGGGCACTGCCGGTTATGGTTTTGATGGATTTCAAGGCGTCTTTGTTGGCAAGCACCTTGTTGAAGCGTCCGGCGTCCTTTCCGCCGTACTTCTCGTCAACCTCCCTGGAAACCTGCTTGTCATGCTTTCTTGCAGACCAGCAAGAAATGTGAAGGTTTGCGAGCATTGCTTTTTCCGTAATCATTGTTCACCTCCTGTTAATTAATTGATGCATGATGTTTGGCAACCCACGTGGAATAGGCACGGGTATTGACAATGGCGGGCGTTTGTTTTTCAAGATCCGTCATCAAAAGAACGGAAAACTCATCCGGTAAACGGTTAGCGTAAATGACCAGTGAATCCATGTTCTCCGGTTTGGCTATGCGTGACAAAGCACCAATGACGGCATACAGTGTTGCGGGATCATCAGGGATAGTTGCGCCTGCCGGGTTGAACAGAATCAGTTTTGGATCGGGCAGTTGTCGGTAGATCTGCAAAAAGCCCATCAACTCTGCGGCGAACCCTTCTCCTGCAGCGCCAGCATAGGCCTCGAACTCCAGTTTCTGATCCAGGCCCAGCTGCATCAGCCTTCCAACATTGTGTACTGTCCGGGGGCAGGGGCTGTTTTTCATTTCCACCGACGGGGCAAAATCAAACAGCAACTGGGGACGGAAACGAATAAAGGCGATTAATTCCGGTGGGAGGTTGTTATTGGAAGCCCAGACAACCCAGTCATCCACGTCTGGCTCCAACTCCACAATAGAGACAAAGCGGGATTTGACCGGCTCAAGTATGCCAGAAACCCCCGCCTTGTCCTGTTTTCGGTTGGTGGCAGCAACAAAGGTCACATCGTCAGAAACAGCAAAACCGTTGATACGCCGTGCCAGTATCATCTGCATTGCCGCACACTGGACACTTGGGGGAGCTTGTCCCAGGTCATCCATGAAATAGACCGTGGGCTCTTTGGCTTCGATAATCTGGCGCAACGAACCAAACGGCAGGAACTCGGCATGATCATCCTTGATAGCGGGCAGACCCTTGTAATCAATGGGCTCATCCACTACCGGGTGACTGACAATCAACCGGGTACCGGTATCGTTGGATGCCTGGGTGACAATATCGGTTTTGCCAATACCTGGTGCGCCCTTAATGAGAACAGGCAAGCGTGACGGGATGGTGCAGGTAAGCAACTTGGTCAAATCTTTTGGTTTCATTGGTATCCTCCGTAAATGAAAAAGCCCCCTGGCCAAAACGACCAGGAGGCAGTTGTTGATGAACAATCGCCCGATGACGGGAAATTGTTTTTCAAAAAACGATCGTCAACATCGTCTTATCGTCCAATGGGCAGTAAACCCAGCACCGGCTTTGGGCGACAAGGACAGTCCGAACGATAATGTACGTGAAAACAGCCTGGACGCGGGATGTGTTAAGAATCCAGCTGGTGCTCCTGAGCCGGGGCAGGTGTTTTGCCAGGGATCGGTTTTCCGCTTTGCAGGTAGGCTATAAAGTGGCTGGCATCAGAAGTTGACAATCCCTCAATTTTTGTGCCGAAAATGTCCAGGCACATCCGGGTTAAAGCGGTGTAGTCATACCCGGACTGTTTGCCTAGGGACTTGATGTAATCGTATTGCTTCCGGGTCAACTGCCTGTTTTTGTGACCGTTGCCGTTACCATTACCGGTGCTGTTGGGATTTTCATCTCCATGCTCATCATGAACGCTGTAGCTGGGTTTGTAGACGTTGGGCAGGCCTTCCACCGGGTCAAAGTCGACATGGATGTGCCCTTTGTTGCTTCCCGGAACCGGACCATTCCCGTTTAAGAGACGAGAAGGACCTGCCTCTTTGGGATGTTTGGTATTCGGTGCGCTGCCGTTGCCGTTTTCAAGATGGGAAATTTCCTCAGCGCTGCAGGCATCGATGCCAAAACCTGCCCACCTGAGGGCACGGGATATGGCTCTGGTCTCTGCCAATTCGAGTATCGCCGGTGCGATTCTTTGATCCCGATCCACAGAAGACATGCCGATACCGGTAAACTGGCCGGTCATGGTTTTGATAGTCGCAATAACAACCGCAATATTTTCATTGTACTGGTAAATCTTTGTTTCAATATTCAGGGCATCGTTAGCATCGTGCGCTAAACGCAACCTACCGCCGATTTTCGGGAACACGTTGGTTACGTACTCGCCTTTTTCCTTGGACCAGTGGCGAAGCACTACCACTTCATCTTCACGAAACAACTGATTTTTGATTTGTTCTGTCATGGGATTTCTCCTTTTCTTTGATTTTGGGCATAAAAAAACCCGAAGCCAGCGATATTGCTGTTCGGGTCGTCGAGATACTTCTGATTGTGATTGGTTTTTTGCTAAGGATTCTGGGTTACACGATCACCTCCTTTCTGTTCAAACGGTTGAACGCACACTCCTGGCACTTTGTTTTGTCCCGGCATCCGGCAAAAACTTTTTCCCTGTCCAACATTCGGGGCATCGCTTCAAATACCAGTTCAATGGCCACGGTCATCGGGATATCGAGGGCCCAGGCGATCCGGCGAAGCGTACAGGACGAACGATATGACAACTCCGGAGTATAAGCCACGAAGCATCACCTCCTTTCAAATCGGGATTATGGGAATAAACATGGCACAGCCAGGACGGCTACACTATCAAGCGGGAAAAGGGAATACACCCACCTATACCCCCAGGGGGGGTCGGTTTATTTCGAAAATCAGGATTGGTAATAACGATTTTCCACGCGTGGAAAGTCAGTCTGAAGGGTCAGGATACAGGGAGGGGGGCTATAATCAAATTAACAAACGCGTTCTTCCATTCAATAGACGGGACCCTGATGCGATAAAACACAAGGTTTAAGGGCTTTCGACCATGATAGGCAATGGGTAAAAAGCGCCAAGGGCAGCTTCAAATGAATGCATAATACGAGGGGTGGCTCAACGGGTTTGATTTAGCACAAACAATCTGATATAGATTATTTTCGATACAATAGCGCTTCCTGTAATAGTTCCATCGTCCACAACCCCTTTACTATGAAACTTTTCGTGCCAAACGGCTTTCTCCACATAAAGGACAGATATGATCACCGGCGAACTCAAATCCAAAATTGACCGTATCTGGGACACGATGTGGTCTGGCGGGATTTCCAACCCCTTATCCGTTATTGAGCAACTCACCTACCTGCTGTTCATAAAGCGGCTTGATGAATTGCACACTTTGAAGGAACACAAGGCCTCACGAACCGGAAAACCCATTGAACGCCCCCTCTATAAAGAAGACCAGGACCATTTGCGCTGGTCGCGATTCAAGGAAACCGCGCCGGAACAGATGTTCGTCACTATCCGGGACGAAGTATTCCCCTTTATCAAGAACCTGGGCAACAACGGCGAAAATAACGGCAATTCCACCTATACCCACCACATGAAGGACGCTCTTTTTCTTATGCCCACGCCACGGGTGCTGTCCAACGTGGTGGACCAGCTCGACAGCATTGATATGGCCGACAGCGATACCAAGGGCGACCTCTACGAATATATGCTGAGCAAGATCGCAACCGCCGGGCAGAACGGTCAGTTCAGAACTCCGCGCCACATCATCAAGCTCATGGTGGAGATGACCGCGCCCAACCCCAAAGACATAATCTGTGATCCGGCCTGTGGATCTGCGGGGTTTTTAATAGCGGCATCCGAACACCTGCGCAAGCACCACAGTGACTCCATTTATAAAGATCTGAAAGCCCGCCGCCGCTACAATGAAGAGACTTTTCATGGCTATGATTTCGACACCACCATGTTGCGCATCGGCAGTATGAATATGTTGCTTCACGGGGTGGAAAACCCGGATATCCGATACAAGGATTCTCTTGCCCAGGCCGATGAACTGGAGGAGGAAAAATACACCCTGGTCCTGGCCAATCCCCCGTTTGCAGGGAGCCTTGACTATGAATCCACCGCCAAAGACCTGTTACAGATTGTAAAAACCAAGAAAACCGAGTTGTTGTTTCTGGCGCTTTTCCTGCGTCTTTTACAGACCGGCGGTAGGGCGGCGGTCATTGTTCCGGACGGGGTGCTTTTCGGATCATCCAATGCGCACAAAGCACTGCGTAAAATCCTTGTGGAAGACCAGAAGCTGGACGCTATTGTTTCAATGCCTTCAGGTGTTTTCAAGCCCTATGCCGGTGTATCCACGGCAATTATTGTCTTTACCAAGACCAATTCAGGGGGAACGGATCATGTCTGGTTTTATGATATGCAGGCAGACGGTTTTTCCCTTGATGACAAACGCACCCCTCAGCCGGATAAGAGCGATCTGCCCGATATCCTTTCCCGATGGCAGGACCTGGAAGGCGAAGCCCAGCGCAAGCGAACAGAGAAAAGCTTTCTGGTGCCCAAGGCGGAGATTGTCTCAAATGAATATGACCTGTCCATCAATCGGTACAAGGAAGTGGAGTATGAAGCGGTAGAGTATGATCCCCCCAAGGTGATCCTGGAGCGCCTGGCCAAATTAGAGGAGGAGATTGCTGAAGAGCGTAAGGAGTTGGAGGGGATGCTGCGATGAGGTGGCATAAAACAGCATTGAACGAAGTAGCCAAAGTATCTTCCGGAGATGGAGCACCCCAAGAATCTTCAGCTTATGCGTATGCAGGTATCCCATTCGTTCGTGCTGGAAGCCTTGTGACATTACTCAATGGCAAAGCCGAAGATGAGCTTGAAAAAATTTCCGATATTGAGGCTAAAAACCGTAAAATGCGCAAGTTTCCCTCAAGAACGGTAGTTTTCGCAAAAAGTGGCATGTCTTGTATGAAAGGCTTAGTTTATGAATTGAATAGACCATGCTATGTTGTAAACCATCTTGCAGCCATCGAGTGCAGCAATGATCTTGAGCCACGTTTTTTACTTCGATGGTTTGAATTGAATCCTCCAAGTCGTTTAATTGCCAATGCGTCTTATCCATCGATAAAGCTATCTGATATCCGTTCTATAAAAATCCCTTTCCCCCCTCTATCCGAGCAAAAGCGTATTGCTGGAATTCTGGACGCAGCGGATGCTTTGAGAGCCAAACGCCGGGAATCCCTCGCCCAGCTTGACAACCTCATCCAATCCACTTTCCTGGATATGTTTGGGGACCCGGTTACGAACCCGATGGGTTGGGAAATCAGTCAATTAGGAGATATCCTTAGGGTGAAAGGGGGCTACGCATTCAAAAGCACAGACTATGTCAAAAACAGCGTCCTTGCACCGTTGATAAGAATTGGTGACGTGAATCGATGCGACTTCTTTAGTGGGAATCTCGCGCAACTGCCTGTCAGCTACTTTGACAAGTATGAAAAATTTGTAGTTCGAGATGGAGCAATCTTGATGAGCCTTACAGGCACAGTAGGTAAGGACGACTACGGCAACGCAGTATCATTAAGAGGCGATACTGATCGTTATCTTTTGAATCAGCGCGTGGCAGAGCTGATTCCGACAGGAAACCTCAACCCTATCTTTCTCCACGGATTGCTTTCACGCAAGCGTGTAAAGCGAAAGCTGACTGGGCGTAGCAGAGGGGTTCGTCAAGCTAACATCAGTAATAAAGATATTGAACAGTTGATGATTCCGCTACCTCCTCTATCCCTCCAACAGCGTTTCGCCGCCATTGTCGAATCCATCGAAAAACAAAAGGCCCGCATGCAATCCCATCTGTCCGAACTCGACACCCTGTTCGCATCCCTTCAACAAAGAGCCTTCAACGGGGAGCTTTGACCATGAGCAATTTCGCCTTCTTGCCGGATACACTCCAAACCATTGCCAATTCGGCAATCAGGGCGGAAGGCCATATCCAAAACGATCCGCGCGCTGCTTGCTTTCACGCACGCTTTGCCCTTGAAGCAGCCGTACACTGGCTCTACCGGCACGACAACAGCCTGAGAATGCCTTATGACCAAAAACTGGGGGCACTGCTTCACGAACCCAGCTTTCAGAACCTCCTTCCGGAAGCCGTCTTCCAGAAAGCCAGGGTCATCCTCAAGCAGGGCAATCTGGCAGTACATCAACCCAGGCCGGTATTAGAACGGGACGCGCTTCAAGTTGTCCGCGAGCTGCACCATTTCTGCTACTGGCTGGTTCGGACCTATTCGCCTGAAGCCGTCAAGCCGGACACTGCATGGTCAGATGACCTGATACCCAGGCCCATAGACAAAGCCGACGTGGTCCCCCGCAGCAAACTTCTGGAACTGGAGCAGGCGCTCGCACAACAGAACAAGGAAAACCTCCGGCAGCAAAAGGAACGCGATGCCCTTGATGCAGAGATCCAGGAACTCCGGGAACAACTGGCCGAGATCCGCGCCAAAACGGAAGAACAACCAGACCCCCACGACTATTCCGAAGCACAGACCCGCCATTACCTGATAGACGTTGACCTCAAAAGAGCCGGATGGCCTTTGGACCAACCCCGTGACCGGGAATATGAAGTGACCGGCATGCCCACCAGCCAGGGCAAAGGCTATGCGGATTATGTGCTGTGGGGGGATGACGGCAAACCCCTGGCTGTCGTTGAAGCCAAAAAGACCACTGCCGACCCGACGAGCGGAAGGCAGCAGGCCAAGCTGTATGCTGATTGCCTGGAGCAAATGCACGGCCAGCGACCTGTCATCTTTTATACCAACGGATACCAGGCCTGGATATGGGATGATGTTGCCTATCCGCCGCGCCAGGTAGCCGGGTTTTACAAAAAGGACGAACTGACCAGCCTGATCCGCAGGCGGGAGCAACGACATTCCCTGGACGTAGCCCAGGTCAAGGAAGCCATTGCCGGTCGCTACTACCAGAAAAGGGCTATCGGAAGTATTTTTGAGCATTTTACCCAATCCAGACGCAAAGCCCTTCTGGCCATGGCCACAGGTACCGGCAAGACCCGAACGGCTATCGCACTGGTGGATGCAATGCAGCGGGCCGGATGGGTAAAGAGGGCCTTGTTTCTGGCGGATCGCATCTCTCTGGTAAACCAGGCGGTCAATGCCTTTAAGATGCACCTGCCGGAATCCAGCCCGGTAAACCTGGTCACGGAAAAGGATGTGGAAGGCAGGGTGTACGTATGCACCTATCCCACCATGATGGGACTTATCGACGAAACCAAGGGCGATACGGCCCGTTTCGGCGTCGGCCATTTTGACATGGTGATTATCGACGAGGCCCACCGTTCAGTCTATCAGAAGTACGGTGCAATATTCCGCTATTTTGATTCCCTGCTGGTAGGACTGACCGCCACGCCCCGCGATCAGGTGGACCGCAACACCTATGAACTGTTTGACCTGGAGCCGGGTGTGCCAACGGATGCCTATGAGCTGACCGAGGCAGTCCGGGACGAATACCTGGTGCCACCCCGAGTGGCGCAGGTGGATCTTAGGTTTCCCAGGGAAGGCATTGATTACGACAGCCTGAGCGACGAAGAAAAAGCCCAATGGGAAAGCCTTGATTGGGGCGATGAGGTAGATGAGCCTGGCATGCCCAAGCAGGTAAATGCGTCCGCCATCAACAATTGGCTGTTCAACACCGACACCGTTGACAAAGTGCTCCAGCACGTAATTCAGCACGGACATAAAGTGGAAGGCGGAGACCGCCTGGCCAAAACCATTATCTTTGCCCGCAACCATGACCACGCCATTTTCATTGAGAAACGCTTCAACCACCATTACCCGCAACATGCGGGCCATTTTGCCCGCGTGATCGACAATAAGGCCAAATATCCCCAGTCCCTTATTGATGACTTTTCCAGCAAGGATAAGGCGCCGCATATCGCCATTTCCGTGGACATGCTCGATACCGGCATTGATATTCCGGAGGTAGCCAACCTGGTCTTTTTCAAACCGGTCTATTCCAAGATCAAGTTCTGGCAGATGATTGGACGAGGAACCCGCCTGTGCCCGGATTTATTCGGGCCGGGGGAGGACAAGCCGGATTTTCGGGTGTTTGATTTCTGCTTCAACTTTGACTTCTTCCGGGAAAACCCTGACGGCATAGAAGCCAATGCGGGCATACCGCTTGTCACCCGCCTTTTCCGTGCCCGGTTGCATATTTTGGGGCATTTGCAGCACCGGCCCGAGCTTGAACGCCACGATACGCTGAAAAATTCCATATCCCGTGAACTGCATGAAGAAGTTGCGGCCATGAATACGGAAAACTTCATGGTGCGTATGCACCTGGAAGCGGTTGAGCGCTTTCAATCCCCTGCTGCATGGGAGAATATAAGCGAGGCCGACCGAGAGATCCTGCAAAGCGAGGTAGCCGGACTACCCAGCGAAAAAGAAACAGACGACATTGAATCCCGCTTGTTTGACCTTCTGGCCGTTCGAATGCAGATAGCCCTGCTGGAAGGAGATACCAACGCTTTGGAATCCCGCCGCAAACGGGTGATCGAAATTGCCATGCTGCTTGAGGAAAAGGGCAATATCCCGGCGGTGAAGCAGGAGCTGGGCTACCTGGCAGCGATGCAGGAGGATGAATTCTGGCAAGGGATAACGGTTGATACGCTTGAAGAAATGCGCCTCCGGCTTCGGCCATTGACCCCTTTTCTGGACAAGAAAAAGCGAAAGGTCGTGTACACGGATTTCCAGGATGAAGTGACGGGGATTCGGGACGAGGAAAATTTATATATCCCCCGGATGACCAGTTCGCAGTATGTCAAAAAGGTCGAAGATTATCTGCGCAATCATCAGGACCATCTGGTGATCCACCGGCTGCGAACCAACCAGCCGCTAACATCTACAGACCTGCAGGGGCTTGAAAAAGCTTTGGTTGAAATCGGTGAAGATGACGGGGAAAGCCTTCTTTCCGGCCTGCTGAATCGAAGCGGAGCGCCGTCTTTGGCTCATTTTATCCGAAGCATGGTAGGGATGGACCGCACTGCAGCCCAGGCTGCCTTTTCGGATTTTCTGGGCGACCGCAGCCTGACCCCGGACCAGATCCGGTTCATTGAAATGGTCATTGATCAACTTACTGCACGAGGCGTCATGGATGCCTCGGCCCTGTATGATCCCCCATTCAATTATTTGCATTCGGGCGGGCCGGATGAGCTCTTTGCCGGAAAGAAAAACGTGATTGATGGTATTTTTAAGGCGCTTGATGCAACGCAGCCTCGGGTGCTGGACAAGAAGATAGGGTGAGGGTTATGTGCTGCAGCTCAAAGATTTTTCTTTCACCCCCTCCACCTGTTCAACGGATTGAACACACAAAAATTCATTCCTGAACAACGAATATACGAATAAATTTCAGAGCAAGGAGCGGAATATGACCAACTGGTTGAAATTAATTGGATGCAGCAAAATACCGATAACTGGACCTCCGTTCAATGGCCAGTATGATAAGACGACCATAGGCTTTCGCAAGGCGCACAAACCGAGTATTCGCGCGGGCGATAAACTTTTCCTTTATGCCCCAGGTGGAAGTAAACGAATATTTGCCTTAGCAGAGGCTACCAGCGATCCAGAAAGAAATACAAGTTATGATCCAGAAGAATACGGAAGTTGTCAATGGAAACTAAATATTCGATACCTGATTAATTTGCCAGTTGATTCCGGCCTTCATATCAACGAAATTGACATTGAACGCGATCTGGCCAAATCAATCACACAAAAATCCCACATCAGACTTTCGCCTGAAGAATATGAGCTGACAGATGAAAAGTTACGGAAAATAGCGCATCTTGGTTTTGCATAAAGGCCTTTTAGGCTGCCAGTCTGTTATACGAAAGTTCGCTTGGAGGTTTAGAAGATGCTTGATGGTTTTGAGATATCGGGATTCAGAAGCTTCGGAGGTGAACCTGCCGTCATTTCTGATCTTCAGCGGGTAAACATATTTATAGGCAAAAATAACTGCGGGAAGTCCAACATCCTACGATTTATCAACATCCTGAGTGGTTTTTTAAAGCAACAAGGGCCAAGCGTGCAGACTCCAAAATTGGATCCAATGCTCGACTTTGCTTATGGAACGACATCCAAAGAGGTGACGTACTGCCTCCAAATCAAGAGGGGTGGTTTTACTGACGAAGTGTTTCAAAACATTGCCGTACCATTTGGCGACGCATGGACCAAGATCTTTGCAAATCATCCTGACAGCATCCGGCTATGTTTTCATCTCACAAAAGATTGTAAGCCCACTGAAAAGAGTATAAAGCGAATAAAAGATAAGATTTTGCAAAATTGCGATAACAATCTTCAACAGCAGCTAACAAGCTCTCTCTGCAACTACACCGGTGGTAGCTCTGACCAAAGAGCAACAGACATTTCGAAAGTTATCCATACAAAAGCCCAAATGAGCATCAGTGTACATATGATCGATGCATTCCGAAAAATATCAGATGGAGAGGGCGATCCACTGACAGGAGCCGGTCTCATCAAAGAATTGAGAAAACTCCAGTCACCACAGCTCGAAGTCTATGATTCCGGCAAAGCCCGCTTTTCCAAAATCGTGGATTTTCTGCGCTCAATTTTGGGTGAACAGGAAGCTGCTCTCGAGATACCAGCCGAGAAAGATGAGATATACGTAACTCTCAATGGAATGATTTTGCCCCTCGACTCCCTCGGCACAGGTATACACGAATTAATCATTATGGCTGCAGCTGTCACTTTAGTTGATGATGCAATCTTTTGCGTAGAGGAGCCAGAAATTCACCTCCATCCAGAATTACAGAAGAAGTTCGTAGAGTATATAAGAAGCAACACAAACAACCAGTACCTTATCTCTTCGCATTCAAACGCTTTTTTCGACCTACCTGGAGTCAACATTTACAGATGTCGCCTTCAAGATGGAACTACACGCTGTGACCTTGTGTCTGAGGCAAAGGAAAGACATGCACTGCTAAGGGATCTTGGTTATCGCCCAAGCGACTTGCTTCAATCCAATTATATAATTTGGGTGGAAGGCCCTTCTGATCGCTTATATTTTAAACACTGGATTCAAGCCAAAGCCCCGGAACTAACGGAAGGCCTGCACTACACGATCATGTTCTATGGAGGTCGCCTCCTCGCCCATTTATGCTACGATAATCCTGAGGTTGAAGACTTCGTCACCCTTGCCCGATTGAACAGAAGTGCCTGTATTGTAATTGACAGCGATAAGGACAAAACTCACAGCAGGATCAATCGGACGAAGCGACGCGTCAAGAATGATTTCGAAAGGAACTCATGTTTGACGTGGGTTACGAATGGCCGGACAATTGAGAACTACATACCTGAGAGCGATTATAATGAAGCCGTCGCCAAGATTCATCCGAAAACAAAAAGACATATAAAGTGGAGTCGTTTTGGTAATCTCACTCATCTCCGTAAGGACAAAATGATTGACAAAGTTGCAGTAGCAAAGGCTATTTGCCAAGGCACACCGGACTTTTCGAAACTCGATCTTAACAGTATGCTTGATCGTTTAATTAGGGAGATACGAAACCAAAACTCCAGTGGATAGAAGGTGAACATGTGTTATGATGCAACAAATTTTAAAGTTTTCAACAGATTAGAAGCCCAATTTTCGTCGTATGGCCCCCCCTTCACCTTCCCTCGTATTTCCTGATTATAATGAACAACTTTTTTCGAATTGTTTGCGACAACCCTGCTATCATATCGATGGAATTGCTGATGGAACTGCTTGGTTAGTGGAAATGAAAATAGCATATAACTATATAATATTATTTTATATTCTATACGATAGCCATCCCATCCCTCTACCCATCCCCCCTGTTTACTCGATTAAACATCAGTTTTCGTTTAGTCGATTAAACAACAATTCCGTTCGCACCGGAACCGACCACTTGAGAAAATCATTGGCCTGGACAAGCTTGCATCTGATCCTGAAAATCTTTTTGCTCGGGAACAAATGTTGGATGGAACATTTTCTTGAGAAAAAACCGGAAGGCTGGAAGGCTCTTGGGATAGCGTATAGGCTATAAGATTTTAATATTAAGCAGCTTGTTGTCTGAAACGATTTATGACAAAATAAAAAACAAATGTTTCAAATAATTTGACAAATGACCCAGTGGGCCACAGACCAACGACCATAAAGATAGAAAATCATCAATGGCAATACCGAATATTCGATTCATCCAAACAGGGGACTGGCACTTATTTGCCAACCAAAACAGTTGGCCAGCCGAGGGATATCATTATCGTGACTCTCGCTTGAAACGATGCCTGAAATTGATCTTTGAGGCGGCGGAAAAGGCAGATTTTCTTGTGTTAACGGGAGACCTCATCGACCTGAGGAGAATGGAAGAACCCAATAACAAACTGCCATGGCTGAACAAATGCATAAACTCAATAGGCCGGGAAAAGGTGATCGTTACTTATGGATCGCATGATGACCTGTCGGTGCGAGAATGGTTTTCCGCCCGGACAGCTCCCAGGGTTGAAATCGCTCCGAACCTTTTCAAAACAATGTATCCTTTGCTGGATATCATTTTTTATGTAGCGGATTCTGCATTTGAAGGAGC
>Ga0207421_10003011_pt1 | contig 20436 bp, 29 predicted proteins | sample SodLakKL_010_SED_4_FD_187542 | JGI IMG/M metagenome (GOLD analysis project Ga0207421, IMG submission 187542) | Alkaline sediment microbial communities from Lake Tanatar, Kulunda Steppe, Russia - 8KL_010_SED (SPAdes) (version 2) | ecosystem: Environmental > Aquatic > Non-marine Saline and... | reverse complement strand
TACTTAATCTGCTTGATGATAATTTCAAAGATTACAAACGTTGTTCTAACAGTTTTAATGCGTGCAATCATGGTTTCGATGCGTCTGATTGTATACTAACACCAATATCACTAAAATAATTATGATTTAACTAATTAAAAGCAACGCCCAAAATATACTAGAAATTAAACCAATTATTCCATTTGTTTTTGCAAAATTAATATCTTTATCAATATATGCAACAAATACAATAAGACCGAAAATTGGTATTAAGACAGAAAAAATAATTCCGAAAACATAACCACCACATCCTACTTCAGTAGATTTTTTCTTTTTTCTGTTATTAATATTGTATTTTATATTATGCCTTTCTTGTTCTTTTTCTATATGACTTCCCACATTAACACTACCTTCCCTTTTATTTTTATTTATACAAAATATTTTACGCTATCATTCTTTCATATAAATCTAACTCGAAATTAAGTCTTTCAACTCTTTAATCGAGTAATAAGTATCCTTATTATTTTTTGTATGAAGCATGCTATGACAATTTGGACAAACAGGTATCAAATCTTTTATAGGGTCCACTTCATATTTTTTATTCACTTCACTTATCGGAACAATGTGATGTACATGGATATACCCTTTCCCCAATTCACCATACACTTGTTCAAAATCAAATTCACAAACATTGCATTTAATCCCATGATATTCAATACACTTTTCTCTTGCTTCTATATTCCTCTCATTATTATTGTAATGAGTTAAACTCTTTGTGTCCACCATTTCATACTAACACCACGGTATGCAACATCATAACCCACCATTTTGCAGGCATTTGCTATACTCGCTGAATCAAGATCCTGAATAGCATTGATAATATCGTTTGCTTTAGCCAGTTCATTCACATTGGCGGCACCTTTTAAAGAGTACTTAAAAGCTTCCTTGACATCTGCACCTATCATAAATCTGGATAGATAATCCACCGCCATTCCAATTAATATTGCATGAATATTTTCTTCGTCATGCAAATCATTGCTTGAATTTAACTCTGTCACTTGAAAGTCTCGTGGATTGATATAACCTCCTCTAGGTTGCTTTACTTTCTTTGCCACTTGAGTAACCGTAGCCATCCTTCTCCTCCTTTAAGATAAATGTTGTTATAAAATACCATGTATTAAAATCTAGTGATCTCAGTTCCATACTGCAGAATTATTTTTTTATCAACTCGCTTTTTAATATACTCACTCAATTTTCTATCCGTACAATAGACATAACATCCCTTAAGCCCTCTTGTAAGTAGCGTTCGGTAGGTATTCCGAATAATCTCATCTACTCTTTTCTCCATGTACTCAGGATTTTCTTTCATACCCTTTTTCCAGCCCTTTACCGACTGGTCGGTCCGGGCACGTTGGCTCACATCCGTAATCACTCGGCCGTTTTCGTACCTCAGGTCATCGCCAATGATGACACCGATGTAATCCAGTTCAAGACCTTGTGAGGTGTGAATGCATCCAATCTCATGTACACTGGATGGCTGGATGAGCCATTGCTGACCGTCTTTTCCCAGGTTCCAACTCATTCCGAAATCATGTTCGGGAATCGTGATATCAAAATGATTCGTGTCATCCCGCTTGTCCTTCTCCCAGTTCCAGCAATACCCAGCCAAAAGGCGGGCTTTGTTGCGTTCTTTGTTTTTTTCAAATATCACGTCTCTTAGTTCATTGGGATCATCGAATACCCTGAAATCAAATTCGTTGGTATCGAGGGTTTTGTTTGCGGTTTCCCGGATGCCTAAGACATCGTCCAACCAAGCCAGATAACCATCACTTCCATTGCAGCGGAACTGCGAATACAGTTCCAGTTCATAGACATTGGCGTCATGGTAGTCGGCCCATTCCTTGATTTCGCCTATGGATCCTTTGTCCTTAAGGGTGACCGTCTGCGCTTCATCGATGAAGAAGATGGAAAGCTGAGCGGCATTGATGATTTCTTTCGTCTGATTCTCACCCTTGTTGGAGAACATGCCGGATTTCTCGTTGAGACGGTGCGCCTCATCGACAATCAACGTCGAAAACTCGTTGGTCGACGCATTCACATAAGATCCCGAACCGTTGAACAGGTTATCAATGTAGCTTTTCTTGAACTCGCCCTTCAGCAACGCACTATAAACCGCACGTGGAGCTGAGTTTCTTGTGATATAACGTGCATTGATCCGTTTTTGCACAAGTCCGGCGAGAAGGTTGATCGCGATGACGCTCTTGCCTGTACCGGGTCCGCCTTTGATGATGACGACGTCCTTATCGGGAACACTTCTCTTTTGTCTGTCTTCCGCTTTCTCGGCAAGAAACCTCAGTTCCTCATAGACGGTCTTTTGTTCGTCGATCATGTGGAACTCAGTATTTCCTCTAAGCATGGACCCCACCGCTTCCGCAAGGTTTTTGGAAGGTTTGATCTTTCCATTTTCTATGCGGTAGAGCACCGTCCCGTCATCTGGGTATCGGACATGTTTCGATATGAACTCGGAGAGTTTCTCGATGTCGCGCTCACTGAAGATGGGCGCTTTTTCGATATGTTCCTGATAAAACGGATCGGTCAAGGGATCATTTTTTTTCAGTCTGTAATTATGCAAAAAAGCGCAGGAAAAAAGATTGATGGTATCTTCCTGCACCGTCTGGTTAAATTCTCTTATGAGGCTGGCATAACTCCATGCCTGATAGGAAGGATGCGTGGTTTCCCTTTCACCACCACGGAAACGCGTGATGACGACGCCATCCTTTTGTGTCTTCTTGATTTTCTGCCATTGCTTGAGTTCGATGATGACGACATTTTCCCGTTGTTCTTCATCGATGCCGCTGATCAGGAAATCAACGCGTTTTGATGTGTTTGGCACCTGAAACTCGATCGCCACCCGTGCATCTTCGGATATGGCGTCATATTCCAGCACATCACGCATATCCTTAAGCGAATTGCGCCATGAATCGATCTCGCTTGGCGATGTGTTTCCGATCTTCTCTTGGTACTGTTCAAGGATTTTGTCGGTGATAATGCGCTTTTTGACGTGCTCAACAAACTCCCCTTTGGTCGCTTCGTAAATAATCATTTATGCATCCCTCTTCACAACTTGTTGTATTTTTTTGCAGTACCGTAGGCCTTTTTCACCGGATACTTCTTATCGTTCTTTTCAATTTTCTCCTTCAAAATGGTTTCAAGGTCAAACCCGTAATGGTCACATAGCAAGAGACAATATCCTACCACATCGGCAATCTCGTCTTTGATGTTGTTCTCATCCGCGTTCTGGCTTCCCCACTGAAAGTTCTCAAGAAGTTCGGCCGATTCGAGCACCACGGATTTCGCGATGTTCTCGGGAGTGTGGAACTGGCTCCAGTTTCGCTCATCCCTGAACTTTTTGAGTTTCTTGATAATGTCTTCCATATTAACGCCTCTTTCTATCATCATGTGATCCTGGTTGAAAATGCTGGATTGTTTATCCAATGATTTATTTCAGTATATAATAAACACAAAAATATTCCAAACATGTGTTGGATAAAAATACGCTTGGTTAACTCAATTCTCCAACGATTATACCAAACGTAATTATTTTTATTTAACCACATCTCCAATACGATTATTGGAACCCTTATACGCGACGTTTTTTCTTCACTTTTCATTGTACTGATGAATCACTATTTGCAAAAAATAAAAGATATCTTTACTTATAGGTAAATAATTGTAAAAAAACACCTTCTTGTATTGAGCTTACAAGAAGGTGTTAATTTAACTAAAGCATAATTAAGTTTGGATTTTTCCAGAGTTTTTATCACACGATTACGCAAACAAAATTCCAAGGAAAACAACCCAGGCAAGAATGGATTTTCCGAACAGGCTGAGCCATACATACATTCTCTCACCGTAAACATAGTCCGCCCATTTTCCGGTTTTTTTGTATTGGAGGTACTGATTCAACGCGAAGAGATTGAAGGTCACAAAATAAAAGATCAGTCCAGGAATCACAAACCATGGCAGCTGTGACAAATCTCCGTTGTTGAACATGTAGATGACAATGAGGACCCAGGGGGTGATGCCCGCTATCCATCCATAAAGATATGGGGTCCAGTCGGTTTTCTCACGATCGATGGGATTCATTTTTTCCATGAGGAGCCCGAAGAGGTTCATCAGCGCATTGATCACAAAAATCAGGATGACCGCTTCAATCGTCAACAAGCCGAACAAGGCGGCGAGCAGGACGATCATGATGGATGAAGAAAGGGCATATTCATACCATCTGAGGGGATTATACCCGTTGTTCACCCAGGTCAGATAGTGGGATTTGAACGGCCCTGAAATCAGGAAATGAAACAACGCGCTCAACAGCAGGAACAACGCCACCAATATGCCAAACGGTAGTTCGAACAGTTCCTGTGTGGCCGGCGCGTAGTCGCCGGACTCAAACACTTCGAAAAAGCGTCCGAAGATCATGGGACGAAAATCGCGGAACGTCTCCACGCTTAATGCGAGAATCAAAATCACACTTCCCTGCAACAGATGCAAGATTCCCATGTTACGGTTGAACTTGACCAAACTTTCATTCATATGAATCACTCCTGTTCTTCTCTTTATGAAAGGTTTCATGATATATTCTGTTTTCTCTTTTCTGGTAGAACCTGAGAATGCGTGGCGATATCTTGTAAAGAACCGCAAACAGTCGGGATGAAATCCATACGCGCTTCTTCCTTTCGATCACCTTGGCCATTTTCTTCGACACCCTATCCGGCTTTTGCGCAAGCCATGGCGCATGGGCCTGTCTGGAGTTGGTAAAGAATTGGGTCTGGACCGCCACCGGAAGCATGATGACGATCGGAATCGTCTCGGTGACCTGCAAGGCTTTGAAATACGTGACCAGCGCCCCTTTGGTATGGGAGAACCGCGCATAACCCGCAAGCGGCCATAGCGCCATGATGGACCCCATCACCACGAATGTGCCGCTGAACCCTTTCTCTTTCAGATAGTAAAACTGCTCTATCGGGGTCAGCGTGTTCAGCCGGTACATGGCATCGTTCGGTGAAGGAACCGTGTTTTTTTCATATTTGCCGGCGCCCGCGTTCGCCACAAAAATATCGATCGGCGCGTTCACGCTTTCAAGCCACGCGCACCCATCGTCTTTGAGAAAATCCACATCAAAATAAGTGACATTCTCCGCCGCATAATCGACATCCTGCGACGCGAGTTTCGTCGCATACACGGTATGCCCACGCTTTGCATAATGTTTCACAAGCGCCAGGCCAATACCGGAACCCGCCCCTGTAACCACGACCGTCCTCATACTATCCCCACTTTCCATTGCTATGCTTTTACTATACCACACCATGCCATTTTATATCGCTTTATGCGCTTTCACATGAATTATGCCTGTCAGCTACGCAGGATTTACTTTGAACTTGAATATTTATGAGGCTTGGAAAACCCAATATCATGCAGTCTTTGATACACTGGGGGTGAAGGTGGTGGACAACATGAAAGCACTCGTGTATTTCCAAAACGACTTGCGCGTCCATGACAACGACGCATTGCATCACGCGCTTAAAAATCATGATCAAGTGATCGCACTTGTCAATGTGAGGAGTCTGAACAAGAAAACCGCAAACGGGTTTCCCAAACTCGGCCTGCCGCGAAGGCAGTTCCTCTATGAAACGTTGCAATGTCTGAAAGCCTCTCTTGCAGCGTTGAATGTGCCGCTGATCGTAAAAAGCGGCGACCCGTTCGAGGTGGTAACCCTCATCACGGAGCGCTACAACGTTGGTGGAATCTACACCAACAAAGCCGTAGGTTCCGAAGAGGATATGGTCCTGAGCGCGTTAAAGCGGACCGGACGTTTGAAACGTGAACCAAGAATAACGAATTCACTGATCGCGCCGGATGATTTGCCGTTTCCCATCGACGCAATGCCCGAGGTATTCACGTCGTTTCGCAAACGCGTTGAACCGACCCTTCGCATCCGCCAACCGCTAACCATTCCGAAAAAAGCCGCGCAACCCGTCCACCTGCATCCGGAGGATGCGGCATGGCCGGATTTTGCGCTTGACCAATCGTTTCGGTCGCGTTTTAAAGGCGGAGAAACCGAAGGGCTGAAACGCCTGGAATACTATACGTTCGGCCAAGACCTGGTCCGCACCTATAAAAAGACACGCAACGGCATGCTCAGGGATGACGACTCGACGAAACTGTCCCCTTATCTGGCGGTCGGATCATTGTCGCCCCTGACGGTCTATGAGCGCGTCCGCGCGTATGAAAAGGCCCGCACCAAAAACGATTCGACATACTGGGTGATCTTTGAACTGTTATGGCGGGATTTCTTCACGTTCATGCACTTGAAACACGGCAACCGCTTCTTCCATGCGTACGGCATGCGCGGAAGACGCGTGCCCTGGTCGTCCGATCAAACGCTTTTTAACGCCTGGAAGAACGGCGAGACAGGCTATCCGCTTGTGGATGCGGCCATGAACGAACTCAGGACCACTGGTTTCATGTCAAACCGCGCCAGGCAAAACGTGGCGAGTTTTCTGACAAAGAATCTGGGCATTGACTGGCGCATGGGAGCGGAATGGTTTGAATCCTTGCTCATCGACCATGACGTCTCAAGCAACTACGGCAACTGGCAATACGTTGCCGGCATCGGCAACGACCAGCGTGAATTCCGCTTTTTCAACGTCATGACGCAAGGAAAGCGTTACGACCCTAGCGGCACGTTCGCCAAGCATTACATTCCTGCCTTGCGAGGAGTTGACGGCTCGCTCGTCTATGAGCTTCCTGCCATGGACGATGCGTTCGCGAGAATGCTCGCCCCCGATTACCGCGAACCGATTGTCGATTTCCATGCATCCATCGAAAATCGAAAGCAGGCGCTTAAAGATTTTAATCAGGAATAATAGTGTACAACTCTATACATCCCAAAGGTTTACAAAATCATTGAAATTGTCCGGTTCGTCATTCATGCCGTAATACGTTTTCACCTTCCCTTGAGGGTAGTGTAACGTCACTTTCCATTCGTTTCCGTCCAAAACATGCGGATCTTCATACTCGCGTTTCCACGGCTCGCTTGCGATAATATCCATGACCTTTTCCGCAAAGGCTTCGAACTCCGCTTTTGAAAACGATTCGGATAGACTTTCGCGCACCCCGAAACTGCAGACTTTTCTAATGATTTTTTCATTTTCCTCATCATAGCCGAAGTAATAGGTTTTGTTGGAACGCATGAAATTGTGATTGTAATAGGTGATGCCTATAATTCCATTCATATAATCCCCCTTTTCATAGTCGAGCATCGTATCGTCCAGCTCATGAACAGTATATCAAATAAAGTGTTACACTATTCGTTACTTTACGTTGAAAAACAGCAAAAAAGCTTGAACAATCCCTTGTCAAGCCAACAAACTTTTGAACCTGAATTAACAAAGCGTTTCAAATTCCCTCTTATTTAGAATATGGTACGATATTAACGAGGTGATAAAACATGGATAAAAGACGACTGATTATCTATCCAATTCTACTGGCAATCGTACTTGCCATCGCAACACGCGGTTTCACGCACTGGGGAACCGACGCATTGTTCATTCCTTTTTTGGTAACACTTGGTTATTTCACAGCGTTCTACATCGTCGCACAGATCATCAACAACAACTCGATCGTCGACATCGGGTGGGGACTCGGTTTCGTGATCGGGGCAGGCACCACGCTGCTCATCACCGATGAACCCACACTGCTTTCCTACGTCGTGTTCGGATTCATCGCTTTTTGGGGTCTGAGACTCTCGTTGCGTCTGCTCAGACGCAACTGGGGCAAGCCCGAAGACTTCCGCTACGCCCAGTGGCGCAAGGAATGGGGCGACAACCACCGCCTCATCGCCTTCTTCCGCGTATTCATGATCCAAGGCATCATCAACTTCGTGGTCGGCGCCGCAAGCTACATGGTCATCCGCTACAATGTCTTTGCTTTTGACGATGCGACCGCATTCGTCGTAGGGCTCGGACTTCTGATCGCCCTGGTCGGCCTCTTCTTCGAAGTCGTCGGCGACGAACAGCTCCGCCGGCACATCAAAAAAGGGGAAAAGAAGCTGCTCACAACCGGGCTCTGGTCGGTAACCAGACACCCGAACTATTTCGGCGAGATTCTTATCTGGACCGGACTTTACATTACCGGAGCCTCGTTGATCGGTGCGGATATAAGCATCTTCCTGTATCTCGCACTCATCATTTCACCGCTCATCATGGCTACGGTCCTCATCAAAATCTCCACGCCGCTGCTTGAAAAGCACATGCAAAAGTATGAAGGCTGGAACGACTACACAAAAAAAGTGCCCATGATCTTCCCTTGGGGGAAAAAGGGATAACACCATCAAACAAAAAAAGCATCCGTCCAAATAGATTCGTGGACGGATGCTTTTTTGGAGAACAAGACATGGCCGATGTCTTGTATGAAAAAAAAGAAGTTCATGAACATTTTATATCAAGTCACCCTTGTTGTAAAGGGGGTATACTAAAATATTCACTATTAGATTTTATCGGTTTCAAGTTCCACGCCCAGACCGCTCACGATGCGGTTGACATAACAATAGTAAGCGGTGGTCTGATTGACTTCAAAGATGCCCAGGTCGTCAAGGCCGGCATCGCGTAATCCCTGAATGTCTTCTTCCATCATTTTGTAAGGGGTCTTCGTCAGTTTGACCGCATAATCGCAGATCCGTTTTTCAAGCGTGGTCAGATCCGCATTCTCATAGTCTTCCGCGATGCGTGCCAAGCGTTCCTTGTCACGGCTTATCAACAACAACGCATCGTTATGATGGGTGACGCAGTAAGGACATTCGTTCGCCTTTGAGACCACGACGCCGATCATTTCACGGTGCGTCCTTGAAAGGGCGCCTTCGTTGAACATGACGGTCTCATATAGGCGCATGTGGGCTTCGAGCGTCTCAGGCGATAAACTGTGTGCCTTGAGCACATTGGCGACCGGCTCACCGGTCCTTTTTTCGCTTCTCTCATAGATGTCTTTCAGTGTCTTGCTGTCTTCTTTGGATATTTCCTTGATCCATGCCATTGGGGTGGCCTCCTTTATAATTTCGTTTCCTTTTCTTTGTAGTCCAGAACATGAGGTGTGCTTAATTCCTCTATAGAATTCAAAAGAACCAAAAGTCATAATGCTTCGTAGAACGTCTCTATCTCTTCGATCAGAATTTCAATAAACTCTTCATAAGGTGTTTTTTCCGAATCAGAAATGCTCTTAAGTGTTCGCTCGGAGGCTTCATCCGCCGTCCATCAATAAAACCCTTTGAGAACCTTTGCAAATCGTCTGTATTTTTATCCCAATACGTAATATCGTCGATCATTATAAAAGATGGAAACGGTGGTTACAGATTCAAATAATCCGTGATAGATTTTTCGTACAAATTGGCATTTCTTTTGAATCTGCTCTCTTTCTCGCTTTTTTTTTACCCTGTCATGGACCCAAAAACTTCCGTCGGCGATTTCGAAAACGCTAAAATCAAAAGGCGCTTAATTGAGCGTTTCGATTTCATGTTTTTCCCTGAAAATCTTTTCCCCGTTTTCATTCGTTAATATATAAAGTTCATCGTTTTTTGTAGAGTCAATGATCTCTAATTCCGAGCCTGTCTTTAAATCGATAACTTTCGTGCCCTTTCTTAACGTCTTTGATGGATTCGCATGGCTTGGTCTTTGGGGTGTTTGGTGACTATTGCGGTATGATCTGTTTCTTGGGGTGTTTCTTTTTACGGTTGAAGGGGTGAATAACAGTAGAATAATCACAATGAAAATAAATATTTCAAACAGCATAAATGAAGATGTCCTTTCCTGTATTAAATCTTAAATGTTGTCTTATTAGAGATACCTTTTATTCAAGTAGTCAAAATGCGGATGATTCGACAGGTTGCTTTTTTCAATGAAGGTTGAATAATCTGTAAATGAAACTTTTATCTTATTTAGATTTGTATTCTCCAAGACTTTGTTCAGTAGTGCAACTCCAAGTCTAGCTTCTTCTTCAATAATTCCATCAATCTTTTTAACCCGATCAGCCGAATTGATTTGATCTATAATGCTCGTTTTAGAAGCAAGCCATGAAACACCTATCAAATATATATTCTCGGCCTTCTTGAATGGTTTGTTCTCAGAGTCAAGATTATTTACGATCGACAAAAGATGTTTCGCCATCTGTTGGATATCAAAACGTGTAAATAATCTATTTTCTATATGGTTTTTAATCTCGTGAAACAATTCAACAAAAGCTTCAATGGTTTCACTACTTAAATGCTCTGAATATCGTGTTCTATCAAAATAAGATTCAGTTTCGGATAAGAACGCTTTCTCTCCATCATAATGTTCAAACATTTTTCCTTCCAGTATCATAATTGATTTTCTGTCTTGAGATTTGAGCAGTGCATCAATTTTTGCGCGTCCACGTCCACCCTTTAAACAGCAGTTCCCAAATTCAGGCTCAAAATGATTATATACTTGATTTTTGAAAACTAAATTGGTATTAAACTCAATCTCAACAAAGGTATTAAACATCAATGCTGCAGATGATCGCAAAGCTTTTAATCTTTTTCTTTCTATTGGATCGTAATTACATTTATCAAGAAAATTTTTTAGTTCCTTAGAATGAAGTATCAAATTTTCTTCATGTTCCTTGACATAAGGCTTATACGCATTCTTAATCCACTCTTTTGTTATGTTTACGTCTGGTTTAATAGACATCAGTCTGTTTTTCAGTACCTGCAACAATTCATTCTTAATTTGTATATCAGAAACCATTCTACATCCCCTCCATGATTTCATAGTACCATATTTTCATAAGGTGTTTTACCCGTAATTGGATTAATGACTTAAAGTCTTTAACCATTTTTGCCGACCAGATTTTTTTATGTTTTTTCCCTACCATGTTTTTTAATGGCATTTATCAGAAACTTGTTACTGAAAAAATACCCTCGACGCATTAAGAATGATACCGGATATACAGACCTTTCAACCAGACGGATCGACTTGCATCTTGATAAGAACATCTTCATGAAGAATACTTCAAACAAAACAGACAAATTTTCAACATGTCCCCTTAAATACCCCTACCCAACAATCAATAACGAAGCGAGTTTCACCTCTTTTTCAGACCTCATTTTCGACCTACGGCCCCGGATGAGGTCCATAAAAAAAGGAACCGCTCTGGGCGGCTCCATTAAAATCATATGGCGTTCCGGGAGGGATTCGAACCCACGACCTACGGCGTCGGAGGCCGTTGCTCTGTCCAGCTGAGCTACCGGAACACAGCCATTATTGTACCATTAACATCTGGCTTAATCAAGCGTTATTGCCTGTCATCGTCATTTTGACGGACAAGGTGGACGACGCGTTTCCAGAGGATGCGTTCCGCGCCGCTCCATGCGTCGTCCTTATTCCGGTAATCATGCTTGGATTTGATCGATTTAAGCACTTCTGAGAGTTTAGCATATTTTTCCTTAGTCACCGTTTTAAGGGTTTCACGTTTCATTCGGTCACGCTTCAAAAGCGCAAGGACTTTTTCAAGGTGCGTGGCACATAGAATGCCGTTTGACTTGTAGGCTTCGGTGAAATCCGTCAGTTCAAGACCGTCTTTGAAAGCACCGACAAGATAGGCTTCATTGTCCTTTTCCTTTTCACAGAAAAGACACGGCGTCTGTGTATGAAGCGGTTTGTCTTTTTCAAGCCGTTTGAGTATGTCTTCTAAAAGCGCATCGTAAAGAATCGCCTGATTGAGGGGACTTCCCGCTTCAAGCGCCTTGCCCGCATGGCGCTTGCAGAAGCCTTCTTCTTTCATGAACCGTTTTCTCAGCGAACGGTCATTCACGCTTTCATAAAGCAGGATGCGGATATGGTTGTCATTCATCGTCTCAACCAATGTACAGATGGGACATTGATAGTCGCTGAACGCTTCTTCTATTTGCAAGATGGTTCGTTTGTCAGCCATAATGTGCCTCTTTTCATTCATAATCACTTATCATTGTAACACATGGATACATTTAGGGCTGGATCAAAAGGAATCCGCCTTATCGGCGGCGATGATTGGATCGTTTATTACTACGACTACGTCTCCGCCGAAAAAGTTTCCGATGACGATGAATATATCGAGGACCATAATGATCAGAATCACGATTGCCTCGAACCACATTTTCCCATTTCCTTTAAAACTGTTACCTGAAAGCTTTTGGTTTGATGCATGGATACATCAAACGCACTTTCTAAGCAGAAAATCGATATACGGATTACCCAGAAAGCGGATGAAAATAATGAACATTGTTCAAGATGGATATCTGTTGGTCTGAAACTTTATTCTCACAGATACCTTGACGGCGTTAATGACTTTATATTTTAGCATCCCCGAAACAATAAATGAACATCACGCGGTCGCTTAAAGCTCTAGAGGATAAAGTATCAAATGTCACAATATATCCAGCAAATGACTGTAAAGCGACGTCTTCTCACGTTGTATGAAATCGGTGAGCCTTTCCACACTGTCGATATCCGTCTCTTTGAATGTGTTGATGGCCATATGCTTGGCGCTTTCCGCCGCGATCAACTCAAAGATGTAGCGGAGTTGGCTGGTAGAAAATACCGGTTTTTTCTTGTCTTTGTCGTGCAGATTCCCGAGGATGGTCCGGTTGATCGGATGATCCCCGTTGATGAACATCGTGCCTGTGGCCGTGTCGAAAGAAGTCTGCCATGGCGTGTCTTCAAAGATCAGTTCAAGGCGGCTTAGAAAGCCGCTTTTGCCTTTGTCTTTCTCTTGGGGTGGTTCGACCTTGATGCGCGCTTTGGTCTGATAATCCCCGGCCTTCGCCGTCACGGTATAGTGGATGGTGTGGCCAGGTGAGCGGAACGGGATTTCTAAAAGGCCGGTGGTCTCGTTGATGTGCTCTGAAGCATTCAGTGTGTACATTTTTTCTCTGGGCAGAAGTTCCTGTTGGGAGGTGAAGATCACATGAACCGTTGTGCCGGGCGGGTATTTTTCAAAGTCATAGTAAAGCTTCAACGTGTTGCCTTTGTTATAGGAGAAGCGATAGTTCGCGGGAATGAACTCAAGTCCGTAACGCGGATAGACGACTTCTTCTTTGACGACACGGATATCGACCCCGCACTGTATGTCGTCCGTCCCGGCGTTCAGACGCACCGCTTTATCGGAAGGACTCGTGGCGTCGATTCTTACCGTTTTCGACAGGAGGCCTTTTTCATCGCTCTCTTCGGCATTGACACTCAGGGTACGGGGTTGGACACTGAAATCCAAGGTCTCCTCATGCGAAAGGTTGATGACCGACCCGTCGGGAATGACATTGGTATTGATATAAAGATGTAGCCCATAACGTTTGCCTTCGGTCACCGAGATCGCTTCACGTGCGAACGCAAGGCCGTCGGCCGGTGGTTCGATGCCGGGGTTCAGGGCGCCGATTTCACCGGCTAGCCGTTCTTTGTAAAAATCGTTCACGCGTTTCGTCAGATCGCGCAACTGCGGGTTGTTCTGCAGAGAAATCCTTTCGTACTGATGTTTCCGGTTGACGTGGGTGATGGTCGCTTTGACGATGGCACCCGCCTGTTCGAAGAAACGTTTTGTGAAATTGTTGCGGCGGTCGAAACCATCGCGGGAATCCGTCAGGATCATCAAGGGGTTCTTCGGGTCTTCAAGCTTTCGCTTGAGGATATGATAAAGGCCTTCGATGATGCATTCGCCGCTCACCAGATGGGCGCCGGGGTACTTCTCAAAACCGAACAGCGTGTTGTCATAAACGGCGTTGCGTTCGTCCTTGATGATGACATCGGTCCCATCATGCGATTTGTTCTTGTTGTAATAAAGGCTGATCGACCCTTCGATCGGCTTGCCTTCATACTCGAACGTGAACGGCTTGTCCTCGACCACCGGTTCCATCCGGTCGAACATATGTTCCCTCGATGAAAGCACCGACTTTTTCCCGTCATCAAAAAGAACCACTTCCCTTCTCTTATCCGAGAGGATATAACGAAACATGTAGAAAGTTTCAATCTGATGAACGATGGCTTTCTTTTTGGGAATTTTCACTTCTTCGGGGATGCCGTAGATGACAACGGTCCCGTTTTCAGGAATCCTGTATTTGTCACGGAACGGTTTGACCGCCGAACGTTTCTGGGTCTGCGCACGGATGGTGCGTTCACCCTTGAAGAAGAACTTGCAGGTATGCAGTTTGTCGTCCTTGATGCTTTTGATCTCGGATTTCACGCCGCTCATCGCACAGGAAAAAAGGACGTCCGAAGCACCTTGTCCGAAAATGCCGCGTACATCGCGGTAATCGCTGCCTCCGGCGTGGTCGGCGCCATAGACCGAGAACTTGGCTTCCATCTCCATGGCGCTCATCCCTTCGGCCCGGTCGATGACAGAGATTTCCCGGTTCTTGCGATCGAGGATGATGGTGATCTCCCGCGGGGTTTTCGGACGGTGGCCCGCTTCAATGCGCTTATAGGAATCATCGGCATTCAACACGATTTCCGCCAGATACTTGTTGAAGTCCTCCGACAGGGGACTTTTGATGTCACGACGCGTCTTTCTGGGGGCGTCTTTGACGATACGTTCACTCATGCCTCACTCCACCTTCGTATGCATTCACTTGGAATGCTTTCATTCTATCCAATTTTCACAAAAAAGAAAAGACGACAGCCAAAAGTGTCAAAGGTCTTGACACTTCGGCTACCGTCTATAGTTTGTCGTATTTCTTCGCATTGCCGTAGGCTTTGCCTACCGGGTATTTCTTCTCGTTCTTGTCGATTTTTTCGTTGAGAATGGTTTCAAGGTCGAACCCGTAATGGTCGACCATCATGAGGCAATAGCTCATGATGTCGGCCAGTTCGTCTTTGATGTTGTCCTTGTCGGGAGTGAGATCCTCCCACTGAAAGTTCTCAAGCAGCTCGGACGCTTCAATCGATATGGATTTGGCGAGGTTGTCCGGAGTGTGGAACTTCTCCCAGTCACGGTCTTTGGCGAATTTCCTGAGTCGCTTGATGATGGAATCCACGCTCAGCTCACCGCATAAATCGAGTCGACGAAGGAACGGATGGCTTCCATCCGCTTCGACACCGCATTTTTGACAGCCGCAGGAAGTACCGGCGCCTTTTTGAATTCGCGGGTGACACGCAATTGCGCATAGGCGATCGCATCCGTGACGGTGTCACGCTTGTAGTGGTTGTCAAAATCCGCTTCGATGACTTCGGGTTCGTTCGGGTCCTGGAACTCGCCTTCCCAAAGCATTACCTGGGCCTCGTCCTCATTCAGATCCCCGCCGTGGTTGAGGCGGTAGACCTGTTCAAGCTGATAGGCATGGCGCGCCATTTGGTAAGCGACCGCCGAGACTTGCATTTCATCGTTCCTGACCAGCCAGTCCATGTTGAATCGGAAGGTCATGGTGGTCGCGTCCATCATCGCCGGCAGGGATTCCTGTTCGAACAGTCTCACTTCGAGCGTGTAGGGGATGTTGATGCCGAGCGCCGTATCTTCAAACGCCCGTACGATGATGTCCTCTTTTTTGCTGATTTCATTGTCGAATGTTTCGTCGAGTTTATCGAATTTCTCACTCATATCAAATACTCCTTTAAGTTTTTTTTGGGGGTATGGGTAAAACCATAGAGCCCTTGTTTTTGTGTTTTTGTGTCAACACGAACGAATTGTAATACGAAAAACAAAAATATGCAAGGGGTATTTGACTCCCCCTGCATATTCATTCATGATGTGATAAAAATTCTCCATAAAACAACCGCCGCCACAAAGAGCACGAAAATGGTCGCGATGATGATCTCAGCAAGCGATATGGAAAATGGACGACCCTTCTTCTGTTCGGCTTTCTGTTTGGTCAGATCAGTCTGGGTTTTCGCATGCTTTGAAGGGTTCTTGAACGGTGCGAAACCGAGCCATAGAAGATGGATAAACATGATAAAAACTCCTTACAGGGCATTGATTTCTTGCCTGTTTACCGCCGAATCAAGGGATTTTTAGGATTGAATGCATTCTCTGGTCTTTATAAACACTATCCATAAAACGCCTTGAAATATTCTGGCAATAAACAAACCATCAAGCCTGAGGGTTCATCTTCAGTTCATTCACCGGGTCTTCCACATTGTCTCAAATATCATCGACGTATGCATGCGATTTCAGGTTCAACCGAGGATGGACAATTGAGAAAATCTTGTCAAGGAAAAGTTGATTTTTCCCGAAAATAATCCCAAAATAGATAATTTTGAAAATTTTTAAGAAAATTTAAACCTATGTATTTTTCTACTAAATATTGTTTTTAATTGTTTCATACGTCTTGCCTAATTGACGAAAAAGATACGCCAGATGATGATCGAAGCGATGAATAGCACAAAAGCCACCGAAAGCACGATTTCTACCGGCGAGACGGTGAAACCACGTTTTCCTTCTTTTTGTTTACGGGATTGGAATTCATCACTATCCACTTTCGCGTGATGCGACGTGTTTTTGTTTATGAGGCATTGACTTATCAGTAATTTCCATAACATAACATGATCTCCTATATATGAATGACTTGTGGGTGCAGTGGTACTAAAGTGGTTAAGGAATAAAAGCTTCTAGTTGACGAAAAAGATGCGCCAGATGATGATCCCCGCCACAAACAATACGAACAACGACGCCAGAACGATCTCGAAAATCGAAAGCCCGAAACGTCCGCCCTTCATGTTTCTTCTGCTCGCCTCATGCGCATCGCTTCTCACTTTCGCCTCTTCTGAAACATTCCTGTGTCGATTCCTCGGATCATGGGGTCCAAATCCGATGCAAAGCATTTTCCATAGCATGGTCTTCACCTTCCTATATTTTTAATCGATTCTTGATTCCTCAACACGGATGTTGCCGAAATGATAGAACTCGGGATCCTGCATGGCACGCCACGGCGTATCTTTGAACGCATCGGACCCGATGCGTTCTATGGGTGATTCAATAGGCGCTTCAATGGTTTCAAGCATGGCGTTGTACGCAAAGGCCTCCCGGCTGATCACAAGCAGATCGATGGTTGTCTCGAAAGAAAGCACATTGAGAGAGTTCATGCGTGCGAAGGCGCGCTCACCGATAAAGAGCAATCCCGGGTTGAAGGTCACGCTTTCGATGGTATCTATGTCATAGAACGCTTCTTTCGCAATCGCAAGGGTTTCTTCGGGAATCGACACATTCCTGTCCACATGCGCCTCGTTGACCCGGTAAAGCACGCGTCCGACGAACGCAAACATATCGTCGTCCTGCGCGGCATCGAACGGCGTCCCTGAGAAAACGTCCGTTCCCACTTCAAGCAATGCCGTCTCATCTTCAAGATGCACAGTGTCAAGATTTTCCATGTCCTTGAACGCACGATCGTCGATGGTGCGTAAGTTCTCTCCAAGAGTCACGCTCTCAATGGCCGCATTGCCTTCGAAGACACCTTCCCTGATCCGTGTGACGGGTCTTCCCTCACGGGTCGCAGGGATAACCAAGGATACATCGTTGCCTTCGTAATCGATGATATGCACTTCGCCTCCGACCATTTCATAAGTCAAGCCGGCCGGGCGGCTTACATAGTAATAGGCGAGCGCCGTCACCAGAATGCCGATGATCAAAAACGCGAACAAGGCGATCTCGGCCGCGCCGATGCCGACATGGTCTTTCTTTCCGTAGGCCCCGATGGGATGAACGCCGTCTTTGTGATGTTTTGGTATACGTCTGGGCACATTCATCCCTCCTTATCCATTGATGCGTTCCCTTTTATTATAAACGATACAAATACTCTGTGGAAATAAAATGTATTGAGCGCTTTGTCAAGCGTTTCTTTTTTGAATGCAGGCAGATTTGACACAATATGCGCATTTGATATTATGAAAGTGAAGGGGGTTTCCCTTTCAAAACAAACAACGGAGGCGATTCAATGAATCGAATCACCATTAAACAGACGGCTCGCGAAGCGTATAGGAAAAATCGCTCCAACGCGATTCTTGCCCTGGTCATCCCTATGGCGATCTTCCTGGTGGCCTACGCCATTCCATTCGGGCTTTTCATGGCAACCGAACAGGCCATATGGATGGTGCTGCTTGTGATCGTGATTTTGCTTTGGACACCGATTACGGTTGGCATCTTTCACTTTTACAGAACATTCAAGGATAATCCGGACGCCAGTCTGAAACTGTTGCTGAAAGGGCATGAGAATCTGCTCAGAAACCTGCTCAGACTGCTTCAGACCCTTCTGTTCATCTACCTTTGGATGCTGTTGCTCGTCATTCCCGGCTGGGTGGCGATGTTCACCTACGCCATGGTGCCGTTCATCCTCGCGGATGATGAAATCCGTAGAGACGGCATGGCGCCACGCCCCACCCAGATCAGCCGCAAAATGATGAAAGGTCATCGCTTGGAACTCTTCGTCATGATGCTTTCCTTCCTCGGATGGATGATCCTGGGCGCACTGACCTTGCACATCCTCACCATTCTCTTTGTCGGCCCATACATCTATCTGAGTCTGGCCGAGTTCTATGATAAAGTGCGTGGCAATCTACCGGATGAATACTTTGTAAAGGATACAACCTGATCACAAAATCTCAAGGCTGACGAAAAGTCAGCCTTTTTCATTGCTGGGTGAATCCTTCATTTCGCATGACCGGTATCCTTATTTCCATGTTTCCGCTCCTCTTGTCATAGATTTCATATTTGATCGGAAGCGGGTCATAGTAGGGAATGCCCGGTTCTTTGAACGGTTCATACTCGCTTTCATCAATCCATTCCTTCAGGGACTCATATGTCTCACTGATCGCCTCAAGCGTGATGTGACGGCTTCTGAGCACCAGGCCTCCCGGAAGCATGAAGACTTCCAGGTCTTCAGGCACGAAACTGTCCCGTGCGATTTCCACCCCTATGAAGTAGATGAACCCATCAGTCATGAGGTGTTGCGACACACCGATCTGTTTGTGTCGGTCAATGATGGAAAGCATGTCCCCATACGCATCGATTGTTTCCATGGTGTCTTTGATTTTATCTTTGAGCGTTTCAAGTTCATTCCATTTCACTTCGTAGACATGCCCCAGAAGCATGGCTTCGTCCTGGACTTTCAACCGGATATTCATGGCATCACCCCATATATGGTTCATTCCTAAGTCGGTTACCTGCTTATGGTTCCATTTTACCACGTGGCATGTCATGGCCAAAATAAAACCGTCCGGATCCATGATGGATACGGACGGCAGATATATCTGTCTATGTGTATTGTTCCGCCTTTTCTTCAAACGTTGAGAGCTGCTCCTCTGAAAAGAGCTTCTCTACAAACAACGCCGATACCACGAATACAAGGAACATGGTGACGTTGATGATCATCGCGAACTGAAAGCCGAGCTGCGAGAACTGATAGAAGACAATGGGGAGTTTCAATGAACTCCAGACCATCAGGAAGAAAAGCACATTGGAATAGCGCGCCCCTTTTTTGAGCATGATCATTGCGAGCGGAAACGCGGCGATGGTCGGTCCGGCGCTGAAAGCGCCCAGGAAGAACGCAAGCGCCATTCCTTTGAGGCCGCTTTCCTTGCCCATGAGCGCGATGACGGTTTCTCTGGGGACCCAGGCGTCGAAGAGGCCGATGAGCACGAATATGGGCGGCACAATGAGCAACATGGATAGCACCTGGTTCCAGGTGTTCTCCAGTGAGCGGTACGTATAGTTCATGTCGATGATGCTCAGAATAATCAGCAGAACAATTGAAAGCACCAGGAACTTGTTCTTTTTCACAAAACGTTTCATGCGTACACCACCATCACAACACCGATGACGATGATCGCCCCGATCAGACTGATCAGATTCCTTAAAACGGCACTTTTCGCGGAAAAGAACTTCTTCTCCGCCGCAAAGTAGACAATGCCCACACTCATGACCGTCACTAGAAATCCGGCGACCTGCGGATAGGCCGCCCCGTTTTCAAGGAGCTCCCTGCCAAGCGGAAAGGCCACAAACGGTGGCATGAATGTGATCGAACCCACACCAAGACCAAAGACAAGTCCGAAAACGCCGCTTTCTTCCCCCAACAGTGAAGAGATGAACTCCGGGGTTACAACCGCCAGCAAAATACCGATGAACAAAAACAGCGGCAACAACACCGGCATCAATTTCATAAAACTTTTGAATCCTTTTTTAAGGCCAAGCTTCGTCTTGGCCGGGTCTTTCACCAAAGACACCAGCAACAACAGTCCCGCAAGACCATAGATGATATATCCTTCTGTCGACATACAATCACTCCCGCATTAATTGTACGTATGCCATCTAAATAAGTCAATATTGTTGCGAAAGCTTTATTTGGCCTTGCGAACTAGTTTATGTTACAGAACGGAGGATATGTTTCTATCTTATGAGAAATCCTTTTTATACATCCACGCTTATAACAAAATCACA
>Ga0207421_10003009_pt1 | contig 20450 bp, 17 predicted proteins | sample SodLakKL_010_SED_4_FD_187542 | JGI IMG/M metagenome (GOLD analysis project Ga0207421, IMG submission 187542) | Alkaline sediment microbial communities from Lake Tanatar, Kulunda Steppe, Russia - 8KL_010_SED (SPAdes) (version 2) | ecosystem: Environmental > Aquatic > Non-marine Saline and... | reverse complement strand
GATCATGCCTTCATCTTACACCATTCTGTAGCGCACCTACGGCGCGCCGAATATGATTCCGCGTTGTTTATCTACAAAGATATTGCCCCGCTGGGGCAACACAGCAAGGTTTCCAATTATAAAGACCACGCTTCCGAAAAAACCTGTAGCTGTAAAATGAATCATGTATCCCTGTATAATGATCCGGGGTTGATTTCAACTGTCGCTTGTCGTAACCTCCTGAACTGCATTCCTTCAATTTCAAAAAAACATCATGAAGCCCGTCTTTAAACTTTCTTTTGCCCTTATTCTTTGTGCGCTGTTTGTTTCGGGCTGCCAGTCTGGTGATTCTTCCGAACCCGGCAATCATACTACGACTTCGATACAGGTAACAGAAATTGCGAGCCCTGCCCAATCCGAATCACGCTATCCCAATCTGTATACCGACAACACAGGAACCGTCTACCTGAGCTGGACCCGCGTCGTATCCGATACCGTTTTCATTGAATACGCTTCTTTTAATGGTGGCGCCTTTTCCGAAGCTGCTCATATTCATACCGGTCATCCTGATAATTTCTTTGTTAACTGGGCCGACTTCCCTTCGGTGGTTGGCCACAATGGTAATCCGCTGGCCGCCCATTGGCTTGGAAAGGTTGATGGCGGCACCTTCGCTTATCACGTTGATGTTTCTTTGAACACAGATGATTCAGGCTGGGCAGAGGCCTTCACCGCTCACCTCGACCACTCCCCTACCGAGCACGGATTTGTATCGCTTGAACCCATTTCTGATGACACCGTTCTCGCTATCTGGCTCGACGGTCGCTACACCGACGGCGGACACGGAAGCGAGGATTTTGCCCACTCCATGACCCTGAGATCCGCAGAATTGTCTCCCGGCGGGATTGTTAACCGTAAAAATGAGATCGACGACACCGTGTGCGATTGCTGTCAGACCGATCTGGTTCCGGTTGGTGATGATTTCTTCGCCGTTTACCGAAACCGGAGCGAAGGCGAAATCCGGGACATCGCATTTTCGCGCTACACCACCGAAACAGGCGAATGGAGCACACCCGAGACGCTGCATGCCGACGGCTGGGAAATTCACGGCTGTCCCGTAAACGGGCCGAGGGCGGCATCACACTATGAAAATGTGGCCATAATCTGGTATACACAAGCTGATGATAAACCACAGGTAAAACTTTCCGTTTCTTCTGATGCCGGCTTTTCGTTCTCAAATGCCATCACTCTGGAAACCGTTAATCCTGCCGGCAGAACCGATGTGGTTTACACAAACGACGGGCGCCTGTTTGTTAGCTGGCTCGATCTGATTGATGGCGAAGGACACATCATGCTGCAAGAAATTACAAATGGCGCAGAAGGTGGAAATGGGCCGGCCGTTCAGGTTGCCGTTACCTCTGCAACGCCCAGAAGCGGATTCCCCCGCATGACCAAAACAGACAACGGAATCCTGTTTGCCTGGACGGCTACCGAGCCCGCAATGCAGGTAAAAACGGCTTTGGTAAACATCGACTAAAAAACAGCCAATCGTGACAGTCGCTTCTTAAAGCTTGATCAGTACGTTATCGATGAGCCGGGCTTTTCCGAGGTAGGCCGCGGCGGCAATTACGTATGTTGTACCGGATTTCAGCTGTTCGGGGGGCTGAAGATTCTCATATCCTACCAGCTCAAAATAATCAGGACGAAATCCGGCTTTTTCAAGCTCTTTACCGGATTCTGCGGCAAGCTTTTTAAATTTCGCCTGCACATCACTGGCTTCCATCCATTGCGTAATTTCACGGCCGGCTTTCTGGAGCGTTGCAAACAGATGAGGTGCAGCTACCCTTTCTTTCCTGTCTAAATAAACGTTTCGACTGCTCAGGGCGAGCCCATCGGCGGCTCGGACTGTATTACCCATCACGATTTCCACATCATGATTAAACTCAAATGCCATCTGCTCGAGAATCCGGAACTGCTGAATATCTTTTTGTCCGAATACGGCCACGTCTGGCTTTACCATATTAAACAGCTTGTTCACAATCTGGATAACCCCGTCGAAATGGCCCGGGCGGGATGCTCCGCACAAATGATTTCCAAGGGTTGAAAGGTGCATCCGGATGTAGTTTTCACCTCCGTAAACCTCACCCCGCTCCGGACAAAAAACGGCGGCGGCACCGGCTTCCCGACATTTTTCGAGATCGTCCTCGAGCTTTCGGGGATAGGCCTCAAAATCTTCGCCCGGAGCAAACTGCGTCGGGTTCACAAAAATGGAAACCACTACTTTATCAGATTTTTCTGCGGCCAGCCGAATCAGATCTAAGTGGCCAAGGTGAAGCGCACCCATTGTAGGAACAAACCCGACCTTTCGCCCGGCCTGATGCTCTTTTTTTGTGAATTTCCGAATTTCATCAACCGTTTTTACTATAAGCATGTAAAGTATCTTGTCCGTGATCTATTATAGTCAACTTCTCCCTCGTGGTGTGCCACGTCGCAATATCGGTAACTTTCAGGCAAAAAAAATCCGGCATCTAAATTAAGATGCCGGATTTCAATTAAACCCTTAAGAAATCAGATCGTGCGATTCGGATCAAATTCTTCAAGCAGCTGCTTCACTCGCTGTACGAAGGCACCACCAAGTGCGCCATCTATAATGCGGTGATCGTAGCTCATAGAAAGGTAAACCATGTGGCGGATAGCGATTACATCGTTGCCATCGATTTCCATTACCATCGGGCGTTTCTGAATGATACCCGTTCCGAAAATCGCAACCTGCGGCTGATTGATAATCGGGGTGCCCATCAGGTTGCCAACGCTTCCGTAGTTGGTAAGGGTGAAGGTACCGCCGGCAAGATCATCCGGAGAAAGCTTCTTATGACGCGCTTTACCCGCAAGTTCGTTGGTAGAACGAGCCAGACCGTACAGGTTCATATCGCCCGCATTTTTGATAACCGGCACAATAAGACCGCCTGATCCCGACTCACCCAGTGCAACAGCAATACCGTAGTTGATATCGCGCTTCATGTGGATTTCGTCTCCGTTAACGGAGCTGTTCATAAGCGGGAATTCGCGCAGCGCCTGAATGGTCGCCTCGATAAAGAACGGAGTAAAGGTGAGCTTAAAGCCGTTTTCTTTATAGAATTTGTCTTTATTTCTTTCGCGGAATTTAACCAGGTTCGTAACATCGGCCTCGCCAAATGTAGTTACGTGTGCAGAGGTCTGCTTGGACTTCACCATGTGCTCGGCAATCACCTTACGCATGCGATCCATTTTAATAACCTGAACATTCTCTACAGGGCGGCCGGCGTGTATTTCACCAGCGTTGATTTCGCTGCTGTCTTTTGAGCCAGAAGCTGCGGCAGGAGCAGATTTCTCTACCGGTTTGGACAATCCAGAGCCAGAGCTTGCTGCTGCAGGCTTAGAGGTTGTTTTAGACGAACCTCTGTTTTCCAGGTAGTCCATTACATCCTGCTTGTTTACACGACCCTGTGAACCTGAGCCATCAATAGACTCGAGTTCTTCCTGGGAAAGGCCTTCTTTTTCGGCTATAGAGCGAACAAGCGGAGAGAAGAAACGTCCGTCGCTTCCGTGGCGCTGAGGTGGCGTGTCGCCTTCCACTGCAGCCGGAGCTGGTGCATCTTCTTTTTCTTCTTCAGTTTCAGTTTCTTCTGGTGCTTCTTCAGCCGCGGCTGGTTCTTCTTCAGTTTCTTCGGGAGCTTCATCGGCAGCGTCTGCTTTTTTGGCATCTCCACCGCCGGCGCTTACGTCGGCATCCATATCTGTTTCAATAATAGCGATAGGCTTGCCCACTTCGATTACGTCGCCGGCTTCTGCCAGGATTTCAACAAGTATTCCGGACTCGGGGGCCGGAACTTCAGAATCTACCTTGTCTGTAGCTATCTCAAGAATAGTTTCGTCCTGTTCAATAACGTCGCCAACGCTTTTAGTCCACTCGATTACTGTACCTTCCATAATCGACTCGCCCATTTTGGGCATTACCATTTCAACTCTTGCCATTAATCTGTTCCCTTGGGGGTTTTGTTATAAAAAATACTTTTACGTGCGTGATAATCATGCGGAATGATACCAAAAAGTGTTGAAAAATGTTTTTAAAGAACCGCACGATTTGTGGAAACGCTTTTCCGGTGCAGAAGTTACGAATTTCATGCGTCATAAGCATCAGCAAATCCTATCATGCAGAGCATAGAAAACGCTGTTACACAACGTCTGAGGGCATTCAGACCATTAGCTGCTTTTTCTCATAGCGCCGCCGTAGTTAATCCAGACTACCCACATGCCAAAAATAGCGAGGTAAAAGATTGCCGATGTGGAATAATCGTGAGCAAAATCAAAGCTTTGCGGGTGGTAATACTGTAAAAGCACAAGCACCACAATACGGAACACGTTAATAAGATAAATCATCAGTATGCCCATAGGTAAAAATAAAGCTCTTTTGATATTATCACCCGGGTAAGCCATCACAAATCCTACAAATAAACCAATGGCCTCTAATCCGTTACATCCATTTACAATAATAACACCTGCCGTTCCCGGAATTCCAAGCACCCGGTAATCAAAAAAAAGGTCCACTCCAAACAGGGTGAGGATACCACCGGCAACGTCTACGATGTTAACGGATAAAAACGCATCGAGGCGGCCGTCGGGAAGAATCCACATTTCGTAAAAAAGATACCACACGGCAAAATAGCCCAGCAGCTTAGCCAAAAATATGGCAATATCTCTATTTGCACCTTTAAGCATGTACGTCGACAGACATTAGTTAAAAAAAGAATTCATTCTTTTAGAATGATGGCATCATTACCCTTAAAATTACATGCAGATATTCAACATAGCATGAACGGCTTAAAAGTACGGATATTTGGCCGTTTTACGAATACGGTTCATCCCGTGGCTTTAAAGTCGTATTTTGAGAATCAGGCTGGTTAATTCAGCTCACTAATTTCAGAACTTTTTATTTTTTTAGATCCTAAAAGCATTTATGTACGATTACCAGGAAGATATCCACGAGCTTGTACGCCAGTTACGGAAACATCAAAAAATAGCCGTCATTTCTCACGTGCGTCCCGATGGCGACGCGATTGGCTCTCAGGTTGGAATCTGCCTTTGGCTGGAGGCAGAAGGAATCGACTATATGGCACATAACGACGATGCACTGCCCGAAGACATTTCCTGGATCAGAAATGGAGTGAACATCAGACCCTATACCCAGGAAGAACTTGAAACCTGCGATGCGCTTCTTTTTGTAGACGGCAACAGCCCCAAGCGGTTTGGAAACCTTTCCGGCTATTTCGAAAACTGCTCCAAGCCCTGCTATATTATCGATCACCATCCGGAACCTGCCGACGGGTACACCTATATGGTTTCAGTGCCCGAAGCGGCCTCTACTGCCGAGCTCATTTACTGGCTTTATGATGAAACCGCCCCGGAACGCATCACCAAAGAAGTCGCTACTGCACTTTATACAGGCATTATGACCGATACCGGTTCGTTTCGCTTTGCCAGCGTTGGATCTCACATCCACCGGATCATTGCTGATTTAATCGATCGTGGAGAGCTGCAGATAGCACCAATCCACCAGAAAGTGTACGATAACCTCCAGCTGAAACAGCTCCGGCTCATCAGCCGTGTGCTCAGCCAGATAGAAGTTTATGAGAAGTATAAAATGTCTTCTATGGTTGTTACGCTGGATGATCTCGAGAAAACCGGGTGTGAGTATAACGATACGGAAGGTCTCATTTCATTTCCTCTCTCGCTGAATGATGTTGATGTAGCAATTATCTTTATAGAGCGGGAAGGCAAGATCAAGATGAGCCTGAGATCCAAAACAGATTTCGACGTTAACCTGCTGGCTCGTCTTTTTAACGGAGGCGGGCACCAGAAAGCGGCAGGCGCCTGGTACGACGGCAGTATCGAGGAAGCAGTTAAAAATGTAATGGAAACCGCCATCAGTATGGCAGCCAAAGCTTCAGCCTGATATATATATTAATGGCCCTTGCCTGCGTTAGATATGAGACTGGCCTTCTGCGATAAAAATTATCGTATCATTCACCTTCTATCTGTACATGTTTAAGCCTTTACTTTCCAATACTGCTCTGATTCTTAGCCTTTTTTTCATTAATCTGGCTTGTACCGGAGTACCGGAACCTTCTTCAGTTGAATCCGGATCCGAACCTGTCCTCCAGGCTGATGAAATCTATCAGCCTATAGAAGAAGTACCCATTGTACAGCGCAGATCTCAGGAATTTATTTCCGAAAGCAGGCAAAACGCCATCACCAGAACCGTGGAGCAGGTGAGCCCGGCCGTAGTTGGTATCATCGTAACGGAAGTTGATCCGCGCATCACAAATGACCCCTTCCTTGAGTTTTTCATGAATCCGGGCGGGCGCCAGCGGCAACAAACCAGCGTAGGTTCCGGTTTCGTTATAAGTGAAGACGGTTATGTGGTTACCAACGAACATGTAATTGGCCGGAATCCGGTGTCGGTTAACGTGCTTCTTTCCGATGGGGAGCAGTACGAGGCTACCGTTGTCGGATCGGATGAATATACGGATATCGCCCTGCTCAAAATCGATCACGACAAAACGTTTGAACACGTTACATTTGGCGACTCAAATACTACAATCGTGGGCGAATGGGTTGTTGCGGCCGGAAATCCTTTTGGATTGTTCGACGACGGCAAACCGAGCGTTACCGTTGGGGTGATAAGCGCAGTACAGCGAAACTTCCGTCCGAACCCGCAGGACCCGAGGGTATATCTGGATATGATACAGACCGACGCGGCCATTAACAGAGGAAACTCGGGCGGACCGCTTGTTAACTCAGACGGCGAAGTGATTGGTATTAACACTTTCATCTTTACCGGAGGTACAAGCGCTGGTTTCGTGGGTCTCAGCTTTGCCATTCCAAGCAACCGGGTAATTCAAATTATTTCGCAGCTTGCAGAAGCGGGTGAAGTGCAGCTGGCCTACGACCCGGGCATAGAAGTGGTCTCTATTAACCGCAGACTAGCCTACGAATACAGGTTACCCTATATGCAGGGGCTGCTGGTTGTGGGTGTAAATCAGGACGGCCCCGCCTATGAAGCAGGCATTCTGCCCGGTGATATCATAACCAGATTGGGCAATGAGCTTATTTACGGCCAAACGCACGCTATGGCACTCTTCCGTGAATACAACGAGGGCGATGAAATGAATCTCGAAATATACCGGGACGGTCAGCATTACGAAACCGAAATGCTTTTACGAAGACGAACAGCTATCGAATAGTCGTCTTAAAACGCTTTTTTTCGCTTCAAAAACTTTTCCACTCTCTCGTGATGCTCTTCTGAAGCCCACAGTTTGGCAAATTCCGTGCGCTCGTTATTAATGGACTCCCGATGCGGGTGTTTCTGGGCATAGGTTACTCCTTGCTTAAGCGTACGGATCATCTTTCTGTCGTTGGCGCACAGCTTTTCTGTAATCTTAGTAATATGGCTGTCGAGCTGTGCAGATACGTCAGCTACATCTATGAGGCCCGCAATTAGTGCGGATTCGGTATCCACAAGCGACTGCGTGCCGAGCCAGAAAAGTACGGTCGACCGGCCCACGCGTTCTATCATGCGGGTTAGTCCACCCCAGCCGGGCGGCAGGTAAAACTTCCCCTGTGTGAAGCCAAAACGAGCATGCTTTACGGCAATCCGGAAATCAAAAGCGAGCATAATTTCAGTACCACCCCCGTACGCATCACCATTAATTAAAGCGATAGTCCAGCAGTCGGCCGATTCTATCCGATGGAGAATATCACCCATTTTCATAGACATCAGCCTGGCGTCGTGCTCGGTTTTCAGCTTTGAAAATTCCTTTAGGTCACCGCCGGAAGCAAAATATTTACTACCCTGACCGGTGAGAATAAAAACACGAATTTCTTCATCAGACTCAATTGCGTCGCACACTTTTTCGAGTCCCTCCATCACCTCAAAGTTGATGGCGTTGTAGGCCTCAGGCCTGTTTATCGTCGCAATGATAGTATGCGGATCGGGTCGTTTTATAATCAGGGATTCCACGCGCAGCACTTTAGTTTCGGATAGCATATTTTGCCTATGTTAAGATATTCGGACAAAAGATGGAAGCCGGTTAACAAACTCTTACCTCAGTGCTCCTCAGAATTGAGGATGGTCAGTTTTCCTTTGGTTTAGGCTCAATCTCATTCACTATCCAGCTGAGAAAATCGCTGTTCCCGCCGGAAATCGGAAGCGAGACCACGCAGGGTAAATCGTAGCTGTGCAGTTCCTTAATTCGGTTTCCAATTGCCGGAACGTTAGATTCCGTCGTTTTGAGCAGAAGCACAACTTCAGCATCGTGCTCCACCTTTCCATTCCACCGGTAAACAGATTCCATTTGGGGGAGAATATTTCCGCATGCGATTAGCCTTTCTTCCAAAAGCGCGCCCGCTATTTTACGGGCCTCCTCTATTTTCGCAGTGGTTACATAAACAATTACAGGCTGATCTGTTAGCATGGCTTTTAGATTTAGTTCGGATTTTCACTTCATGGGAATCGCTGCGCCTGCCTGTCTTCGCCGGGGCAGACAGTTAGGCTCGGTGCACGGAGAGTTTATCATTTAACACCTGCTTGCTGCAGGCAGGTTCAACACTTAAAACTTGAAATTAGGAGCGAAGCGACTTTGCCGGCCACACTCCCGATTCTATTTTCCTGGCGCGTTTTCTGAAGTGCGGCAGAGATAGCAATCGCTTCCGGAAGACATAAACCCAGCCTTTTCGATTCTTATGATCTTCCACAAGCACGCGGTCATATAGGTTTTGAGGATGGTTAACCCCGTAGAAGTCTTCGAGTTTGTCGAGAATAAGCAGCGTCTCGTCGCTTACGGTATACAATTCTGCTTCAACGACAGATTCAGGATTATCCGAAACTGTAATACCCGGATAAGAGCCTAAACCCCACATTTCGTAGCCTGTGAGCTCAGATTTCCCAACGAACTCACCGTCCCGGAGAAGCCGATGATTCGCGCATCCTTTTCGTAGCGTACCGTATACGAATACCTGATAACTCATTTTCTGGCTGCCGTAATCTTATTTTTTTACTGCTTCAATTTTGTTTGCTTTAAACTATACCTATCATAACGCTGAAGCACGACACAGCGATTCAAATAAAATAACAAGCCGTATGAGCGAAAAAAAACAGGAATGTCCCTCCTGTGCGATGATGGTTGATGCCAAAGCCGAAATCTGCCCGATTTGTGGTTACGAATTTCCGAAACAGAAACTCAGCATAATGCTGGGCGTCTGGCTCCTCATCATTTTAATGCTGGCGTGGGCTTTTTTATAGGGTGATGGCATCCTATAACGAAAAGAGCCGCCCCTCTGAGTTCAATCAGCGGGGCGGCTCGTTTTTAAAACCTGAGTCAGACTATGCGTTATGGCAGGTAAATGGAACCGTCCAAGCGCTGAAGTATCGGGTCTTCGCTGGCAAAGAGCTCCATGTTTTCATACATACGATAGCGAGCCTTAATTTCGGTAACATAGTTTACCGGCTCGGTACCCCGTACAAACCCAAAGCGGGCATTCTGAAAAAATCTTGGCTGCATAAGAAGCAGAAGCGACTCAGACACATCGTCCCAGTTATTTGGATCGCGGTTGCGATCAACCGTAAGACGGCGCGCATCGGCCATGTGCCCCATTCCGGCATTGTAGGTAGCCAAAGCGAATGAAATCTGATCGTCTTCATTCATGTACGAATAGTGGGCCAGATGCTTTTTGATATAGCGAATACCTTCACGGATATTGGTTTCCGGATCCCACAGCATGTGCTCTTCAACCTGGGAGAATCTCGGGATGATTTGCATCAGGCCAATAGCTCCCATGCGGCTTTCCGCGTACGGGTCGAAACGTGACTCCTGTGCCATCACCGATAGAACGAGCTTCCAGTCCACACCAGCCTCTTCGGCAAGCGGCTTCACCAGCTGATCGTAGGGTGAAAAATAGCCTTCATAGCCCGTAACCTGCGGACTGTTCCAGTTACGCATGGTGTAGGAAGCAGGGCGGTTATCAAAATAACGCTGGCGTAAAATGTTCATATAGGCAGACCGGCGCGGCAGCTGATCCACTTCGCTGATTCGAAAATGTTCGGTCACAAAAGCGTCCATAGCCTCTTTTAGTGCCGGCGCATTTGCCCTGATTCCCCAGGCAATCTGGTCGCCGCTTGAAATTACAGGCCCTTCAGCCAAACCACCAATGTAGGCAGATGCAGCCTGAAAAAGATTAGCATCAGCTACGGTTGCATCAAAATCACCTTCGGCAACCGCAAACATGATGGCTTCGGTATCCCACATTTCTGGAAGTTCTTCAATAGTGTAGGTGTAGCCGTTAGCTTCTTTAAGCGCGGTGAGCGACTTCACGTAGGAGCTGCCCTTACGAACGCTTATAGTTACAGAACCGGCTTCTTCAAGCGAACCGGCCTGGAAACCGGTATCTGAAAAGACCAGAATCTGGTCTACAATATTATAGGGCTCAGAAAAACTGATTGTTTCAGTGCGTTCTGGCGTAATGCTGTAGTTAGCAGCTATGAAATCGCCATAACCAGCATTCAGAAGATCAATTGGCTTCTGATCGTTGGCGGCTATTACAATCTCGAGACGAAGATTTTGCTCTTCCGCAAAGGTGCGGGCAAATTCGTATTCAAAGCCTTTGTCCTCGCCGCGGTGCAGGAAGTAGGAGCTCGAATTGAATCGGGTAATCATACGGATGACGCCTTCCTCGGTGATGGCGTCCATGTCTCTTTCAACTACCAGAGCGGTAGTGTCTTCAAGTACTTCTTTTGCCGCTTTATCGGAATTGTCCGTTCCCTTTAGCTTTTGCTCATTTGTACTGCAGCTAATCATAATTCCAAGTGTACCTGCAATAAGCACGCCCGGGATTACAGCTGCGCGAATATGTTTCGCAGGAGCATTTACTATGGATAAGGATTGTTTCATTTGTTACAAATTTGGTGAGCCGGTACCCTTATCGCCTGGCGCCGGATAGACCGGGGGCCAGCATTATTAATAAGGTGCCGGTAAATTGCCTGTTCTTCAGGACTTTCTCTTTCTTATGAATGCGTATAAGACGAGTAGTTTATCACATTCGTTACATTAGATTTTGCTAATGCGAATAGCTCACTTCAATAAATATTAATTCAGTTGATTTGTTGATTTTAAAATAATTTATTTAAGCTCTTTGTTGGGTTTTCTTAATAATGTTTTCAAGTACTTACCTAAATATACGGATTAAGTTATTACCAGTATCGGTAAATATGTCAGCACCTTGAAACGTTTGTTATATAAGTTTATTGGCCTCTCGTTTTCGGGGTAGCGCTTCCACCGAGCCAGGCCAGCCCGACCCCTGCCATAATTACAATCATGGATACCGATTCCGGAAGGCTTGGGATTTCTTCAAAAAGGAATGCGGCGAGAATTATCGCAAATACAGGCTCCGCCAGAATGAGAGTTGAGAGCAGCGTAGGGGCGACATACTTCACGCTGTAATTTATGGATCCATGACCAAGAATCTGAGGTCCTATTGCAAGCGCAATTCCACAGATCCAGGCAATGAGGGTTACTTTGAGCGAGACACCCATCACCAGAAAAACAAGCAGACACATAATAGCAGTACCCGCATAAACGCGAAATATGAAGTCCAGCCAGCCGCCCTTTGCGCGAAGTCTGCGGCTTAAAAGCAGATAGAAAACGAATAGAACGGCAGCTAAAACAGCAAATATATTGCCAAGAACAGGGTTCGAGTAGGTTGCTGCGGGGTCGGTATCCATCACCCCGAGCAGCACTGATCCGCTAAATGCGGTTAAGACACCCAGCCAGGTCACGGCAGAAAAACGGCCGGTTTTGTTGAAGGACTCCACCACGATCAAAATCACCGGGTGGATGGTAACCAGTACTGAAGCAGAGGCTACAGAGGTGTAGGCAAGAGAGGCAAACCAAAAGATGAAGTGGAGCGCTAAAAAGCTGCCCGCTGCGATGGCGTACCAATTATCTTTACGGTCCCATTTTTCTACCAGGCCGGTTTTTCGCCCTCTAAGCCAAAAAGGGAACAAAATGAGCGCAGCCGATACCGTTCGGATGGTTGCCAGTGCAACAGGATGTGTATCACCTGCAAACCGGACCAGGATCGGGGCAAAAGCAAAGGTTGCAAGGCCCGCCGTTAACAGCAGTACCAGCCGGGTTGCAGAGGGCTCAGAGGTTTGTACAGGCAAAACGGTCCACCGTTTTTAACGGATACGATCCATCGATTTTATGAGCTTGATATCGCTTTTAATGGCGCGAATTGCCAGAAACTCAAACATCAGCGCAAAGACAAGCGCAATAACTCCGGCTAATTCCCAAATAGAGTCCTGGCTGTAGCGACCCATGCTTAAAAATATACCCGCCCCTGAGCCAATGGCAATTACCTGAAACAAACATGCATATGAAGTAATCTGAATTTGTCTCAGCCGGTTTTTATAAAGAAAAACGGCGTAGAGAGAGAGCACCATGGCAAAAGCCGATGCCGCTGTAATTAATGGAAGCATCCATTCACTTGTATCCATGCGTGCCTGAACAAACAAGGGAGAGAAAAAGAAAACAATGTTGAGGAATATGGCTACTACTAAATAAACTGTTTGAATGCGCTGTATCACGGTAATTTGGAATTATTGCTGCGTTAAAACTTAAATCAGTATCCGGTTGTATGTAACAATTTCCGGGGTTGAATAAGATAAGATTTTAAGCATTCATTTTTCAGCATCTTCATTTTAAGTTATATTAATCCTTTCTTCATCAGCCCGACATTTAAGCACACAACCGGTTATCGCTTGTATCGCGTAGAATTACAAAATTTTGAGGGTCCGCTCGATCTGCTTCTTTTCTTTATTAAAAGGGAAGAAGTTGAGATTAAGGATATTCCGATTTCCAAAGTTACCGACCAGTTTATCGATTATCTGAGCGTACTGGAAGAGCTGGACCTGGAAATTGCCAGCGAGTTTATTCTCATGGCCGGCACGCTTATGTCCATCAAGGCGAAAATGCTGCTGCCCCGCCCCGATTCGGATGACGACGAAATTGACGAAACCGATCCCCGGTATGAGCTTATCCAGAGCCTGCTGGAATACAAGCGTTTCAAAGAAATGGGTGAGGAATTCCGTTTATTCGAAGCAGACGCCTCTCGCGAGTACTACCGCGGAAACTTCAAGCCGGATCAGGTCCGGCAGCCCGATAATGGTGAGGCACTTAAAGACGTAAGCCTGATCGACCTGATGGCTGCCATGAAACAGGTACTCTTCCGCAAGCATCAGGAGCAGCCGGTTCACCAGGTTGATAAGCCCGAAACCAGCATTGAGGAAATGGCCGAACACATCCTCAACCGCCTGCACCGACACGGGAAAACGTCTTTCATCACACTTTGTGAAGAGGCCGATTCTCCAATGTATGTGGTCGTCACCTTTCTTTCCGTTCTTGAAATGGTGAAAGAAGGCCAGCTTCACCTGTTCATTTCAGACGAAAACTACTTCGATTTTTACGTGGATGTGCCCCGAATTGATGCAGGACCATCGTATCAGCAGATTTTAGAAGAAACCTAATCACCGGCATTTCAATATTTTACAATCCTGCGGCACTCTCGATATCTCCGTAGCCGTTTAAACAGATGATTTCAGATTTCATTCATAACCTACAACCCCATCACATGTTAAGATTCAGCCTGTTTTCGACAAGCATCACCCTTTTTACTATTCTCTTTTTTTCTTCGGCTTGTTACAGTCAGACCGATTCACCAGCTGCAGATCAGCAGGTTATTGAAACAGAATCTGACTCCCGCAACCTGGATTTATTCGAATTCCGAAGCATTATCACCGCAGATTTGCTTGAGACGCATCTCGAAGTACTTGCCGGTGAATCAATGATGGGGCGCGGTACGGGTCAGGAGGGAATTGATTTGGCAGCCGATTATCTGGCATCATGGCTCGAAAAATACAACGTTGCGCCCATGGGTGATGACGGCTCCTATTTCCAGCATTTCGACCTGATGGCCATGCGCACTAACGAAATTGTGTATACCCTGAGCGCCATCACAGCGACCGATACAACGGAAGTTTGGAGTGAATCCGCCTCACGCTTCAGCCCGACTGAATTTTATAATGATTTTGGTGGTGAAATTAGCATTTCGGGCGGCATCACCTTTGCAGGACTTGGAATTTCCGATGAAGAGTCCGGTCTGAACCACCTGCAGCATGCCGACATTAATAACAACTGGGTTGTGATGTTTCGCAACTTCCACGAGGATACAGAGCTGCCCGAAAACGCAGAAGCACTTCTTCAGCGACGGGCACAGCAGCTGCTTTTTCGTCAGGGAGCCCGTGGCCTGCTTGTGATCGACCATCCGGATGCAGAATCTTTTGAAACCGAAGCCATGCGCCGCAGCCGCCTGATTGGCAAACCTTCCGGAATCCGACTGCCGGACAGAGGCGGTCGCTCCGGATTTGCCTCAGCGGCTAAAAGCGTGAGCCCCGACATGGCGGTTCGCCTGCTTGGTCTGGATTCTCTGGCCGAGCTCGATGAGCTCCATCGGAACATTTCACAAAGCAGCGACGAAGGTTTCTTCCCCGATATCCAGTTTTACCTTGCTACCGAAACCAGGCGCGAAGAAGTTACATTACCATCAAAAAACGTGATTGGTTTTGTTGAGGGCTGCCATCCCGAGCTGAAGGATGAAGTTATTGTGATGTCTGCCCATTACGACCACATGGGCATTGGTCAGCCCGATGAAACCGGAGATATGGTGTACAACGGCGCCGACGATAACGGAAGCGGCACGGTAACCACCTTGCTTCAGGCCAAGACCATTCAGCAGGCAAAAGAAAACGGCCACTGCCTGGATCGCAGCATCATGTTTCTTTTTGTGACGGCTGAGGAGCACGGGCTGCTCGGCTCGCGCTACTATTCCGATAACCCCGTCATTCCGATCAGCGAGACCGTGGCCAACTTCAATCTCGATATGTTCGGACGAATCGACTACGAATATGAGGGCACGGATGAGGATTATATCTACATCATTGGGGCCGAAATTATTTCATCGGATCTGGATCGTTTGCTGAAGCAGGCCAACGAGCAAACCGAAAACCTTACCCTCGACATGCGCTACAACGACCTGGACGACCGCAATCAGTTTTACCGGCGCAGCGACCACTGGAACTTCGGCCGCCTGAATGTGCCCTTCATCTTTTTCTTCTCGGGCCTTCACGACAATTACCATACACCTTCCGATACAATCGACCTCATTCCATTCGACCTGCTCGAAAAACGTGCCCGACTTATCTATTCCACGCTTGTGGAAGTCGCCAACTCCCCGGTTCGCCCGGTGGTTGATAACGAAGCGTTTATTGAGCGTACGCGCTAGGCCCGCATTCCTTTATCATATATCAGGCGGCAGTTCCACAGGAGCTGCCGCCTTTTTTATGTCACGCTCCAATGCAGCAGTTTGATGACATTTTTTCCGGAATTATGAAATTTTTGCATGCGAAAATACCCTCCTTCATACGTTTATCAGGCGGGCGGGGAGCGGCATACTTTTTGAAGACTCCCGGCCGGATTGAAAAATATTTTCCGGTTCTCGTACGTATTACACGCGATGGAAACAACCGGATTACAAGACATTAATGAGGGCTTCAGTTTAGCAGGCTCTTTCAACCATGTATTGAATTTCAATAATCTCTACTATTTATGACATCACAAACGCCTAAGTTCGCAGCTGCATTTACGTTTGCGCTCATCATCCTTTTCGTGGGGTATTTTTCAGGTACATCTCCTGATGAAACCAGTTCAACCTACATCTACCCTGAGGCCGCTACTGAACGAACCGTAGCCGCAGATCCTCCTTCCAACGTGCTACAGGAACTCAATAACGCCTTTATTGAGCTGGCAGCAAACGCGTCACCAGCCGTGGTAACTATCAGTACAGAGCGCACGGTACGCCGGCAGCAGATGTCTCTGTTCGACGAGTTCTTTGGCCGCCGCGGGCCGTCTCAGCCACGGGAGCGCGAATTTCAGCAAAGAGGTCAGGGCTCCGGGGTAATCGTGGATGGTGATGGCCTCATCATGACCAATCATCACGTTATTGCAAACGCCGATACCATTATCGTACGCATGAGCAATAATGTGAACCTTGGGGCCGAAGTGGTTGGATCTGATCCGAGCACCGATATTGCCATTCTTCGCATTGATGCGGAGAATCTTCCGTTTCTCGAATTCGGCGACAGCGATGCGCTTCGCGTAGGTGAATGGGTGATGGCCATCGGTAGCCCGCTCAGCCAGAATCTGAACCAAACCGTTACGCAGGGAATTGTGAGCGCCAAAGGCCGCTCGAACATCAACCTTGTGGACTATGAGGACTTCATCCAAACCGATGCCGCTATCAATCCCGGCAACTCCGGCGGACCGCTCATTAATATGGATGGCAAAATTATTGGTATCAATACCGCAATTGCTTCACGTTCGGGCGGTTCTCAGGGCATTGGATTTGCCGTTCCAATTAATATGGCGCAAAGCGTTATGAACTCCCTGATCGAATCCGGCCGTGTAGTTCGTGCTTTCCTGGGAATCACACCCGAAAACGTAGACGATTCCATGGCCCGTGCTCTGGAGATGGACCGCGCAAGGGGCATTTTTATAACCAATGTTCAGGAAGGCAGTCCTGCCGCTGAAGCCGGTCTCCGCGAGCTGGATGTAATTCTTGAAAGCGACGGTCGTGCCGTTACCGATTCCCGTCAGTTCCGTACTTCCATCGCTTCCCGCACCCCCGGAAGCCAGGTTCGACTGAAGATTTTCAGAGATGGACAGGAAATGACAAAAACCATCACCCTTGGCGAGCTCGATCAGGATGAAGCACCCGAAGTTCAGACCGAAAGCTTCTTCGAGCAGTTTGGCTTCAGCGTAGATTCTTTCAACGAGGAGTTTGCAGAGCGCTACCGCCTGCGCTCTAATCTGGAAGGTGTGGTAGTTACCCGCGTTGCCGAGGGCAGCAATGCTTTCCGGCAGGGTCTGCGCGAAGGCGACCTGATTACCGGCGTTCAGCGACAGCGCGTGAGAAACATGCAGGAGTTCAGCCAGCGCATGGACGGCGTTCAGGGCGGCACCGTTCTGCTTCAGCTCGTGCGCCAGAATCAGCAGTTCTTTATCGCGATTGATTTGTAAGCCAACTTTCGGACCATCGAAACAGACAAAGGCCGCACGGGTTATTCGTGCGGCCTTTTTTTTGGGTGATGGCATCCGTGGCCGGATTCACCGCCATTCCACTTTATGAATATCGGTACCGTCGAGCCGTAAAATCACGGCGCCCTCAAGAGCCGTGTAGAACAATCGCTCGCTGCCTGTGTGCTCCATAATCCGCCAAGCCACCACCGGATGCGGATGGTTGTACCGGTTTCTGAGCCCGTTAGAAACCACCACTTTATGCGGCTGTACATATTCCAGAAAGAAATCATGGGAGCTTGTCCGGCTGCCGTGGTGACCTGCCTTGTACACATCGGAGCGGAGCAGCTCACCAAACTGCTGCGTTAGCAATCGCTCGGCCTGCGTTTCGGCATCACCAGTTAACAGCACCCGCTGCTCGCCGTACACAATCTGTATAATTAACGAGTGTTCGTTCGGATTGGAAGATCCGATATCGGGATGAGGACCAAGCACCAGAGCCGGGGTGGACTCGTCCAGCCAGATGGTTTCACCCATTTCGGGCACCTCAATCCGGATTCCCTTCTCGCGAGCCGCCGCCCGGTATCCGGCAAAAATGGCCGAGTGATATTCGAAGCCCGGATCGTAAATAACGCCAATTTCAATTTCGTTTATCAAAGGGATGAGACCGCCAATATGGTCAGCGTGAGGATGAGAAAGAAATACACCATCCAGCCGGGTGATACCCTCGGCCCGCAGGTGAGGCAGTATGAAACGGTCTCCGCTGTTTCCAAATGGAGACCAAAGCCCGGCATCATACAAATACCGTTTGCCATGTGCAGTTTCGATCAGAACGGCATCACCCTGCCCCACATCAAAAAATGTAAGCTGTAGCGCGGGCTGCTCACCATGTTTCTGCATCAGTAAATCGACCTGCCATCCAATGGCCAGCAGGCCGCACAGAACAATCAGTTTGAATCTCAAAGCCGGCTTGAACATCGCTGCGGTTGCGGCAAATAAAGCCATCCAAAGCGGGTAAACCCAGAGTGAGTGCAGTCGTGCCGTTATGAAAGCCCCCGGAAAATTGGCCGATGTTGTCGTAAGCCAGGCAAGCGCCGCCGTAAGATAGTTCGCGGGCAGATTCATCCAGATACCAGCCTGCTCGTGAATCATTCCGATAAACACCCCGGCAAAACCCCAGATAAACATCACCTGCGTAATTGGCGCTGCAATTGTGTTCATGAGCGGGCCGATGAGCGAAAACTCGTTGAACCGGTGGATCAGCACAGGCAAGAGCGCCAGCTGAATACAAACGCTGAGCAGGGTGAGCTGAATAATTCGGGCGTACCACCGCGTTTTGTTTCTTGGCGAAAACATGCGTTCGAGCACGGGCAGCATCAAAAAAATAGTAATCACCGCCGCAAACGACATCTGAAAGCCTATCAAATACAAAGATGAGGGATCGACCATCAGTATCAGCAGGGCCGCTAGTCCGGTCAGGTTGATCGGATCCCTGCGGTATCGATACAATCGCGCCAGCGCAATGAAAAATGCAAAAACTGATGCCCGCTGCACAGAGGGTGAAAAACCCGTAATTCCTGCATAAAGAAAGAGCACCACCGTAATTAGCAAAAGCCCGGCTATGCTTCCGTATTTGTATCGCCAGAAAAAGGGAATAACAAACCAAAGCGGGATGAGCACAAAACCCACGTGCATGCCGGAAACGGCCATTAAATGCGCCAATCCGGCCCGGGAGAAATCCTGCCGGAGTTCGCTGTCCAGGCCTGACCTGTAGCCAATGAGCACGGCCTGCGCCAGAGGAGTCTGCTCCGGCGCAAAAACGCGCGCAATCCCTTCCCGCATTCCGGTACGCCACCAGCCCCAGCCACGCCAGTCGGGCGGTCGTATCATTATAGATTCTCCGTCTCTCACTCCTTGCGCCTGAATATGAATATTGAGGCTGCCCAGCCAGGACTGCACGTCGAAGTCGTGAGGATTTCGTTTTGGCGGGATTGCAGACGGCACGGCTCTGAGCATCATTAAAGCACCGGGCTGAATTTGCTCAACAAATGCGCTGTCGGCCCGAAAATAGCGAATCTGCGTTTCGAATGACTGATCCAGTACCGTAAACCCCGATGACGTCTGTACAGAATCGACCCTCATAAAAACAGAAAGACTTCGGGTTGCACTTAAACGGGCATCGTCCACCCTGCCGAACCAGTTCAGGGTGTCGGCAGCATGAAGTTCAGGGAGTCTTTCTTCGGGGCGGGGCTGACGCTCATCATATTTCTGCAGGCCCGCAGCCGTGAACCCAAGGCTCATCACAAAAAGCAAGTATATGCCGGTGAGCGCGGTTCCTAAAGTTACGTTAGGCGATTTCTTGAGCCTTGTGTGCAAAATTGCCGCCATCAAAAGCATCACACCGGATATCAGAAATAAATAAACCGGAGGCAGAGTAATGGCATTGGTTAACAGAATTCCGGCTCCGAAAAACAGCACAAGACGTACTGCCGGGTAATGACTAAACGGAAATTTGTATGTTTCTCGGGAGATGCGCATAAAGTACAGATTGCCAAGAGCCCGATTCCTTACAGTTTATCTCCTCTTTTTTACATTCCCACCCAAAACTCTCCAAACGATTTTGCGCCAATCGTTTGTTGGTTAAACAAATACATGTGTAACTTCACATTGTTTGAATTCTTGTATCCCATAATCCATACGCTTTAATGGCCCGCATACTCTACATTTTCCCCCACCCTGACGACGAATCCTTTGGTCCGGCGCCGGCAATTAAGCAACATTTAAATCAGGGGCATGAGGTCTACCTGCTCACCCTCACAAAAGGCGGGGCAACCAAAGTCCGCCACGACCTTGGCCTATCGGTAGATGAAATGGGTGATGTGCGCCATAAGGAAATGCTTGCCGTGGAGAAGGCGCTCGGTCTCACGGGAATGACCGTGTGGGATATGCCCGACTCCGGTTTGAAGGATTTGTGCCCGATGGAGATTGAGGAGCCGATTCGTCATTTCATTGAAGACCTTAAACCCGATATTTTGGTAACCTATGCCGTGCACGGAATCAGCGGCTTTTTCGATCACTTAGTTACCCATGCCGTTGTTAAACGTGTCTATTGCGAGATGCGCAAAAACGGGGCTGACTATTTAAAGCGGCTTGCACTTTACACGCTCGGTCCGGACGACAAAACCGAGGGACACTTCACCCTGAAAGCATCCAAAGCCGAAGATATCGACTGCGTTATTTCTGTCTCGAAGG
>Ga0207421_10003008_pt1 | contig 20459 bp, 16 predicted proteins | sample SodLakKL_010_SED_4_FD_187542 | JGI IMG/M metagenome (GOLD analysis project Ga0207421, IMG submission 187542) | Alkaline sediment microbial communities from Lake Tanatar, Kulunda Steppe, Russia - 8KL_010_SED (SPAdes) (version 2) | ecosystem: Environmental > Aquatic > Non-marine Saline and... | reverse complement strand
TAGAATGTGAATGGGAGGAGGAGTCTGATAAATTATATGAGATGGGTGCTGACCACGTTTTGCTTATAAACGAAGCATCAGCGCTTCAACTGTTCAAACAAATTGAAAGTTATTTAATGAAAAGGGTGAAACTAGAAAATAAAATTGACGACCTGACTGGAAATATAGGAGGTGAAACGGGAGATGGCAGTTGAATTAGCGGAACCCGTTTTAGACTTGGCTATAGTTTTCATCATAATAGGTGGTTTTCTTCTGGTAGCTAATCGATTCTCAATTCCTTCTATCCCCGTTTACATCTTAGCTGGTATCCTTTCTGGATTCTTCATACAAGAAGAAAGTATATTTGAATTAGCCCGTTGGGGTATGGTTTTTTTAGTGTTCGCCTTCGGAGTCTCAGTAAATTTAAAAGAGATCAAAGCAGTATTATGGGAAAGTGAGTATGCGGTAAGTTTTCAGATATTGGTTATTGGCTCTTTGAGCGGATTAATAGCCATTATTATGGGGTTTGACTATATAAATTCAATTCTATTTGCAACTGCTGTTATACTAAGTTCTACCATAGTTGGATTTAAATTAAAAGATCGTGAAGGTAGAACCAGGTTGGTTAGAGATCAATTGTTAGAAACCATTCAATTCACTGATGATATTTTAGCAGTATTTATTATATTATTGCTGAGCGCAATATCTATTGGTGATTTATCATCATTCTTGATCGGAAGAAGCCTCCTCTTTGGAATTATTCTATTATTAGCAGGCGTTTTGATTTACAGATATGGCTTTGAATATATAACACGCCTGTCCGGTGATTCAGAAGAATTATCTCTTATGGGTAGTATTTCTCTCCTTATCATATTCCTCTCTATCAGTGAATACTTTGGCATATCTATAATAGTTGGAGCTTTTGCAGCAGGATTAGCTATAAAGATCGATGTGGATAAAAACTCAGAGATCTTAAATGGTATAGAATCTATAAAGTATTTTTTCTCGGCTATATTTTTTGCTATGTTAGGCGGACTCCTTACTATGCCAGACTTTGATACCCTGGTTATAACATTAGTACTGGTCTTTTTAGTAGCATTTATAAAACCTTTTTTTACTGTTTTGATTTTACTCTGGGAAGGATTTGATATCAGGACATCCGGATTGACAGGTTTACGTTTAAATCAAGTGAGTGAGTTCACTCTTTTTATTGCTATAGAGGTACTTTTAATAGGTATAATCACTTCTGAACTTTTTGATGCAATAATACTTGCAGCAGTATCTACTATGATATTATCTTCGCTTACGGTAAGAAAAGAAGAACAGATATTCAATAAACTATTCAAAAAAGTTTCGCAAAAATATCCCGCTAAATGGATTGATAATAAAAGTATAGTTCAACCGGATATGAATGATCATATTATCATCATTGGGTATGGGAGGCAAGGAAAAACGATGTTGAATCATTGCAAGTCTAAAAATCTTGATTGTCTTGTTATCGATAATGATCCTGTCAAATCGGATGAGTTAAAAAAAGAATGTGAAAATTATGTTCTTGGTGACGCGATGCTTGACTACACACTAAAAAAAGCTTCAGCTGAAAAAGCAAAAATAGTGATATCAACGATTGATAAGGACATCTTATCTCAAAAATTACTGAGTATGGAACTAGATTGCCTAATCGTTCCAAAAACACATTCATTAGAAAAAACAAGGGAGTATTTAGAAAAGGGGGCATTTTGCGTAAATAATCCCGATATTTTAGTTTCTAGATTTTTGATAGAATTCGTTAGTGATGAAGTGATTTAGATTTGGACCTCAGTTGAGAGATTCGATCTTACTCCACATCATAATGCATCAAATCTTTTCTAGTATCGTTCAAAACGGGTCGGTTCCGCCTCGCATCTGCCAAACTCTCCAATTCTATGACGCTTCTCACCATATCCTCTTCAAAATACTTACCTTTACCGATGATCTCTCCTTTAGGCGAGATGGCTGTAGCTCCGCCCCAGAAGTACATGTTTTCCTCCCTAGCTACTAAGTTCGAATAGAAAAGATAACTCGTTGTCTCTATCGCTCTAGTCGGGATAACTTTCTCAAAATATTTTCTCGTTGTTGATGGCGAAGCCGATATCACTACGATGATATCAACACCTTTCCTTGCCATGGTTTTAGTCAACTCGGGAAAGAAGATATCGTAACATATCAACATGCCTATCTTTCCGACAGATGTCTCAAAAACGGGCACTTCATCGTCTCCGTGGAAGTACCTTTTGTCCTGAAATGGACCGAAGTTGGGCAGATATGTCTTTCTGTATCTGTGAAGATCGCCTTCGGAAGTTGCAAGCAGTGCTGTATTCCTCAACCGTCCATCGTTCTTCACCTTTTCAGGCATACCCCATATTATGTTCATGTCGTTTTCTACCGCCAAACGAGATATCTCTCTTGAAGAAGGACCCGGTATCTTTTCACTTTCATACCACAAACTGTCCCTCAGACAATAACCTGTCAAAAACATCTCCGGAAAGATTAAAAGATCTGTCTCTTCTTCTTCTTCGGCGGTCTTCTGGACCACCTTCAAATTATTCTCTTTCTCTCCGATCTTGTGCTTCTTTTGGGCGAGAGTCACTTTCATATCTGACCCTACTTTTGACATCTTATATAGGATTTTACCCGACAATGAAAAAGTCCGATAAACACTAATATCAGGGATTATTATGATACTCAAGTGGTAATTTGAGTCAAACGGATAGGACTTTAGACTCCCTTCTAAAAGGAGGCGAGGATCTAATACATACTGAAAATCTGATGGTAGAAGCGGTTCAGGAATTGATAAAGGATGAGATCAAGAACCACATCAGGAACAAGCTGCAGGAGAACGAGGAGTTGAGGTCCGAATTTGAAGAATACGTGAAAGTTTTGATGGAGGCTAAGATGAAGGAGACCTACGCTTATGCTATGCTGGCAAAAACAAGTGCTGATCTTGGACTAGAATTGATACCTCCCGAGATGAAAGACAAGATGAACGAGAAACTAAGGGAGTTCATGGAAAAGAAGATGGAAGAGATAATGAAGGAAAGGTGAAAGGCCATAGGTCTTCCTTCCGCTCAGCAAAAAAGATAAAATACCCCTCCTATCGAAATAGGGAGCAGATGAAGTTCTACGTCGAATCTTACGGCTGCACCATGAACAAGGGAGAGACCGAGATGATAGCAGAGAGTTTAGAAGATGAAGGACATATACAGGTATACTCTCCCGATGAAGCCGACAAAGTCCTTATCGGAACATGCGTGGTGATCAGAAAAACTGAAGAGAGGATGAAGAGGAGGATCGAAGAGCTTGAAAAGAAGTGCTCTGAGGTTATTGTAGCAGGTTGTTTATCTTCAACTCGTAAAGAAGAGATGCAAAAAAGATGTCCCACCATAGATTTTATTCAGCCCTCAGATGTCGAGATCTCTAAAAAACCGCTAAGATCACAGGAAGACTCGATCATCGGTACGATCCCCATTTCATCAGGTTGTTTAGGCAAATGTAGCTACTGTATAACTAGATTGGCTAGAGGAAAGATCGAAAGCAGACCTATACCAGAAATAAAAGAAAGATTCGAACAGTTGTTATCCTTCTCCAGCAAAGAGATAAGATTGACCAGTCAGGATGCGGCGCTCTACGGAAAAGATATAAACAAGGATCTTAACGAATTACTGAGTGAACTGCTGAAGATAGAAGGGGACTACAGGCTGAGAATAGGCATGATGAATATCGATACTCTAAAACATATAAAACCGAAATTTATGGATCTTATGGAGGACGAGAGGATATATAAATTTCTGCATATCCCCCTACAGTCAGGATCTGACAAGATCCTAGAAAAGATGAAAAGGAATTACACTGTGGAGGAATGGGAAAAGACCGCGAAAGAGTTCAGAGAAAAATTCCCCGATCTCACGCTTTCTACGGACGTCATAGTGGGCTTTCCCGGTGAAACAGAAAAGGATTTCAAGAAAACGAAAGAGATAGTCAAGGAAACGAAACCTGATATCATAAACGTAACCAGGTTCAGTCCTAGAGAAGGTACAAGGGCAGCTGATATGGAAGACAAAGTTCACTCTAGAAAAAAGAAACAAAGATCTAAACAGATGACCGATCTGAGATTCGAGATAAGCAGAGAATTGAATGAAAGGTACGTGGGAAGAAGAATCGATATCCTAGTCACAGAGAAAGGAAAAGGAGATTCACTGAAGGGTAGGATGGATAACTACAAGGTGGTCGTAATGAAAGAGGAAAAGGATGAGATCATAGGCCAGCGAAAAGAAGTCGAGATAAAGTCGGCTGAGGACATATATCTTGTTGGAGAACTAACAAAATAAAAACTCATTTTCAAAGATATCTGTTCTCAAGACCTTTTATGAGACGATAAAGAACTCTATTGACAGGGGCAGATACGCCTTTTTTCTCCGCCTTTTCGATGATCGCCCCGTTGATCTGATCCACTTCTGTTCTACTCTGGTTCTCTATATCCTGCAGCATACTCGATAAATTCTCGGAAGTCCTTTCTGCTACTTTTTTAGTTTTTTTCAAAACTTTTTTCCTGTCTAAACCAACATAGTTTTCGGCAACCGAAGCGCTCTCCAGTACTGTATCTTCCATCAGCGTGGTGAGATTTTCATCCTCTATCAGAACACCGTTTTTTATTCTTAACAACGCCGTTATCGGGTTTATCCCTGAATTTACTACGACTTTCTCCCAGATATCCACCAAGATATTTTCACTTATAGAGGTGTCTAGTCCTGCATGGTCGAGGATCCTTTGGACTTTTTCAACTTTTTTCTTGCTACCTTCAGGATAAGAACCGATGATGGTTTCTCCTTCTCCGGCGTGTTTTACCTTTCCCGGTTCCATATAGGTGACGCCGTTGCTCGTGATCCCTCCTATCGTTCTCTCACCCCCCACAAAATCAGATATTATCTCTTCATTTTTCAGACCGTTCTGGAGGGAAAGAACCATACATTTGGAGGAAAGATGATCAGATATAGAAGCCATCACTTCTGTCGTGTCAAACGATTTGGTACAGACTATTATAAGCTCTTTATCTGAAAGCGATTCTACCGACTCTGTATAACTCACATCGGTCTCAAGTCTAGTTTTACCTGAGATCTCTATCTTTTTTATATCAAGAGGTCTCCGACCAAGAAGAGCTACCTCGTTTTGACCACCGAGGACCCCTGCAAGAAAAGTTCCTATAGCTCCTGGGCCCACTATTCCTATCTTCATGATGACACCTCAACTTTTAATCCTCTAGTATGCTATCGACGACACCGCTTATCTGATCCATCTGATATTTTTCGACTATTGCAGGATTCACTGGTATCAATAATATAGATTCGTTCACGGCCACTTGATCTTTGATCGATTGGACTAGATTGAGTACCGTTCTGAAATCATTATTAGTGATCAGATACTCCATACCTTTCAACAATATCACACCACCAGTCCTGGCAAGAAAGTTCTCTAAGGCCAAACTGAGTTTTTCAAGGCTCTTGGGTCGTATCACGTCTTCCCTATCAACATTAGATAGCCAGATCATTTCGATATCTTCCAGATCGTATTTCTTTTTTACCTTCTCTGGATAATCTCTTGTGACACAGAGTCCAGTTTCTCCAGTTTCGAGGATATCTTTCAACAATCTAAAAGATCTGTCGGAAGTTTCTTCTTCTATTAAATAAGTGGAGCTTTTAGAAACTCCTTCAGGCAGCTCTTTAGAGATCTCTTCTTCTTCACCCGTCTCCTCTTCCTCTTCTTCTTCGCTTTCCTCAGATTCCACTTTCTTCTCATCTTCACCCAAATCTTCTATTTCTTCTTCCTCAACATAATGTAAAATCTCTTTCGCTAGATCCTCTTCGATGCCCTCTATCTTGGAGAGTTTAGACGCTTTCGCATCTCGTATCGAATCTATAGAGGTGTAGCCGGACTCGTAGAGTGATTCAGCGATTTTCTCATCCAAACCAGGGATGTTCGAACAGTATTTGATCATCTTGTTTCGATAGAGAGGTTTGATGCCGATCTCGACTATTTCCCCATTAACTTCCCATTCTAGAATGTACTGAGCTTTATCCATCTCGACTCTGTCCAGTTTGACCTTTTTTGCTCTTGTTTCCTTTTTAAATTCGCCCCTGTTATTCTTTATTGTTTCGATCACATCTCTCCCAGAATCAATATAAACTTCTATTTCGTCTTGGTCGCTCAGGTTCAAATCCTTCCTCATGCTTTTCAACCTGAGAGCTATCTCTTTGACCATCTCTTCTTCCCATATCTCTTCAGTCACTTCCAGGTCTACAAATATCTCTTGGTCATCTAACAAGATCTCTTGAAAACCTTCGGGCATTTCCCTTTCAAAGGACACCATGTCCGGATCTATCTCGATCATATTTCCTTCAAGCCCGATTTCAAATCCACCCTTTTCAATACCCGCTTTTATCTTTTCAGACGATTTCTGCTTCAGTAGGGTTTCTATCTTTCTTACCCAGTGTTTATAGGAATCAGCGATGACCTCTCGGTTCGGTTCTGCCTTAAAAATAGCTCCACTCCATACTTCTTCAGGACCTAATATATGGATATTCCTTACTATGGCTTTATCTTTTATGAAATCAGCGAACCTCTCCGCTATATCCATACCTCTCTGATTTTTAGCCTTGTACACGATCTTATGTAGAGGCCATTTTTCGGGTAATTCGTTTCTATTTTTTAAGTCCATTATTTCATCGATTATATCTCTTGCATCATCCATCATCATTTCTAATTCCTTATCTATGTATCTCTCATCGCATTCCGGCCAATCTGTCATGAATACGCTCTCCTTCTCTCCCTCTAAACTTTGGTATATATGCTCGGCAGTAAATGGGGAGACAGGACTTAACAATCGGGATACGGAGTCTAAAACTAAATATAAAGTCCTCATCACAAGATATCTTTCCTCTTCGTCCTCGCTATCAAGTCTAACTCTACATCTCTTTATATATGATTGTGCTATATCTTCCAGGATCAACTCTTTCAATGATTCGACAGCCAAATCGAATCTACCCTGTTCAAAATTATCAACTATCTCTTGTTTAGCGCTCTCCAATTTTGATAATATCCCTCTGTCTTCTGCTTTTCCTCTCTCTTCAAACGATGATGAAATTATATCATCAAGATCGATTTCTAGATCATCGATATTTTCTTCAAAGAATCTATTCAAATTCCATGCAACCCTGGGCACTTGATGTGGAAACTTCAAGTCGGATCTTGTTATTTTCCTCTGATTCCACAGCGGTCCATCAGAAAGCAAATACAGTCTGAGTGAATCGTAACCATTTTTACCGACGAGATTCTTGACGTTCTTATACTCGATCTCACTCCAAACCGAGCCCAAGAAATTTATCTTTTCAACACATGGTTCATCGAAAAGAGCCAGTGAAAGGGAAAGGTTCGCGGTAAATAAATCGATATCGTCAGACTTCCTTACCAAAAAAACTTTGCCGGGCCACCAAGATTCGTATCCTTCTTTCTGATCGGGATAGCTCAATTGAGCCCAAGGCGAGCAAGCATGTACGAAAAGTGGGTCAAAAGTTTTCTTCTCCCACACCATTTCGTTTCCACATTCTGGGCAATTCACATTGGACTTCATGATCATATCAGGCGTTATTTCTTTACTCACCTCATAATCAGATATTTCTGAAAGTTTCACCAGGTCCGGAGATATGAAGGTAGTTCCACAGGCACTACACTCCCATCTGGGCAGAGGGACCCCCCAGATATTTTCGTCTCTAGAGACCAACCAATCTTTAGCTGTGATATGGTCTTCAGAAGAAAGAACATCTACTTCTTCGAGTGTCTCTTTAAATTCTTCCTCGATCTGGGATATCTCAAAGAACCATCCTCTTATCGGATATCTGATGAGCCGGCTTTTACAGACATCGCATAGTTCTACTTTTTTATTTATTTTCTTCTTTGCAAACAAAAGTTCTTTACTTTTCAGGTCGTCTATTATCACTGACTCGCTTTCCGACGCAGAAATACCTGAGTACTTATTCTTTCTTGGACCACCATCGAAATAACCGTTTTTGAGTATCGGGTTATAGGTCCTCAGATCTTTTTCCTCTGCTATTTCCCAGTGATCATCTTTATATTCAGGTACGAGGAAAACACATCCTGTCCCATCGTCATCGACTTTCTCGGTAAGTATTACTTTTCGTTCATCTTCATCTTTTATATCACTCTTTTCCGGTATCTTGTCTTCGAGAGGATATCTGAAGGATAGGCCCTTTAGCTTTTCTCCACTGATAGTATTAACTACTTTGTATTCGTCTATGTCGCTCTCTCCCATGATGCTTTCAACATTCTTTTCAAGCATGACCAATTGTTCCGGAGTTCCTTCTTCAGGATCCAATTTTACCACGGCATATTCAAAATCAGGATTGACCGCGATGGTGAGACTAGCTGGTAGCATCCATATGTCATCTACCTCTAACAAAAAGTACCTCCTTTTCCCGCTCGCTAGTGGTATTTTCACGAATATGTGCTCTCGTACTTCTTGTTTGAAATATATCTCCGATACAGAAGGAGACATCCTGCAGTTCGGACACCAATTCACTGGCTTCTTTTTTTTGACAATGAGTTTTTTATCTATCAATTCCTTAAAACTCCACCAGATCGAATCTACAAATTCTCCCGAGGTGGTTTTATAATGGAATTCTTTCGGGATCCAAAGTCCGAAATTATGAAGTTCTTCCGTAGTGTCTTCTATGAATCCCTTGGATCTATCCTTCATATCGGAAAATATCTCGGAGATCTTCTCATCTGGTAGTCCTTTCAAGTAACTTATATCTTCATCTTTCCTCGATAGTTTTTCGACCCTCGAGTTGAGAGGATCGAAGCCGAGCCCATTTCTAACGTGTAGAGGCTGCATGCTTTTATACCGGGCCCAGACGTCATATACTATGCTTGAATAAAGTTCATCCCAATTCGGGCCGTCCTTTGCAGGGATCGGCGGTCGGGGCATGTAAAATTTTTCACTCCCCTCTCGTGACTCAGATGACTCTTTATCTATACCTTTAGAAATCCAAAAATCACCTACTTCATCTTCCAGTACTTGAGGATCAAACCCGTCATCCTTATTCATGATATCTTGTCTTGAATTGATATCTTACTTCTAACTTAAATTAATTTTGTTTGTAAATCTATAAGAAGTTGATATTACCGCTCAAAGATGGCGGGCAAAAAATTCTAACCCGAATGTACACTTTCACCCGAAACGTTCTCTGCGGCTTCCTTTATCGCTTCTGAATAGGTAGGATGCGGATGAATAAGCTCGCCCAGCTCCTCGGCGGTCATCTCCTTCTCTATGGCCGCTGTAGCCTCCATGATTATGTCCGTAGCCCCTGGGCAGGCGAGATGTACTCCTAGTATCTTGTTTTCTGAATCTGCTATAACTTTAGCGATCCCCATCCTCTCTCCGGTGGAGGACCCTCTTCCAGTTGCAGATATCGGGAACTTTCCGACTTCTATTCCGCTCTCTTTTTCTTTCGCCTCTTTTTCAGTGAGACCCACACTAGCCATCTCTGGGTGAGTATAGATGCCCGCGGGAACATTCGATTCGGAAAAATTTTTGGTTTCTTCACCCAATATATCTCTTACTGCGATCTCAGCTTGTTTAAACGCGGAGTGAGCCAGCATCGACTTTCCATTTACATCTCCGATCGCATAGACCCCTTCGATGTCTGTTCGCATCTTTTCATCGACTTCGATATGATTTTTTTCAGAAATTATATCAACTTCGCTATCAGGGGGGGTGGGCTTTCTCCCAACTGCACAAAGGACTTTATCGGTCTCTATATTCTTTTCTGATTGTCCTTCAATCTGAACCTTTAGAGAATCATTTTTCCTCACTTCAGTAACTTTTGAGCCCGTGAAGAATTTCACCCTTTTCCTCTTCATCATCTTTTCAGCGACTTCGCTCAGGTCTTTATCCATATTAGGTAAAAGGTGATCCATCAATTCGACTATCGTCACTTCTGAACCAAGAGCCGAATAAATATATGCCATCTCTAATCCTATATATCCTCCACCTATGATCAAAAGAGAATCTGGGACATTTTTCAATTCTAAAGCCTCTTTACTGGAGATTATATCTTCCCCATCTATCTGAACTCCAGGTAGTGAGATAGGTTCAGATCCAGTAGCTATTATCATATTATCGGATTTGATAGTCTTCCCGTTCACCTTTATCTCGTCCGCACTGATGACTTCTGCTTCTCCTTCTATCAAATTTATACCATGCTTTTCAAAGAGGTTCTTGATAGCTTTTCTAGATACATTAACGGCTCTTTCTTTTTTCGACATTATCTTATCGAATTCTACACCGTTGAATTGAACTTCGAGACCATCTCTTTTTGATCCTTTTATCGTCTCTATCTTTTCAGCCGTTGATAGAAGAGCTTTCGATGGTATACACCCGTGATTTGTACAAACACCACCGATAGGGCCTTTTTCTATTACGGTAACGTTCAGCCCTTTTTTAGAGGCTATCACGGCCGCCACATAACCTCCAGGCCCACTTCCGATGATAGTTACATCCTCGTCCATCTTATCGAATTTGGTATTCAAAGCTTGTTATTTATAGAGTTTGGTTCCATCGGTTTGATATTTAGTGGGGTATAATCCATAAATATTAATAATAGTTCGTTAATTACACGCATGATGAGATTTAAAATGAGGCGATGGAACCATGGAATCATTAGTGGATGAAGCTCTTTCTAGCGAAGATGAGGCCAAAAATGAAGGATATCAAGACACTGAAACCGATGAAGAATTAAAGGAGGTCCTTGAGTCCCTCAAGACAAGAATCCATATAGTCGGGCTTGGGGGGGCTGGATGCAATGCGATAAACCGCATATCTGAAGAAGGCGTACATGGTGCAGATTTGATCGCCGGTAACACCGATGCTCAGGACTTACTGACTGTCAGGGCTAACAGAAAAGTACTGATGGGCAGAAACTTGACGAAGGGTCTTGGAGCCGGTGCGAAACCAGAGATAGGGGAAAAAGCTGCAAAAGAGTCCCAAGAAAAATATGAAGAGATATTGGAAGATTCAGATATCGTCTTTTTGACCTGTGGTCTCGGTGGAGGTACCGGAACCGGTTCGATAGCTCCTGTGGCTCGCGTTGCAAAGGAAGCAGGCGCTTTGACCATAGCGGTACTGACTAAACCTTTCGAGGCTGAGGGACAATCTCGGATGAAAAATGCCCGGTGGGGTATCAAACAGATAAGAAATGTGGCAGATACAGTAATCGTCATCCCAAATGATAGGTTGTTAGATCTCGTTCCAAGATTACCTTTGAACAAAGCCTTCAAAGTGGCCGATGAAGTTTTGATGCGTGCTATAAAGGGTATGACTGAGATAATCACCAAACCTGGCCTTGTCAATCTAGATTATAATGATCTAAAGACAATCATGGAAGGTGCGGGACAAGCCATGATCGGTATGGGCGAATCCGATGCTGGCGGAGACAAGAGAGCGGAAGAAGCTATAGAAGAAGCCATAAGTTCTCCGCTCCTCGACGTGGATATGTCAGGTGCTTCAGGAGTCCTCATCAACGTCACCGGACCCGAGGACATGAGCGTTCACGAGGCAGAGATGGTGGCGGAAAGCGTAGAAAAGAAGGCAGGTAAAGGTGCCAATATAATATGGGGCGCCAGCGTTGACCCAACTCTAGAAGACACGATCAAAGTGATGATAGTAGCTACCGGAGTCAAATCAGACCAGATATTCAGTGCTGACGAGATATCCAAAGAAGAAGGTATCGAAGAAGTGGCGTAAAAATCTTATTTTCCCAAATCTCTTTTTTCTCTTGATCCTATCAATTCATATACCAATCGCGCCGCGAGGTTAGAGGTGACATCTGATACATCGTATTTTGGATTGGTTTCTACTATATCCATTCCTACAAGATCCGGTGATAATCGAGAGACAAATTCTTTCACCTCGACCGATGATAAACCGAAGGGCTCAGGATTCCCCACTCCCGGGACTAAAGAAGGATCTGCTACATCCATATCTATGGAGAGATATATCGGCTCGGTTATTTCCATCAATATCTTTTCGATACAGTCACGTTCTCTAACTTGTTTTGAAGTAAAATAAGTTGGTTTTTTCTTCTCTGTAAATCCCTCAGATAACGATCTAGTACCAATTACTGTTATATTCTCGATCCCTACGATCTCTGATATCCTTCTAGATACGGTAGCGTGGCTGTGTTTTTTCCCTCCGTATTCATCTCTAAAATCTAGGTGTGCGTCCAAGATAATAACTTCGAGTTCCGGGAAAATTTTTTGGATAGAGGAAACTATCGGTGGAGAAATCGAGTGCTCTCCTCCAAGTGTTATAGGGAACTTATCTTTTTTCACTATATCAGATAGTGTTTCTCTTATATCTACCCTGAGTTCTTCGAAATCTTCAAATCCGCTTAGGTCTCCTGCATCGTGCAGATCGATCTGATCAATCGATATGTCATATTCCATGAGATAAGGTTCAAAACAATAGGACGCTTTTCTTATATGCTCTGGACCTCTATCAGTTCCAGTTCGGAAAGAAGAAGTTTTGTCGTAAGGAATACCCGTGAGAATATAATCTGCTTTATCAAAGCTGGAGTCAAAACTAGCAAAAGTTCGGACCTGATTCATACCTGTACTATCTTCTTCCTACCCATCGCTTCTAGATACCTGATGTTTTGTCCCTGTTCTATTTCCTCGTAGGTATCTTCATCCACATTTATCTGGAAAGTGTCATAGGATTCTAAATCCATAATATTCACTTCCCCGCTGGATTTGTTGACCACCTGGCCTTTTCTTCTATCTATTATAGGGACTCTGATCTTGGTCGTAACCGGATTCAACATACTGTGCTTTTTGTTATCGAAGATACCTTTACCTTCAATACGTGCTTTTGCCTCTCCATGTTTTCCTGGTTTAGAAGTGTCTATACTCTTTATTTCACAGGGTTCATCATCTATTATGATATACTGATTCTCTTTCAGATTCCTTATCTCGTCCTGTTCCCAATCCATAATTATCACGCTGGAGTAAGACTTTATACATTAAAAACTTTAGGTTGGGCTCAAATCTTACCCGATCTTTCTGCGAGTTCTTCCATCTTTTCGAGCTTCTCTTCTAGTACTCTGATACCTCTTTCCCAAAAGTCAGGGTCTGTGATATCGATACCTATCTTCTCAAGGAGAACCTTAGGGTCTTCAGAACCGCCGGCTTTCAAAAGATCAAGATACTGTGGGACGAACTCTTCTCCTTTCTCTTGATATATGTCATAAAGTGCCAAGACTAAGAGTTCCCCGAATGCATAAGCATAACAGTAGAAAGGATAGTGAACGAAGTGCAGAACATAGCTCCACCACCACCCGTATTCTTCTCTAAGTTCCACTGAATCTCCGAATTCCTCCCGATTTGCTTCGATCCACAGTTGGTTTATATCTTCACTCTTCAGTTCTCCACCTTCTCTATGAGCCTCATGTAATTTCTGCTCGAACCTAGTCATTATCACCTGTCTGAAGACAGTCGCGAAATCTCTCTGTAGTTTGTTCCCGATGAGAATAAGTTTAGTTTCCTCGTCATCAACGTCATTCATCAGCTTGTCGAAAAGAAGCATCTCACCGAACACACTAGCCATCTCTGCAGTTGTTAAAGGTGTACTCTGTTGAAGGGCTCCCTGTTCTCTAGCGAGGTATTGGTGAACTCCATGTCCTAGTTCGTGGGCCATGGTGATCATATCGCTGGTTTTATCGGAGAAGTTCAACATTATGTATGGATGAACAGATGGTACCGTACTTGCACTGAAAGCGCCGCCTCTTTTTCCTTCTTTTATCTCGGCGTCGATCCAGTTTTTCTCGAAGAATTTTTCGGCTATATCTCTCATCTTGGGTGTGAATTTCTCGTAGGCATCCAAAACTTTCTCCCGGCTCTCTTCAAAATCGGTCTCTGGTACACCTCCCGGGAGAGGGCTGTATCTGTCATAATCGTAGAGTTCATCGAAATCACCTATATCTCTTTTTAAGTTATAAAATCGTTCTACGATATGTGTATTATCTTCCACGGTCTCCATCAGCGCATCTACCGTTTCCCTGTCGACTCTGTTGTCCAGATTTCTAGGAGTCATCGGATCCGGATAATCACGGAATTCGCAGATAGTGGTATGATTCTGGACTATATTATTGAAGATAAAATTAAGGACTTTGTTTTCCTCTTTTAGTGATCCTGTAACGCCGTCAGCTGCGGCCTTTCTCTTTTCTCTATCTTCTTCATAGAGTACGGATAAGGCCTGATCTAGCACCATCTCGTAACTTTCGCCTCTAGTTTCGAATTCGACTGTTATGTCGCCGATGGTCTGATCGAACAAACGCTTGAAAGCTTCCTTTCCAGTATTCTGAAGCGATTCTATGATCTGTTCCTCATGCTCCGACAGCATGTATGGAGTATATCGCCTCCAATTGTTAAGATAGCTTTTGTAATGGTCCAATTCTTCGCTCTCCATGTATTCTTCCGCTTTTTCATCGGATAAAGATTGCCATTCCAATTCAAAGAATATCAATTTATTTTTGACCTCACTCTTCTTCTGATCTACTCTTTGAAGTAGGGCGCCTCTATCTGGGTCTTGAGTATCCATAGCGTGATACAGAGCGGCAAAAGATGATATCTTACCTATAGACTCAAAGATATCCTCATATTCTTCAATCGCCTCTCTGAATTCTTTTTTTGAAAGTTCAGCGCTTTCTATATTCCCTTTGTACTTTTCTCTAAACCTTTCCGCTTTCTGGATACTTTTATCTATATCTTCATCAAGTTGAGGGTCTTCAGGACCGTCGTAAAGATCGCTCAGATCCCACTCAACTCCATCGGCGCTTGTCGATTTAGTCGAAGTCATCTTGTCACGTAGGGAGGAATAAGGACGATGGAAATAAAGTTTTTTCTCTTTTTTTGATGTTTGATGTGAAGATTTATAACTATAGAATGTCATTATGCCTACATTGAAGAGAAAGAAATTGGTTATTTAAAGAGTGATTTAGAACGAGGATGGAAACATGGAATTTGCGAACGAATTTGATATTGGAAGTACTTATCTTTTAGAGACTGAAGAAGAAGCCTCTTCTTTCGAGGTATTTCGGTCGCTTATCGAGGACAGGCCTGGTTTGTGCATAACGAAAAAGACTCCAGCTGATATCAAGGAAAAGCATGGTCTCGATGGAGTCCAGTTCGGTCATCTTTCTACTTCTAAAGACCCAACTACAATTGGCCCGAAAGAATTAAATTTATTGGCCTTAACTATCAAAAAATTCGTATCTGAAGATAGTGGCGTAGTCCTTTTTGAGGGTATAGATTATCTGATTACTGAAAATGATATCTCATCAGTTGTACGTTTTATAAATTCTATTCAAGATCGAATAAGCGCAGGATCGAGCATGATGTTGATAGTTTTGAATACCGCTGAGCTCGATGAAAAAGACTTGCGGCTATTGAAAAACAGACTTGACTTAGAGGTAAAAAGTTTGGAAAAGGGCGTCGATGAAAAAAGAAAAACTTCTGAGCAAGGTGAACATCTCGTATCCCAAGTTAGGAGTATGATGGAATTCCTGAGGGAACAGGAAGACTACATCGATAGAGAGGAGGATAAAATAGATAAAAGGAGTCCTTCTGGAGTTTCGGATTTTATGGAGCTTGAATCACTTAAGGATGAGATAAAAGCTCTAAGAGAACAAAATAGAACTCTAAAAAACGAGTTAGAAAATATAAAAACAGAAAGACAGAAAGAAGGAAAAGACGAAGTTTTCGAAGAGGAGATAGTGGATGAAGTCGTGGCGAAGGTCGAGGAAGAGAAAAAAGATATCAAAGAACAGATGGAGAAGATCGAGGAGGAAAAAGAGGAGAAACAGGAGGAAGACGATAGGACTATTGCTATGATAGAGACGCTGCGCAAATTGGAAGAAGAAGTAGGTTCTTTAAGAGATGAAGTTAAGATGTTAAAAGAAAAATCTTCTAAAAGAGACGTAGAGGGTATAAAGGAAGAAGAGTTTACTAGTGAAGAAAGTGAGGAAGAGATCGATATTCTCGATTCTGAAAGCTCAGCCGATCAATCAGACGTGTCGTCAGAAGAAGATATTAGAGTGATCCAAGAACCCAAACTGGAGGACGAGTACCCAACTAAAAAAATAGAAGAGAAAGAGAGCGATGAAAAAGATACTGATGATAGAATCATATACGATGAAGATAATATTATCCTGAAATCAGATTCTAAATTCAACGATGACATAGAATCAAAGGGCGGGATCGAAGTTCAGAAAGGCGTTACATTGAAGGGATCTTTGAAATCTGAGGAAGATATAATCATCAGGGAGAACACGACTATCCAGGGAGAGATAATGTCTAAATCGGGGAACGTAGAAATCGGGAAAGACTGTAAGGTCACTGGTGAGATCTCTGGAAACTCTATTTCGATCTCTGAGAGAAGTAAAGTGGAGGACATCGATGCTAAAAGCGAGGTATTATTGGAAAACAATACCAGGGTACGAAATATCTCATGCCAGGGTGATGTAAGGATCTTTGAGAATGTTGAGATCGATGGAGGAATAGATTACGGGGGCCAATTAGATCTAAACGGAGAATATATAAACATCAGGGGACGTATCCGACCCGTTGAGAACGAGGAAGAAGTCGTGAAGGAAAAGTGGGTCTGAGTGAGATAGATATTTTGTTTAATACTTATCGGCCTTTGGTCTCCAACTTTTTTACGATCGAAAAGAGTTTTTTGATCCTTTCTTCAGTAAGTCCGATCAGTGGTCGTAGGATCATCAGCTGGGATTCTCTTCTTGAGCAGCCCTCAAGTCTTTCCCCCAACACCAATGCCTTTACCTCTTCGGGTTTGTCCAATGACATCATCTTTTCAAAACTTTCGACCTCTATCTTTTTGAGATTCGGATCCCATCTCTTCAATCTCTCGGCCCATTTATTATCCTCGATAAATGCGTGAGGACGGGCCCCTCTTTTCATCATCATCCAGGTGGCTAAAAAATCGTATTCGTCTCCGATATAAGCCGCTATTTTACCCTGTGAACTCAGTGGCAGACCTCCAGGTCCTTCCTTTATTTCAGTGAATACATAAGCTCGGTCATGTCTTACTTCGATATGGATTTCATTTTCTGGATCATCTAGATCGACATCAAGGTCCTGATTTTCTTCTAAGATCCAACTTCCAACCTGTTCCTCAACATCTTGACTACCGTATTCATGTTGTCCAGTCCTTCTAGCTCTAACGGCGAAACTTCCCGAAATATCCCCTGCAAACTTTTTCGCTTCATCTTTGATCTCCTTAAGATCAGACTTCAGTTCCTTGACTGGGCTGTAAGACACTATACCGAAGATCCTGGAGAAGAGATAGGTGTTCTCCCTTTGAGTATAGGCGAATATCCTACCTAGGTCCTTTCTATCGGTGATCACTTCCTTTTCTCTTGAAAGAAAAGTTCTTTCTATATTATCTATCAAAATATCTTCGAAATGTTTTCTGATACTGGGGCTTTTCGTTCCGATCTCCCCATACCGGATGAGATGAGGAATCAGGTCCTCTCTATATTTTTTCCTATCACCATATATCATAGTGAGTCAACTCTTCGGCATCTATCTTTTCTGGCTTTTTTGGTTCCTGTGCGGGATGGGCTATCGGCAAAAGAGCTATAGGTCTAACTCCTTGAGGGATACTAAGTTGATCTGCAACTTTGGATTCATCAAAAGCACCTATCCAACAAGAGCTATATCCCATATCAACCGCCGCCAGAAGAATGTTCTCTACAGCGGCTGTAGCGTCTTGTATGGAATAAAGTTCTCTTCCACGTTCACCGTACCTTTCCGCAGACCTTTCTTTGTTCGCACAGATAACGATGATCCAAGGTGCATCGCCTATGAAGGACTGACCATAGGCGTTCTCTACCAACTTTTCCTTTTCCTCTCCATCCTCGACTATTATGAAATCTCTAGCTTGTCGATTGCCGGCCGAAGGAGCCATATGACCGATCCTTATTATCTCTTCGATGTCTTCTTTTGGTATTTTCTCTTCAGTATAGGATCTTACACTCCTTCTTTTTTCTGCAACTTTCTTAAATTCCATATTCAAACCTCCAATGATGCTATTTTCTCGGCAAATTCAGCCATCCACTTGCCGTAGTAACTGCACTGTTTGAGCTCTCTTTCGTTCGGTTCACCAACGACTACAGGTCCGTAGTGGTCTCCTTTTGGCATACCTTTTACTATCATCCCGTGTATCATCAAAGACTCTAACAGAGCTATGATCGTGGTTTCGTTTCCGCCAGCGGTGTTCGCACTAGATGTAAATGCGCCTCCTACTTTAGATTCCAGATCACCGTGATGTTTGATACTTTTATCCAAGAATCCTTTTATCTCAGCGCATGGTAGTCCGTAATAAGTCGGAGAGCCAATGATGATACATTCGTATCCTGGCAAGGATTCGATATCTACTTCATCTACCTGTTTTAAATCAACTTTAACGTCAGCCCCGCTTTTCTCTGCTCCTTTTGATATCTCCTCCGCCATTTTCTCTGTCGTTCCGCTTTCAGAATAATAGCATATCAACATTTCAGGCATGTTATCACCTATGCATAAAAATCCTCGTTTAATATCTTTTTGTAAAAAGGAGAATCATCTAGGAAGCGACAGATAAATATTCTATCGTACCCACCTGAAATTTAAAATTATTCACCTGTTAAAAAATCACAAAAGTTATGTAAGACAACTTCAATCTACCTTCCAAAGGAGTTTAAATACATCCAAATCCCAATTCAAAGGTGAAAGCTTGTTGAGTGAAGAAGAGACAATTCAAACGTTAAAATCTATTGGCCAAGAAGATTTCGAACAGATCTCTTCAACCCTGTTGGAAAAGATGGGATTCAACATCTCCTCTTTGGAAACTAGAGATAAATCTATATTGGTCGAGGGAAAAATCGAAAGAGGGGAAAATGTACGAGATTACCTGATCAAATGCAGCAGGGCCGAAGAGAACCTCAAGGAGGAGATAAGGGAGCTTCATGAACTTTTAGGTGGAAAAAAATACGGATTATTCCTGACGACAAGTCTCAGAGATCGAGGTGTAGAAAAAACTGAAAGGATCGAGTTCGTTGGTGGTACTCCTTTTTATAAACTTTTGAAAAAATTTGACATGCTGTCTCAGGTTGAAAGTTACTGGGAGAAATTGAGCGAAGAACAAAAAAAGAAGAAAAGTTTGGATAAAAAACCAACCACTGATATGTCGGAGATCGAAGAATGGGGTAAAAAAGGGAAGGAGATGTACACTGAGGGCGAATACCAAGAAGCGATAAAGTGCTTTGAAAAGGTGCTGAATATAAATCCTGAGGATCATGTAGCATTGAATAATAAGGCTTTATGTCATCTGAAAGAAGGAGATCATGGGAAAGCGCTTGAATCTATAGATAAAGCGATATCGATCCGTCCTGATTTTGAAGACGCTTACCTGAATAAGGCCTTCATACTGGAGAAAAGAGAGGAAGTCGAGAAGGCAAAAGATACTGTAAAGAAGTTGATCGATCTGAGACCTGGTAAAGCGGAGTACCATTATATCTATGCAGCATATCTGAGAAAAATAGGCGCGCTTAAAAAAGCGTGGACATCTTCACAAAAAGCTTTAGAAATTGATCCGAAATACGATAAAGCGAGGGAGCTTCGTTCCACCCTCCAGAGAGAACTGGAAGAAGAAACTGGTGAGGAACCGGAAGAATTGGAAGACCTAGAGATTGGAGAAGTTGAAGATGATCTTAAAAATAAACTCGAAAGCCTAGAAAAGCAAAATGAAGAGCTCAGAGAAGAACTCGAAGAAAAAAAATCTGAAATAACTGAACTAGAAGACAAAATATCAGATCTTGAAGTGGAGAAAACGAAGGTGGAGAATAAGTTCGAAATGGAGAAGAACAGACTTCGAAACACTATAAAGCTAAAGCAGGAGAGAATCGACAATCTACAAGAAAAAAGGGATGAGTTAAAAGAGGCTTTGGAAAAAGCTGATGGGAGTGAAGAGGAAGATGAAGAGCCTACTGAAGTCGATTTGAAAACTAAAGAGAAAGCCGTTAAAGAATTACAGACTTTAAAATATGTAGGTCCCGAACTCGCCGACAGGATTTATGAAAGCGGTTACAAAAGTATAGACGATCTTAAGAACGCATCTAAAGAAGAGTTGAGTGAGATAAAAGGTATGGGTTCAGCTATAACAGAGAAGGTTTTTGAATATCTTCAAGAAAATTGAATTCTTTGGTATATGGTTTAATTATAGCGGAAGACATAACTCATAAGAAATTCGTTATGTCATCCGCAGCTAGTCAAAGACGTAGAAAAATTTAGCAAAAGTTACGTCTTTGACTATAAAA
>Ga0207421_10003007_pt1 | contig 20469 bp, 16 predicted proteins | sample SodLakKL_010_SED_4_FD_187542 | JGI IMG/M metagenome (GOLD analysis project Ga0207421, IMG submission 187542) | Alkaline sediment microbial communities from Lake Tanatar, Kulunda Steppe, Russia - 8KL_010_SED (SPAdes) (version 2) | ecosystem: Environmental > Aquatic > Non-marine Saline and... | reverse complement strand
GAAGCCGCACCAGTTCCCACTGTATCCCGTCGGTATCCTGGAACTCATCGACCATCAGGTGAGGATACTGCCGCCGCAGCTTCTTGCGCGCCTCCGGTGCGTCCCGCAGCAACTGCAGGGCCATCCTCTGCTGGTCATCATGGTCAATAACCGCCATATCCTCCTTTTTCTGACGGTAACGCTCGTCTGTGTTCTGCATCAAGCGCACCAGGGTCAGAGCGGCGTTCAGCTCTGACTGGTAAAGGTGCCGCTGCGCCGCGTCCCGGTGAACCTGGCGGAGGTTCTCGATTACCCCCCGCAGCTTCTTCGGAATATGGCCGGGTGCCCGCAGTCGCCGCACCACATCGCGCAGCGCACTTAGATCTCCGCCTTTTATTGCCGGCCGGACTCTCTCCCACTGCCCGGCCACCACTTCAATACGCGGCGGGTAAGCCTTGGTCTTCTGGACATCCGAGTCCCACCGCAGCTCAAACAGCTCTTCCAGCAAAGCTATGGCTGTACTCGCTTCCTCTTCGGTAAGGCCCCCCGTCTCCTCGATGCCCGCCGGCATCAGCTCCTTCAGGCTGCGGCATGTCATATCGCCTATCTCGGACCAGGAGATGTCAATGCGGCGACCTGCCGCGTGCAGATCCCGGAGCATGCCGATATAGGAATGCCCCTTATCATCCATCAGTTCCCGCAGGTAATCGGCATGAGCCCCCTCCCATGTGGCCACTGCCTCGCGGACGGATTCCGAAATAGCATCGTCCAAAAGGACACGGGCCCTGGAGGGATCCAGCACCTCGAACTCGGGATCCAGGCCGGCGCGGTGTGGGTGCCTGTGCAGTATAGAGGAGCAGAAGCTGTGGATGGTACCCACAAACATTCTCTGCACACTCCAGGCGAGTGAGCGGAGGTTCCGGGCCCGCTCGGGATCCTCATCCCAGGTTCGGCGCCATTTATCCATCAGCTCTTTCCGCAGCCTGCCCTTCATCTCCGCGGCAGCCTTACGGGTGAAGGTTATGGCGGCGACCTGGTCGGGCGAAACTCCCCTTTCCAGCAATCGCTCTATCCTTCCCACTAACACCCTCGTCTTGCCGCTCCCGGGCCCGGCAGAGAGAACAACATCGCGATCAACCACCCGCATGGCCTGTTTCTGTGTGGGTGTAGGCTCAAAGTCCCTATCAGCCGTCATCTCGCACCCCCTTCTCTGCGGTCTTCCGTTTTATGCGGCGGGGTTCGTACCGGCAGGCGCCGGAGAATTCACACCATCCGCAGTATTTATCGTCATCGGGCCATACCGGAAAAAAACCCGAGCGGATCTGTTCCCAGTAACGCAGGATCGTGCGGCGACATGTGTCCAGTGCCGCAGACATCTCCTCCTCCGAAACCGAATATTTTTCCGGATTCAACTGCAGCCCGGAAGCCGCCTCGTAAAGATAAAGACCCGACCGCGCAGTTCGTCCATTTATGCTTAGATATCCGCCTCCCAGCACCCGCAGGTCATCAAGCATTTCGCGGGCCGCTTTTATGTATATGGGAACCTGCAGATCACGTCCTTCAATCATGTCCTCCCGACCGGGAGGTTGAGACGTCATCTTGTAGTCAAAGACAAGTATTTCGTCCGGATCTTCAGTTGCAAGGAACTCGCTGCGGTCAACGCGATCTATTATGCCGTTGATCGTCAGAAAAATCTCCCCACCACAGGACGACGCACCAGACAGCTCCAGTGAAAATGGCTCCTCCACCTGCCAGGGAAGAAGCTCCCCCCCGGTACCTGCAGAAGCCTCCCGGCGTTCCCGCTCCCAGGTGAGGAATCGGCTCAACACCTCCTCGGCTCGCCGCTCGAGACTGTCAAAGAAATGCTCGTGTATCCAACCCATAGATCTTCGGCAACGCCGGGACCATTCCGCAACGAGCCTCCGGATCTCCCGTCGTTCCTCTTCCGGAGTCGGCCCCTCGCCGTTCGCTATGTCCTGAGCATATCTACCGTAATAGGCTTCCAGCACTGCATGGTAAATTCGACCCACGAGAAAAATCGGAATCTCACGTTCCGTCTGAAACTGGGGAGACAGGCCCAGCACCTCCCCGGCAAAGAACCTGAAGGGACAGCGCGCATAGCGGTTCAGGTAGGTAGGCGATATGGTGTGATTTTCGGGGAACCTGCTGCGCAGATCCTCCACGTCATTCTCTGATATATTGCCGTCCCACTCTGACCAGAAACGACAATGGCGTTTTCGGCAGGCCAAAAGAGAAAGCTCCACTGCCTGCGGATCCATCTCGTCGGCAAGCATACTTTCGCGAATGAGCGAGCCAGCATCCCCTGAGTGTTCCCCAGCAGCCAGCATACGTATACGGAAGTCGCGCCAGCATGATATGCGACCCAGCCCACTCAATTGACCGGGGTTTTCCCCGGCAGTGAAGTCAACAAGCCGGGCTGACGCGGCCATCTCCACCTCCTGCAGGTAAGCGGAAGGTGCCTGCGGGGCCTCGTCTACCTCCTGCGGAAATACCAGGACAAGATCATCGTTGGCGGCACAAGCACAGCGGTAGAAGAAGTAATTCTCCGCCCTCTCCTCGGCTTCGGGGTCATGAAGATCATCACCAAAGCAGGCGTCTTCCAGCCAGCCCGGGGACGTACGGCCGGGAAACACACCAGAAACCATGTATGGGAGTACCACAACGGGATACTCTCCGGGCTCAGGCGGCTCACCGGAGGAAAGCATCACTCCTCTGCCGGCCCTGGGCCGCAGCCCCGTCCGGTCCGGCACGTCCGGTATCGGTACCGTTTCATGCTGGAGAAACTCCCGGATTAACTCGGCATAATCTGACCACCCAATGGCAGTTCTGGATGGTCGCGGGAGCAGAGACGGGTCGATTCCTCGGTCCATTTGATCACGAAATGCTCGCCAGGCCGAAAGATCAGCAATCACCTCCGGTGTTCGCCCCCCATCCCCAAGCATTAATCCGCGCAGCGTTTCTTCCGCGCCCAGGACAGACATCACCTCCATGAGGTTCTCCGCGCAGGCAGCTGGATCCGAGGTATCGGGCTCATGGAGGTGATCCAGCAGGAGCTCGAGGCGACCATCCAGTCTCCTGATCTCAGCAATTGCATCCGTCAACCTGTCCAGCGATTCCAAGCGAAAGGAATCACTCCTCTGCTGGTACTGCAGTGAATCCAACACCGTCTGCAACTCCCGGTGCATACTGACGTCATCCATATCTTCTGGCAGATAGGCGCAAAGTCTGCGCAGTTCCCTCCACTCCGATCCAACGTAAGGCGAAGACACCAGCCGAAAAACACCCTCCACTGTGGGAGATTCGATGACCTCCAGCAAAGCATTGACCAATCTGCCCACCCTGGTCTCGGCCAGAGAAACATCACCGGAGGTGCTGACGGGGATCCCCGAGCGCAAAAAGTGTCTGGCCAGGGCCGCACGGTGTCTCTCATTCCTCACAATTACGCAGCAGTCACCGGGACCCCGATCGCCCTTCAGTTTCTCTTTAACAAATGCAGCAATCCGGTCATTCTGTTCGTGCTCATCACTTACCGCCCACAATCTTATCCGGGGGCGTTCGGATGGCTCCGGGGTGAGATCGGTGGGGTCGATACGAAACAGCCGGCCGGACAGTGGCGAATCTGCCAGCCGGTCAGGTAGATAGCGAGTGATGCTTTTGCTCAGCGATCCCCACTGACACCGGAGCTGGGCATCGGTGGGGTACACATCCGAGACGCGTCCATCACCCGGCACCAACACCCGCACAGAATCCGCACGTTCGGCCGCCGCAATTAACAGCCTGTGCTCGGAAGGAGGCATATCACAGAAACCGTCCACAAGAATTCGCTCAAATCTGAGAGAATCATCATCCTGCAGCGCCTCAATTATGTGCGAAAACAGAAGGGGCTTATCGGCAGCATTTTCGCACCGAAGGCGCTCCTCATAGGTCTGCATCACCCACCGAATTTCCTCCGGAGTTCCATCACCCAGATCACCAGAGGTCAGTCCGTAGCCGCGGGTGGCCGAGGCAAATTCGTAAAGCGATGCGACCATGCCGCGCCTATTCCATATCTCTCGCAGGTGAGAGGATTCAGGAGGGACCACCTCCCGCAGGCATGCGCGGAGAATGCTCCGCTGGTGCCAAGGATCGAGCCTCCTGATCCTGACTCCCAGACGGCGCTGCAGCCTTCGAACCCAGCCCCCCATCATCTGCACCGGCACATCACGCAGAATTTCGTTGCGGGCCTCAGCCCAGTCGTAGTACATCTCTCTCGTTTTGCGCAGAGCGCGCCGGTCGCGCACCAGATGTACTACCCTACCTGTCGCCGTCAGCAACCGATCAACCTCGCGGCGCCGTATCTCGTTCCCACTGCAAACCGCCATACAGGTTCGCCTCCTCAAAAAAGGAAGATGGTGCCGACAGGACTCAATTTCTGCGGCACCACCTCGAGTGCAGGGAATCGTTTGCATCCCTATACATCAACGCACACCTTCAATTATCGCTGGTTTCTCTCTCCAGCTCCTGGCGCATTTTTTCCTTGTACAGACTCTTCTTCGTCTGCATGATCAGCTCCACAAAGCTATGTTTCCTCCTGCGCAACTGCTCCCTCCTGCGCTGCAGCTTTTTGCAATCGTTTGTACCGGACACCATCCGGCAGACCTCCCTAGTACACTGGTAGGATCAGGTCCTGTAACACACATATCGGACTGGGGTTTGGTTGTGCCTCGATTAGCAACTCGTCGCCCCTGATCGCTCTACTCTACCAGTTATACTTCGCCATGCGAAGCAATATTCCTCCCTCCCATTCCCTTTACAAACTCATGACATCGCAGCAGTTTCTGCTGTCATCAGACTGATAATTCAACCACAGCGGAAATAGATGCGAAAAAATGCAAATCGTTTCAATGTGTCAAGTCGAGGGAAAGGGGAGCGGGCGATATTACTACGGGCAGAAAAGGCAGACCGCGCAAAAAAGACATCTACTCTATCCTTTCCGCGCGGTCGACGGATATCTACCTCAACGCAGTATCAAAGAGCCACTCCCCACTCGAAGCTCTGCTTGTATATACGGAGGAGAAGTGAGGTGTTGATCTCCCTGATCCCCTCGATGGTACTGAGCGACTCAAGGACAAACTGCGCGAGCTCCTCATTAGAGGAAAAGAGTCCCTGAACAATGATGTCAAAATTCCCTGTGGTCAGTCCCACGTAGTGCAGCGAATTCAGCTCGGAAACCTCTTCGGCCACATCCTTCATCTTCCCCGGATCGACATTGAGAGCGATGAAGGCGGGAGAGGCAAAACCGATCTTGAAGGGATCCGACACGCCTGCGATCTCGATGATGCCCTCACGAACCAAACGGTAGAACTTGCGTCGGACCGTTCCTTCTGTTACACCCACTTCGTCCGCCATATCCACGAAGGACCTACGACCATCTTTCTGAAGAAGATGCATGATCTTCTTCTCTGTGTCATCCAGCTTGACTGCCATTCCCATTCCTCCTCTGTTAGCCGACGATTCTGCGAAATAGGCAATTGCTTCACGTTGGCGGAGCGCAAACAGTCATTTATGGTGCATCAATTTGTGCAATCATTCAATCGACATAATACACCTTGCCTCTACCATGTGCAAGTTGCCCCAGATAATAATAACGACTGTCATAAAGTTTCGCAAACCGAAGATAAAGGAGGATTCGTGTCGATGCGACCGGCTGTTTTCGAGGTCCATACCGTGGAATAAGCCGGGTTTGAGCCGCAGAGAAATCACTGCCAGGTACTCACTGACCTGAACCGGCGCAGGACTGACCAAGCACCCTGCCGGCGAAATATTCAGGCCGGAACTCTGTAGAAGCTAATCGGTCATGAGATCGGAGGGTCAAGCCCTTCATGACGCAGCAGACGGCGTTTGAGTTCAATCCCGCCGCCGAACCCCCCAAGCCTGCCATCAGATCGTATCACCCGATGACACGGCACAAACAGTGGGACCGGGTTGCGCGACATGGCGCCGCCGACAGCCCGGGAGGCACCGGGATATCCGGCCCGCTCGGCAATCTCTCCGTAGCTGGCGGTCGAACCCGGGGCGATTTTTGCTGTCGCTTTGTAGACATCACGCGCAAAACGGCTTCCCTCCGGAGAGAGAGGGGGAATGGGAACGGAAAAATCGCGGGCGAAGTAACGTCTGAGCCAGTTAGCATACACCGAGGTCAGGTCTTCACCGCACTCTGCGCGGCGCAGTTGAGGTTCAATGTCTTCGGGGGGACCGGCAGCTGGAAGAGTACAGCGCACCAGCCCCGTTTTTTCGGCAAGCAGGTAGACCGTACCCATTTCCGAACAGACTGCTGTCCACTGCAACGGCCCGCCTCCCAAAAGGGCCGGGGACCCGGAGCGGCCCCCGGCCCGGATTCTGTCACGTCACCGTTCTGGAATCAGATCTTCGAAGCACTCAATTCCCAGCTCTGCCAACCGGCTCGCAGTAGGTCGCCCCAGATCATCCCAACCCATCATATGGTAGTAGGTTACACGGGCGCGATCCAGAGCCTTGGGATCCACTGCAGTTCCCTCGATTGGACCATCGGTAAAGGCCTCGAAGAATCGTTCGTTTAGCTCGTCGTCCCGGTCGTTGAAGCCCGCCTGCAGGTTGAACAGGCGAGTCATGGTCACGGCCCGCTCGCCGACCTTCAGCAGTTCATAGAGGCTGCTATCCCAACCAGTGACGGCACGGGTTATCTCGAGTGTCTCGCGGTAGGACCAGGCCACAAACTGACAGAGCACAGCACAGTTGCGCAGGTGCTGGAAGTTGGAAACGCAGTACATCATCCGCACCTTGGCATCGCTGAGATCGTCTGCCGGAAGAGCGTCTGTTATGCCAAAAACGTTCAGAGAATCGGCACTGGCAGCAAACGCAGTATCATGGATATTGTGACAGTGATCCGCTCCCGTGGGTGAAACAGAGTAACCGAGGCCGAGGGCCTGCTTCAGGCGGGGCTCATGCATTGGAACTTCCTGCCCCTTTATGTGCAGGGCGAGGGGATCCGCCTCTGGACCGAATTCCCCAGCTGTCCGGGCCGCCCCTTCAGCGAGGAGTGCACCGATGCCATCGCGTCGGGCAATCTTTTCAACCAGCTTGAGCATGGCGTCGGCACTTCCGAAGGGCGCCTCTATACCGTCGAGATCCCCGGAGGTTATGATGCCGCGCTCGTAGCACTCCATCACAAAGCTGATTGTCATCCCGCACGAAATAGTGTCGAGACCCCAGCGGTTGCACAGCTCATTACCCTTGCAGACCGCCTCGAGGTCGTCGATGCCGCAGTTGGAACCCAGAGAGCCGAGCGTTTCATACTCCGGCCCCCCGTAGACAGGGTCAACCCCGTAAGCGTCGCCGGCTACCACGCGTTTGCAGTAGACCGGGCAGGCGAAGCAATTGTCGCGCTCCACCAGCAACGTATCACGCATGACCTGTCCGGAGATCTTCTCTGCGCCTTCAAACTGCCCCTCCTGGAAGTTGCGGGTGGGAAGCCCGCCGGATTCCTGCAGACTCATTACGGTGGCGGGAGTACCGGTGTCCTTAAGCCCGGCACTGCGCTCTCCTTTTGCCACCGCTTGGTTCATCATCCGTGCATACTCCATTACTCTGTCCTCATCTGCCAGCTGCACCTTACCCGTTCCACGCACGGCGATGGCGCGCAGCTTCTTTGCGCCCATCACGGCACCCATGCCTGTCCGACCGGCGAAGTGAGTAAGGTCATTGACTACACAGGCATACCGGACCAGGTTCTCGCCAGCAATGCCGCACTGCACGACCCGGGCGTCCTCTGCACCGACTTCGTCCTGGATCATTGTTTGAACATCGGCTGTATCTTTCCCCCAGAGGTGTGCTGCATCGCAAATCTCCACCTCGCCGTCGTCGATCCAGATATACACCGGGGCATCGGATTCTCCTTCGACGATGATGTGGTCAAAACCCGCCTTCTTCAGCTCAACCATCCACCATCCGCCGCCCTGGGTGTCGCCGAATCCTCCCGTCAGAGGTGACTTGGCCCCGACGCTGTTCCGTCCACTGCCGGCCAGCGGCGTACCCGTCATCGCACCAGTAGCAAAGACCAGCTTGTTCTCCGGTCCCAGGGGATCGCAGTCCGCGGGAACCTCCTTCAGAAGGATGTTCGCAATCACCGCCGTACCGCCCATATATTTCCGGTACCACTGGTCGCTCGGTTTTTCAATCTCAGTAGTACGATCGGTCAAGTTGACCCGCAGGATCTTCCCCATATAGCCGTAAGACATTTGTTCATTCCTCCCCCGTATTCTCGGACTCACCATGTAGACTGCTTCCTTGCATCATATCTCGTATTCGATGCCGCACCGTTTCCGGATCATCCGTTGTCGCCATCTTCTCCAGAGGACACAGGTCATCTCCATCGCGATTAAGTATCGCCGGGACTTCCTTCTCGGCGCAGACCACCATGCCGGAACCCTCCAGGTGATTGCGGGCGGGGGTGCTCATCACATCGGCGTAAACTCCCGCGATCTGCGGCGAGTGAAGGAAGAGCGCCGCAGCCATACCGGCAATGCGGTCGGCGATTACGGCACCCGCATCGCAATCACAAAGCTTCCCCATCACCCGCACCAGCGGGGCCACTCCATCTCCACATTCACGGGCCAGAACCCGACCATCTAGGACCACCGCCACCGTGCAGTTGGGGCGGCGTATTTCATCGCGGGCACGCTTCAGGTCAGCGCAAACCCGGCGATGCATCCCCCTGTTCAGCGCTCGAGAACTCCGCCCATTGCATTCCATCCCAGAATCAGCGCCCCCCACATCTTCTTATACGCGGTCGCATAGTCGTCATCCTCGACACGGATTTCCTTGACATCGCGGCGCTGCACGCAGGGAAACAGGCAGGCCATGGTGGCCGAGGGCGTGGTCTTGAATGTCACATCGAATGTGACCGGGGTATCCGGAACACACGGACTTATCTCTCCCTTACGCTTCAGCGCCCTCGACGCGGCATCCCTGATCATCTCCTCCGTCTGGCTGGGCGGCAGGCAGTCGGCCGTGTGGCGGTCCATGCCGGTCTTCACCACCGCGGTCTCCACTTCTGGAATCAGCTCACCCGCCTCTTCCGCCAGCTTATCATCACCGGTAACCAGGACTAACGGTACGCCAAAAGCACCGGCCATCCGTGCGTTAATTCCCGTCTCACCCACCGGTTTTCCATTGCACCGGATCTCCGTCACCACCGAACCCATCAGAGTGTGGTTCAAAACTCCCGCCTCGCTGCCCTCCCGGGCATGATAGGCCACAAAGAATGCCGCATCGAAGCTTTCGTCGATTCCCGCCATCTGCAGCAGCTGCTTGTTGCTGCCGCTTATGAGACGGGCTCCTTTTTCGAGATCCTCGACCAGAATGTTGGTCATGGGACCGTGGCTATCGTTGACAAGAACCTCGTCTGCCCCACCATCCACCGCTCCCTTCACCGCCGCATTGACGTCGCCGGTGAGAAGCTTCCTCCCCCGGGTGTAATCCTTTTCCTTCGGAGAGCACATCTTGGAGGACGTGATGCCGCTTGCACCCTCCATGTCCACCGACATATATACCTTCACAACGCACAATTCCCCCCTCGCAGAACAGTCTGGGTGCGCATTTCGACAGAACGCGCCGCATCAGACGCCCCTTTATGGTTTTCCGCTCCTGTTCACAGAATCCTCCCGGAAGACCCGGGCGGTAATTTCAGGATCCCCGGGGATCCGCGTAGCCTTCTGCCGAGTCATCGGCGAAAGTGAGACCACCGTAGTTGGCGAACCACTTCGAGATCCGTCGGAGCCGATCCACTGCCCCCGTCGGGTGGGAGACCGCGTGCCGCTCTTGTTGGTAGACGATCAACTCTGTATCTATGCCCCGCTTCTTCAACGCCAGAAAAAGCTGTTCCGCCTGGCTGAGGGGGCACCGCCAGTCCACCTCGCCCGCGGTAATCAGAAGCGGCGTGTTGATATTCGAGACACCCGAGCAAGGAGATATCCGGCGGTACTGCCTCTCGTTCTGCCACGGCACACCGAGGTCATCCTGCCACCACAGGTGGCAGTCGTCCGTACCGAAGCCGGAGATGTATTCCCACATCCCGTGCTCACTGGCGGCGGCGGCAAAAGCATCCGTGTGCCCCACCGCCCAGTTGGTCATTATTCCCCCATAGGAAAACCCTGTGCAGAACAGACGCCCGGGATCGGCCCAACCCGCGTCAACTGCGGCATGCACCCCGGACATGACGTCGTCGTGCTCCCGTGCTCCCCAGTCCCCCCGTATAGAGGCAGTGAAGTCTTCGCCGTAGGAGATGGATCCGCGGTAGTTGATCATCAGCACAGCGTAACCCATGCCGGCCCAGTACTGTTCGTAGAAGTTGAAACCCGGGGCATCATAAAACATGGGACCACCGTGAATCTTGACAATCAGCGGCAACGGGGCGTTTTTCCCGGCGGAAGATTCGGCCGGCAGGGCCAGAAGTCCCTCCACCTCGTCACCATCAGAATTGGAGAACTGGATCCTCCGATACTCTGCAGTGCGACGGCGCCGGAGCAGCTCTTCGTTGAGGAAGGTCAGCCGCACGGGATCGCAGTGCTCAGCGGGTCGAATCGAAAACAGATCGATTCCCGCATCTGGACTCTCTCTCGCGAACACAACAACCCCGGACGCACCATCAAATCCACCCAGGGAAACTGTGGACATCTCGCTCCTGGGCGGGTGAAGCATACGCACCCGTCCATCTGCATCCACCTCTGCCATGCGTGTTTGCCCGCGATCAGCCACCAGCAGCACCAGCTGATCACCGCCCGGGTGCACCGGCGGGGCGACAATGGGATAGTCCAGGCCCTGTGTCACCGGCATAACCGGGGTCCGGTCCTCGGGCACAGGATAAACGCGGGCGTGTTCCACCGGGTCCTTACATACCCTATCGGGAACAACTCCCCCGATGTCGGACCAGCCGTTGCCCACCGAGCCTGACAGGTCGCTGATGGGCTCGGCATCGGCAAGTCGAACCGCCAAGAGGCCATTCAGAAGGTATGCGTTCTCCGGCTCACGAGGGGAGGTGAACAGGATTCTGTCCGAATCCGGAGACCAACGGACGTATGAAGCGTGCACATCTCCCCTGGTTATCCGCAGGAACTGTTTTCCGTCAGGGGAAACCGCCCACACGTCCGTGCGGCGGTTGTTGTCGGCATCACCGGTTCGATTTGACACAAAGGCAATCCACCGTCCATCCGGCGACCACTTCGGGGCACGCTCATCGCACTGTCCCTCAGTAAGCCTGCGGGTCTCAAGGGTCCGGACGCACACGGAAAACAGGTGAGTCGGCACTTCGTCGAGAAAACCACCCACGTCGTGTTTATGCTGCGTGCGTGTGAGCACATGCGGTCCCCTGCCCCCTCGCTTCTCCTGCCCGCGAATGCTCTCGAGGTACTTACGCTGCATCCGGTCGGGATCGCGAGAAGAGAAAACAATCCTGCGTCCATCCGGGGACCAATCAAATTCACAGACACCTTCGGGTCGCCGGGTCAACTGACGGGGTTCGCCGCCCAGCTGGAGATCCAGCAGCCAGATCTGTTCAAAAGGATCGCTGTCATCGTCTGACTTCTCCCTCGCTATCCCCTCATCCCCGAGGTCCGCTCTCCGATCAGGTTCATCCGTTCTTGCCGAGAGAAACGCCAGGCACCTACCGTCCGGTGACCACGCGGGAGCTGTGTCCCTGTCATCCCCGCGTGTCAGACGATGAGGGGGCGACTTTCCATCAGTGCAGGTTATCCAAAGATCGGAATATTCCCGATCCTGCTTCCTGCGCCAGCCCCCCACAACATAGGCGACCCAGCACCCATCGGGCGACACCGCCGGAGACTTAACCCGCCTCCACCGGTACAGGTCGGCCAGGCCAAACTCAACAGCCATTGCTCGCCCTCCCTCACAGGTAGTCAGTAATCTCCTCCAGCGGGCGCCGCCGCGGGGCTTTCGGATCGATATCCGGATACCCTATCGGCAGAAGCGCCACCGGCCGCCTTTCCTCCGGAAGCGACAGAACCTGTGTGCACTGCTTCTCATCAAACGCTCCCATCCAGCAGGAACTCAATCCCCGGCTCTCTGCCACCAGCAGGATATTTTGAATGGCTGCAGCAGTATCCTGCAGGCAGTAAAGCTGGCGGCCCCGGTCATCGTAGCGGTGGGCAGACCGCTCCGGCTCGGCGCACACCACAATCACCACGGGCGCCTGCGCAAGAAAACTCTGACCGAAGGCAACTTCCACAAGCTGTTCCCTCAAATTCTCATCGCGCACTACGTAGAAATGCCACGGTTGCTGGTTGCCCGCACTCGGAGCCCACCGGGCTGCATCCAATAGCTCAGTGACTTGCTCGTCAGAAACCGGTTCATCGGTAAATCTCCGGATGCTCCTGCGTTTTTGAATCAGATTGGTGATGTCCATCGTAATCACTCCTTAATCATCTGGGGTTCTCTGTCGGGAGAAAATTTCCTACCTGTGAATCGAGGTTGCTCGCTCAGCCGCGGAAATTTCCCGTCACCGGCAGAGTCCCCTCCAGCGCACGGGCCAATTCGCATACCACAGCTGGGCGTCAGAGCAAGACCGGGGGGCACCTTCCCACGAACAGATCGATTTCTGTCGAAGGCGGGCAGGATGGAACATATGCACCGGTCAAGGAAGGAAGGAGCACAGACCGGGAAGAATCAGTTACGAAGCAAGCAGCAACTGGGAGGAGGCTGACAATGAGTGAACTGCTGGAGACAGTTACCGGGCGGGATTTTCTGCGGGAAATATGCACAGCTGCAGGAGTTTCCGGAGCTGAAGACTCCCTCGGAGACCTGGTGGAAAAACGCTTTGCCCCTTTCATCGACGATGCCCGCCGCGACGTCATGGGAAACGTCATCATGCGCAGGCGGGGATCCGGTGCGGACCCGCCCATTTTGATGCTGGCGGCGCACATGGATGAAATCGGTCTGGTTGTGACAGAAGTGGACAAGAGGGGCTTTTTGCGATTTGCCCCGATTGGGGGAGTCGATCCCCGCAACCTTCTGGCCGGCGAAGTGGAGGTGCTGGGCGAGGAAAACCTTCCCGGCGTCATCGGTGTGAAACCACCGCACCTCATTTCGCCCGATGAAAGAACACGGGCTATAAAGATGGAGGACATGTACATCGATGTGGGGCTGGATGAAGAATCCGCCCGCGCGAAGGTCCAGGTGGGAGATCCCGTGGCCTTCCGACGAGAAACTTTCGCACTGGCGGGCGACCGTCTCGCCGGAAAAGCCATGGATGACCGCGCCGGCGTGGCTGCACTGTACGCGGCGGCACAGAAACTCGCCAGTCTGCGCTTGGAGGCCGATGTTTATTTCGTCGCTACGGTGCAGGAGGAGGTGGGACTGCGGGGTGCAGTCACCAGCACATACGACATAATGCCGGATGCGGGCATTGCTGTGGATGTGACCATGGCGTCCGCTCCCGGAATCCCCTCGTCCATAGATGCCGAGATAGGAAAAGGACCGGCATTGACCCAGGGAGCCAACATACATCCCCGGATGCACCGTCGCCTACGCGAGATCTCCGAACGGGAGCGCATCCCGCACCAGCAGGAAATCGAACCCGGGCACAGCGGCACAGATGCGTGGTCCATGCAGGTAACTCAGAGCGGAGTGCCGACCGCGGTGGTGTCCATTCCGCTTCGGTACATGCACACCACCGTGGAGATGTTGAGCGAATCGGACATCACAAATTCGGGCGTGCTCATGGCGTATTTTGCCGCGAGCATCGATCGCGGGTTCCTGGAGGGATTCTATGACAGCTCTACGTGAACTGAGTGAGGTTCCGGGTGTTGCCGGCGATGAGGGGAAGGTCAGGGAGATCATTCGTCAACAGATGCAGGAGCATGCGGATGAAATCCGGGTAGATGCCCTCGGCAACCTGTTGGTGATCCGCAGAGGCTCCCCCGACCTCCCGCGTTTGATGGTGGCAGCACACATGGATGAAGTGGGACTCATGGTGTCGCACATCGACAAGAGCGGATGTCTGCGTTTCAAAAAGGTCGGCGGCATAGACGATCGTGTACTGCCTTCAACTGCTGTTCGCGTTGGCTGCAAGCAGGTACCTGGTGCAATCGGATCCAAGCCAGTTCACCAGCAAAAGCCCGGAGAGCAGAACAAGGTAATAGAAAGCGACAAGATGTACATTGACATTGGCGCCTCCGGGAAGGAGGAGGCAGAGCGATCGGTGAGCCCCGGAGATTACGTTCATTTTGCCACCGAGTTCGAGGAGATGGGCGACGGTCGTTTGAAAGGTAAAGCGTTCGACGATCGCGCGGGATGTGCCCAGCTGATTGAACTGCTGAGAAGCGATGTCGAAGTGCCCCTGTACGCCGCCTTCACGGTACAGGAAGAAGTCGGCCTGCGTGGTGCACAGGTCGCAGCCTGGGAAATCGAGCCCGATTTGGCCCTGGTCCTGGAGGGCACAACGTGTGCTGACGTCCCTGAAGTCGAGGACCATGGGCAGTCTACCGCGCTGGGGGAAGGCCCCGCACTGGGACTCATGGACCGCACCAGCTTTGCTCACCCGGGTATGCTGCGGGGACTCATCCGCGCAGCGGAAGAGAACAGCATCCCTTACCAGTTCCGAAGAAGCACTGCCGGGGGGAATGACGCTGGGCCGATCAGTCTCAGTCGAGGTGGAGTGCCGGCCGCAACCGTCTCTACCCCGTGCCGCTATATCCACTCGCCAGTGTCAGTCATGAAGAAAAGCGATTTTGAGAATGGACTGCGGCTGCTCAGTGCATTTCTGCAGGACATAGAAAGGGGATTCAGACCATGAAGGATATGATCCGTGCTTTTGTCGAGGAATTTGGGGTCGCCGGGCACGAGGGAAGGGTACGAACTATCATAGCAGATGAGATCCGTGAGCATGTAGACGATATGCACACCGATGCACTGGGCAACCTCATAGCCACTCGTGGCCCCGAGGATGCCGACGCCACATTGATGTTTTCAGCTCATATGGATGAAATCGGGCTGATTGTGACCCACATTGACGACGACGGCTTCCTGCGTTTTTCGAACATCGGGGGAATCCAACCCCACCGCCTCCTGGATGAGAGGGTGGTATTTGCCAACGGGCGAGTGGGAACTGTTGGCGTCGAACGGGTCGAAAAGATGAAGGACCTCAAGATGGAGAAGCTGTTCATCGACATCGGATGTGCGTCAAAGGAGGAAGCCGCGGAATACGTCGAGGTCGGTGACGCAGCCAGCTTTCACCGTCCCCTGGTGGATATGGGAGATCGTCTGCTGTCCAAGGCCATGGACGACCGGATCGGGTGCGCGGTCCTGGCACAGGTACTGAAGGAGATGGACTCACCGCACAACCGCATAGTGGGGGTTTTCAGCGTCCAGGAGGAGGTGGGCCTGCGCGGGGCCCGGACTGCCGCCTACCAGGTAGCACCGGACCTGGGGATCGCACTGGACGTCACCGGCACAGGCGATACTCCGAAAGCAAGGCGGCTGGATGTGTCGCTGGGCGACGGGGCGGCAATCAAGATAATGGACATGAGCCTGATAACCCACCCCGGGGTAAAACGCCTGCTTCTGGAGCTGGCGGAAGAACACGGCATTTCGTACCAGCGAGAGGTCCTCGAGTTCGGCGGTACCGATGCCGGGGCGATTCACCTCAGTAGATCTGGAGTGCCTTCCGGGTGTATATCAATCCCGACACGGTATCTGCACGGTCCCAGCGAGATGGTGGACTGCAGCGATGTACGGGCATGTGTCGACCTGGCGGTGGCACTCTGCGGTGCTGATCTCAGCCGGATCGATCGGTGACAGCACAGCAAATGGAGGGAACACGGAGATGAATGCGGGAGACTCCCGCCGGGTGCAGATATGCGGCCTTGATTTTACACCGCATTGGACGCGCACCGAGGAGGGCAAGGAGATACCACGTCTTCATTTCAGCGGCGATGTGGCATTGACGAATGCAGCGGCAGGCGCCCTGGCCGCGGAGCTGTCCCGGCTGGAGTGGGATATTCTGGCGGGTATCGCCCCTCGCTGTCTACCACTTCTTCACGTAGTCTCCAGCTTTCTGGGACGGGAGAGGTACGTGCCGCTGTTCGGCGGATCTGAGGAAAGCACGGTCGACCCGGTCGAGTTGGATACGGGAAGCCCCGGCACGTGGTCAGTGGAGCGCAGCGACTTCCTGCTCCTGCCCGAAAAGAAGATCGTGCTGGTGACTGATGTGACCTGGATTCCGGATCCACTGCAGGGGCCGGCCGTTGGCCTGCAAGGGGCTGGAGCGTCTGTTGCGGCACGGGCAGCCGTTCTGGCGTCACAGGAAATCGGGGAGTCCGGCGACTACGTCTTCGCGAATCTACTGAAGACATGATGCGGGACCTCCATTCGCGGGGTAAGAGTAATCGCACGGTGCAGCGACGGACCGCGGGCCGGAGCTTGACCAGGGCAGCAGGCATCTCCGCCTGTGCGTTCATCATATTCTGGACAGCTACTGTCGGTATTGACTACTGGCGGACTACCTTACGGCTTGCAGGACCGGCTTTCACCTGGCGGGCCACAGCGGCGGATGATGGGGGATCAGGCATCTATTTCAGTGTGGGGTGTTCGGTGATCATTGAGGGGTTTTTATGCCGGAGGACGAATTTGCGGGTGTAACCTATATCCAGTTTCGGCTTCTGGATCAGCCCATCCGCACCGTTGGTAAACCCTCGTCACCCGGTACAACAGCAGGGCCGGATCAGGACCTTGCATGACTTCTTACCCGGCAGGATTCTGACCGGGCCAGGATGGCACCGCGCATCGGGTAACTGCCACATTAAGGTCTCCAGAGATACCTGATGGAGTTAGCACAGTGATGCCGCCGGAGCGCACATCCGTGTCCGGCGGCATTCCGATCAGATATCACTTTCAGCCACATTGAGATGATCGCCGGTCCTTCTGCCCACCTGCTCAATCGCCAGGTCTTGCAGGTGAGATGCGGGATAAACGCAGATCCGCCCCTCATCCACGACCGCACATTCCGGCTGGTCTCCCTCCTCGTCGTGCTCACTGCGGGCCAGATGCTCGCCGATGCGCAGCTGCAGCGGGTTCATGACCCGCGCGTAGATCCAGGTTTCATCATCTCCAGCGTAGCCGGCATGGGCTACGCCCCCGAGACTGCCCAGGATGTAAATGTTCCCGACGGCCGTCACGCTTCCGCCCGGATTGACGCTGCCCATCACTACCAGTGAGCGGGGTGAATGAATGCTCTGCCCGCCACGCACGGTAGAAAGGTGAAAATCCACCCAATCCACGGGCCCGGCAGGCGCACTATCCCGGGTGCTGTGACCAGCCGGAACCCCGATGGATATCCCCTCATCATCATCTGTTATCTCACGTCGACACCGTATTTCCCGCAGAGTCATATCTGAATGCTCTGTGAGGGTCGAGATGATAATCTCCGCTGTTGATGCAGTCAGCGCCTCAGCGACCACTTCCACCGTGATGGTCGCTCCGGAGAGGAAAGCACCGATGTCTTTGAGCTTCTCACGAAGCCGGTCGCGCAGGGCTTCAGCATCCCCGGTAGCAGTACCTCCCCCAATTATCATCCTTATTCCTTCGTTTGACCCCTTAAATTCTATCAATTCGGCATACCTCCACCACAGCTGTATACCAGTATATTACAACAAGTCCCGCTTGGTGTAAATACCCATCACGGGATCAACACGACTTTTCCGCACTCACCCGATTCCATCAAGTGCATCCCCTCCATGAACTCGTCCATGGGCAGCTGGTGCGTTATTATGTCGCTGACATCCAGCCCACCAGCAAGAAGACCCTCCATCTGGCGCCAGGTCTCCCACATACGCCGCCCCACTATACCCTGCAGGTCAATACCTTTGAATACTACGTCATCCCCGAGATTGAGTGTGACCTGGCTCTCCGATGGTAGGCCCAGTAAGCTCACCCGTCCACCCATGCGTACCATCTTGCAGGCCTGATCTATGGCCGCAGGGTTGCCGGACATCTCCAGCACACCGTCGACACCTTCGCCGCCGGTCAGCTCGTGCACCCGTGCGAGTACATCTTCATTTGCGACATCCAACACCGCATCGGCACCGACCTTCTCTGCCAGCGCTATGCGGTAAGGATTGACCTCAGTGGCTATGACCTGTCTGGCCCCACACTGCTTCAGCACCGGTATACTCATCAGTCCTATAGGTCCGCACCCGGTTACTGCAATACGCGCACCTGCTACCGGTCCGGCCAGTGCGGTATGTACGGCATTGCCCAGAGGCTCCTGGGAAGAGGCCACCCCGAGATCCAGGTCGCGGTCAGTGGGCCACAGATTGACCGCAGGAAGGGCTATGTACTCCGCGAAGCATCCGTCGATGTCCACGCCGATGATCTCGGTATTGATGCATACATGCCGCTGGTTCATCCGGCACTGCGCACAAGTCTCACAGACGATGTGCGTCTCTGCCGTCACGAGGTCACCCTCCTGAAACCCGGTAACCGCATCACCCATGGAGGCAATCTCACCCACGAATTCGTGCCCGGCTATGAGCGGCGGCTGAACACGATCCCGCAGTGCCTCGTCCCATGAGTAAATATGGTAGTCAGTGCCGCATATGGATGCCGCCAGAACTCGGATCAGCACCTCATCTCGACCGTACGAAGGCATGTCCACCTCACGCAGGGCCAATCCGGGACCCCGTTCCTCCTTCACCAGCGCATTCATCTTTTCAGTCATAGAACCAACCCTCCTCAATGTCGTCTGAGCGACTGCACCGTATCCTCATCCAGGACCCGGATGAGGGCGGTCAGAAGGTCCAATGTCTTCAGGTAATCCGAAACGGATAGTATGCCTGCGTGAGCGTGAATGTAGCGGGTCGGCACTCCCAGGACGACGCCTGGAACGCCCGAACCATGCGTGTGCATCTTACCTGCGTCCGTCCCGCCGCGGGCCATGACCGAGGACTGCAGCGGGATGCCATTATCTTCCGCTACATCAATTACCAGGTCGCGCAACTTGAGATTAGGAATCATGCTGGCGTCATAGAACAGCAAAGAGGGGCCACTGCCCAGCTCATCAGTAGATTCCTGGTCAGATACACCCGGAACGTCGCCGGCGATGCTCACTTCCAGAGCTATACCCACATCCGGACGGACCATCTCCACACTGGTGCCCGCCCCGCGGAGGCCCACTTCTTCCTGCACTGTGCCCACACCATAGACTGTATTGGGATGCTCGTCGTCTGCAAGCCTCAATAGCAGGTCAGCAAACAGTGCACATCCAATCCGGTCATCCCAGGCTTTGCCCATCAGGAAATCTGGATCCCCCATCTCGGTAAACGGCGAATAGGGTATGATCGGATCCCCTATACGGATTCCGAGCTTCTCCTCAGCTGCCTCGCGATCCGCCGCCCCGACATCAATGAACATATCCTCGGTCTTGACCAGTTTCTTGCGTTCATCGGGCGGCAGGATGTGCGGAGGCTTGGACCCGATGACTCCCGGCAGATCTCCCTCGCGAGTCTTGACCACCACGCGCTGCCCCAGAAGTACCTGATCCCACCACCCTCCAAGAGTTTGAAATTTGATGAAACCGTCGTCGGTTACCCGCCGTACCATGAATCCTATCTCGTCCATATGGCCGGCAAGCATTATCCGGGGTGATGCGGAAGAGCCTTCGCGGCGGAAAATCACACTGCCCAGACCATCATAGGTGGGCTCGGCAATTCCGTCCAGCCACTGCACCAGACAGTCCGCCACTGATCCCTCGTATCCCGGCACTCCCGGTGCCTCTGAGAGTTGCCTCAGCATACACCTTCGTTGTTCATCCGACAGTTCGCTCATTCTGTTCCCCTCCGTTTTCTGTGCAGCAGTCACAGAATACTCGCGACCGCATGAGCGACAGCCGAGCTGGCCAACAGCACCGGTGTATCGCCCCTGCAGCGCAGAAACTCTCTCATCTCCTCTGTATAACCCATGCAGTCCATCACAGTAAGGGCCGTTCCTTCTGCAGTAAACCTGGCCGCAGCGCGCGAGAAGTCCCCGGGGTCCGCACCGAAATCATAAGGAGACGCAACCGCCGTAACTACCTCGAACCCCTTGTTATTCCACAGATTCCCGAGGGTCTCCTGTTGTGTATCCTCCGGGACCAGTATTCCCAACTTCGCCCCCGGGACCAGCGCCTGGACCATGCCATTCAGGATGAAACGGGGTTGGACAACCAGGACAGAATTCCGGCCGAGTTCAAACAGACCGGTGCAGGAAATAATGATTGGATCGCAGCCTCCATCTGCAAGAACCTGTACTGCACTTCGGACCCGGGGCTCTAACCGGTGATGCGACAGCAGCACCGACCGCCCATCCCGCAATCGAGTCACCAGAGCCTGCTCGCCGCCGCATGGCTTCAGGGCAGTGATTTCCCCCTCGGTCAGTTCATCGAGTGCCCCTCGCTCCGTGACGGGG
>Ga0207421_10003005_pt1 | contig 20508 bp, 17 predicted proteins | sample SodLakKL_010_SED_4_FD_187542 | JGI IMG/M metagenome (GOLD analysis project Ga0207421, IMG submission 187542) | Alkaline sediment microbial communities from Lake Tanatar, Kulunda Steppe, Russia - 8KL_010_SED (SPAdes) (version 2) | ecosystem: Environmental > Aquatic > Non-marine Saline and... | reverse complement strand
CCATGGTAGAAGTTGATTTCCCTTCCCCGAGCGGGGTGGGGGTAATCGCGGTAACATCAATGTACTTACCGTCGGGCACATCTTTCTTTCTCTCTAAAATTTTCTTGTAATCAACCTTGGCCACGTAATGACCGTGGGGGAGCAGTTCTTCGGGGTCCAGCCCGAGCTCCTCGCCCAGTTCATAAACCTTTTTCATGTCCTTTTCAGCAGCTTCAGCAATTTCCCAATCAGCATGTTTTGTTGGGTCTAACGGCATTCAAACAACCTCCTTGTGCTTTTTTTATATTAATAAATAACCCTCCACGTATAGACGCAGACACACTTCTAATTCAACATCTACCTGCGTTTTCCTGCTGCATAGTTCAGGATTTCACAAATTTTTTATGCCTAACTGTGGCATGTTTATAACTAGCAGATCATTACTCATCCAGGTCACTGACCGCCGGAATCCCGCAAAGAGAGGCAGCAGAAGCTACTGCCCTTTCCACGGCCCCGGAAACAGCTTCTTGAGCCATAAGCCCGACAATATTTACGTCAGCATCCAAATCCCCCCTGGACAGGGCAAATATTGTGTCTCCATCCCACATCGTATGGACCGGGCAAATTGAGCGGGCCAGGCCGTTGTGGGCAAGCTGGCAAACTTTCTGAAGAGAAGGCCTGTCCAGGTTTGCATTGGTAGCCACAACTCCCAGGGTGGTATTACCGGAACAGCCGTTACCGTTACCTCCCAAGATCAGGTTTATTGTCTTTTCCATTAGCCCGGTTTGCGGATTTCGCGGGCCTGCCAGCAACCGGCCGCGGCGATCATAGACATCGCCAAAAGCATTTACCGCCACCAGGGCGGCAACAATGAGGTTTTCTTTCTTGAGGGCAAATGATCCCTGCCCGGATTTAACTGCATAATCCATCCCGTGGATCTTCCCCACCGTTGCCCCACATCCGGCCCCGACTGATCCTTCCGGGACAGGACCTGAAGATGCTTTCCTGCAGGCCTCAAAGCCCATTTCTTTATCCGGCCGAACCCGGCCGTCACCAATAAACAGATCAAATAAGACCGCTGCAGGAACAATAGGGATCCTGAAGCGATCCACGGGAAAGCCGCTCTCGCACTGTTCAAGATAATCCATTACCCCGGTGGCTGTATCGAGGCCAAAAGCACTTCCACCGGAAAGGACCAGGGCCTGGACTTCTTCAACCAGGCGCCCAGGTAAAAGCAAATCGGTTTCCCTGGTTCCCGGGGCGGAACCGCGCACCTCAACAGCAGCCCGGGCTCCTTCTTCAACCAGAACAACTGTCACCCCGGTAGCCGCTTCAGTGTTGGACATGGTTCCCACTTTTATGCCGTCAATATCGGTCAATCCAGGGACCATAGCAATTCACTCCTGCCTGTCTTAGTTTATTTGTAATTAAAGCACCGGTTTAGCAATGGCTGGGCAAGCACATTATTATTTACTAATGGAACATAAAGGGCCAGGCTAACGCCTGGCCCTTTGCTAAGAGTTTTTTTATTAAAGATCTTCTCCTGGTTTTTCACCCTGCTCCGTGCGCTGCCGGAAAGAAGCCTGGCGGCCTTCCTTGTCTTTTTCTGTTTCCTCGTCTTCTTCTGCATGCCCTACTTCTTCGGCCAGATCACCTTCCGCCGACTCTAATTCATCACCTGTATCTTCATCGTCCATATCTTCATCATCTATATCCTCATCATCGGCAGAAATGTCTGCTTCTGCGCCCTGCTCTTCCCCGGGGCTTTCTACCCCCGGTTCTTCGTCTTCTTCTGTGTACTCAGGCAATTCCCTGCCTTCAACCAGCGCTTTGATTTCCTCGGAATTAAGCGTTTCTTTCTCCAACAGCGCCTGGGCTATCATTTCCAACTTGGAGCGATCTTCCTCAAGAATATCCTGGGCCTTCTGGTAGCAGTCATCGATTGTTTTCCTGATCTCCTGGTCAATGGCCTTGGCTATTTCTTCGCTGTAATCGCGGTCCCGGCCCAGATCCCGCCCCAGGAAAACCTGGTCCTGTTTTCTGCCCAGGGTAATCGGCCCCAGGGTGTCGCTCATGCCGTATTCCATAATCATCTGGCGCACAATCTGGGTGGCCCGCTCCAGGTCATTCTGAGCACCGGTGCTTATATCATTAAGGACCAGCTTTTCAGATACCCTGCCGCCAAGAAGAGTGCTGACCCTGTCCAGCAATTCCGAACGGGTCATGTAGTAGCGATCCTCTTCCGGAAACATCAGGGTATAACCTCCTGCACGGCCGCGGGGGATAATGGAAACTTTATGAACGGGATCAGTATGCGGAAGCTGGTAGCCAACCAAAGCGTGGCCGGCTTCATGGTAGGCAACAATCTTTTTCTCGAATTCACTTATAACCCGGCTCGTTTTCTGGGTTCCTGCTACCACTCTTTCTACAGCCTCCTCCATTTCTTTCATGCCAATTAACTTTTTGGAAGCGCGGGCTGCCAGGAGCGCCGCTTCATTGACTACGTTCTCCAGGTCGGCCCCGGTAAAACCGGGTGTGCCGCGGGCTACAACTTTTAGGTCAATCCCTTCGGAGAGACGTTTATTTTTGGTATGAACTTTTAATATGTCCACTCGTCCCTTGACGTCCGGCAGGGTAACCGTAACCTGCCGGTCAAAACGCCCGGGCCTGAGCAGGGCGGGATCAAGGATGTCTGGCCGGTTGGTTGCGGCAAGGATAATGATCCCTTCATTAACATCAAACCCGTCCATTTCAACCAGGAGCTGGTTCAGGGTTTGTTCCCTTTCATCGTGTCCGCCGCCGAGCCCTGCTCCACGCTGACGTCCAACGGCGTCAATTTCGTCAATAAAGACAATGCAGGGCGAATTTTTCTTGGCATTTTCAAACATATCTCTTACCCGGGAAGCGCCGACCCCGACAAACATTTCCACAAAGTCGGAACCGCTGATACTGAAAAAGGGCACTCCCGCTTCTCCGGCTACTGCCCGGCCAAGCAGGGTCTTACCGGTACCCGGTGGGCCGACAAGCAGAACGCCCTTCGGGATCCTGGCCCCGAGTTCAATATATTTGCGGGGATCTTTTAGAAAATCAACTATCTCGGCCAGCTCGCCTCTCTCTTCGTCGGCCCCGGCCACATCATCAAAGGTGACCGTTTCCTTCTCGCTTTCCTGGAGCTTGGCCTTGCTTTTTCCGAAGCTCATGACCTTGTTTCCGCCACCCTGGGACTGCTGCATAAAGAAGAAAAATATCCCGATGATTAACAGGAAGGGAATCATGTAAGTCAAAGCGGTTTGCCACCATTCAGGACCGCGCTCAGGATGAGGCGAATACGAAACATTGTGCTCCAGAAGTAATCCTGTCAACTGGTGATCTTCCGGACGGGTGGTTTCTATTTCGGTCCCGTCAACAAGCACGGCTTCAATTTCGTTACCGTGAGCAACAACCTTTTCCACTTCGCCGTTCTCTATTTTTTCTACAAACTGGTTGTAGCTTATTTCTTCCGGATCAGGCCCGGTATTAAATGTAGCCAGCAGTATTACTACCACCAGCGCTATGACCAGGTAAAACAATATCTGTCTAACAAATGGGCTCAAAAAGTACCCTCCTCTCCATAAAAGCCCTAGAAGGCTGAAGTAAATTGTAACACACCGCCAGGGCATAGGCAATAAAACTGGTTATCCTTATGGAGCAAAAATATCATGCCGGCTCCGGTGGCTATGTTAACTTATTCGCTTAAAACTCGCAGATCAGACAGCTGGCGGTAATCTTCGCCGAAGTCAAGCCCGTAACCAATCACAAAGCGGTCAGGAATATGGAAACCGCAGTAATCTGGTTCAAATTCGACTTTCCTGCGCTCAGGTTTATCTAGCAGGGTAACCACTTTCAGTGAATTGGGATGCCTGCTGCCTAAATTGTCGACCAGGTAATTTAAGGTTAGCCCGGTATCGACTATATCTTCAACAATAAGCACGTCTTTACCCTGGATACTTTGCTCCAGGTCTTTCAGGATCCGGACTACGCCCGAGGAAGCGGTTGCGCTTCCGTAACTTGACACTGCAATGAAGTCTATTTCCAGGGGGATGGTCAGGCTGCGGATTAAGTCGCTCAGAAAAATTACTGCTCCTTTAAGAATGCCGATTAATAACGGCCTTTTACCCCGGTAATCACTTGAAATAACTTCGGCCATTTCCTTAACCCGATTTTTTATCTGTTCTTCCGATAGCAAAACTTCAAAGTTATCAGTACTTGTTTCACCTGCATGATGATCTGTCATTGCTACAACCACCTTCTTCTATTTTAGCAGATCTTTCGGCGCCCGGGCATCCTCTGCTTTTTAAATTCGAGCTGTAAAACTTTTTCAGTTTGCCCGGTGACCCTGTAAGGGTGAGCAATCCTTAAGCCCACAACCCAGATAATCTCGCTTCCTACAGTAACCAGAGGGATCTGATCACGGCGGTGGCGGGGAATTTTTTGATCAATCAAAAAATCCTTTAATTTTTTCTTGCCCCCCGACCCCTGGGGGTGAAAAAGGGCTCCCGGCCATCTCGGCCTTACAGTCAGCTCACCCGGGGGCAAAGCTTGATAGTCCAGGCAGGCCTGATATTTGGAAGGAGGCCAGGTCAGGTCTGCTTTGTCAACTACCCTGGCTTCGATCAAGGAGCCGCCCGGTAGATAAGTTTTGCCCGGGAGCTGCAAGGGGTTTTGAACAGGGATCATTCCAGACACCTGCCTGGCGCCGGTTATAAATACCTGCGACTGGGACAGGTACAGCACGGCATCACCTGGAAGGGTAATTTGAGCAGTTGTTTTCTCACCTGTAATTAACTCCATAATCTTTTCGACATGAAACCTGTCCAGTTCTTTTGCAGGGGCGTACTTCTTATGGGCAATCCGCAGAATCCTGCTGCTCAGGGCCAGGGGCAGCGAAGATAAGTCTTTCCTGTTAAAAATAGTCTCCTGCCGGCCTAACCCGGCCAATTCCAGGTATTTTTTCCTGGCCAGAGCCTGCAATAACTGCCTGTCTTCATAAGCAAGGACGGCCAATCCATACAGGGCTTCCCTGATCCTTGGATTGTATTCTTCTTCCAGCCGGGGGATCAAATCAAGGCGGAGCCTGTTCCTGGTATAATCTGTCTCCAGGTTAGTGCTGTCTGTAAAAGTTCTCAAATCATTTTCTTTGCAGTAGGCTTCAATTTCATGGCGCCTCAAGCATAAAAGAGGCCTTACCAGCTTTATGCCGCCCCTTTTATAAGCCGGCAGGATCCCTGCCATTCCATCTACACCTGTTCCCCTTATGATATTTAACAGGACCGTTTCAGCCTGGTCGTCAAGGTGGTGGCCCAGGGCAATTTTCGAAGCGCCGTACTTGTGCGCAGTATCAAATAGGAGGCTGTACCGGGCCGTCCTGCCTGCTTCCTCTTCTGATATGCCTCTTGAGGTTTTCAGGTCCCTGACATCTACTGTCCTGGACTCGAAAGAAATGGACCATGCTTCAGCAATATCTTTAACAGCAGCCTCTTCAATACCGGCTTCCGGGCGCATCCCGTGGTTTAAATGGGCAACAACCAGGCGGAGCTGAAAACGGTGGGAAATAGCCTTCAACATATGCAGGAGGGCCATGGAATCAGGCCCCCCGGATACGGCAACAACTACTGTCTCTCCTTTTTCAAAAAGACAAAACTTATTGATATAATCTTGGACTTTCTCCAGCTGGAACAGAATTAATCACAACCAATCAGTCCCTGGATAAAAACTGATGCGGGCTAGATAAAAAAACACTCTGAAACAGAGTGCCTTTCTGTTTATAACATTAGATGAGATGAACATGAAAGTCAGTTATATTTAAAAAGCCTCACGACAAGAACCGCGGCTGCCTCTTTTTGATTCCGTGTTGCGTTTTAAATCTAACAGGCGTTCATCACTTTCTTTAAGGAACCGGTTCATTTTGTCTTCAAACGAGGCCTTATTTCCGGATTCAACTTGCTTTTTTTCTTTCTTTCTTTTTGGGGTGTAATCTTCCTTGGCTTGCTTGATGGAAAGGCCAATTTTTCCGTTATTCTCAACCGAAAGCACTTTTACAGAAACTTTATCAGATTTTTTATAAAAATCGTTGATATCCTTTACATAATCCTCATCAACTTCAGAAATATGTACAAGACCGGTAGATCCATTAGGCAGCTCAACAAATGCCCCAAACTTAGTTATACCCGTTATCACTCCTTCCACTATAGTCCCAACAACTATTTCTTCCTTAATAAAAAACTCCTCCTCAATTATTCTTATTTCGCGGTAATTTTATTATAACTGCTGTAATAATAATGTCAATCCTCAATCTGGAAAATTGTTTCATCAGGTTTAACCAGCCCCAGCCGGTTCCGGGCCTGGATCTCAATATAATCAAGATCATGAAGCCGCTCAATCTCGTTTTCTGCCGCTTCCTGGCGCTGTTCCAGTTTCTCGATGCGGGCCTTGTATTCCAGCAGTTCCTGTTCGGCCTTGCGCTGGCGCAGGTGCTGGGCACCGATAACCAAAAGCAGGCAGCATATTAAGAAAATGCCGGCATAACTGAGCAACCTGTACATGTTAAACCTGTTCTCCCGGTGGTGCCTGGGAAAACCGGCCTGCCTTTTCTTTTCTTTAACCTTGCCTAAACCCATGTTGATCACTTCACCGGATCGAGCAGTATGCAATAAACAGCGCTTTTTGTTGGAAAATATCCCCCCATCAGGCGAAAATCGATCGACCATTATCAGGGGGGATATCCTCAGTGCTATAGTTCATTGAATAGTATACTGTCGAACCTGCTTAAAGTTATTTGACTTTGTCTTTCAAAGCCTTACCCGGCTTAAAAGCGGGTACCTTCAATGCTTCAATCTTAATTTTTTCTCCCGTAGCTGGATTGCGGCCTTCGCGTTCTTTGCGGTTGCGAACTTCAAATGTTCCGAATCCAACCAGCTGGACTTTATCGCCTTTTACCAGTCCTTCAGTAATGCCGTCCAGTACCGCTTTAACCGCTTTTTCGCTGTCCTTTTTAGACATTCCAGCTTTCTCTGCAACCAGATCTACAAGCTCAGACTTATTCACAGTAGAAGCCCTCCTCATGCATAATATGATTCCCTTTATGGTAATGTGTTCGACCTTGTTTTTAAGATTCCTGCTTTATTTACCTATTTTCCTTATTTTTTTAGCTTCTTCCCACCATTTATCCAGCTGATCCAGGGAGTAATCCGATGCCGGCCTCCCCGTTTTTTCTGCCTGCTCTAGAACATAAATGAAACGTTTCATGAATTTACCAATTGTCTTACCCAGGGCCAGTTCCGGATTCACACCCATGAAACGGGCCAGGTTAACAATGGTAAACAGGTAATCACCAAGTTCTTCTTCAACAGCACCCGGGTCCTCGGCATTATAGGCCTCTTCCAGTTCGCCAAGCTCTTCACGGGCTTTTTCCAGGGGGCCCTGGACACAGGGCCAGTCAAATCCTACGTCGGCAGCTTTTTTCTGCAGCTTATAGGCCTTAAGCAGGGCGGGAAGGGAGTGGTCAATATTAATCGTCGGTCCGGCTTTTTTATCTTGCTCCTTGTTCTGGCTGTTTTTTTCATTTGATTTAATCTCTTCCCATTTCAACCTTACCTCGGAAGCATCAGCAGCGCTGCCCCGGCCGAATACATGGGGGTGGCGCCTGATAAGCTTGGATGCTATGCCATCTGTGACCTGGAAAAAATCAAACCTGTTTTCTTCACTGGCAATCCTGCTATGGAAAACAACCTGCAGGAGCACATCGCCAAGCTCTTCCCGCAAGGCGGAATCATCACCTTCATCAATGGCCCCTACTACCTCGTAGGCCTCTTCAACCAAATACTGCCGGAGACTGTGGTTATTTTGCTGGCTGTCCCAGGGGCAACCATCTTCAGCGCGAAGCCTGGCCATGATTTCAAGCAGATCACCAACCAGGTAACCCCGATGGGGAGGAATATATATAGATGTTAAGTGATCGAAAACCGGGAAACGGTCCAGGGAGTGAAGGGGTATGGTCAATTTTCGCTCCCGGCGCATCCCGGCAGCACGAAGAATGGTGACTGGGTAGCCGGCTGGATATAAGTCCTTTAGTTTCAGCTTTACCTGGGAAGCAATAAGGCGGTTATGGACCTGCGCCAGGATCAGGTGGTTGGAGCTGGGTTCCTTGAGCTGTTCCAGGGCCAGCGCATCCACGAGCTTGACACCGTCCAGGAGATCTATTTCTAAAGTATTGAGAAGCGGGCCGAGAAAGCTCATTCCCGGTACAATTTTAACCTTTATCCCTATTTTAGGGGCCAGCCTGGTTAGTTTTTTTACTGTTTCCTCACCGGTTAATGGATGGCCCGGCACGGCATAACAGATCTTTTTATGCTTTCGGACGGCCTTCAAGAGGGTGCGGACAATCTCCCTGTAGACCTGTTCTAAAAGCTCACCCTCTTCATATAAGTGATCGAAGGAAGCAAATTTTCTTTCGCTCTTATAATCACGGGCAACCGGGTGCCTGCTGGTCCTAAAAAATATAGGCCTGCTGCTGTTGAGGTGCTGCTTCGCTTCCCCGGTTAAATGTTTTTGATGCCCCGGACCGAGGCCGATAATAACTATTTCACCCATCAAATCTCCTTCCCTTATCCTTAAGCCGTTATCATCACGCTGCAACCGGCAGCTACCTGCGATCAAGATATGCGAAACAACCTGAACCTTTCAGCAATGCCGGCAAGAGGACCGCCCAGGACCGGAAGCATCTGCAGCTCTTCCCTGCTCAGGCTGCCGCTAACCAGTAAAAAAGCGCCGTAAACAACAACTCCGATTGCAATTGCACCGAAAGTGGCCAACCCGTTAACTGTTCCCGCGGTCAAGTACGGCTCAGCCAGGCGATCAATTATATTGTAAACCATAATAACAAATCCGGACATAACCAAAACAGCGGCGGCAGGAAGCAGGATCTGTTCGCGCCAGTTGCCGCGCCATCCGGTATGACGGGCCACGTGCAACAGGTTTAGGGCTGCAGCGACAGCCAGCCCGATTACGGTAGCAAGGGCGGCCCCTCCCACATTCAAGGCCGGGATGGGGGTTAAGAACCAGGCCAGGATAGTTTTAACTATACCCCCGTAAAACATGTTCAAAGCAGGGAGGATCGGCTTACCGAGGCCCTGGAGGATACCGGTTGTAGAAACGTACAGGCAAAGCGGTATGACCGACCAGGACATGTAAGCAAGAGAATAGCCGGCTTCAGCATTGTTATACAGCAGCACCGTAACCGGTTCGGCCAGCAAAAACAGGCCGGCCGCCGCCGGCGCAGAAAAAAGGACCGTCAGCTTAACTGCTATGGCGGAACGATGCCGGATCAGCAGCTCGTTGCCCAGGGTAAAAGCTTCAGAAATAGCCGGAACCAGGCTGATGCTAAGGGCCAGGGCCACCACGTTGGGAAAATAGACAACGGGCCCGGCCATCCCGGTTAACTGCCCGTATAGCGCCCTGCCGGTTTCCAGGTCAAACCCTGCGGCCTGCAGCTGCCTGGGCACTACGGCCAGGTCAATCAAGGATATTAAGGGAATAACCAGCCCGCCGATGGTGACCGGTATCGCCAGGCGGAACAGGCGGCTGATTATATTCCTGACCGTATCCGGAGTATGGCTTTCTTGCTGCACAGCCAGGTTATAAAGGTAGCGTCGTCTGCGCCGGTAAAGGACGGCCAGGAGAACAAACCCGGCCAGCCCCCCGGCAGCTGCGCCTGAAGAAGCCCCTGCTGCGGCAAATTCAAGGCCTATAGGCAGAAGAAAAAGCACCAGGGCGATGGAAAAAACGACCCGGACCAGCTGCTCCAGCATTTGCGAAGCGGCGGTAGGGACCATGTTTTGCTGGCCCTGGAAAAAGCCGCGCAGGGCCGCCATGATAGTAACGAAAAAAATAGCCGGGGAAATGGCCAGCAGGGGATAAACTGCCTGCATATCCCGGACAATCAATTCAGCAAACAGCTCCGCTCCCGCCATCAAGACAATCGTAATAATAAGCCCGGTAAGAGTCAGGATCAAGAAAGCAACTTTGAACACCCTCAACGCTTCCCGGTAATCATGAAGGGCAATCTTTTCAGCCATAATTTTCGAAAGAGCAACCGGGATACCGGCAGTGGAAAGGACCAGGAGGGTTGAATAAACCGGGTAGGCATACATGAAAAGGCCAATCCCTTCATCGCCCATGATTGCCGCCAGGACAATCCTGAACACAGCCCCGATACCCCGTGCGGCAAGTCCGGTCAGGGCCAGGACGGCCGCTCCCTTGACAAAAGTGGTGCTTGTTGCAGACAATTATTTACCCTTCTTTGCCGCTTTTTGATAATCGAACAATATTATACCAGTAATTAGCTATTACAGCTACTGCCGGACTTCCTGCGCAGGGCATCAATTTCTTCGAGCAAAAGAATCAACTCAATTAACGAACCTGCCCGGCCCCGCTCTTTTTCATACCCTTCCGGGGTGAATTTAAGTTTAAGCGGGTTATCATCTTTAATCCTGACTGCACCTTCTTTGAAGTATGATGTATTTTCTATTAAGCTTCGGTCGGCCCGGGCCCGGCGGGAAAACTGGATCAGAATAGCTCGCTGCTGTTGAATTAATTCAATGCCCAGCCCGGCAGCCAGGGTCCTGACCCGGCCGGCGGTAAGAAGGTTGTTGACCGGTTCAACCGGCGAACCGTACCGGTCGGTTAGCTCTTCTTCGATTTCCTGCAGCTCTTCGTTTGAAGCGGCATTGTAGATACGCTGGTAGAAATCTACTTTTTGAGCCTGCGATTCAATGTAAGACGCTGGAATATAAGCGCTGACTCCCAGTTCAAGGCGCGGCTTGACAATTTCTTGCGGTTGTTGGCCTTTAAGCTCCGCCACCTTGTTTTCCAACAGTTTGCAGTAGAGGTCGAAGCCGATGGCCGTAATAAAGCCGTGCTGCTCGGCCCCAAGGATATTGCCTGCGCCCCTGATTTCCAGGTCGCGCAGGGCTATCTTGAACCCGGATCCAAGCTCGGTAAATTCTTTTACCGCTTTCAGCCTTTTTTGGGCGGTTTCATTAACAATCCGGTCTTTACGGTAAGTTAAGTATGCATAAGCCAGGCGGTTTGAACGCCCCACCCGGCCCCTGATCTGGTAAAGCTGGGCCAACCCGAACTTGTCCGCTTCATTGATAATCAGGGTATTGACATTGGGGATATCGAGCCCGGATTCGATTATGGTCGTGCAAACCAGGACCTGGTAACGCCCTTCCTGGAAATCGGCCATGATCCTTTCCAGGGAAGCTTCAGCCATCCTGCCGTGTCCCACGGCTACAGAAACCCCGGGAAACATTTTCCTGATCTTTTCAGCAAAGGCCTCGATTTGTGCAACCCTGTTGAACACGATGAATACCTGCCCGCCCCGGTTAAGTTCGCGGTAAACCGCTTCCCGAACCAAATCATCAGAATACTCCAGGACATAAGTCTGCACCGGGTAACGATCCTCCGGTGGTGTGTCGATAACGCTTAAGTCCCTGGCCCCGGAAAGGGACAGGTGGAGAGTCCTTGGAATGGGGGTTGCGCTCATAGCCAAAGTATCGATTTCCAGCCGCATTTTCCTGATTTTTTCTTTTTGCCGCACCCCAAACCGCTGCTCCTCATCGAGCACCAGCAAACCAGGGTCGTTAAACTGGATGTCACCCGATAACAGGCGGTGGGTGCCAATAACAATATCTATCTTCCCGGCAGCAAGATCTTTTAGCACTTCTTTTTGCTCGTTACGTGAAACAAAGCGGCTAAGCTGGGCAATGCGGACCGGAAAGCCTTCAAATCGCTCCTTGAAGGTCCGGTAGTGTTGCTGGGCAAGAACAGTAGTGGGCACCAGGACGGCCACCTGTTTCCCTTCCATAACAACCTTGAATGCAGCGCGCATAGCCACTTCGGTTTTTCCATAACCAACATCGCCGCAAATAAGGCGATCCATGGGATATGGCTTTTCCAGGTCCGCCTTGACATCGCTAATAGCCTGCATCTGGTCCGGAGTTTCTTCATAGGGAAAATGGGTTTCAAATTCCTGCTGCCAGGGATGATCGGGCCCAAAGCTATACCCTTCAGACGCCTGCCTGGCGGCATACAGCGACAACAACTCCCGGGCCAGCTCTTCCACAGCCTGGTTGGCCCTGGTTTTGAGCTTCTGCCATTCCCCACCGCCAAGGCTGTGCAGGCGTGGAGCATGGCCTTCCCCACCGGAGTATTTCTGGATCATCCCGATTTGATCCACGGGAATATAGAGCTTATCCGTCCCCCGGTATTTCAACAGGAGGTAATCTCGTTTTACACCTCCAATTTCAAGGGTGCTTACCCCCTGGTACTTGCCGATGCCGTGCTGTTCATGAACTACATAATCACCGGTATTCAAATCTCTGTAATCACTGAGGCGGATACCCTCCCGGTGACGGAGGCGCTTTTTCTTCTTTCGCTGCGGGAGCAGGTTGTGTTCCGTAACCAGGGCCAACTTCAAGTTCGGCAAAACAAACCCTTCCTCCAACCGGCCCTCGATCACCGGAGGAAGGGGGAGAGGTCCGGAAGCAGAGGTGTTTCTAGCGTTTTGCTCAGCAACGTTTTCGTTTTGAGCATAAAATACACCCTGATCTGAGAGCTGCTGCAGCAGGTTTTGCCCTCTCCCGGTGGAAACAGCCATCATGTAAACCCGGTAACTATTTTCAAGCCAGTTTTGGTAATCGTTTTTGAAAAGTTCCCACTGCCCGTGGTAATAAGGCACACCTTTTGATTCGAAGCTAAAGGATTGCCCGGGCTGGAACAACCCCGCTGTCCCCTGGAAGAGCGAGCAGCTTACCAGGGGGCAAGGAAGCCGCCGGAACAGTTCTTCTTCACTCCAAAACAACCGGTCGGGAGAAGCGATCAATTCTTTTTCCAGGAGACTGCTGTTAAAGTAGTTCTCAAATTCACTCCGGAAATTCTCTGCGGCCTCGGCTACTGCCGGAGGATCTTCAACCAAAACCAGGAAGCGGGAAGGAAGGTAATCCACCATTGCTCCCTCCTGATCGTAAAAGAAAGGAAGATAGCTGCCCAGGTAATCCAGCCCCCCTGGTTCAGCCAGTCTTTGCAGGTGACGGTTTACTTCCTGGTCCAATTTGGAGGCGGCTTCTTTTTCCCCCCGGCTGCGAAGCCTGGAAAGGGCCCGCTCCAGTGATTGTCGAACCACCTTTTCACCCCGGCGGTAGAGATCTTCAGTTATGATCAACTCCCGGGCAGGCATGGCGGAAGCTTCCGAAAGTTGCCCGGTAGAGCGCTGGGTGGCGGGATCGTAAAGGCGGATCGACTCGATATTATCATCAAAAAGCTCGATGCGGAAAGGATACTGGTACCCCGGCGGGCAAATATCGACCACGTCGCCCCTGGCGCTGAAGTGCCCCCTGGTTTCAGTCAGGGATGACCGTTCATAACCGATCCTTATGAGATGGGTAATAAGTTGTTCACGGTCCAGTCTCTGGCCCGGCTGAAAATGCAGAGTCAAATCGGACCAGGTGCTTGCTGGAACCATTTTTGAGAAAAGGGCCCTGCTGGTTGAAACATAAATACCTTCCCCGCCTCCAGAAAGCCATTCCAAAAACTGCAGGCGCATTTGCTGGTATTCTTCACTCCTGGTCAGCACTTCTGTATTCATGAAATATTCCCGGGAGGGAAGCAGGCCCACCTGGCCGGGGAAAAAACCGGACAGCTCTGAATAAAGCTTTTCTGCCCTGGCTGCGTCGCGGGCTATGATTAGGGCAGGCATTCCACATTGCCGGGCCAGCGCTGCCATGAAAAAGGCCCGTACACCGGTATCCAAACCGGTAACCATGGCCCGGTAACCGGCCTGGCTGGAAGCTTTAGTTTTTAAAGTGTTGAAGGTATCATCTTCAGCCCACAAATCAAGTATATCCTGGAGTGTCTCTGCCACGTTAATCCTCCCTGCAAATTAAACTCGTAACTCAAACTTTTATAATGTACACCAAAACAGGGGGGAAATAATAATTTCCCCCTGTTGGGCTGCCGGGCATTTAAGCCCTGAAAAAGGTTGAAAGAAACCCGGCAGTTAGTGTTTTATTGTAATATCCATTGTACCCTTCGCGCCTGAAAGCGTCAACCAGCCGTTTAGCTGCTCTTTTAAAGTAGTTACCAGCACTGAGGCACCTTCTGCTTAAGCCTTATCCCTGGGATATGATCCGAGCAGCTTTAAAAAGTTTGTCTCCCTGTTCACTTCTTCCCACAAAGCGCCCTTTTCGAGATCACTTCGATGCCCTTCGCAGTCAATAAAAAAGAGCCAGTCCCCGATTATCCGGCGTGATGGCCGCGACTCAATCCGGGTCAAGTTGATCCCGCGCCGGGCAAAGCAGCCCAGCACGCGGTAAAGGCTCCCGGGCTGATCCGGTACGGTTAACACCAGCGAAGTCTTGTCATCCCCGGTTGCCGCCCGTTCTTCGGTGGAAGCAATAACAAAACGAGTAACATTTTCCTTGTTATCTTCGATGCCTTCACTGAGAATGGATAAATTGAACAATTCAGCAGCCCTCCGCGGCGCGATTGCAGCATAAGATTCTTTGCCGACCAGGCTTTTTGCGGCAGCAGCGGTGCTTTCAACGGGCATGCATTGTACACCGGGCAGGTGCTTTTTAATAAATGCAGAGCACTGCCCGAGCGCATGGGGATGAGAAAGAACAGCAGTGATTTGCTCAAATTTTATTTGATCAGCAGACATCAAGCACTGCCTGATCGGGTAATTGATTTCCTGCCTGATGTAAATGCCTTCATTAACGGCTAAATGATCCAGGGTAGCTCCTACGCCGCCCTCCAGGCGGTTTTCCAGCGGAACCAGCCCCTGCTTAATTTCCCCTGCCATCACTGCTTCTAATACTGCGCCTATGCTCGGGTATTCAAAGAGGCTGCAGCCTGTTCTCATTTTATAAAGCAGGGCTGCTTCTTCAGAAAACGTGCCCTGTGGACCAAGATAACCAACCCGGCATGATGACATGGCTTAAATTCCTCCCGTCATTGACAAATCTTCTCCGGTGCACACCCTTCGGCCCACGGCTTCTGCAACAGGTTGCAGTGAAGAGAGGAGGTGGGAGAACTTTTCCGGGGTAAGCGATTGGGGCCCGTCACAAAGAGCTTCGGACGGCCGGTGATGCACTTCGATTAAAAGCCCGTCCGCGCCAGCCGCTATAGCCGCCCGGGACAGGGGTGAAGCTAACTTCCAGGTGCCGCTGGAGTGGCAGGGATCGGCAATCACTGGAAGATGAGTCATGCTTTTAGCCTGGGGAATGGCGCTTATATCCAGGGTGCTCCTGGTGGACGTTTCAAAAGTGCGGATACCTCTTTCACACAGGATCACCTGGAAATTATCTTCAGCGAGAATATATTCTGCCGCCATCAACCACTCTTCCAGGGTGGCAGCCAGGCCCCTTTTAAGCATTACCGGTTTATTGGTCCGGCCCACTTCGCGGAGCAGTGAGAAGTTCTGCATATTCCTGGCCCCGACTTGAATAACATCGGTGTAATCGGCAACCAGTTCAACTTCCTGGGGGTTTAAAACTTCGGTTACTATCTTTAAGCCGGTTTCTTCCCGGGCCCGGTTGAGCATTTTCAGGCCATCAAGCTCTAATCCCTGGAAGCTGTACGGAGAGGACCGGGGCTTGAAGGCTCCCCCGCGAAGCACCTGGGCTCCTGCCGCTTTTACCTGCCGGGCTATGGTAATAAGCTGTTCTTCGCTCTCCACGGCACAGGGGCCGGCCATAACAACAATTTCGTCTCCGCCGACCTTAATATCCCCGACTTCCACCACGCTGCTGCTTTCTTTGGCCTCCCTGCTGACCAGTTTATAAGGAGCGCTGATGGGGACAACCCTGTCAACCCCGGGCAGCGCTTCCAGGCCGGTTGGAAAAACAACTTTCTTTTCACCCACCGCCCCGATAACAACTCTTCCGGCGCCCTGGATCCGGTGCGGGGCAAAGCCCATTTCCTCCAGCTTTTTTTCCACGCCTTCTACCTGTTTTCTTTCTGCCTCCGTCTGCATTACAACAATCATTGCTATAACCCCTTTCAAAGATAAATTTGGTATATATAAAATAAAAACCGCCCCCTAAGGGACGGATAGTCAATCCGCGGTACCACCCAATTTGATGATCATCCACTCATTCAGTACGGGCTGCCTGTTAAGCTGCCGATACCTGCTTCCTTTAACGGGGAAGAACCGTTTACGCCTACTTTACCCCCGGGGAGTTTTCAGCAAACAGCTTCAAAGGGAACTTCAGTTGAGTGCTCTGCCGGCCGGGCTTGCAGCCTCTGACCCGGCCTCTCTGAATGGCGGCCCGCTCAACCTACTTTCCTTCTGCATCGCTTTTAATTATATTATAATGATAAAGAGTTTAGCATATTAATCGGGAGATGACAAGCCCTGATTATAATTATTCATTGCCGGTTCCAGCCCTTCACTAATAAACATAAGGACAGCTTCTTCCGCTTTACCCAAAGCTGATTTAATTAACTCCCGGTCTTCCCCCGCAAGCGGTTGTAAAACATACTCGGAAGCCTCCATGCCAGGGGGAGGCCTGCCGATGCCTATCCTCAAACGCGGAAACTCTTCGGTTTCCAGGGAAGCAATAATCGATTGTATGCCGCGGTGCCCGGCTCCCCCGCCTTTTTTGCGGAGCCTGATAGTTCCGGGCGAAAGATCAAGATCATCATAAATGACCAGGATCCTGTCCAGGTCCAGGTCGTAGTTACGCACAATCTCTTTAACAGCCAATCCGCTGCGGTTCATGTAGGTAAGCGGCTGGGCCAGGAGCAATTTGCTGCCGTTATACTCCGCTTCGGCCAGCAAAGAGCGGTGCTTAGATACAGGTGTGCCTGAATTCAGGCGGCGCGCCAGAGCTTCCACAACCTGAAAACCCAGGTTATGCCTGGTGTTTGAATACTGTTTTTTAGGATTCCCAAGGCCTACGATCAGGTACATCCAATCTCTCCAGTCCCGGCCAGCTTGCATGTAAGATTAATGCCCCTCAAACAAGGGGCATTTTCTCTAAAGATCTCCATGCTGCAAGCTATAATCCTTTTAACTTTCTTCTTCAGTACCTTCAGCAGAAGAATCTTCTTCAGCAGCCTCTTCGGCAGCCTCTTCACCTTCTTCAAGTTCTTCTTCCTCGGTGGTCGGCTCTAATTCTTCTTCGGAGATTGGAGCCTGAACCTGTGCCAGGACGGTATCAGAAGGGGTGATCAATTCGATATCGCCTTCCAACACCAGGCTCTCGGCAGTAATGCTGTCGCCAATCTCCAGTGCTGAAATATCGAGATCAAATTGTTCGGGAATATCACCGGGCAAACATTTAACTTCAACTTCCCGTGATACCAGGGATAAAACCCCGCCTTCCTCAACACCGGCCGGTTCTCCAACGAAATTAAGATGAACAGGAACTTCAATCTTGTCGGTCATAGAAATTCGGATTAAGTCGACATGCAGAATATGATCCTGGTATAGTATATCCCTCTGGATATCCCTGAACATTACTGTTTCTTGCCTTGTCTTCTTACCTTTTGCTTTGACCTTGAGATCGAGCAGGACGTTGCCGCCCCCGGTAGTTAAAACTTGCCTTAAGGTGCGTCCGTCTACGACCACGGGAAAATTATCTTCTCCCCTGCCGTAAAGCACTGCCGGTACTTTGTCTTCCCGGCGCAGTTCTTTAAGCTGCCCCTTGGTCAAAGGCGGACGAGTTTGTACTTCCATTTCCATTCTTTCCATTCTTTCCAGCCTCCTTCTGCAATAGTATACTGCAGGAAGCGGTGAAGATCAACTCAATCAAACAGTTCGCTGACCGATTTTTTCTTCTGAATCCTGATTATAGCCTCGCCAATCAGGGGAGCCACCGAGAGCGAGGTAAAACAATCATTGAGTCCCCGCAGCATGCCCCGATCGATCGGTATGGAATTGGTATAAACCACTTCTTCAATATTTGAGTCACTGAGGCGCTTGAGAGCGGGGCCGGAAAATACCGGGTGAGTACAACAGGCAAACACTTTGTGAGCCCCTGCCTCCAGCAAAGCTTCAGCCCCAAGAGTAATCGTTCCTGCAGTATCGATCATATCGTCGATAAAGATAGCTGTTTTTCCCTTTACGTCTCCTATAATATTCATGATTTCAGCCTTGTTCGGAGCCGGTCTCTTTTTATCTATGATGGCAATCGGCATCACCAGGCGGTTGGCCAGATCTCTTGCCCTGGTTACGCCGCCAAGATCGGGAGAAACAACCACCCCGTTTTCTATGTTTTTTTCCTTAAAGTATTTGGCCAGAATAGGCAAAGCGGTCAGATGATCGAGGGGAATGTTAAAAAAGCCCTGGATTTGCCCGGCATGCAGGTCCATGGCTACCACACGGTTGGCTCCTGCCGCCGTAATCAAATCAGCCACCAGTTTGGCGGTAATCGGATCGCGGGCCCTGGTTTTGCGGTCCTGCCGGGCGTAGGCATAATAAGGGACAACGACATTGACCGAATTGACCGAAGCCCTCTTGAGGGCGTCAATGATGATCAAAAGCTCAAGGATACTGTCGTTTATAGGCCCGCACAGGGGCTGGATCAAAAAGGCGTTGGCCCCGCGGACACTTTCCCTGATACTAATCGATATTTCTCCATCGCTGAAACGGGTAACCTCACAATCACTAAGGGGAGCTCCCACATATTCAGCTATTTCTTCGGCCAACTCCCGGTTTGCGCTACCGCAAAATATTTTAAGTTCCTCTCCGTTGATCACCTTTGCATTGATCACCTTTAACCCTCCTGTGACTTTTTTATGCGGAAATGCCTTACAGTATTGTTCCAGGTTATACTTTTCTCTTTCTTCTCCCGTTATTCCTGCCAGGAGGGTAATGTTTCGATCCGGTTCTACCAGTTCATAGCATGGCGTGACAAATCCCGGCCGGATAAAAAGCACTCTGTGAACCCTTTCAAGAATGAGATCCAGGGCAGCCTGAAGATTACCGGTTGATACAGGCAAAAGGCCCGACCTTAGAACCTTTTTCCAGGGTAGCATTATAAACGGCTGATTGGCGGACAATCGAGCTGTTCCCAACTATAGCGTTAACGAGGTGGGTGCCAGGGCCAATCTCGCATTCTTCCCCGATAATACTCCCTTTTTCAATTACAGAACCGGGCCGGATCACCGAATCCGGGGCAATCTGAACATCATGATCAATGAATACAGAATCCGGGTCTTCTATGGTAACGCCGCTCAGCATTAAACGATGTTTAATATTATCCTGTAGGATGTTCACTGCTTCAGCCAGGTGAACCCGGTTATTGATACCCAGGCCCACCCGGTAATCATCAAGAAGGCAGGCGCCGGTACTGTGACCATCCTGCCGCATCATTTCCACGACATCGGGCAGGTAATATTCTTTTTGCACATTATCGGTCCCCAGGCGGGGCAGGTAATAACGAAGCAATTCAAGATCAAAGCAGTAGGTGCCGGTGTTAATCTCGGTAATTTTTTTTTCTGTTTCCGAAGCGTCCCTGTCTTCAACAATTTTTTCTACCTGTCCGCTTTGATCACGAATGATGCGGCCATAACCGGCAGGGTTTGGAACTTCTGCTGTTGCTACCACAGCCGCGTTATTGTGGTGGCAATCTACCAGCTCTCGCAGGTAAGAGGCCTCTAAAAGCGGGGTATCCCCACACAGCACTAAAAGCCTCCCTTCCCGGGGCAGCTCTTTAAGCGCCTCCATTACAGCGTGGCCGGTTCCCAGCTGTTCTTTTTGGCAAACATAAGCCCACCGGTCACCGATCTTTTCCTGAACCTGCAAAGCGCCGTGACCGACAACAATTAGAACTTGCTTTGTCAGTTCACCGGCGCTTTCCAGTATATATTCCAACATTCTTTTTCCACACAGGGGATGAAGAACCTTAGGCAACCGGGAATGCATACGTTTCCCTTCACCCGCAGCCAGCACTACAGCCCAAATTTCTTTCACAAACAGCCCCTCCTCGTATAATGATCCTGCTGTTCATTATACTGCAGTTGAGGAGAAGGGACAAAATAAAAGAAAGATAGAATAATTCCTTAAGCTTTTACAGCAGTTTTTTCCAGTTCCGCGGTATAGGCCTCAATCACTGCATCCTGGATTTCACCCCTGGTGCTTGCGTTGATCGGGTGAGCGATGTCCCTGAATTCACCATTTGGGTTTCGTTTGCTGGGCATGGCCACAAATAAACCATTACTTCCCTCAATTACCCGCACATCATGCACTGCAAAACAATCATTCAGGGTAATTGATACTATCGCCCTCATCTTACCTTCCTGCGTTATCCGTCTTACCCTTACATCTGTAACAACCATTAAACCCCTCCTCCAACTTATATGTAAACTCTCGCTCTCCACTGGTTGTAGATTTCAACTGCTAACCCTGCACACCATTACTTATTTAAACGGAAATGACCATAGATCAAGGGAAATCAGCTGAATCAGGCTAAACTAGTTTAAAAA
>Ga0207421_10003004_pt1 | contig 20512 bp, 16 predicted proteins | sample SodLakKL_010_SED_4_FD_187542 | JGI IMG/M metagenome (GOLD analysis project Ga0207421, IMG submission 187542) | Alkaline sediment microbial communities from Lake Tanatar, Kulunda Steppe, Russia - 8KL_010_SED (SPAdes) (version 2) | ecosystem: Environmental > Aquatic > Non-marine Saline and... | reverse complement strand
TCAGTAGCTCAACGGCAGAGCGACCGGCTGTTAACCGGTAGGTTGCAGGTTCGAATCCTGCCTGGGGAGCCAATTTTATGTACTTTTTTAACTGCTTTGCTTCTGCTTTCTCCAATCACAGCGATTCCTTTTGGAACAGAAGTCACAGGGAATCATACTGCTGTCGAGATCTTTCCCCCTGGGAATGATAAAAGAAACTGATTTCCTGGGGATCATCAGGCAGCTGTCTGATAAGCGGATTCCAATTTTATCGGCCGGTAAAATAGAAAAAACCAATCGCTGCTGCTCAATTGGCCATCCTTCCTGGCCGGGTTGAGCACGCATGCCCAGGGACAAGTCCAATTCGCAGGCTTTCTTGCTGATTATATCTTCTACAGTCTCCGAAACTTTGCGCACGGCCGCAATGCCGGCACCGTCTAGAGCTACTCCCATGATCGGATTTTCAGCCATTAGCTCCTGGACCCTTTGTTCAAGATCGCCGCCGATTGTGCATATGGCAATATTCAGGTGTTCTGCCCCGGCCATTGCTTTGCCAACCAGCGGCCCTTCAAAGCTTCCTCCCTCGAAGGTGATTTTCTGGTGTTCAAAGTCGGTTACCTCGATGATAGTATACATAGCCGCAGGATTGATCAGGGAATGGGTTTCTTCAATTACATCCCTTGCATTTTCAAAGAGCTTTGGTGAAGCCCTTTCCGGATCTATACCCTGGCCTTTTAGCACATCCTCCTCTGTAAGGGTAAAATCAAATTCAGTGACCAGTTCATACATGCAGTTTACCTCCTATATATAGAACAATCTGTTTATCATTTTAACTTGCTTCCACGTTCTTGACAACAATCTTTATGGTGTGTTAAACTCATATAGCCGTAGGAGGTTAAGCTGATGGCAGGCGATGTGGGCCCATAGCTCAGCTGGAAGAGCTACCGGCTCATAACCGGTTGGTCCCAGGTTCGAGTCCTGGTGGGCCCACCAAGAATCCTGGCCCCTTCGTCTAATCGGTTAGGACACCAGCCTTTCAAGCTGGCAACAGGGGTTCGAATCCCCTAGGGGTCACCAATTAGCTGAGCTAATGCTCAGCGAGAGAACAGCTGCCTTACAAGGCAAATTTTTTTGCACGCACGGGATATAAAAGTTCCGTGTGTGTTGTTTTTTTATAGCGGCAATTTTCTTTTAAGGCTTTACCTGCAGAAAGCCGCTGCCATAGATATTTTAAAGCAAGGGTACAATACAAAAGATACCGGACAAGCCAGTATCTTTAAATTGGATTTATGATGGCCTTTTCCAGACCTGGTTTAGGTTGACATCTGCAGGATTACCGAATAGATCCGGCCAAAGTTGCCCAGTAATACAAGGTAAGGAACTAACACTTAAGAATTGTTTTACTTGACAATCAGGACGTTGCATTCAGCACAGTGAGCGACTTTGTTGCTGACACTTCCCAGGAAAGCTTCTTTGATGCCTCTCAGGCCATGGCTGCCTAAAACAACCAGGTTAAAATCTTTTTTATTGACCATTTCGCATATCGCATCCGATGGTGTTTTTTGACCAAAAATTACACTGGTATTTACTTGTAACCCTTTTTCCCTGAAGGTTTCAGCTGCTTTTTCGACAATTGCCTCAGCCTCTCCCTGGATATTTTTTAAAATCCTGTTCCATTCCTCATCCGTGAAGTGAATACTGACTCCGGGACTTACAATGTTTCCCCAGGTTACAGTTATAATAGTCACTTCGGCTTTTAGAGCTTCTGCAATAGGCAGGGCTTCGTCAACAACTTTTTTTGAATGATCAGAACCATCAATAGCCAGTAAAATTCGATACATTTTCTTCACTCCTGTTTGATAAATTTAATTATTTTGTTTTAATACTTCGACAAGCGTGGTATATACTCCTACAGGACGCACCGCAATAAACATATCTTTTGGTTCTTTACAATTAATTCAAAAACCCTTACAATAACAAATACAAGGGCGAATAGCTCAGCGGGAGAGCACCTGCCTTACAAGCAGGGGGTCGCAGGTTCAAAACCTGCTTCGCCCACCATAGGGTTAACTGAATTAGGGCCTTGCATAATGCCAGGCCCTAATATTTTGCCTCCGCTGCAGGCATTGCCCTGTCAATAGAAACCAACCTTGATTCATCTCTTGTTATATTCGTTGTTACTCTCATGGAGTCTCAATCTTTGAAGCGACTTCTTCTTCCCGCAGGTTCAACCCTGTTTTTATATCTTTCAGCTGATCATAAATATTAAAGAACAGGATGACCAACTCCAGGTAAACTCTTAAAAAAATAACAGCGACTAACGCTCCAATCGGGGCTGTAATCAGGGCAATAAACACTCTCCCAAAACCGGTGGCTCCAACAGCTATTATGGATGAAATTATGGCAGTAAACATTCCCAGTCCGATGCCCAGTAATCCCAGGATATACAGAGCTTTTATGATTTTGGGTGTGACCATTTCGGTCATATTTACATCAAAAAGAGATGCTAAAAACCCTTTCCCCCTGGAACTAAAATTTTCCTCAGGCTCCTGGAATGCTTTTTGCGGTTCCGGCGGGATTTCCTCCGTGGGGGGGACTTGTTCCGGTGGGGTTTCCCTTCCTTCGTATGGCCCCGAAGTGCCCGCGGGTTCGTCCGTCCGGTCTAAAAAAGAATGACAGTGCTTGCATTTGATTGCCTTAATTTTGATTTCTTCCCCGCAATGGGGGCATTCCTTGTATTCCTGGTCGTTCATTTCCCGGCCTCCCTTTAATATTAGATTGTTTTAGCCTTATAAGCAGATGTCCTTCATTATGATAATGGTGCTACTTGTAAAGTATAATTTAACCGGTGGAGGTTTACAATATCTAGATTTGGCTGTTCGGACGGTATTTGTATTAAACAGCCCGGCAGGCCTTTATTATTAGCGGTTTTTTAAAGCAGGATTTTACGGCCCAAAAAAGAAGAAGATTTATTAGCGCTTTAAAATATTTATCTTACGTGTAAATACTAGTGGTTTAATCAAAAGAAACCGGAATTTGATGGATTATCCCCGGAATGTTTAGGCGGCTTGTTAAACATTAAAAAAGGAAGTGAAAGACTATGGAAGTAAAAAAACCTGATCGGGAAGAAGCAATGGCCCTGCTGAGAAAACACAATCAGAATGAGGCTTTAATCAAACATGCTTTGGCGGTTGAAGCAGTCATGGGGCATTTTGCTGAGAAGTTTGGTGAAGATCCGGAAAAATGGCGGGCAATAGGTTTAATCCATGACCTGGATTATGAAAAATACCCCGACGAGCACTGCCATAAAACAAGGGAAATGCTGGAGGAAGAAGGATGGCCTGAAGACTATATCCGGGCGGTGCAAAGCCATGGCTGGAAAATCTGCACAGATGTAGAACCCAGGGAGCCTATGGAAAAAATCCTTTATGCCATAGATGAATTAACCGGCCTGATCGTGGCTACTGTTTTAATGCGGCCCAGCAAAAGCATTATGGATCTAAATGCCAAGTCGGTAAAAAAGAAATGGAAGCAAAAAGGTTTTGCAGCCGGTGTCGACCGCGGTATCATAGAAGAGGGGGCCAACCTTCTCGGCATGGATGTTACCGAACTTATAGAGGAAACAATCAAGGGAATGCAGAATGCGGCAGACGAACTTGATTTAAAGGGCAACCTTTAAACTTTGCTTATAAAAAATTACTTCCAGTAGAGGGCCTGCTTGATTTAATCAGCCAGGTTCTTCATTTTGGATCGGATATTTAAAACTTATCCCCTCCTGTTCATTTCTTTGCTATGGCTTGATGCTGAAAATGGGCTCGTCCCTGACAATAAGCCGTTAAGTTATTTCTTAAATTGTGTATTTCCCCCTGGAATCATGTATAATTTATTACAGTTCTAAAGAATAACCATGTAACCTTGTATTACAGTAAACCCGGTTATGTTAAAAGCAAAAATAGGACTAATTTGCGGGAAGTGTTTTTTTGGGTGCATCAGCGAATAATCATAAAGTAATTGTCGCCATGAGCGGTGGAGTAGATAGTTCTGTAGCGGCCTTTTTATTGAAGGAAGCCGGCTATGACGTAGTTGGTGTTACCCTTCGGATGTGGGTTGATCCTTTATCCGAAGCACAGGCAGGGGAAGAGGCTAAAAGCTGTTGTTCTTATGAAGCCGTCCTTGATGCTCAAAAAGTGGCCGCCCTGCTTGATATTCCCCATTACGTCTTAAACATGAAGGATGAATTCTATGAAAACGTTGTTTGTGATTTTACGTCCGAATACCTGCTGGGCAGAACCCCCAATCCCTGTGTTGAATGTAACCGGACCGTTAAATTCTCTTTTCTGCTGCAAAAAGCAAGGGGACTGGGAATTAACCGCCTGGCTACAGGGCATTATGCCCGCATAAAATATGATGAAACAAGTGGCAGCTATAAACTTTACCGGGGGGTTGACAGGCAGAAAGACCAGAGTTATATGCTTTATGTCCTCACCCAGGAAGAACTAAGAGCAAGCCTGTTTCCGGTTGGAGATAAGACCAAGCAGGAAATCCGGGAAATTGCAGAAAGAGGAAAGCTTAAGGTGGCAGGTAAAGAAGAGAGCCAGGAAATATGTTTTATTCCCGACAACGATTACCGTTCTTTCATGGAGAGGATGTGCCCGGAAGCCGCCCGGCCGGGCGACATTTTTTCTACTTCCGGTGAAAAACTTGGCCGTCACCAGGGGATAGCCTTTTATACGATCGGGCAGCGCAAAGGGCTGGGCATAACTTATTCTGAGCCTTTATATGTCATCGATATTGATCCTTCCGGGAACCGTATAATTGTAGGAACAGAACCGGAAACTTACAGCTCGGGGATGATCGTAGAAAAACTCAATTATATTTCCGGTACTGCTCCCTCAAAACCCTTTAAAATCGAGGTCAAGATACGTTATCGAGCCCTGGCTGTACCGGCCACCTTATACCCGCCGGAAAATGGTCATGCCAGGGTGGATTTTGAGTCAAAACAGAAAGCGGTTACTCCCGGCCAGTCGGCGGTTTTTTATGACGGCGATGAAGTTTTGGGCGGCGGTTTAATTAATGGGCCCATAAAAAAATAAGATAATCCGATTATAGGCATTACCGGGAATAATATCCTAAGATAGTTGGTCAAGGAGGAAAGGTGTCATGAAAAAGGTAGTTGTATTCGGAGCCGGCAGAATAGCAGCCCCGTGTGTTCGACACATGCTCAAAGATCCTGATTTACAAGTGGTAGTAGTAGATAAGGTAATTGAAAACGCCCAAAAGATTATTGCCAATCATCCCGGTGGCGAAGCGGTTTCTTTGGACCTGCAGGATGCCGACAACTTAATAGATGAGGCAGATCTGGTGGTGAGCCTGCTGCCTCGCTTTTTAGATCTGCAGGTGATTAATAAATGTATTGAGCATAAGACATCTCTTGTTTTCCCTAATTTTTTATCGCCCGAAATAAAAGATCTGGATCAAAAAGCAAAGGAAGCCGGGATTACTGTTCTTGGTGAAATTGGCTTGGATCCGGGAATTGATCACATGTCAGCCGTAAAAGTAATTGATGAAATTAAGGAAAAAGGCGGAGCAGTAAAAAAATTTAGTTCCTGGTGCGGGGGGCTTCCCGCTCCGGATGCGGCAAATGAGCCGGTGAGGTACAAGTTTTCCTGGTCTCCAGAAGAGGCTATCGAAGCCTGCACCTGCCCGGCTCGTTTCCAGAAGCAAGGGAAAGAAATAAATATCTCCGGCAGTGAATTAATGAAACACTATTCTTTTAAAAATGTGGCGGGATGCGGTTGGTTTGAAGAATATCCTAACAGCGATGCTATTTTTTATATTGATATATACGGTATACCGGAAGTTGACACGATTTACCGGGGCACTTTTCGCTATCCCGGCTGGTGTGAAACCATAGCCTGTCTATATGAAGTTGGAATGTTTGACACCCGTGTTGAAGACGTCGGGAATATGACTTATAAGGAATATATTTGTAAGCGGATTGGTTTGTCAAGCAATGAAAATATTGCCAGGGCCCTGGCTGAATACCTGGGGGTCCGGGAGTATTCAGTGGTGATTAAAAATATTGAGTGGCTTGGATTTTTTAACAATGAGCCTCTACCGTTTGAACAGGCTGCAGCAAAAGAAATTTTGTCAGATCTTTTATTAAAAAAACTCAGCTATGGTAAAGGGGAAAGAGACCTGGTGGTTATGGTCCATGAATTTGATGTTCTTCAACCGGGCGGAAAAGCGGGGCGAATTACATCGACCCTGGTTGAATACGGAGAACCGGACGGCGATTCGGCAATGGCCAGGACTACCGGACTTCCGGTGGCGATTGCCGCCAAAATTATTGTCAGGGGGAAATACGGCAAGCCGGGAGTGCAAATTCCTGTAGACAGGGAATTGTATCGGCCTGTGCTAAAAGAACTGGAAGAATTAGGTATTTACTTGAAGGACACTTATGTTGAACTATAGAAGGTAATTTATTCTGGTTTAATCGGAGGTTGAAGTTCATTATTGTTCAGGACTTTAATTATGGCATAAGCATCAGAAATGGGATGAGGTTCAGGTAGTAATTACAACAACTATTTCATCTGCTGCTTACAGGGTTCTCTTTTATTGTTTCCGGTTTAATGTTTCTTTTTAGTACAAGCCAAATCGGCAGGCGCTGTTTAAGCAGGATTGCCGGCAGGTGTTTTTAAACAGTTAAATTGATTGTATTGTGCGGATTTCAAGCCTGAACAATGCTGAAAAAGACGGATCTACACTGCGGTTCAGGGCTAAAAAAGATTCAAAGCTGTGGCAGGTAGAAGTTGTTGATATTAGAAACAATGAAGTAGTCCACGAAATACCTACTGAACGGGCCTTTGAAGTGGCAAACCGAATCCAGGGTCTTTATGGAATTCTAATGGATGAAAAAAGGTAAAGTTGTTTTGACCTGGAGCTGCCAGGCTTTCCGTCCAGCTTTTTTAAAATCCCGGTTATAAAATAGGAATACTTAAATTTACGCTTGACACCAGGGGCACAGCCCATCGGTACGGCTGGTTTTTCGCTCCCCACGCCTGGAGTTGTCCCATCAATATGATCTACTGCCCGACTGCCCGGCACCGGTAGATCATATTTGCCAAAATCAAGTTACATTTGACAAATCGGTTCTCTACAAGAAATAAAACCAGGTAACCCCTTAGGATCTAAAAATAAGGTGAAAAATATTTGCCTGTATCAATATTTGATATATGCAATAAAAATTACTCCCTTCCTTCCCGGCATTGTCAGTTGTTTTAATTTCCCCGGAAATATTCTAATGAGAGCCCGGATATGATAAGATTAGATCATAAAAGTCCGGTTTTATCGGTATGGGATGGGGTGTTTTAGTGTCAGGGTATACAGCCGGTTTGAACCGATTAATTATTTTAGCTTTCTCCTTAATATTAACCACTAGTTTATTTGCTTTGATTCCTGCTTCCGGTGCTCGAGCTTCAAATAACGATCTGCCTGATCATGGGAACGAATTAAGCCTGACCATCCTTTACACCAATGATGAACACGGTGCCTTGATCCCCCATTCCCCGGCCGTCGATTTTCACCCTTACAGGGAAAACCCTGCTGTTGGCGGATATGCCCGCCTGGCAGCAGTTGTTGAGGAGGTCAGGCAGAAAAAAGAGGCTGCAGGAGAACCTGTGTTATTGTTTTCCGGCGGCGATTTTATAGGAGGGACAGCCTACAGCTGGCTGGCTCCCCTGGGCTATGCACCTGAATTAAGTATAAAACAAAAGATCGGTTATGATGCGGTGATAATCGGCAACCATGAGTACGATTACGGTCCTGGTGTTTTAGCTAAATATCTTAAAGAGGCCGGGTACCCGGAAGCCCACCAGGAAACAGCAGTCCTGGCTTCAAATACCCTGGCGCCCCCCGATCACCCCCTGGCCCGGGAACAGTTATACCGGGAAAACCACCTTATCTCCCTTGACAACGGCCTGAAGGTGGGATTGTTTGGATTAATGGGCAAAGACGCCGTTGCAGTCACCACGGCCAACGAACCGGTTGAATTTTCCGATCAGCACCAAGCAGCCCGCCGGATGGTGGAAACACTTGAACAGCAGGGAGCTGACCTGATCATTGCTCTTACCCATTCCGGGGTGGAGGAAGATCGGGGCCTGGCTGCCGATGTTGCAGGGATCGATGTTATAGTTGGCGGGCACTGCCACACCGCCCTGGAAGAACCGGTTATTGTAAATGATACGATCATTGTCCAGGCCGGCGCGCACCTGGAGTATGTGGGGCATCTCGAACTGACCCTTGACCTGTCTTCCGGCACGGTAAGCATTCGTAACGATCCTGATCAAGCCCCTTTCCTAAAAAAACTGGATCACTCGATCCCTCTTCATCCCGGCATTGATGAAGCGATCGGGGCCTATACGGACATATTAAACGAATATATCGAGGAAAAAACGCAGGGGCGCTTCCAGCATATACTGGATCCGGTTGCTTTTTCCGAATTTAAACTTCCGGATTACCCCTCGCTGCAGGAAACACCGATGGGGAATTTTGTTGCCGATGCGATGCGCCTGGTGACCGCTGAGAAAACCGGCCACGATCCTGATTTTGCCGTTCAGGCCAACGGTGTAATCAGGGGCAGTATTATACCGGGCGCCATGCCCCATTCTTACGGCAAAATATCTTTCTACGATCTGGTTGAGCTGGTGGGGTTGGGGATGGGAGAAGATGGTCATGCTGGTTACCCTCTTATTGCCGCTTACCTGACGGGAGATGAAATAAGGCGCATTCTCGAGGTAGCTGTTTTGATGGAAGAAGTAATGGGCAATACATATTTCCTCCAGTTTTCCGGATTGCGCTATGATTATAACCCCCATAACGCTGTTTTATTCACGGTGCCTTTTTTAAACCTCCCGGTTCCCACGACCAGGGCGGTTGTCAACGCCGAAAAATATACGGGAGAAGGCCGGCAGGTGCCGGGAGAAGGCCCTTATGTTCCGATTGAAAAAGGAGACGAAGAACTGTACTGCCTGGTTACGGATGCCTATATCGCTTCTTTCCTGCCGATGGTCGGCGAAATGATTCCCCGGCTGGACGTGGTTTTAAAAGACCGGGACGGCACCCCTGTCGCAGTTGAAGATATTGAGAAACTGATCGTTCATATCAATGATGAGGAACTTAAAGTATGGCAGGCTGTGGTGGAATATGCCGCCGATCAGCCGGTGGGAGATTCGGGCCTGCCTGAAATCGAACCCTATTATGCTGCCCCTGCCGGCAGGATTAACCCGGTGTGGACGATACCGCTGATCATGTGGCCGCTGGTATTTTTCCTGACCCTGGCCCTGGGAGGATGCTACCTGTACAGGAGAAGAAAGAAGGGCCGCACCAGGCTGCAATAAGTGCCCGTCGGTAGACACTTTCCGGTAATTATGCTAACTTTAAGCAAGAAACTACCCATAAGATTGGAGCTGATGAGGTTTGAAATGCCTGGCCTGGATCGACGGTTATGTGTGTGATATCTCCGAAGGCCAAGTTCCCCTGGAAGACAGGGGGTACCTATTCGGGGACGGGGTTTATGAAGTGATTAAGATTTACAATGAGAAACCGTTTTACCTGCACCCTCACCTGCAAAGACTGCAAAACAGCGCCAATGCCATTGATATTGAGATTCCCTATTCGATGGAAGAAATTGAAACAGAAATTAACGGTTTGATCGAGAAAAGCGAATGCAGGGGCGGTTATTTATATATGCAGTTGACCAGGGGCAGTGCAAAGAGAGATCACCTTTTACCTGAGGGCACCAGGCCCTCCATGGTGATGTATGTGAGGGAATTTACCTCTCCGGCCTCCATAGAAGATATCAAACCATCTTCATGTATAACCCTGCCTGACGAAAGATGGATGAATTGCTATATCAAGTCGGTCAACCTTTTACCAAACGTTTTAGCCCGGCATAAAGCTGCTGAAGCCGGAGCGGAAGAAGCAATATTTTATCGCTCCGGCGGGATAGTCACCGAAGGCACCCGGACCAATATTTTTGCAGTTATAGATGGCGTGGTCCGGACCCATCCGGAATCAAAGCTGATTTTATCCGGGATCACCAGGATGATAGCGCTTGATATTTTAAAGAAACTTGATGTTACAGTATCTGAAGCGGCCTTTAAACTCGAAGATTTGGAAAATGCAGCGGAGGTGTGGACTACATCTACAGGCATGGAGATAGCCCCGGTGGCGAAAATTAACGGGCGCCCGGTTAGTGATACGGTTCCCGGCCCGATCTGTAAGAAATTAATTGAAGAATTCTGGAAAAAAGTCGAAGCTGAATGTTACGATGGCGGTAAGCGCCGGGATTAACCGGCGGTGATAACTGCAAAGACTCCTCTAGCATTGTCGATAAGGGGTGTAAAAATGCTGGCTAAAGTTAAAACGGTAGCCGCTTACATGGAAGAACTTGCGCCTTCCACGATTGCCATGTCCGGCGATCCGGTCGGGCTCCAGCTCGGCCATCCTGAAGCGGAGGTCAAAAAAATACTGGTCGCCCTTGATCCGGGCTTCGATGCTATCCGGGAAGCCGCAGAGGCTGAAGCTGATATGCTGGTAACCCACCACCCCCTGTTTTACAATAAGATTGTTTCCCTGGATGAAAGCAATCCATCCGGACACCTGGCTGCGGAAGCACTGAGAAAAGGCATGTGCATATTCAGCGCTCATACCAATTATGATATTGCTCCCCGCGGTGTTAACTACCGCCTGGCAGAGGCGCTGGGCCTTCCGGCCGAACAGGGCCGGGTGGTAGAGGTGACCGGCAGTGAACAGCTTTTAAAACTGGTGGTATTTATACCGGCCGGCCATGAAGACAATATTCGCGGCGCTCTATCCAGGGCGGGGGCCGGCCAGATAGGCAATTACAGCCACTGTACTTTTCAAGTGCCGGGAACAGGAACGTTTATGCCCGGCGAGGGCACCGATCCCTATATCGGCAGCCGGGACAGGCTCGAAAAAGTTGAGGAAATGCGCATGGAAACTATTCTTCCGGCGACCAGGAAAAAGGAAGTAATTAAGGCCTTGATTGAAGCTCATCCTTATGAAGAGGTTGCCTATGATCTTTACCCGCTGGCCCTGGAGGGCGGAAGCATAGGCCTTGGCCTGCAGTTTGAACTGGAAACACCGATTTCAATGGAATTCATTCTAGATAAGTGCCGGGTTACATTAAAGGCGGAATCCCTGCGCAGCTGGGATGCCGGTAAAAGCAGCTTCAACCGGGTGGCATTATGTGGAGGCAGTGGAGGGTCTTTGATTGAGCCGGTGGTCCGGCAGGGGGCAGAACTCCTCATCTCAGGTGATTTCCGGTACCATGATTTAAAACTGGCCCAGGCTTACGACCTGGCCCTGGTTGATGCCGGCCATGATGCAACCGAGTGGCCGGGAGTGGTGTACCTCCACAAATACCTGGAGGAACGTTTGAAAGCTGATCGGTACGAAACCGGAGTTAACCTGCAAACTTCGGTTTCCCCGGGCTGGAAATAACTTTTTAAAAAGGTAGGTTTACACCTACCTTTTTCATTAACCGAGAGGGGTGTATAAGGGTGCAATTGAAGCTGCTTTGGGAATTACAGGAACTTGACCTCTCCATTAAAGGCCTTCAATTAAAAATTGAAGAAGCTCCCGGGTTGAGCGGGGTGCAGGAGGTAAAAGAAGACCTGGAAAACCTGGAAAATAATTATGCTGAAAAAGAAAACCGGCTTAAGTCAGCTCGTAAAGAGTTAAAACAGATGGAATTTGAAGAACAATCTATTGTTGAAACCAGCAATGAGCTAAAGGACAACATGTACGGCGGCAAAGTCAGCAATGTTAAAGAGCTTGAACAAATGCAGCGACGGCTGGACAATTTGGCTGATAACAAGAAACAGCTGGAAGAAAAAATTATTAATTCAATGGAATTAATCGAGTCCCTGGAAGAAGAGCTGGGCGAGCTCGGGGAAAAAATTAGCCGGGCCAGGGAAGATCTTGAAATTAAGGAAAAGCAGCTTGCAGATGAGCTGGATCAATATAACCGGGAAGTTGAAAGGTTGCAGGTCCAAAGAGATGAACTAACAGAAAAGCTTGATCAGAAATACCTTGAAAAATATTTGCTCCTGGCCCAAAAATACCAGGGCAAAGCCCTGGCCAGGGTTGTCGATGAGATCTGCGGCGGTTGTCGGGTGTTTATTTCTTCAGCCCAGCGGGGTCATCTTTACAATCCGAGCTCGATGGTGTATTGTGAAAACTGCGGGCGATTGCTGGTCAAACTGGACTAGCCATGCAGCACAATAATTGCCTGAACTATTTTTAATAGAACCTGTAAAATTGATCCGGAGGTTTTTATTTTGGCTAAGAAAAATGAAAGACCAAAAGACCTGAAAAGACAACGCTGGGCGGCTATCGTAGCTGCTTTCCTGGCTTTTGGAATGGTGGCATCCGTAGTAGGGGGGTATCTCGGGCATACCCTTGGTGGAGAAGGCGCGGGCATCCCCCAGGAGCAGGCTGATCCTGAGCCCGAAGATTACCTGGACTACTATGAAGGTGAAGTAGAACGCCTGGAAGAGCACCTGGAAGAACATGATCCCAGTCCTGCAGTGCTCCAGGAGCTGGCCGAGAATTATCGCTATTTGAGCCTGATCAAGCAAATGTACTTCAATGATCATGAAGCGGTGGAAGAATACCAGGAAAGGCTGCTGTCCATCTATGAAACCCTGGCCGATATGGAACCTGAGAACCCCAGGTTTCGGCTGGAGCTGATCGGTTTTTATAAAGAACTGGAGAAAGATGAAGACCTGATATCTGATCAAATTACTATTTTGCAGGAATTGCTCCGCGAAAACCCTGATCCCGCGGTCCACCTTTCTTTTGTTACCCTGCTTGATACCGGGAATATGGAAGAACTGCAGCAGGAAGAAATTGGATGGCTTTTTAATTATCTCGAAACGAGGGTAACAGAAGGCACGGCCGATAATGAAGAACGCTTATACTATACTTTTTTACTTGGCGAATACCTGGGTGACCAGGCCACGGCCGAATCAATGCTCGAGGATATCCTGGAAGATGAAACAGAGGACAGCTGGATTTACAGGGAAGCCCAGAACTATTTGCGCTATCTTCAGAGCGAAGATGACGTCGAAGAAGATATTTACTTTGAATAATTACCCGGAGAGGAAGCGTAATATACCCCTATTATGGAAAGAGAAAGGTTAATTCGTCTTTTTGAAGAGCTGCGTGTACGCTTGATGATCATTGCGGGGGCAGTTTTTCTTTTTGCCATTATCAGCTTTACTTTTAGCGATCAAATCAGGCATATTTTGTTGATGCCCGCCGATATGGCATATGCAGGCCTCGATGCAGAGGGTCTGGATCTTCAACTCATCTTTTTGACTCCCTCAGAAGCGCTCCTGGCCAATCTGCGCCTGGCATTTATTACCAGTGGAATTGTAACCCTGCCCTTGATTCTTTATCAGCTGCTGGCCACTGCCATAACTGCCGTCGGAAAGACTAAACGGTCTGCTGTGCTGTTAACCCTGGTTATGTACATCCTTTTTGCCATGGGGCTTTCATTCGCCTATTTTGTGGTTCTTCCCTTTGCTTTGAATTTTTTTGTGGGCTTTTCCGGAGCCGACCTGGTTCCAAGCTTCAGCATTGCCCGTTATTTAACTTTTACCACTTCCTTTATGCTGTCTTTTGGCCTGGTATTTCAAATGCCGGTGCTATTCTGGTTTCTGGGCAGTATAGGTCTGCTGACAACTGCATATTTACGAAAAAACCGCAAGTTTGCCCTGCTGATTATCATCATTTTTGCTTCGGTTCTGACCCCGCCCGATATATTTTCCCAGGTCTTAATGGCCATTCCCCTGATGTTATTGTACGAGCTGGGGATATTCATGGTTTACCTGTCTCGGCGCAAGAAGAAAGATCAGGACTTGCCCGATGCGACCGCCGGTTAGTTGGGTCTTATATTTCTCATGAAGGGATAATGCGTTGATCTGTAGAAATATGTTCCAGATACTTCTGGGAAAGGCTGGATCTAGATTATGAAACTGGCCGGAAATGGAGAATACCGGGGAGAATTATTAAATAATAAGCCGCACGGCCGGGGCACGGTTACCTGGCCGGACGGGAGCAGGTATAGCGGCGAATGGAAAAACGGGCGTTTCCACGGCGAAGGTACTTTTGTCTGGTCCAATGGCGATAAGTACGAAGGCCACTGGAAAGAAGATAAGATGCACGGCCGGGGTACGTATCTGTTTGCCGACTGGCGTAAATATGTCGGAGAGTGGAAGAATGATCAAATGCACGGGCTGGGTACTTATTACTGGCCCACCGGTGAAAAATATGAAGGCGAATTTGTAGACGGCTTATATGAAAGGCATGGCACTTTTACCTGGCCCGATGGAAAAAAATATACCGGTGAATGGAGGCAGGCCTACCGCCACGGTCAAGGCATGATGGTATGGCCGAATGGCAAGAGCTATAAAGGGCAGTGGGTTGAAGACCGCCGCGAGGGGACAGGAACCCAAATCTGGCCCGACGGACGCAGGTATGAAGGCGAGTGGAGAGACAACCGGATGCACGGCCGGGGCACCTATACTTTTGCCGATGGGGCGAGATACGTAGGCACCTTTAAGCAGGGGCAGTTTACCGATAAAGGCCGTTACTTTTTCCCGGACGGCGCTGAATACAAAGGCAGGTTACAGGAAGGCTTGCCCCACGGCAGCGGCTCCGCCCTGTTGCCGGATAGGACCCGGTTTAAAGGAACTTATGAACATGGTAGAAATACCGGAACCGGCCGGTGTATTTTACCCGATGGAACAAAATATGTCGGGGAATGTAAAAATAACCGGCCCCATGGAAAAGGGACTTTGTATTTCCAGGATCAGTCTCGTTTTGTCGGAACCTTTAACCAGGGCGCGCTCCTGGACGAAGGGACCTTTTTTTTCCCCGATGGATCTCTATACAGTGGAGAGCTGGCCGGCGGCCGGCCCACTGGCGGGGGCGAGGTCGCCTATAAAGATGGAACGGCCTACAAGGGCGAGTTCAAGAATGGCAAAAAACACGGTTACGGGATCATGACCTGGAAGGATGGCTCTGAATATAAAGGTTACTGGCAGGATGATTTAATGGAAGGATCCGGCCTGTACCGTAGTACCGCTGGTGATCGTTACGAAGGATCTTTTAAAAAAGGGCTGTATCATGGTGAAGGCTGCCTTGAAAAGCCTGATCGATCAATCTGGCGCGGCAGCTGGGAATCGGGCCTGATGCATGGGCGCGGTTACTGTGAAATGGATGGAAAAGGTTCATACGAGGGCGAATTTGCCGCCGGCAAGTTCCTCGGCTGGGGCATCCGGACCTGGCCCGGGGAAAGCACCTACCGGGGACGGTGGTGGAAAGGTTACCCTCACGGGTACGGCACCTATAAACCGCTGGTTGGGGAACGGTTTACCGGAAACTGGTTTCTAGGGCGCCGGCATGGCTTTGGGCGGCTGGTGCCGGTAAATGATAAGGCCAAAAGAGGGTTCTGGTTCATAGGCATGGGCCCCTTTAAGCTTAAAACAGATGCTCCTTTATGAGCAGGGGCAGTGGGATAAAGCTTTTTCCCTGGCTGCCGAGAAGTATAACCTCGATGAAGTTGAAGTTATGTCTTACTACCTGGAATCCCTCGAATTAGCTGATATGGCCGGTAACTGGAATAATTCTTAATTTGACATCAAAAGTGAACCGTGATAAAGTTTACCTATATTTATGTGCATATTTATTATTTATTTTGCCTATTTCGGCCCTGATCTAACTGGAAATCCAGATCCGGCCGGGGCATGATTCCCTCTTTTTGCTATGCCGCCCAGGCTAACTCGTGCCGGTTTATAAAACTGCACTCTACTTCAACCAAATAAATATCTGAAAGGGGATTATAAAATTGATTACTGAAAATGAGCAAAAAATATATGACCTCATGGACCAGCTGGGCATTCAATACACCCGTTATGAACATCCTCCGGTTTACACGGTCGAAGAAGCGCAGCAATACTGGAAAGATATCGAAGGAGCCCATTCAAAAAACCTGTTTTTAAGAAATAACAAGGGAAACCGCCATTTCCTGGTAGTCCTGGAGCAATCTAAATCGGCCGATTTGAAAGACCTTTCCGCCAAACTGGCTGCGGGCAAACTTAGTTTTGCTTCTGAGCGCCGCTTGCAGGAGCACCTTGGACTTGAGACGGGGGCTGTTTCACCTTTCGGTATTATAAATGACGAGAAAAAAGCAGTTGCCCTGGTAATTGACCGCGCTTTGCAGAAAAAGGAATATGTCAATTTTCACCCCAATGTTAATACGGCCACGGTTAATCTTTCATTCAAGGATTTTGAAAAGTTCCTCAAGCACTGTGGCAACGAGGTTATCTATATTTAGCCGGGAACCGGTGACTTAAAGCTATAAAGGTGGCATGTCTCTTTTGAAAGAATTAAAGAGTATTCAAAGCTTTTTACAGCAGGTCACAGGAGCTTTTGCAGGGGTAGTAGGTATAGAAATCGGCATTATCAGCAGCAACCTCGAAGTTATTGCCGGTAGCGGCTACTTCGAAAAAGAGGTGGGGACCGTATATGGCGAGGGCTGCATGACCCATAAAATAGTATCTTCTACCAGCGAGGAATCTATTTTTGTTGAGAACACGTCCCATGTAGTTTGCTGTGCGGAATGTGAATACTCGGAAAGATGCGAAGTGCTTGCTTTTGTAATGCGCCCCATCGTCTACGGGGATGAAAAAATTGGCAGTATATCACTGCTGGCTCTGACCGAACAGCACCGCCGGAAACTGCTTAACCATTATGAAAAGATGCAGGATTTCCTGAGTAAATTGGGCAACATCATTTTGATTTCACTCAATGAAAAAAGAATGGAATCCAAGGTTACCAGCCTGATGAACCAGTTTAAAGATGTCATCAACTCTATTTATGAGGGCGTTATTGCCATTAATAACCAGGGCATAATTACTAATATGAACCATGCTGCAGAAGAGATGCTGGATCTTGAGTATAACAGCGAAAACGGCTGTCATATTAACGACCTTTTCCCCGATTTTGTAGTAGAAGATGCCATCAGCAAGCATAACAGCGCCGGAGAAGATCTTTATTACGTAAATGAAGTGAGCTATACCGGTCCCGAAAACAAAACCTTATACCTGTTTTATAATGTCACCCCTATGTATGAAGACGGAAGGGTTTCGGGGGCGGTTTTGACATTTCGTAAGAAAGAAGAAGTAGAGGAAATGGCCACCCGGATTATGAAAGAAAACAAAAAATCGACTTTTTCCGGTATTATCGGAGCCAGCGCGGAAATCAATGAAATCAAGGAAAAAATGAGGTTGATTGCTGCCACTGATTCGACCGTTTTAATTAGAGGCGAAACCGGAACCGGAAAGAGCATCTTTGCGCGCGCCATACATGAGGAAAGTCCTCGCCGGAAAAACCCTTTTGTTTCTGTGAGTTGTGCGGCCATACCCGCCACGCTGCTTGAATCGGAACTGTTTGGCTACGAAGAAGGAGCATTTACCGGGGCCCGCAAAGGCGGCAAACCCGGAAAATTCGAGATGGCTCACGGCGGCACAATTTTTCTTGATGAAATCGGTGATATGCCTCTTGATTTTCAGGTAAAACTGCTGCACGTGATTGAGAATAAAAGCATAGCCCGGATCGGTGGAGTTTCATTTCGTGATGTCGATGTGCGCATTATTGCCGCTACCAACAGGGACCTGGAAGAATTGATTAAAGAAGGGAAATTCCGTGAAGATCTTTTTTACCGGATTAACGTTATCCCCTTTATCCTGCCCGGATTACGGGATCGTAAAGACGATATCATTCTTTTAATGCACCACTTCCTCGATTATTACTCGGTGCGCCTTAATAAAAAGATTAAAGGGTTTGAAGAAGAAGCCCGTGAAGCCCTGCTTGCCTACCCCTGGCCGGGCAATGTCCGGGAATTGGAAAATGCTATCGAATATGCCATTAATATAGAGTCCGGAACTCAAATTAGCAAAAGCAGTTTGCCCGAAAAAATAACCAGGTATTACAGCAGAAGCGACTCAATTGGGATTGAAGATATTTCCTCGCTGGAGCAAAAAGCCATTAAAGCTGCCCTGCAAAAATACGGGTACAGCACCCGGGGCAAAGAAAAAGCTGCCAGCGCCCTCGGTATAAGCAGGGCTACCCTCTATCGAAAGCTAAAAGATATTGAAGTGGACGCTTCTTAATTTGATAAAAATTATCATTTTGATAATACGCTGATCTTTCTTCATGTTTTCCGTCACTGCTATCCATTTTGCAGTATATCGCCGCACAGTGTTTCTAATTATGAGAAAGAACACCGTTATCAATAATAAGCACGGTTTCTTTTTTTCCATATAACAAGGGCAGGATTGAGTTTTCGGGTAAATTTTAACGTATGGCATGAATATTGCTTTATTTATAAAGTAGATTAATAATTTCCTCATGTAATGTTCGTTTTTAGATGCCAAAAAACAAGTTAGGGGGTTGATAAATGTAGCATGAAAACTCACCTTTTATCCCGCACTGATAATCTTATTTTGAAGGAGGTATCCTAAGTGGTTGAGAAACAAACGGAACAAGAAAAAAGCATGTATGCCAAGCGAACGTTTTGGATTGCCCTTATTATCATGCTTGTATTCGTGGTTTTTGGTATTGCCGCCCCGGATGCTTTTGGTGAGGCAGCCGGAACAGTTTTTGACTACATGGTGGAACAGTGGGGATGGTCTTTCATCCTCGGGGCTAGTCTTTTCCTGATTATGATTGTCTACCTGCTGTTGAGCCCGGTGGGTGAGATTAAGCTGGGTAAAGATGACGAAGAACCGGAGTACGGTAACTTTACCTGGTTTGCGATGCTGTTTAGCTGCGGGATGGGTATCGGCCTCCTCTTCTGGGGAGTATCGGAGCCGATCTGGCACTACATGTGGCCGCCTTATGGCGAAGCGGGCACTCCCGCCGCTGTCCATATGGCCATGCGCTATTCATATTTCCACTGGGGCTTGCACCCCTGGGCTATCTACGCGGTTGTGGCCGGCTCGCTGGCCTATTTCTCTTACCGCAGGGGCTTGCCGATGATGCTCAGTTCCTGCCTGGAACCGATCCTTGGCCCGGAAAACATCAACAAAGGCTGGGGTGTTGTGATCAACGTCATCGGTGTTTTCGCCACCCTGTTTGGCCTGGCGACCTCGCTGGGCCTGGGGGCGATGCAGATTGGCGCCGGGCTGGAGTTCTTGTTCGGCATCCCGAGCACTAACGCCCTCTGGGTCGTTATCGTTATCGTAGTAACCGCTGCAGCAGTTATTTCCACCTATACCGGTATCGACCGCGGCATTAAGTGGTTAAGCCGGATCAATATCGTCGTCGCTCTTGCTTTACTGGTGCTGGTATTTATCCTCGGCCCAACCCTCTTTATTCTTAACACACTCACCCATGCTACCGGTGATTACCTGCAAAATATAATCTACATGTCATTTGGCCTTGACGCTGCCGGCGAAGGTGCTGAAGGATGGTATAATGCCTGGACCGTCTTTTACTGGGCCTGGTGGATCGCCTGGGCGCCATTTGTCGGGACCTTTATCGCCCGCGTTTCCCGCGGCCGCACCATCCGCAACTTTATCACCGGCGTGCTGCTGGTCCCGGTGGCGGTCAGCCTGGTCTGGTTCGCTGTATTTGGCGGGGCCGCCCTCTGGTACGAGCATTTCCAAGAAATAGGCATAATCCAACAGGCCGTTGAAGAAGACGAAGCGATGGGCTTCTTTACCCTCCTGGAAGTTATGCCGGCCTCCGCTCTGCTGGTGGTGGCAGCTACCTTCTCGGTGGCGGTGTTCTTTATTACCTCGTCTGACTCCGGCACCTACGTAAACGGCATGCTCACCTCTGGCGGTAACCCCAACCCGCCTGTAACTCTGCGGATCACCTGGGGTGTCCTTGAGGGAGCAATTGCCGCTATCCTGCTCTTTACCGGCGGACTGGGCGCCCTTCAGACAGCCTCAGTTGTCGGCGGGTTCCCGTTCATGATCATCATGTTCCTGATGCTTTACTGCCTGCTGAAGTCGCTTTACCAGGAAAGACGGGAAGGCTCCTTGCCCCTGGAGAAAGCGCGCATTGATGCCGCCCTCCAGGAGTTGAAGGAAGAAAAAGGAAAGCTGTAATATAAAGGCCGTTTCATTTGGATTGCAGGTTCCTTGATGGCCTCTAGTAAGCAGTTGTTGACTTAAATAGAGTAATGGCAAAAGCCGCCGGATGCGCAATATCATCCGGCGGCGGTTTGCCGCACAAGTAATACAGAGATATAATAGAGAAGAAAATAAGAAAGGAGTGGTATGTAATGGCAGATTTTGAAGCTTTGGCAGGAGCGATAATTGAGTGTGATGCAGCGAAAGCCGAGGAGCTGACCCGCAAGATGGTGGACGAGGGTGCCAAGCCCCAGGAAGTAATTAACAAAGGTTTAATTAGCGGTATGAACGTAGTAGGT
>Ga0207421_10003003_pt1 | contig 20517 bp, 18 predicted proteins | sample SodLakKL_010_SED_4_FD_187542 | JGI IMG/M metagenome (GOLD analysis project Ga0207421, IMG submission 187542) | Alkaline sediment microbial communities from Lake Tanatar, Kulunda Steppe, Russia - 8KL_010_SED (SPAdes) (version 2) | ecosystem: Environmental > Aquatic > Non-marine Saline and... | reverse complement strand
CCAGCACGTCCCCGGGTTCGACGGCGAGATCGTACGACGGGCGGCCCTTTCCGGCCGGTGATCGGTCGGAGGTTACCTCCTCGACGTACGGGTCGCTCCCCAGAACTGAGAGTGCCCGGATGACCTCCGGCTCACGGGGCTGGCTGACGAACGTCGCGTCGACGTGTTCGAGCAGCGACTCACACCGTGGTTTCACGTCCAGGGAGGCCACTGGCGCGTCATTGGCGACGGCCGCGTCGGCGATCGCCAGCAACACGAGCCGTTCCCCCAGCGACAGTGACTCGACTGCGTCAACGGTTCCCATACACGAACTGACAGCCGCCGTGGTAAAGTGTGTTACGCCCCTGCCATTATCTCGCGGGCCACGCGGAGTGGATCATATTAACTGCCCCCGTTATGTGGGGTGTCTGACTTACCTGTGCGACCGGAACGAGAGAACAGCAAAATCGATCTATGTCCAATAGCGTTCCCGACGGCGAGTTTGACGAGTACGTCTTCTGTTGTTCCTCGTGTGGACAGCAGATAGAAGTCAACCGCGAGATGCGTCACGCGATTCTCGAGAACGGCTGTCCGGTCTGTGCGGCCGACGTCGAGACGTCGTCGTTCGAGCCGGTCGGCTAGAGCTCGCGGTCGATCTCAGTTCTGCGTCCCGAGATCGTCTCTGGCTCGAACTCGTAGAGACGGATGTCGAGCTCGTCGCGCTCTTGCCCCCAGATCTCGAACAGCGGCCGATAGGTCTGGCCGTACTGCTCGATCTGATCGACCGACAGATCGGCGGGGTCGAGCTCTTCGAGCGACCCATCGGCGACGACGCTCCAGTACGCTGTCCGGTCGGCGTTGCTGTCGTAGATGACGAGCCTGGCGTCGGGTGAGGCGTCGAGAAACGCCCGTTTTTCGCTCTCGGGCGTCGAGACCAGACGCATGTAGAACGTCCCCTTCGAGCCGTCGTAGCCGTACGAGATCGGGACCGAGTACGGCTCGTCGTTTCGGGCGAGCGTGAGTACCCCCGTTTCACGCTCGGCGACGAACTCGTCGACCTCGCCGCGGGACATCTCAGTCTCCTGCGCAAGTGACATTGGCGTTCACCTGAGTTACAGCACCCCCGGTTTAAGCTGTTTCCGTTGGCTACCCGTGTGAGAGGCGCTCACTCGATGAGGTCGTCGAGCAGCTTGCGCTGGGCCGAGACGAGATGTTCGGTGAACGTCGACTGCGCGATCCCGAGTGCGTCGGCAATCTCGGTCGCGTTTGCGCCTTTGGGTCGCTCGAAGTAGCCCATCTCGTAGGCGGTTGTCAGCACCTCGAGCTGTCTGTCAGTGAGCTTGCCCCGGTTGACGAAGACGCGGTCTTCGGGTGAGCCCTCGAGCGGGGGCTGGAGCAGACGCTGGACGTCGACCGGCGGGTAGCGCTCGCGGAAGGCGGCCATCACCGACTGGAGCGTCTCGAACGTCGGCGCGTGAAAGACGAGCGTCAACACGCCGTCTTCGGCGACGAACCGGTGGACAGGGCAGCCGAACTTGCCCAGCGTCTCGTAGGGGGTGCTCGCGGGAGGCTCGTGCGCTGTCCGGTACAGCGTTGCCCGTCCGTATGAGAACGCCGCCTCGACCCCCTCGACGTCATCAAGCTCGCCAGTCGCCAGAAACTCCGTCACGCTGCCGTCGCCGTCGGCGAGGCTCGCGCTCGTCGAGAGCTGCTCGATTCGCCCGTCGACCGAGCGCGACGCCCGGGTGATCGGACAGTCTCCGGGGTTCACAAACGAGACTGTCGCCCGTATACCGTCGGCCATCGCTCTCCGGTTCGCGCCCGGGGGCTTTGAAACTGCTGGCTCTGCTGTCGCGGGCAGGTCGCCGCGTCAGCGCGGCCGGAGGACGTTGAGCTGGCCAGCGAGCAGGCCGACGAACAGCCCCGTAAAGTGTGCGATCAGCGCGACGCCCTCCGAAGCGGTGACGAGCGTGACCGCGAGCGCGACCCCGAAGAAGACGAGGTACGCCAGCCAGTTCGGGACGGTGATGAGCCTGCCGACGCCCCTCGAGAGGCGGTTTCCGGTAAGCAGGTACCCCAGCAGAGCGAAGATGCCGCCACTCGCCCCGAGGACGCCAACCGAGGCAGTGAAGCCGACGAACGGTGCAACGGAGAGGAGCTCGCTCAGAACGATCTGGGAGACGCCCGCGAGCGCCCCGGCGGTCAGGAAGAAGGCGTGAAACCGGGCGCGCGTGGTGAACAGGGCGACCGGGACGCCGAAGAGCACGAGCGCAACGGCGTTCGAGAACAGGTGTCCGGGGCCGCCGTGGGCGAAGACGCTCGTGACGACCGTCCAGGGGTCGTCTGTGACCGGTGGCCGGAGCACGAACAGCTCCTCGAACGCGCCGACGAACCCGCTCGCCACCTGCAGGAAGTAGACAATGACGAACAGGGCAAGAAGGTCGAACACGGGAGCGACCGAGCGCGCCATACCATCTGTTGGTGTGGCCGCCTGTTCAGTGTGTCGCTCCCGGGAGCGAAACAGCTAACTTTCGCAACCGACACAGTCCGAGTATGGAGACTGAAAAGTGGATCGCCATCTTCTTCGTGGTCCTGATGGTCGGCTCCAGCATCGCCCTCGGCGCGGGCTCGCTGCTGTGACCGGCGCTCTGTGATGCTGTGACAGCCGGTGCGCGATGGCGGCTCGCGCGAGCGCGTTCGAGAAGTCACCCCCTTTTCATCGGTCGTCACTCCGTTACCCCGTTCTGAGTGCTGTGAGCGACCAGTCCAGCCACGGCGCTCGTTTCCCAACGCCTTTGAGCGGTGCGTTCCTCTCCCAGTCCATGGACGAGGACGCCGCGGGGACAGAGCAAGCGAAACGCGAGGTCGTCACCGCTCACGGCCACGAGAACGTCGCCGGCACCCACGGGAGCACGTTCGAGCTTACGAGCGACGACTACCTCACCCCGGCGGGCGACTGTATCGTCGGCGTCGAGAGCGACCGCGTGCCCTGCGAGTTCGATGATGCCTTCGTCACCGCGTGTCAGGACGCGACGGCGAAGGTGACCGTGACGCTCGAGGCAGGCGGCCACACAGACAGGGTGTGCGCCCGCGGTCACCCCGATCTCACCTTCGAGAGTGCGCGGAGCCTGGTCGTCCGCACGAGCGAGTACGTCGATGACCGGACGGTCGCCGTGGGCGCAGACCACGCCGCGGCCGACCTCTCGAGAGCGCTGATCGATGCGCTCGCGGACGGGAGCGCGCTCCGGTGTACACTCGCAGTGGCGTGACGGTTGTGCAGGGTCGTCAGGAGTTACACTCCCGGAACGCCGAGCGCGCCGACGTCAAGGCCGACGAGCGAGAGCACTGCGAGGACGATCAGCGCGCCGATCCACGCGCCGACGCCGATGACGCCGGCACGCAGCCAGCCGACGTCGTAGCGCCAGCGGACGACCCAGACCCATACGAGCAGCGCCACGACCGAGGAGAGCAGCCCGCCGATGCCGATCCGGCCGAACAGCGCCTCGACCAGCGTCCACGCGAGCGCGCCGAACAGTGCAGTCACGACGGCGTGTGAGTATCCGCGGTCTTTCAGCGCGAGCTTCGCGCCAACGTGGATCCCGATGCCGCCGACGAGCAGGCTCACTGCGAACACGACGAGAGTTCCTTCGAGGCTTGCGTCGACCATGCTCGGCGCTCGCCCTCCAGACCGTTAGCTGTTTTCGTCCGCGACGACCGCGTCGATGAGATCAGCTTCGATCTCGTAGTCCTCCGGCTCTGCCCCCGACCGGTAGACATCCTCGAAGTCGAGCGGACGGGTCATCTCCGTCCCGCTGCCCAGGCTGACCGAGTCAGTCTCGAGCCACTCTTCTGGCTCGTCGCCGCCGTCGTAGCGGACGGTGACCTCGAGGTCGCTCGACTGGCGCTCTGGCGTCGAGTTCTCGATGGTCACCTGCACCCGCATGTCGCCGTTTTCCTGGATGCTGAAGGCAGTGTCAGTGACGAGAAACTCCGGCTCGCTGTCGGGCCCGCCGAGACAGCCCGCCACCGCGGCCGTCCCGGCTGCCGTGAGCCCGCACAGAAACTGTCGTCTCGAGGGAGTTACCATCACGCCCTACTCGGGAACGCACGAATTTGTACGTTCTGAAACGGCTCTCGACCGGGCGCGACGACGTTGCACTCACTACGTGTCAGGACTGGCTTCCTGGGGGTCGGGCACGCCGTCGTGTGCGTCCCTCGCGTAAGGGTACTCGGTAGGCGTTCGCGTTTTCACTTCCGCTTCGGCGCGTTCGACGGTCTGTTTTTCTTTGAGCGTCTCGAGGGTGGCCGCGAGCGTGCCGATGACGATCGGGCCGACGAACAGCCCGACGAAGCCGAACGTGTAGAGCCCGCCGAAGACGCCGACGAGGATCACGCCGGGGTTGAGCCGGGCAGACTGGTCGATCACCAGCGGCCGGGCGTAGTAGTCGATCATCGAGACGACCGTCAGCCCGTAGACGAACAGCGCGATTCCGGGGATCAGCTCGTCGACGACGACGAGGTACGCGGCGGCGGGCGCCCACACGAGAAACGCGCCGATGAGCGGGAGAAACGCGAGCACCGCCATCACGACCGTCCAGAACAGCACGTTCGGGATACCCACGGCCCACAGCCCGATACCCGCCACGATTGCCTGAACGAGCGCGGCAAACGTGTGACCAATGACCGACCCCCACATCGTCCGGTTGACCTTCCGGAAGAGGTGTCTCGTGTCCCGCCTCGGGAGCGGACTCAGCTCGGCGAGCCAGCCGACGAACGCCTCGCCCTGACGCAACAGATAGAACACCAGAAACAACACGAGCGCGATCCCGATAAAAAACTGCAGCGCCGTCGAGATGACGCCGCCCAGCCCGCCGAAGAACACCTCGAACAGCCCCTCCGTGACAGCCTCGGCGTACCCGAGGAGATCGACCTCGACGCCGGTGAGCTCGAGAATCCGCGCCTCGACGACGCCGATCTCGAGAGCGGTCTCGCCACGCTGGAGCGCCTGGAGGTCACCCGCGAAGACGTACAGGATGTAGGCGACCGGCGCGATCACCGCAACGACCGACCCGGCGATGAGCACGATCGCGGAGACGAACGAGCCGACGTGTCGGCGAAGACGGGTGTGCAGCGGGTAGAGAACGTACGCGAGGATGACCGACAGGAGAACGTACTCCAGGACCGGAAGCGTGATGAACAGCGCCAGGAGGGCAATCAGGGAGACGGCGACGAGGAGGAACTTCTCGTTGTTGTCCATCTGTGTTCGTATACGTACGCTCGACGGGGACAGTCTTGTCTCTGTCGGGGGCTACCCGGACAGCAGAGACCGGCCTGTTCAGGGCTCGAGGACGAACTCGATGCGCTCGACGTCGGCACCTTTCGACGTCCGGTCGACAATCTCGAGGCGACCGACTTCCCCTAGCCTGTCGACGTGCGTGCCGCCACAGGGACACAGGTCGAACGCTTCGACCTCGACGACTCGGAGCGGGTCGACGGAGTCCGGGATCAGATCGAGCAGCGCGCGACCCTCATCGACCTCGACTTCGACCTCGTCGCGTGGACGGGTGGCCTTCTGCACGCGGTGGTCGCGCTCGATCGCCTCGTTCGAGAGCCGCTCGATGCGTTCGAGGTCGGCCGCGTCGAACGATGCCGGCTCGAAGTCGATTCGCGAACGGTCCGGGTGGATCTGGTTGCCCGCGGTCGTGGCGCCGTACTCGTCGAGGACGACACGCGAGACGACGTGCTGTGCGGTGTGCATCCGTCGGAGTTGCTCGCGACGGTCAGGGTCGACTGCTCCTTCGACGGCTGTCCCCGGCTCCGGAACGTCACCGTCGACCTCCCCGTAGTGACGGACGTCGCCGTGGTTCTTCCGAACGTCAGTCACCTGCACGCGCCCCCCGTCCCAGGAGAGCGTCCCGTGATCCGGCGGCTGGCCCCCTCCCTCGGGGTAGAAGTACGTCCCGTCGAGGACGAGGTACTCCGCTGTCGCCGCTGTCACCGTCGCCGTGAACTCCGTGCGTCCGTCGTCGTCGGGCAGGTAGAGCAGTTCGGTCATGCCCGTCCGTTGGACAGCCGGGATCAAGTATCGGTCGCTTTGGAAAACGGAGTACTCCCGGGGTTTTTGTACGAAGACGCGGCCAGTACCAGTCATGCACTGACCGACGCTCCGGCGTGGAACGCGACAGCGTGACGACCCACGTCGGAGGCCGTTTCCGTCACCAGTCAGCCATCCGAGCATCCGTCCCGGTCAGTTGTCTACGTTCGGAAAAAAGCGGCCTGGGCTCGACCCGGACTCTGTAACCGAGCCCTCCCTACTTCGCTCGGTCTTGCGACCTCGCTCGTTGAGGGTAGCGTGGGATCTCGCTCCCACGGACCATGCGAACGGCCCGAGGCGCTCCGTGCCTCGCTGTCGTCGGCCTACGGCCGACTGCTTGAGTGATCTTCGATCCCTCTCTGTCCTCCCCGACCTACTCGCTTCGTGCTTCCGACTGGTCGGAAGTCCTCGCTCTCTGTTCACGGGCCGTGCGCGGCGCGGAGCGCCGCGAATTCGAGGCGGTGAAGCCGCCTCGCAAGGCCCGTTCGGATGGTCAGCGGGACCGACGTCCCGCACGACCTGAGGCCGGGGGCTCCGCCTCAAAAGATGCTGGAGCGGTGCTGGTGTGTCGCCCGCGCTGGTTCAGGCGATGCGTTCGTGGAGGACGGTCGGGCAGGCGGCGGTGACACCGTCGATGGAGATAATCTCCTCGCCGATGATCTCGTTGATTTCGGTGCTGCTGTCGGCCTGGAGCTTGGCCATGAGCATGTGGTCGCCGGTCGCGGTGTAGAGCGCGACCAGCGAGTCGAGCCCGCGCAGCGCGTTGGTGATCTCGACGTAGCGCTCGCTTTCGACGTCGATCCCGACGAGCGCGATGCTCTGGTGGTCGAGCTTTTTCGGGTTCAGCTCGACCGAGTAGCCGACGATCGCCCCGTCGTCTTCGAGCTTTCGGATGTACTTCTGTGCTGTCGGCCGCGAGACCCCCGCCCGCTTTGCGATCTCACCCACCGACGCTTTGGGGTCGTCGGAGAGGATCGAAAGCAGGTCCTTCTCCACCGTTTCTGCATCCATACCCGTTGCTAGCGCCGCCGACGACAATAACTTTCCTGCTTGTGAGCTCCTCGTCCCGGTCTGTGTGTGGCGGCCCCGACGACGGAAACCTGCTATCGGGGCGGGGAGAGTCCTGTGTCGCGGCTGTAAGAACAACGCTTAACCCTTCGGGGTCGAAGCCACGGGCGATGAGCTCCGTACCCGAGCGAAGCGAGGTTGACGAGCGCTACCGGTGGGATCTCGGCTCGCTGTTCGAGAGCGACGAGACGTGGGAGGCGGCCCTGGAGGAGGTCAGCTCGACCGTCCCCGAGCTGACCGAGTTCGAGGGGCGGCTCGGCGAGGACCCGACGACGCTCGCACGGTTTTTCGAGCGACACGAGGAGATTATGCGCCGAGTGAGTGACGTCTACACCTACGCCCGGCTGCGCCACGACGAAGATACGACAGCGAGCGAGACACAGGCGATGCTCTCGCGCGGTAAGTCGCTGTATATCGAAGCGGCGAGCGCGACGAGCTTCGTCGAGCCCGAGCTGCAGGCCCTCGAGGAAACGCGCGTCGAGGAGCTGCTTTCGGCCGACACCGACCTGGCGGTCTACGAGCACTACCTCGATGACATCCTTCGAGGCCGTGCACACACCCGGTCGTCGGAGGTGGAGAACGTCCTCGCCGAACTCGGCGAGGTCACGGGCGCACCCGGCGAGATCTACACCACGCTCTCGAACGCCGACATGACGTTCCCCGAGGTGGAGGACGAAGACGGCGAAACACGCCAGCTCACCCAGAGTAACTTCACGACGCTGCTCAAAGAGCCCGACCGGGAGTTCCGCCGCCGGGTGTACGAGACGTACTTCGACGAGTGGGAGGGGGTACGTAACGCGGTGGCTGCGGCCTACCGCAACAGCGTCAGGAAGAACGAGACGCTCGCCGAGATTCGCCAGTTCGACAGCGCGCGCGAGGCACAGCTCCACGGCCCCAACATCCCGTCAGCGGTGTACGACACGCTCGTCGAGACCGTCCGCGACGAGCTCGGGACGCTCCACCGACACGCCCGGCTGAAACGCGATACGCTCGACGTCGACGAGCTGCGGATGTGGGACCTGTACGTCCCGCTGGTCGAGGACGGCCCCGAGGTGCCCTACGAGCAGGCCAGCGAGTACGTCCTCGAGGCGGTTGCACCGCTGGGTGAGGCCTACCAGTCCCGGCTGGCAGAGGGGCTCGACTCGCGCTGGATCGACGTCTACGAGACCGAGGGCAAGCGCTCGGGGGCGTACAGCTCCGGCACGTACGACTCACAGCCGTACGTGCTGATGAACTATCAAGACGACGTGGCCTCGATGTACACGTTGGCTCACGAGCTGGGCCACTCGATGCACTCCGAGCTCGCGGCCGACGCGCAGCCGTACGTTTACGCCGACTACACGCTGTTCGTCGCCGAAATCGCCTCGACGGTGAACGAGACGTTGCTCACCCGCCACCTGCTCGAGACCGTCGACGACGAGCAGTTCCGGGCGCACGTGCTCAACGAGTACGTCGAGCGATTCCGGTCGACGCTGTTTCGCCAGACGATGTTCGCCGAGTTCGAACACCGTGCCCACGAGCGCGCACAGGCCGGCGAGGCGCTCACACCGGACGCGCTCGACGAGCTGTTCGCGGGAATCAAAGGCGAGTACTACGAGCCTGCGGCGCTGGACGACCGGATCGCCCGCGAGTGGATGCGCATCCCACACTTCTACCGGCCATTTTACGTCTTCCAGTACGCGACCGGTATCTCCGCCGCGGTCGCGCTCGTCGAGGCGATCCGCGAGGAGGGCGAGCCCGCAGCCGAGCGCTATCGGTCGTTCCTCGAGTCGGGCTCACACGGCTATCCGATGGAGCTTTTGGCCGAGGCGGGCGTCGACCTCACCACTTCGGAGCCGATCGCCGAGGCGATCGATGTCTACGGCGAGCAGCTGTCGGCGCTCGAAGCGCTGCTCTGAGGGGGCCTCTCCTCCCCGTGCAGCGATGCTCGCGACACGATCTGACGAGATGCTCTGATCACGGACGAGACGTGTGATGAGACAACAGCGCTGGCGTCCCCGCACGCTGTCGGCCGGCTGTGTCCCGAAAATCTTTATTCCGTGCTGTCTAAGAGCTACCCAACCAGATGTCCAGGAGTCCGTCACTGCCAGAGCGCCCGCGGCTCAACCTCGATCCGGAGATGACCCCCGACGAGCGGCTTCAGGCGCTCCGCGCGCACTACCGCGACGTAGTTCGCGTGAACAGAACGCTCGAACAGCAGCTGAATACGGCCTACGAGCGACGGCAGGCGTTGACCGGCAGAGTCGACTCCCTCGAGCGCGAGAACCGGACGCTGAAATCGTCGTCGCTGTACGTCGCCACCGCCGAAGAGCTCACCGACGATGGCGTGGTGATCAAACAGCACGGCAACAACCAGGAGGTGCTGACGGAGCTCGCGCCGTCGCTCACAGACGAGGTCGAGGCGGGCGACCGTGTCGCGATCGACGACTCCTTCGGCGTCCAGCTCGTCCTCGACCCGGAGAAAGATGCCCGGGCGCAGGCGATGCAGGTCGAACGGAGTCCGGACGTCACCTACGACGACATCGGCGGGCTCGACGAGCAGATCCGCGAGGTGTGCGAGGCCGTCGAGGAGCCGCTGCTCAACCCGGAACAGTTCGAAGCCGTGGGGATCGAGCCCCCTGCTGGGGTGCTGTTGCACGGTCCGCCGGGTACCGGCAAGACGATGCTGGCGAAGGCAGTCGCCAACCAGACCGACGCGACGTTCATCAGGATGGCCGGCTCCGAGCTCGTCCAGAAGTTCATCGGCGAGGGTGCACGGCTCGTCCGCGACCTGTTCGAGCTCGCGAGCGAACACGAGCCCGCGGTGATCTTCATCGACGAGGTCGACGCGATCGCCGCCCGGCGGACGGAGTCGAAGACCTCCGGCGACGCCGAGGTCCAGCGCACCATGATGCAGCTGCTCTCGGAGATGGACGGCTTCGAAGAGCGTGGCGACATCCGTATCATCGCCGCCACCAACCGCTTCGACATGCTCGACCGCGCCATCCTCCGTCCCGGCCGGTTCGACCGCCTCATCGAGGTTCCGAAGCCGGACTGGGACGGCCGGAGCGCGATCCTCCAGATCCACACCGCGTCGATGAACCTCGCAGACGACGTCGATCTCGAGGCGCTCGCGACCGACACTGACGCCTTCTCCGGCGCGGAGCTCTCGTCGCTGGCGACCGAGGCCGGCATGTTCGCGATCCGCGACGACCGGACCGAGGTCACGATGGCTGACTTCACCGCCGCCCTCGAGAAGGTCCGCGAGGACGACACCACCGGGACGCCGATCGCGTTCGCCTGATCGGCTCGAGCGACGACGACATCGATGCACAGCGAGCGGCTATGCTCTGCAGGTCTGTCCGTCCGTGACTGGACGTGGTGCGGGAGGAGCACCGATACTCGCTGGTGCACACAGGTATCAGGAAAGAGTCAGTACAGGGGCGGACGAACGGCGTTCATGTACGAATCGGCGATGGTCACGCGTCAGGAGTTGCCAGACAGCGAACGTCGGCGTGAGGCGCTGTCGGAGGCGGGGTACAACGTCTTCGGGCTCTCGGCGGCGGACGTCTACGTCGACCTCCTGACCGACAGCGGGACGGGTACGATGAGCACGGCGCAGTGGGCAGCGTACATGGGTGGCGACGAGTCCTACGCGGGCAGCGAGAGCTTCGAAGAGCTCGTCGACGCGGTCGAGTCGGTTCTCGGCTTCGACCGGATCGTCCCCGCACACCAGGGCCGCGGTGCGGAGCACCTGCTCTACGGCGCGCTCGTCGACGAGGGCGACGTCGTCATCTCGAACACCCACTTCGACACGACCCGTGCCCACGTCGCGGCGGCCGGCGGCGAGCCGGCTGACTGCCCCGTCGACGGCGCCTTCGACCGGGAGACGACGGGTGCGTTCGACGGCAACCTCGACGTCGATGCGGCGCGCGCACTCGCCCAGTCAGTCGGCCCCGAACGGGTCCCGGTCGTCGTCGTCACGGTGACGAACAACTCGGCAGCCGGACAGCCAGTCTCCATCGAAAACGTTCGGCGTGCGCGCGAGCTGGCCGACGAGCTCGACGCACGGCTCGTGATCGACGGCTGCCGGTTCGCCGAGAACGCGTGGTTCGTGACACAGCGCGAAGCCGGTCTGCGCGACAGCGACGTCGCGAGCGCCGTCCGCCAACAGCTCTCTTTCGCCGACGCGGTTGTCGTCAGCGGGAAGAAAGACGGCCTTGTCAACATCGGCGGCTTCGTCGCGCTCGCCGACGACGAGGATGCGCTGTTCGAGCGTCTCAGAGAGCGGGCGATCCTCTACGAGGGGTTTTACACCTACGGCGGCATGGCCGGCCGGGAGATGGCGGCGATGGCGGTCGGCCTCCGCGAGGCTGTCGATCCGGCCTACCTCGAGGCGCGGGTCGGCCAGGTGCGCGAGCTGGCCGACCTGCTCGAAGACCGGGGCGTCCCGGTGTACCGTCCCGTTGGTGGGCACGCGGTGTACGTCGACGCGGCGGCCGCCCTTCCCGAGATTCCCCGCGAGCAGTTCCCGGGTCAGGCGCTGGTGTGTGCCGCCTACCTCGAAGGTGGCGTCAGAACGGTCGAGCTCGGTACCTTCGCCTTCCCGGGCACCGATCGTCCGGAGCTTGTCCGCCTGGCTCTGCCGCGCCGGCGATACCACCGCGAACACGTAGAACACGTCGCCGAGACGTTTGGGACGGTCGTCGAACGCGGCGACGCCACCGGTCTCGAGGTCGTCGACGAGCCGACGAGAGCCGAGCTGCGACACTTCTCTGCGACGCTCTCACCTGTGTCACCGACCCACGACTGAACTCGTGGGTTGATGACCCCTGACCGCCCGCGCACCCTCGACCGAACCAGCTACTCGGTCACTTCGAAGATAAAAATACCGGTGCCGCCCCTCTCGCAGGGCGGGTGGGGGCACAGCCGGAGCGCAACAGCACGTCTGGACGTACTGACTCACCACCCCCCTCAGAAAAAGCAGCGGATATTGAAGAGACAGAGACAGGCAGCAAGCGTGTGACTGGTTATCTAACAGGTGTCACGAGTATGTCTTACACACAGCAGGGCGACGCCCCGCTTCGAATCGTGCTGGAAGTGGCCAGCCACGACGCACTGACAGAGCTCTTCCAGACCATCCGGACGGCGGATGTCGACGTCAGGACGGAGGCAATCTCCCCTGCCGCGCTGTCAGCGTCGACGACGGTCACCCTCGATCTCGATATTCTGACGGAGAAACAGCGCGACACACTCGAACTCGCCCTCAGGGAGGGGTACTACGAGCGCCCCCGCGAGAGCGACCTCGGGACGCTCGCCGACACGCTCGGGATCTCGAAGTCGGCGGTCTCTCAGCGCATTCGCAACGCCGAGATCAAACTCATCACCAGCGCACTCGAGCCGTACTGTTGCTAGAGGACCGTCCGTCCCAGGACACTCGAGCCCCACGGGACACGCGCAGCGTGACTGTCCCCGATGCTCTGGACGCCAGACATCGTGTTCCAGAAGAGCGGGAGCGACTCCCACCGGGCAGTCGAGACGGCCGCAGCCGTACCAGTATATATACCTTCATATCGTCGGCGAGCAGCCATTCAGTAAAAGACCGTAGGGAACGTACGCTCCGGGGAGTCTCGTGGGGCGCTCGTGCCCTCGACAGTCACTGAGCAGGAACGATGTCCCCATCACTGGAAACAGCTGTCTCGTCGCTGGTTCGTCGCCGTCGGACAGTCATCGTGCTGATGCTCGTTGCGACGGTTCTGGTCGGGAGCGGCGCGACAGGGCTCGACGGTGAGCTCGAGATCGCGCGGTTCGACATCGACTCCGAGTCGGTCGAGGACGCCGCCTACGTCGAACAGCAGTTCGTGACCGACAGCGGGGCCGTGTCAGTCGTCGTGATCCGCGGCGAGAACGTCCTCTCGAAGGAGGCAATGGCGGGGAGCTTGGAGCTGCATGCGGAGATCCGGGAGAACGAAACGATCGCACCGACGCTGGCGGAGAGCCGCCCGACCGCCGACACGACGACGGTGTTCGTCGAGTCGCAGCTCCGGTCGCTCGGGAGCTTCGGGGAGCTCTCGCTCGAGGACAAGTCACGGACCTTCGGGACGTTCTCCGCGGAGGAGCTCGAGACAGCGCTCCCGGAGACGCTCGCAGACGACAGGCCTGTCTTCGGACCTGGAACGAGCGCTTCGACGTTGTTACCGGCGGATCACGACGGAACGGCCGAGGCCGATGCGCGTCTTCTCCTCGTCAGACACGACGAGAGCACAGACGAGGAGCTACGTGAGGCCCAGCGTGCGCTCGAGACGCTCGTCGATACCCACCTCGACGAAGAGTCGTTCGTCTTCGGCGAGGCGCTCGTCGAACAGCGGGCGTCGGATGCGACCGGCGCGGCTTTCGCGGTCCTCGGTCCGATCACGTTCGTGCTCGTCGTCGGGCTGTTGGGGCTCGCCTACCGCGACCCGCTCGACGCGCTCCTCGCGGTGGTCGGGATCGGGATCGTTCTGCTCTGGACCGCCGGCTTCGTCGGCTGGACCGGACTCACACAGACGCAGCTGCTCGTCGCGGTGCCGTGGTTGTTGCTCGGGTTGGCGATCGACTACGGGTTGCACGTCGTGATGCGTTACCGCGAGGCGTTGGAGGCGGGATCGAAGCCGTCGGCACGGGCGATGACTGTCGGCCTCAGTGGCGTGCTCGTCGCGCTGGGTGTGACGACGGTGACGACCGCTGTTGGCTTCCTCTCCGGGGTGTTCGGTCCAGTTCCCGTCCGTGACTTCGGCGTCGTCACCGCCTTCGGCATCGTGTCGGCGCTCCTCGTCTTCGGTGCGTTCGTTCCGGCGCTCAGAGTCGAACTCGACGGAGTTGTCCGCGGGCGGCGCACGCGAGCGCCGGTCGGCCGGGTCCGGACGGTCCACCGAATCGTCCGACTCGGTGTCGTCGGCGCGACGCGCGCGCCGGCCACCGTCGTGGTGGTGGCGCTCGTCCTCACGGCCGGTGGGCTCGCTGGAGCGACACAGGTCGACACCTCGGTCGACCGGACGGACTTCTACCCGACAGAGCCGCCGGAGTGGCTTTCGTCGGTCCCGGGCGTCGGCACAGACGAGAGCCAGACGCTACGAGCGCAGGCAACGTTCCTCGACGAGCGCTTCGAGATGGCGAGCGGCGACGAGCACGTCGACGTGCTGATACGGGGGGCGGTTGCGAACGAGAGCGGCGCGAACGCGATTGCGACAGTCGAACGCGAGACACGCTCGGCAGAGACCGTGCGCCAGTCGGGCTCGTCCGCCGGCGTCTACACCCCATTGAACGTCAGCGAGCGGTTCGCGGCGTTCGACAGCAGGATCGCCGACGCGATCGAGAGCGCCGACACGACCGGGGACGGGCGCCCCGACGGAAATCTCACCGGAGTCTTCGATGCAACGTACGAGATCGCCGAACCCGAGATGGACGTCGTCGTTCACCGCGACGGCCCGGGCGAGTACCGTGCTGTCCGTGTCGTCGTCCCGGTCGACAGCGGCGCAGACGCAGCAACCGTCGCATCGGAGCTGCGTTCGATCGCCGAGCTGGCTGATGCCGACCCTGCCGTCACCGTCACCGTGACGGGCGAGCCAATCGTCACCGCAGACCGGCAGTCGGCGCTGCTCGGTGTGCTCGTCCGGTCGTTTCTGATAACGCTGACTGTCACTGTCGCCCTGCTTGCCGTGCTCTTTTGGCTCCGCTACAGGGATCTGCTGCTCGGACTCATGACGGTCGTACCCGTGCTGTTCGCGCTGAGCTGGGTGCTCGGAACGATGCAGCTGGCCGGCATCCCCTACAACGTCGAGACGGCGATCATCACCGGAATTGCGATCGGACTCGGCGTCGATTACGCGATCCACATCAGCGTGCGCTTCCGGCAGGCGTACGGGAGGACGGACCACCCGGCGTGTGAACAAGAGCGGCTCGCGGAGGCGCTTTCCAGCGCCGTCGAGGAGACCGGCGGGACGCTGTTCGCGAGTGCGGCGACGACGGCTGCGGCCGTCGGGGTGTTGCTGGTCACGTTCGTGCCGTCGCTCCAGCGCTTCGGCCTCGTCATGCTCCTCACCGTCCTGTACGCGTTTGTCGCCTCGGTGTTCGTGCTCCCGAGCCTTCTCGCGCTCCGGTTCGGCAGCCGTGGCGGCCGACAGTGAGACGACCGCGGTCCGATCACTCGTCCGGAGCGCCACACCACACCTGCAACGGCTCAGACAGCCCGAGCCGCTCACGCCACCGCTCACGTTCGGTCTCATCAGCCGGCAGCCACACGAGGGTCCGCGGCTCGAGCAGGTACTCCGTCGTCCGGCCCGAAACCGCTGCAAGGGGTGCCTCATCGATCACCGTCCGGTCGGCAGCGTCACACCCCACGGCGTCGGCCGCGATGACGAACGACGCACACCGGAGCGGGTCAGCGTGGATCGTGCGCTCGTGTGTCCTGACCACGGTAGCTGCGATCTCGGCGAACCGATCGGTCGGATCGAACGCGCCGAGGGCGGCGAGAAACTCGACCGCGACTGCGGTGCTCGACGGCGTCACGTGGTCGGTCACCTCATGCAGGCGGGGCCAGCGTCCGTGTGCGCTTCGGGGCGTAACGGAAAGCGACCCGACCCGGTCGTCCCAGAACTCCCGTTCGATGGCACGGGCAAGCTCGAGTGCGAACTCGAGGTGGTCGATCGTACCGGTCACCTGATAGCAGTCGAGCGCCCCGCGACCGAGAAACGCGTAGTCCGAGAGAAGCGCCTCGACACCCGTCTGCTTTCCGGCGAGCCGGCGCGAGAGCGTGTTCGTCGAGCCATCCCACAGCCGCTCCCGGAGGAACTCGACGGTCTCGACGGCAGGCTCGACGTACGCCTCCTCGAGCGCGACCGCGGCCGCTGCAAAGGCCGACACCGCCAGCCCGTTCCAGCTCACAAGAACCTGCTCGTCGCGCCGCGGTCGCACTCGCCGGGCTCTGGCAGCCCTGAGCCGGTCGTGTGTCCGGTCGAGCGCCGCTTCCACCTGGGGTCGGGCCAGACCACGCGTTTCGGCGATCTGTGCGGGCGACCGCGCGTGGCCGAGCACCGTCGAGCCGTTCACGGGGCCGTCCTCGAGAACACCGTAGCGCTCGCAGAACAGCTCAGCGTCGCGGTCGTCGACCGACGCCGTCGAGAAGAGGCCGCCGTCGCTGTCAAACGTCTCGCGAATCTCGGTGGGCGTCCAGGTGTAGAACCCGCCCTCGTTCGCGCCGGATCCGTCCCCGCCTCGTGCACCGAGCCCGCTGTAGAAGCCGCCGTCGTCACGGCCCAGCTCGCGCTCGACGAACCCCAGCGTCTCCTCGACGACTGTCGCGTACCGTTCGTCTTCGGTGATCTGAAATCCCGAGAGGTAGACGCGTGCAAGCAGCGCCTGTGTGGCCAGCAGCTTCTCGAACCGGGGGACTGTCCAGCCCCGGTCGACTGCGTAGCGGTGAAATCCCCCACCGAGGTGGTCGTACAGACCGCCGTGTGCCATCGCGTCGAGCGCGTCGGTGGCAACCACACGGTAGACCTCCCGTCCCGTCCGGTGAAACGCCCGCAACAGCAGCGAGATGCGACTCTCGTGGGGAAACTTCGCTGTGTCACCCCAGCCCCCGTGCTCGCGGTCGGCTCGCCTGACGAGCGCCTTCGCACCCGTGGTGAGCACGTCACCGTGGTGGGTCGGCACACCTCCGCCAGCGGGCTCGAGCGTCTCGCTCGCGGCGTTCGCCCACGTCTCTGCCCGCCGTACGCTCTCGTCGCGTGCCTCGGGATCGTCCCAGGACTCCCGGGCCGCTTCGAGAGCAGACTGGAGACAAGTTGGCTCCGTCCCCCCCGAGCTCGGGACACCCAGCTCAACGTGAAACGGATGCCCGTCCGGGGTGAGCACCACCGAAAGCGGCCAGCCGCTCTGTCCGTGGACCTCTCGACAGACCGTCTGGTAGACGAGGTCGACATCCGGCCGCTCCTGGCTGTCGACGACGACCGGGACGAACCCGTCGTTGAGCACGGCGGCGAACGTCTCGTCGTCGAACGCGACCGCGGCCGTCTGACAGAAGTGACACGAGAGAAAGCCAAGCGAGACGAAGACAGGACGGTCAATCGCTTCGGCAGCCGCCAGCACGGACGCGTCCCACGGCTGCCAGTTGATCGGGTGCGACGCGAACTCCCGGAGGTACGGGCTCGCCTCCTCCCCCATCCGGTTCCGATCCAGTGGGGTCGACATTGGTGATCGTTACACGTAGAGATGGTAAAGCTCGCGGGTCAGACGAGCGCGCTGGTCACCGTGAGCATGATCGCGACCTCGTAGCCGTGCTCGGAGGCCTGCCCGTCCATCACGTCACGGTCCTGTCTGGTTCGGAGGATATCGGCGTCCGGAAACACGTCGCGACAGGTCGCCTCGAACGCATCGATCCGCTCGACGTTCTCCGGCGTCTCCTCGAACACTCCGGAGACGAGTTCGGGCGACGTCTCCTGGACCGCCGCGTCGGGACAGGACAGAAAGGTCGCCTCGAACTCGTCGCTGAGCTGTTCGAGCTTCTCCGCGCCGGTCTCGTCCCTGTCGTCGGGGAGAAACACGTGCAGTCGACACGCGGCCATCGTTCGATAGCCTGTCTCGACGCAAATATAGCTGGCGGTCACCGATGCGGTGATCGCCCTGAGCGAGCGCGCGACTGAACCGCGGCCACTCTAGCCGGGCGTGAGTTCGGTTACCTCCGCGGAGCCATCCGCTGTTCGAGGTCGACCATCCGCACTGCGAAGTCTTCAGGGTTCTCGTCGTGGTGTTCCCAGATGTTTATTTCGGCGTTGCGTATCTCGCCTTCACGCGGGTGTTCGCCGCTCACGAGCCACGTCCAGTCAGTCATTCCGGGGTACATCATTGCAGTCGTGTACGTCTGGATGTCGTTCCAGTCGGGCTCGTCGCCGTCGAACTCCTCGGCGTACATGACCGCGGTGCCGGGGTCGACGAGGTCGTCATAGGACTCCCACTCGTCTGGAACCTCGGTGTCTTCGCCAATTGCAAGTTTCAGCGGGTAGCACACCCAGTGCCAGCGCTGCGCTCCCCCGCCGTGAACGCCTGGGGAGATGGTGTAGATCTCGCCTTCTTCGATGTCCTTCTCGGTGATAAAGTCTGTCTCACGCTCTTTGAACATCTCGATCGTCCACGTGCCGTCGACCCAGCCACCGCGACACTTCCAGAGTCCGCCCGGCCCTTCGACCTCGTCTGGGAAGAGGTGGCGTCTCGGAACCGCTGCGCCGTCGAACTCGGCCACGTCGGGGTCGAACTCGACGACGGTCTGCTCGACGTCCGGCGGCCACGCGCCTTCATCCCGGTCGGGGTCGCGGTGGATCGCCGCGTGTATGTCGTCAGTGGTTATCTGCCCGTCGTAGATCTCATCCAGCTGGAGTGCGCCGTTCTCGACGAGATCGGGGTCGAACATGTACTGCGGTCGACCGTCATCGTCAAGACCAATGCTACTGCGAACACGAGTCGACGCAGCTTCCACAGGACCCCAAACCTCGGGATCGAGTGCACCGTGACGGTGGTCGAGAATGGTGTGGACGGTCGCGTAGCCCGCGGGCAACCCGCGGTGACAGCGAACCATCGGCATATCGATGAACTCACCGTTTTCGAGCATCTCCTCAAGTTCGCTCAGGTCTTTGACGTCGTCCCAGTCGTTCTCCCACCACTCTCCGCCACGAGACTGTGGAATATACTTTCTGACGTCATCGTTTTCCAGGAAGTCACCGTGGTGTGGGTGAGCTTCAACCTCGTCAGCGGGAGCGGCCGCAGGGAGCGTCCGGGTCCCCTCGTGAATGGTGAGCCAGCCGCCGAACTGCTCGAACCCTTCGACGGATCCGTCGTCGATCATCACGGCGAGGCGATCTTCGGTGAACCCTTCAAATATGTCACCCAGTCCGTAATCCGGATCGGCAATGCCCGGATTCGGCCCACTGTACCGACTCCATTCGTCACTGTCTTCATCGTAGACGAGCAGGTCGTGGAACCAGCCGTTCGGGACGTCCCAGTCCCACTGGAACCGCATCCAAATTTCGTCCTCGCTGTAAGCGAACTGCATATCCAGAGATTTCGCGAGGTCTTTCATCACCCAGTGGGGCACCATGTGGTCGATGGCCGTGTAATCGGGTGCGCCGACACGAACGGTCATCTCGTCTGTGTCGCTCTCGCTCTCGATGAGGGCGTCGTGTGAGCCACCGGGAGCGTCGGTGTCAACCATCCCGGCGAGCTCTGCGGTCTCGCCAGCGTCGAGTTCGACCTCCAGGGAGTCGACCTCTTCCCCGTCGACCGACAGCACGACCGTCTGCGTCTCGGCCTCCTCACCCGTGTTCTCGACGGTCCCCATCACCTCCATCTCACCCGTGTAGGCGACCTCCGCTTCGACGTCCAGCGCGACGGCGAACAGGGCTGGCTCGGGCTCTTCGGCCACGGTGAGCGTCCCCGTCGCCTCGTCGTCTTCCGTGTAGAAGCCGAACTCGTACTCGCCGAGTTCCTCGGGCGCCGTCATCGTGAAGCTGGCTCCGTCTTCTTCGCCACCAACCAGCGTCATATGTCTGGAGGTCTCTGTCTCGCCGTCGAATCTGAACTCCAGATTCTGGCTCCCTTCCTCCTCGCCAGTGTTCGTGACTCGCACCGACACCTCGATTTCCTCACCCGCGTTGGCTTCCACCGTCGAGGGGCTCAGGTTGCTCAACTCGAAGAACGCTTCCTCCTCCTCGTCGTCGAAGAGACCGAGACAGCCCGCGACCGCAACCGTGCTGCCACCGGCCATCGCCTGCAACAGCCGGCGACGGTGCTGTTCTGAGGTCCCCGGTGGAAACACCGGGGTCCCGCCAAACCTGTCTGCGTCGTATGCTCCAGCGTTCTCTCCGGAGCGTTCGTCTTTACCTGCCATGACGGGTAGCGCTACGAAGCAGATCCAGAAAACAGTTCGTCTGTAATATGAAGTCTTTAAACCTGGACCCGACTCGGACGCTGTGAACCACGTTCAGGCCAGTCTCCGCTCCCGCGGCGACTGTGGGTGTGAAACGCACACCCTCGGCGAGGGGTGACACGAGAGTTCGTATATATAAATGCCTGTATATCATGGCTAAATCTGCAAGCACGATGACTGAGAACTAGCTGTCGTGAGAGCAAATGACGGATAAGAGTGTCTCGGCTTCGTGGTTCGACGAGGAGTGGGAGGCGGACGCCGAAGAGCGCCTCGCCACCGTCGACTACGACACCGAACTCGGCAAGGAACTCGCCCGGGACGCCAGACGGATGGCAGCGGGCGAGCTGTCCGAGCCCGAGTTTCACCAGCGGTACCACGAGGCCGTCCTCGACGAGTTCGGCGTCGACCGTCGTGAGATCGGTGAGTCGACCAGTGACGA